>Ga0209172_10000497_pt1 | contig 107768 bp, 98 predicted proteins | sample LarsenN4metaG_FD_184113 | JGI IMG/M metagenome (GOLD analysis project Ga0209172, IMG submission 184113) | Hot spring sediment bacterial and archeal communities from British Columbia, Canada, to study Microbial Dark Matter (Phase II) - Larsen... ... | reverse complement strand
GCGCCGAAAAGCCTCCCGGCTCGCGCCCGCCGTCAACCCCGACCGACGGCGCGGCGCCCGGGAATGCCTTCCTGTCCCTCTTGCGTTTGCCCATGTCCACCTCCTCGGAGGAGCATCATCTCCTCCAGTGAGGTGTCCAGCGAAATTCTGGGGCGGGAGACGTCGACCCAGCGGCTCGACGAGACGGTAGGCCCCGGATCATAGGCGTACTGCCCTTCATCGTGCGTACCGGACGCGACAACTCAGCCGTCGCGTTTGGAGTCACCAGCCACCGCCCACGCGAAGATCGACCTCGCTGAGTGGGGGGACGAAGTCGTCGGCCGACGCTCAGGCGATTACCTCGAACCGGAATTCGAGCAGCTTGTAGAGCACACGGCGTACGTCAATGTTCAATGGTGAGATACGATACGGTCCGTGTCGACGACGCCGCGCCGGCTCTCGCTCGCCCACCTGACGGTGCTCGATACGACGCCGCCCGAGCTGGTGACCGTCGCCGCGGCCGCGGGGTTCAGCACCGTCGGCATCCGGCTCACCGCCACGCCGAGCGTCGGCGTGCCGCCGTACGACGTCCTGCACGAGGGGCCGATGCTCCGGGAGACGCTGCTGCGGCTGCGCGACACCGGGGTGTCCGTCCTCGACACGGAGTTCCTGCGCTTCGAGCCCGAGCAGCCGGTCGGAATCCCGGAGGGGTTCCTCGAGGTGTCGGCGCGGCTCGGGGCCAAGCACGTGCTCGTCATGAGCGCCGAGCCGGAGGAGGCGAGGACGCTCGAGCGGTTCTGCGAGCTGTGCGACCGCGCGGCGCCGTACGGGCTCGAGGTCGGGCTCGAGTTCGCGATCTACACCGGCGTCCGCACGCTGGCCCACGCCGCGGACGTGATCGCCCGCGCCAAGCGCCCGAACGCCTCGGTCCTGATCGACGCGCTGCACTGGAGCCGGTCGGGGGGCGTCCCGGCGGACGTCCGGCAGGTCGATCCCGCGCTGTTCCGCTACGCGCAGATCTGCGACGCCTCCGCCGACGTCCCGGCGCCCACGGACACGACGGCGCTCATCCGCGAGGCCCGTACCGGCCGCCTGCTTCCCGGTGAGGGCGTCCTGCCGCTCCGCGACCTGATCGCGGCGCTGCCGCCGGCGCTGCCGCTGGCCGTCGAGGCGCCCAACCGGGCGACGGCCGGCCTTCCCGCGGTCGAGCGCGCCCGGCGCGCGTACCGGGCGCTCGCCACCCTCACAGGAGCGTGACATGAGATTCGGCATCCACATCGGCCACATGGGCGGCCCGCTCGCCGAGATGCGCAGGCTGTGGAAGTTCGCGGACACGCAGGGCTTCGACTGGTTCTCGGTCTCCGACCACTTCCAGGAGTCGCCGCCGCGCGGCGGGGACATGGACTGCTACGAGGCCATCGCCACGCTCACCGCCGCGGCCATGGACACGACGCGCGTGCGGCTGGGCAGCGGCGTCTACTGCGTCGCGTACCGCAACCCCGGCCTGCTCGCCAAATCGCTCACCACGATCGACCATCTCTCCGACGGGCGCGTCGAGTGCGGCCTCGGCGCCGGCTGGCACGACATCGAGGCCCGCGCCTACGGCTTCGCGTTCCCGTCGATCGGCCCGCGCGAGGACATGCTCGAGGAGTACGCGCAGATCATGCGCCTGCTGCTCGACCCCGAGCAGCGGCGCGCGAGCTTCGAGGGCAAGTACTTCCGGCTGGAGAACGCGCCCAACTACCCGAAGCCGCTGCAGCCGCGGGTGCCGATCTGGATCGGCGGGCGCGGCGAGAAGCGCACGCTGCGCGCCGCCGCGCGGTACGCCGACGGCTGGAACGCCGCCTACATCGGCCCCGAGGAGTGGAAGCACAAGAGCGACGTGCTCGACCGCTGGTGCGAGACCGAGAAGCGCGACCCGAAGACCATCATGCGCACCGTCAACGTGGGCTTCTACCTGGGCGTCGATGCCCGCGGCGCCGCGCGCGCCGAGGAAATCTTCCGCAGCCACTTCGGCACCGGCGACCGGGCCGACCGGACGGGCTACCTGCGGGGCACGGTCAAGGACGCGCACGCGATGGTCGACCGGTTCCGCGAGCTCGGGTGCATGCGGCTGAACATCGCCTTCCGCAACGGCCCCTACGACTGGGAGGCGCTCCAGGCCTTCGCCGAGCAGATCGTCCGGAAGGGCTGACCGGGGGCACCCGGCATGCCGTCGCCGAGCGGGCGGCGTGCTAGAGTCGCAGGACGACCCGCATGATCATCGCGCCGGTCGCCGCACGGGACGCTCTGGCTGTCGGGAGGACACGATGGCCAAGGTGATCGCGGTCTTCGCGGACGGGACGGGCAACAGCGCGGCGAAGCTGTTCAAGACCAACGTCTGGCGGCTCTACGACGCGCTGGACACGAGCGATCCCGGATCGACCGGCCAGCCGCGCCAGATCGCCTACTACCACGACGGCGTCGGCACGTCGTCGTTCAAGCCGCTGGCCATCCTCGGCGGCGCCTTCGGCTGGGGCCTCAAGCGCAACGTCCTCGACCTCTACACGTTCGTCTGCCGCAACTGGGAGCCGGACGACCGCATCTGCGCCTTCGGCTTCAGCCGGGGCGCCTTCGCCGTCCGCCTGCTGGCCGGGCTCATCGCGCAGCAGGGCCTGGTCGCCAACACCTCCGAGGAAGAGCTCGAGGTCTACGCCCGCGACGCCTACCGGCAGTACCGGCGCCGGTTCAATCCCACCGGCGGCCTCGTGACCCCGCTGCGGAACGTCCGCGACCGCCTGATCGCCCGGTCGCGGAGGCTCGCCAGGCGGCAGACGTACGCGGAGCGGCAGGCGGACCCGGCGCGCGCCAACCGGGCGGTGGACGTGGACTTCCTCGGCATCTGGGACACCGTCGCCGCCTACGGCATGCCGATCGCCGAGCTCACGCGCGCCGTCGACTACTGGATCTGGCCGCTGTCCATGCCGAACTACGTGCTCTCGCCGAAAGTCAAGCGCGCGCGCCACGCGCTGGCGCTCGACGACGAGCGCGACACCTTCCACCCGCTGATCTGGGACGAGCGGAGCGAGACCGACCCCGAGCGGCTGCAGCAGGTGTGGTTCGCGGGCATGCACTCGGACGTCGGGGGCGGCTACCCGGACGACTCGCTCGCCTACGTCTCCCTGGACTGGATGCTGGCCGAGGCCGAGCGCGCCGGGCTGCGCTTCCAGGCCGACGCCGTCGCCGAGATCAGGCGCATCATGAACGCCAACGGCTCGCTGCACGACTCGCGCCGGGGCCTGGGCGCCTACTACCGGTACCAGCCGCGCAAGGTCGCCGCCCACGTCGACCCGCCGGACCGCACCGCGCTGCTCATGCAGGACCCCGAGCCGAAGACCAGCGCGATGCTGAGGTCGGTGAAGATCCACGAGAGCGTCTTCCGGCGCATCGGGCAGGGGACCGATCGCTACGCCCCCATCGTGCTTCCCGGCGCCTACACCGTCGTCGCCACGGGCGGCGCCGTCGCGCCTCCGCCCGAGTTCGAGGCCGCCAAGCGGGCGATCGAGCAGGAGCGCGTCTGGGACCGCGTCTGGCACCGGCGCGTCAACTACTTCCTCACCGTGTTCGTCTCTGCGCACCTGCTGCTGTTCCCCGCGTGGCACGCGCTGGCGCCGCCGCCGGCGTGCGTCGGGCCGCAGTGCCTGCTCTCGCCGGCGATCTACGCGGTGGGGGCGCTGCTGCCGGCCATCGCCGAGCCGTGGATCGACGCCTTCGCGGCGACGCCGGGACGCGCGGCGGCCACGCTGCTGGTCCTCGTCCTCCTGCTCCGGCGGAGCCGCCTGCTGCACGTCCGCAGTCGCGACGACATGCGCGCGCTGTGGGAGCAATCGCTCGGCCTCCGCCCGGAGACGGTGGCGCCGCCGGCGACGGCGCCGTGGGTGCGGCGCCTCCGCGCGCACCCGCGCTACCAGCGGTTCTTCCAGTGGCTGAAGTGGCAGGCGGCGCCGGCGGTGTTCGGGGTCAGCCTGCTCCTCATGGTCCTCGCGCTGGTGGCGGCGCCCCTCGGCGTCGGCGTCCTGCGGGCGGGCATCTGGAAGGACGAGTACACGAACGCCTGGTGCCCGGACGGGAGCGCGGCGGAGTTCACCACGAGCGCCCGCTGCTGGCCGCTGCCGGGCACCGTGGAGGCCGGCGGCCGGTACCGGGTCACCCTGACGGTGAAGCAGCCGTGGGCCGACCACACCATCGAGACCGACCCGCGCGGCTTCGGGGCCGCGCGCATGACCCTCGGCGGCAACGTCCTGGCGCCGCTGCGCCGCTCGCTGAGCGCGCGGTGGTTCCAGCCGATCGTCAAGGTCGCGGGCGGGGGCGGCTTCTTCTCGCTGGTCCCGCTGGAGCTGCAGCGCGTGGACGTCGCCGAGCCGCGCTACACGGGCCAGTTCACGGCGCCCCGGACGGGCCGCGCGCACGTCTTCGTCAACGACGTGCTCCTGCCCGCCTGGCTCGGCGCCGCGGGCGACTTCTACACCAACAACGCGGGCTCGGCCACCATCACCATCGAGAGCGTGCCGGACCGAGACCGCCGGCACGGGCGTCCCGCGGCTGCGCCCGCGCCACTATCCCGAGGCCCCCTTCGACAGGACCATGTAGGTGGCGCGGCCGGCGGCCACGAGCCGGCCGCCGGCGTCGGTGATGCGGGCCTCGCCGAAGACGATGGTGCGCCCGCGCTTGAGCAGGGTGCCCTCGGCGTAGATCGCGCCGCCGCCGGCCGCGGCCATGAACGAGACGTTCAGGTCGAGGGTGGTCTGGCCCACGCCGCCCTCCGAAGCCTCGTGCACGGTGCCGAGCGCCCCGCCGACGGCGGCGTCGACGAGCGCCGCGTAGACCGCGCCGTGCACGGGCGCGCCGGGCGCGTTGCGCAGGTCGTCGCGCACGGGCACGCGCAGGCGGATCCAGCCCTCGCGCGCGTCCTCCACCTCGATGCCCAGGAACTGCCAGAAGCGGTTGGCCCGCGCGCGGTCGCGCGCGGCGGCGAGCAGGTCGGCCGGCATGGCGCCCCAGTATAGCGGACGCCAGGCCGGCCGCGAGGTCGCCTACTCGGACACCTCGAGCTCGGTGACGACGTTCTTGCCGTCACGCTCCTCGTACGAGGCCTTCACGCTGGCGCCCTCCTTGAGCTGCTCCATCGTCACGCCCTCGGCCACCCACAGCTTCGTCCCGTTGTCGAGGACGATGACCCGCTCCGACGTGTCCACGGACTGGATCTTGCCCTGGACGTCCGCCGCGAGCGCGCCGGCCGAGAGCGCCAGCACCAGCGCCACCGCGATCCCGAGCGTCTTCGTCATGTTGCCGCCTCCTGTCGACGAGATGAACGACGCCGTGGAGTGGGGCAACGCGCATGCCAGGCGTCAGGGAGGCCGCGGGCGCGCTCCGGCGCGGCCGCGCGCGTCGCGCGCCCGCGAGCGGCGGTGGCGCGTGTGGCGTGATGGCGCGGAGGTGGGGCAGATCGCCTCACTCGCGCTGGAGACCGGCGGCCTCGAGGAAGCGCCGGATCGACGCCGCCGGCAGCACCGTCGTCTCCCCCGGCACCGGAACGTCGACGGTGCGCTCCGGCGTCGTGGGCAGCGTCAGCCGCGCCGTCCGGTAACCCTCGACGATGCCGAGCAGCCGCCCGGTGGCCGCGTCGAAGACGCCGCCGCCGCTCGAGCCGTAGCTCGCCTGGGCGTCGACCATGCGGACCGGCCCCGCGAGCGCGGTGTCGGCGGTCTCCGAGGCGATCTGGCTGACGTTGCCCCGCACCACCGTCAGCCGCCGTCCGAACGGGAAGGCGACCACCCAGACCTCGTCGCCCAGCTGCGCGTGGTCCTTCAGCACCGCCGCCGACAGCACGAGGCCCTCGACCTCGACGAGCGCCAGGTCCGCCTCGTCGCTCAGCGCGGCGATGCGGGCGGCGGCACGGCCGCGCGCCGCCGCCCCCGTGACCGACACGTGCTGCCGCGTCCCGGGGTCGAGGAAGTGGCGCGCCGTCACGATCCAGGACCGCCGGCGGCTGGCGTCGACGGCGACGACCACGCCGGAGGCGGCCCGGCGTCCCCCGCCGTCGCGCTCGGCGCGCAGCTGCACGGTGGAGGCCACGATGGACCGCATGACGTCGCCCCGCTCGGAGGGGCCCACCGAGGCGCAGCCGGCGAGGGCGACCGCGGCCACGGTCAGCGCGAGCGGCTTCACGGCTCCGGCTCGTCCGGAACGCGGTCGAGGATCCGGTAGAGCGTCCGGCGATCGATCCCGAGGATCTCGGCGGCCCGTACCTTGTTGCCACCGGTCTCCTCCAGCACCGTGTTCACGTACCAGGCCTTGACCTCCTCCAGCGTCATGCGGGGCTGGGGGAGGATCGGTGGGGGCGGCGGCGCGCCGCGCACGTCGGGCGGCAGGTCCTCGGCCAGGATGAGCGGCGCCGAGGCCAGCGCCACGGCGCGCTCGACCGCGTGCTCCAGCTCGCGCACGTTGCCCGGCCAGGCGTGGGCGGCGAGGCCGGCGAGCGCCTCGGGCGCGAAGCCCTCCACGGGCTTGCCGGCCGCCGCCGCGCACCGGCGGAGGAAGTGCTGGGCCAGGAGCGGCACGTCCTCGCGGCGCTCGCGCAGCGGCGGCACGCGGATGGAGACGACGTTGAGCCGGTAGTAGAGGTCCTCGCGGAAGGCGCCCTCCTCCACGCGCTTCCTGAGATCGCGGTTGGTGGCCGCCACGATGCGGACGTCGACGGCGATGGGCTCGTTGCCGCCCACGCGGCGGACGACCTTCTCCTGGAGCACGCGCAGCAGCTTGGCCTGCAGCGGCGGCGTGAGCTCGCCCACCTCGTCGAGCAGGCAGGTGCTGCCGTCGGCGGTCTCCAGCAGCCCGCGCCGCGCGCGCGTGGCCCCGGTGAAGGCGCCGCGCTCGTGGCCGAAGAGCTCGGATTCCACCAGGGTCTCGGGCAGGGCCGCGCAGTCCACCACCACGAACGGCCGGGGGGCGCGGGGGCTCGCGTAGTGGATGGCGCGCGCCACCAGCTCCTTGCCCGTTCCCGTCTCGCCCTCGATCAGCACGGTCGTGTCCAGGGCCGCCACGCGGGCCACGAGCTTGTAGAGCGACACCATCGCCGGCGACTGGCCGACCAGCCCCTCCACGGCGTAGCGCTCGCGGAGCGAGCGGCGGTATTCGAGGTTCTCGCGGGTCAGGCGCTGCGCCTCGAGGGCGCGGCGCACCACCATGCGGATCTCCTCGATGCGGAACGGCTTCGAGAGATAGTCGTAGGCGCCGGCGCGGATCGCCTCGATGGCGGTGTCGATGGTGGCGAAGGCCGTGAGGATGACCACCGGCGCGGTGGGGTGCAGCGCGGTCAGGCGCTGCAGGACGGCGAGCCCGTCCACGTCGGGCATGCGGAGGTCGACGAGGGCCAGGTCGATGACTTCCGACTCGGCCAGACGCACGGCGTCCGCGCCGCCGCCGGCCGCGCGCACGCGATAGCCGTCGCGCTCGAGCACCTCCACCAGGAGATCCCGGGCCACCGGGTCGTCGTCGGCGACGAGCAGGGTGGTGGCCATCAGGCGGCGGCGGGAAGGACGACGCGGAACGTGCTGCCCCGACCCTCCTCGCTGGCGATCTCGATGCGGCCGCCGTGCTCGCGGACGATCTGCGAGGAGATGAAGAGCCCGAGCCCGCTGCCCTGTCCGGGCTGCTTGGTGGAGAAGAACGGCTCGAAGACGCGCTGCTGGACCGCGGCCGGGATCCCGCACCCGGTGTCGGCCACCGAGAGCTCGACCTCCCGGCCGCGCGGCCGGATGCCAACGGCGATGCGCCCGCCCTTCGGGGTCGCGGCGATCGCGTTGGTGATCAGGTTCAGCGCCACCTGCTGGAGCTGGCCGGCGTGGCCGCGCACCGGCGGTGCGGCGCGGCCCACGCTGATGTCCAGCGCGAGCCCGGCCGCGGCGACGCCGGGACGCACGAGCTCGGCGCAGTCGCGGACCAGCCGCTCGAGGTCCACCGGGGCCGGGGCGCCCGGCGTGCGGCGCGTGAGGTCGAGGAGCTGGGCGATGATGGCCGTGACCCGCGCCAGCTGCGCGTCCACGATGGCGAGCCGGCGGCGGATGGGCTCGGTGAGCGCCGCGGGCGGCAGGTCCTGGCGCAGGAGCTCCAGATGACCGGCCACGGAGTGCAGCGGCGTGCCCACCTCGTGGGCGACCTCGGCCATGAGCCGCCCCGACAGCGCCAGGCGCTCGGCGTGGATCAGGCTCCGCTGCATCGAGAACAGCAGCTCGTTGAGCCGCTCCACCTCGGCGTAGCGGCGCTCCAGCTCGCCGGTGGCCTCCTTGACCCGGGCTTGCAGCTCCTCCCGGAAGTCGCGGACGCGGGCCAGCATGCCGTTGAAGTGCCGGGCCAGGGTGCCGAGCTCGTCGCCGGTGTCGACCGCCACCGTCGCGTCCGGGTCGCCCGCGCTCACGCGGTCGATCGTCTCCATGAACCGGCGCAGCGGCCGGTCCACGACCACGTGCACGGCCAGGCTCATCAGCAGGGCCATGAGCGCCACGGACACCGTGGTGAGCACCAGCGCCGCCGTGCCCATGCGCGCGGCGAGCAGGTCGGCGCGCCCCAGCGAGAACCGGGCGGCCACGGCGCCGACGACGGCGCCGTCCAGGGTGATCGGCGCGATGACCTCCCAGGCGCGGGCGGAGTCGGCATCGACCAGCCGCGACACGACCCGGCCGGCGCGCACGCCGAGCGCTTCGCGCCGGGTGAAGGGCAGGCGGCTCTGCGGGTGGCTGGTGGCCACCACGTGGGTCTCGCCGTCGCCGAACGCCAGCACGTCGAGCTGCAGCACGCTGCGGCGGACGTCGCGGATCTGGGCGATCTGCTGGGCGAGCAGGGCGCCGCTCTCGAACTCGCGCCGGTCGCCGATGGTGACGGCGATCTCGCGGGCGAACATGATGGCCCGCTCGCGCAGGTCCTCCTCGACCCAGCCGCGGGAGAGCCGCAGGTGCACCAGGGTGACGCCGAACGACACCACCACCAGGATCGGCAGGCTGAGGAGGACCAGCTTGGCGCGGATGGGGAGCCGCATCGCCGACGGCTCGTAGTATAGTCCTCGCCAGCATGGCCGTTGACCGCATCCTCGAGGGGCTCAACGAGGCGCAGCGGCAGGCCGTCACCCACGACACCGGTCCCCTCCTCATCGTCGCCGGCGCCGGCACCGGCAAGACCAGCGTCATCACCCGCCGCATCGCCTGGCTCATCGCCGGGCGGCGGGCGCGCCCCGAGGAGATCCTCGCGCTGACCTTCACCGACAAGGCCGCCGCCGAGATGGAGGAGCGGGTCGACACGCTGGTGCCCTACGGCTACGCCGACGTGGAGATCTCCACCTTCCACGCCTTCGGCGACCGCATCCTGCGCGAGCACGCGCTGGAGATCGGGCTCACACCCGACTTCCGCGTGCTGAACCGCGCCGAGCAGGTGATCTTCGTCCGCGACCGCCTCTTCGACCTGCCGCTCGAGCACTACCGGCCGCTGGGCGATCCCACCCGCCACGTGCAGGCGCTCATCACGCTGATCAGCCGCTGCAAGGACGAGGACGTCTCGCCGGAGGCGTACCTGGCCCACGCCGAGACCCTGGCCCGCGAGGCGCCGGGGGCCGCCGACTACGAGGAGGCCGCCGAGCACGCCGCCCAGCAGCGGGAGCTGGCGGCGACGTACGCGAAGTACCAGGAGCTCATGGCGCGGGAGGGCGCCATCGACTTCGGCGACCAGATCGTGCACGTGCTGCGGCTGCTGCGCGCGCGCCCCTACGTGCTCGGCGCCTACCAGCGCCGCTTCCGGTACGTGCTCGTCGACGAGTTCCAGGACACGAACCACGCGCAGTTCGAGCTGGTCAAGCTGCTGGCCGCTCGCCACGGCAACGTGGCCTGCGTGGCCGACGACGACCAGGCGATCTACCGGTGGCGCGGGGCGGCCATCTCGAACGTGCTGGGCTTCCTCGAGCACTACCCGGACGCCCGGCAGGTCGTGCTCACCGAGAACTACCGCTCGCACCAGGCCATCCTCGACGCCGCGTACCGGCTCATCGTCCACAACAACCCCGACCGGCTGGAGGTCCGCAGCGGCATCAGCAAGCGCCTGACGGCGGCGCGGGAGCCCGAGGGCCCGCCGCCGCGGCACCTGCACTACGAGACGGGCACGCAGGAGGCCGACGCCGTCGCCGCCACCATCCACGAGCGCGTCGCCGCCGGCCTCTGGCGGCCCGACGACGTCGCCATCCTGGTGCGGTCCAACGACGACGCCGACCCGTTCCTCCGGTCCCTCAACCTGCGCGGCATCCCGTGGACCTTCTCGGGCAACGCCGGCCTCTACGGCCGCCCGGAGATCCGGCTGCTGATCGCCTTCCTGCGCGCCGTCGTCCACGTGGACGAATCGGTGAGCCTGCACTACCTGGCCTCGTCGGACCTCTACCAGGTGCCGATCGTCGACCTCACGCGGTGCTCGACCTACGCCGATCGCAAGCACCTCCACCTGTTCGACGTCCTCCGGCGCGCCGGCGAGCTGCCGGGGCTGCGGGACGAGATCGACGAGACCGGCCACGCGGCCATCCGGCACCTCGTGCGCGACCTCGAGCGCTACATGGAGCTGGGGCGCGAGACGCCCACCGGCGAGCTGCTCTACCTGTTCCTGAAGGACTCCGGGTGGCTCGGCCGGATGTACCGCGAGGAGACGGCCCGCGACGTGGCCGAGGCCAGGAACGTCTCGAAGTTCTTCGACCGGGTGAAGTCGGCCTCCCGGGCGCTCCGCTACGACAACGTGCGCGAGTTCGTGCGCCACCTCGACGCCCTGATCGACGCCGGCGAGGACCCGGCGGTGGCCGAGGCCGACATCGAGACGCCCGCCGTGCGCGTCCTCACCGTCCACAAGGCCAAGGGGCTCGAGTTCCCCGTCGTCTTCCTGGTGCGCCTGGTGCAGGACAAGTTCCCGTCGCGGCGGCGCCGCGACGCGCTCGAGCTGCCGGCGGCGCTGCTGCGGACGGTGCCGCCCGGCGGCGACGTGCACGTGCAGGAGGAGCGCCGGCTGTTCTACGTGGGCATGACCCGCGCGCGGCGCGAGCTCTACCTGACCACCGCCGCCGACTACGGCGGCGCGCGCCGCCGCAAGGCGAGCCAGTTCGTGCTGGAGGCGCTCGACCTGCCGCGCGACGCGGCCCGCCCCTTCCACGCCCGGCCCGTGGAAGCCCTCGAGCACTTCGCGCCGCCGGTGGCGACGGACGATGCGGCGCTGGCGCCGCTGCCGCCGGACGCCGAGCTGGTCCTGAGCCACAAGCAGATCGACGACTACCAGACGTGTCCGCTCAAGTACCTGAACGTCCACGTGCGCCGCATCCCCATCCGCCGCCATCACGCCGTGGCCTACGGCGCCGTCGTGCACCGGGTCGTCGAGTACTACCTGCGGCGCCGCGCCGTCGGCAACTACACGCCGCTCCCCGACCTGCTCGCGGTGTACGAGCGGGCCTGGGCCGGCGAGGACATCCTGCACGACCGCCCGGGCAGCCACGAGCCGGCCGAGGGCTTCCTCACGCGCGAGCACGAGGAGGCGCGCAAGGCCGCCGGGCGCGAGGCGCTCCGCCGCTTCTGGCACCACGAGGAGGCGGAAGGCGTGAAGCCGACGTGGATCGAGAAGGAATTCGGGTTCAGCCTGGGCACGATCCGCGTGCGGGGCCGCTACGACCGCGTCGACGAGGACCTGCTCGGCGCCGTCATCGTCGACTACAAGACCAGCGACGTCCGGCGCCAGAAGGACGCCGACCGGCGCGTGGCCGAGAGCCTGCAGCTCAAGCTCTACGCGCTGGCCTGGCGGGAGATGACCGGGACGCTGCCCCTGCGGGTCGAGCTGCGGTTCATCGACTCGAGCGTCGTCGGCCGTCACGCGCCGAGTCACGCCGACTGCGAGGCGGCGGGCGCGGCCGTCACCTCCGCCGCCGCCGGCATCCGCGCCCGGCGCTTCGAGGCCACGCCCTCGTTCGGGGCGTGCCGCTCCTGCGCGTACAGCCAGATCTGCCCGTACACGGCGACCAGCGAATAGTCGCCGGAGCGGCGCACTTGTCGTGCGCCTTGCGGTCATGGCCGATCGCGCGGGGGAAGCCCGCAGTCTCGTCGGAGCCGCCGCCGAGCCTCCCCCAGGAACCGGGATTGCGCGGGCGAAGCCCGCGCTCGAACTGCGAATCGCCGAGGTCGTCGGTTCGTTCCGTGCTGCGGGTGGTTCACCGGGGGGGGCGAGGAGATTGCGTACACTGAGGCCATGGCGATGGAGCTGCGGTGTGCTGCGTGCGGGGCGGCCAACCGGGTGCCGGAGGCGCGGGCGGGGCTGCCGGCGCGGTGCGGGCGGTGCCGGGCGCCGCTGGCGACGACGGTGATGCCCGTCGCGGTGACGGACGCGACGTTCGGGGCGACGGTGGAGCGGGCCACCGCGCCCGTGCTCCTGGACTGCTGGGCCGAGTGGTGCGGGCCGTGCCACGCGCTGGCCCCGACCATCGACGCCCTGGCCCGCGCATGGGCGGGGCGCGTGGTCGTGGGCAAGCTCGACGTCGACGCCAACCCCGACACGGCGGCGCGCTTCGACGTGCGCAGCATCCCGACGCTGCTCCTGTTCCGGGACGGCCGGCTGGTGGACCGGCTGGTGGGCGTCCAGCCGCGCGCCACCATCGAGGCGCGCCTGCAGGCTCTGGCCGGGCGAGCCGCGTGAGCAGCCACGCCGGGCCGCCGTCGGGCGGCGACGCGCCGCCGGTCCCCGAGCCGTCGTTCGCCGAGCGCGCGCGCACGCTCGTGCACCAGGGCCGCGCCGGCACGCTGGCCACGCTGGCGCGCCGGCACCCGGGACACCCCTTCGCCTCGCTGATGCCCTACGCGCCGGACGCCGAGGGCCGGCCGCTGCTGCTGATCTCGTCGATGGCCGTGCACACCCAGAACCTCGCCGCCGACGCCCGGGCGAGCCTGCTCGTCGCCCAGCCGGATGTCTCCGGCGAGCCGCTCGCCGGCGGCCGCGTCACGCTCATGGGCGAGGCGCGGCGCGTGCCCGAGCCCGAGCGGGCGGCGGCGCGGGAGGCGTACCTGGCGCGCCAGGTCGCCGCCGCGTCGTGGGTCGACTTCGAGGACTTCGCGTTCCACCGCCTGGAGGTCGCCGACGTCTACTTCGTCGGCGGCTTCGCCGCCATGGGGTGGGTCGATGCAGGCGACTACCGCGCCGCACGCCCGGACCCCCTCGCCGACGCCGCCGGCGGCATCATCGAGCACATGAACCGCGATCACGCCGACGCGCTGGTCGCCTACGCCCGCTTCTTCGCCGGCGCCGAGGCCGAGTCGGCCACGATGGCGGGGGTCGATCGCCTGGGCTTCAAGCTCCGCCTGCGCCAGGGCCGCCGCCGGTGGAGCGTCCGGATCGCGTTCCCGCGCGAGGTCACCTCGGCCGGCCAGACGCGCACGACGCTGATCGCCATGCTCCGGCAGGCGCGCGCCGGCCGGTGACGCCGGCGGCCGTCGCGCTCCTCCTCGGCGCCGCCGTCTGTCACAGCGCCTGGAACCTCGCCGTCAAGGCCGAGCCCGACCGCCTGCGCGCCACCTTCTGGGCGGTGGCCGTCGGCGCGCTGCTGTGGGCGCCGGCGCTGCTCGCGTATCCGCTCGCCGAGGTGCCGGCCGCGGCGTGGGCGCTCCTGGCCGTCTCGGCGGCCTTCGAGTGCGCCTACGTGTTCGCGCTGACCGCGGCCTACGACGCCGGCGACCTGTCGGTGGTCTACCCGATCGCCCGGGGTACGCCGCCCGTCGTCGTGGCGCCGCTCGCCGTGCTGGTGCTGGGCGAGCGGCTCACGCCCCAGGGCGTGGCCGGGATCGGTCTCGTCGTGGCCGGCATCTGCGCGAGCCACCTGGGATCGTTCCGGGCGTGGCGCGCGCTCGGCGCGCCGTCCAATCGCCGGGCGACGGCGCTGGCGCTGGCGGCCGGCCTGATGACCGCGGGCTACTCGCTGGCCAACAAGGCCGGCGTGGCCCAGGTGCCCGTCCTGCTCTGGGTGGCGCTGATGTACTGGATGGAGATCGGCGGGCTGACGCTGATCCTCGCGCTGGGGGGCCGGGTGCCGGCGCCGCCGCGCGAGCCGCGGCGGGTGCTGGTCGCCCTCGCCGCGGGCGTGCTGATGGTCGCCGCCTACGTGGCCGTGCTCCTGGCCATGACGCTGGCGCCGGTGAGCTACGTGGTCGCCGGACGCGAGGTGAGCGTCGTGGTCGCCGCCCTCCTGGGCGCGGTCTTCCTCGGCGAGCGTCACTCGGCGGCCCGGGTCACCGCCGCCGCCGTCGTCTTCGCCGGCCTGGTGACGATCGCGCTCGCCCGCTGAACGGGCCGCCGACTTGACACCTCCGGCGACGGCGCATAGCGTACGCACACCATCCCTCGAGGAGGCTCCCATGGTGCGCATGTCCGTCATGTACCCGGGTGGCGCCGGCAAGAAGTTCGACATCGACTACTACGCGAAGAAGCACATGGACCTCGTCCGGAGCCGCTGGAAGGGCATGGGGCTCGTGAAGATCGAGGTCGACCGGGGCCTGGCCGGCGGCGCGCCCGGCTCGCCGGCCCCGTTCGTGGCCGTCGGCCACGTGTACTTCCGGTCGACCGACGACCTCCAGAAGGCCGTGGCCGCCCACGGCAAGGAGCTGTTCGCCGACGTGCCGAACTTCACGGACATCGCGCCCCAGGTGCAGATCAGCCAGGTGCAGATGAGCGAGACCGTGGCCTGACCATGGCGGCGACCGGGCCGCACGTGATCGTGGTGGGCGGCGGCAACGCCGCCATGTGCGCGGCGCTGTCCGCGCGCGAGCAGGGCGCGCGCGTGCTGGTGCTGGAGAAGGCGCCGGAGGCCTGGCGCGGCGGCAACGGGTTCTTCACGGCCGGGGGCTTCCGGTTCGCGTTCAAGAGCTTCGACGAGCTGCGCGAGATCGTGCGCGACATGAGCGACGAGGAAGCGCGCGCGATGGAGGTCGATCCGTACACGGAGGACGACTTCTACGACGATCTCATGCGCGTGACCGAGGAGTGCGCCGACCCCGACATGGCGCTCACGCTGGTGCGGGAGTCCCAGGCGACGGTGCGGTGGATGGGCGAGCGCGGCATCCGGTGGATCCCCATGTTCGGGCGCCAGGCCTTCAAGGTCGGTGACCGCTTCCGCTTCTGGGGCGGCCTCGTGCTGGAGGCCGTCGGCGGCGGACCGGGCCTGATCGACATGGAGTACGCCGCCGCCGAGAAGGCCGGCATCGAGGTGCGCTTCGAGGCCAAGGCCACGCGCCTGGTCGTCGACGACCGCGGCGCCGTCACCGGCGTGGTCGTCCGCACGCCCGGCGGGACGGAGACGACCGCCGCGCGCGCGGTCGTCCTGGCCTCCGGCGGGTTCGAGGCCAATCCCGAGATGCGCACCCGCTACCTCGGGCCGAACTGGGAGCTGGCCCGGGTGCGCGGCACGCCGTACAACACGGGCGACGGCATCCGCATGGCCCTCGACGTCGGCGCGCTGCCGTGGGGCCACTGGAGCGGCTGCCACTCGGTGCAGTGGGACCTGAACGCGCCCTGGCACGGCGACCGCAAGGTCGGGGACAACTTCCAGAAGCACTCGTACCCCGTGGGCCTCATCGTCAACCTCCGCGGCGAGCGCTTCGTGGACGAGGGGGCCGACTTCCGCAACTACACGTACGTCAAGTACGGCCGGGCCGTCATCTCCCAGCCGCGGCGCACGGCGTTCCAGATCTTCGACCAGAAGGTGCTGCACCTGCTGCGCGAGGAGTACCGCATCCGCGAGGTCACCCGCGCCGAGGACGCCACGCTGGAGGGGCTCGCGCGCAAGCTGGAGATCGACGTCGCGGGGTTCGTCGACACCGTCACCCGTTACAACGCCGCGGTGCAGCCCGGCGTCTTCAACCCCGCCATCAAGGACGGCAAGGGCACCCGCGGGATCACTCCACCCAAGTCGAACTGGGCGCAGCCGCTGGACACGCCGCCCTACGTCGGCTACGCCGTGACCACGGGCATCACGTTCACGTTCGGGGGGCTCAGGATCACCGGCGACGCGCAGGTGGTCGACTGCGAGCAGCGGCCGATCCCCGGCCTCTTCGCGGCCGGCGAGCTCGTCGGCGGGCTCTTCTACCACAACTATCCGGGCGGCGCGGGCCTGATGGCCGGCGCCGTGTTCGGGCGGATCGCGGGCCGCGCGGCGGCCCGGGCGGCGCTCGGTCGCTGACGGGGTCGCCGGCGCGTCGCTTGCACCGGCGGATTGGAGCATGAGCGACACGCGGTCCTTTCCCGCCCTCGGCGGCGCCGCCGCCTGGCGGGTGGTGCTGCTGTTCGGGCCGCCGACCGCGGTCGCCGCCGCCGTCGGGGAGTGGGAGGCCGCCGCGGCGCTCGCCGCTCTGGGCTTCGCGCTCGACGCCATGGACCGCGCGGTGGTGTTCGAGGTCTCCCCGCTGGCGCTGGTGCGCGCCGTGATCATCGCCGGCGTCCACGCCGCGCCGGCCCGCGCGATCGCCTGGGACACCGTCGACGAGATCACCACGCGCTGGCGGCGGCCACGCGACTACACGGGGCTGGAAACGGTGGTGACGAGCCGTTCGGGCGACCGCATCACGTTCGGCTCCCGCATGGGCCTGCGTCCGTACTGCGCGCTGCTGACCGAGGTGGTCCAGCGCGCCCCGCACGCCCGCCACACGGGCCTCACCGACCAGCTCCTCCGCGAGCGCACCCCCGCCCTCCGCTGAGGTCGTCGCCGGTTCGCCGGCGCTGGCGTTCAGGCAAGGGGGCGGGCGGCCGGCGTCGAGGCCCCCGCCTGCTGGTTAGCGGGTCCAGGCCACCCGCACCGTGTCCATCGCCGCGCGCAGCGCGCCGCGCACGACGTCGCGGTTCACGCCGCCGTCGCCCAGCAGGACGACGAAGCCCACCGGCGTGCCGCCCAGGAACACCGTGCCCTCGCCGGCGGCGAAGTGGGCCATCAGGAACGTGCCGCGACGGAGGCGGGGACCGCGCAGCTCCAGCTCGCGCCCCAGCGTGGCGGCCAGCGCCGACAGCGGCTCCACCGGCACCTCGGGCGGCAGGTCGGCGGCGATGACGAGGCCGTCGGGGGCGACGATGAGCCCGCCCCGCACATGCTCGAGGGCCACCAGCTCGCGCAGCAGCCCGCGGAAGTCGCGACCGCGGCCGGAGCGCGGCGCGCCGGCGACCTCGACGTGCCCGTTCGCCGGCGCCGGCATCAGCCGGCCTCGGCCGCCATCTCGTGGCGGCAGTTGGACCACACGCGCTCGAGATGGGCCAGGCCGGCGGCCATGTCCACGTCGCGGCCGAAGGCCATCGAGAGCACGACCTGGCCGTCGGCCCTCAGATAGGTCGTCTCGGCGGCCCCCTCGATCACGGCGTGGTGGAGGGTGCCGAGGCCGGAGCGCGCGAGCATCGCCGCGGCCAGCCGGCAGAGCTGCGCCGTGCGCGCGGCCAGTTCTTCCGTCCGCGACCCGCGCGGCTGGGCGAAGATCAGCGTGGCATCGATCCGCGCCAGCAGCGCCTCGCGGCTGTCGGTGGGCACGCGCAGGCGGTCGACGCGCAGGCCCGTGACGGGCGCGGCCGGTCGGCTCGCCGGCTGCGTGGTCGACGTGCGGACGACGTCGAGCAGCGCGCGCGCCTCCGGGAAGTCGGGGTAGCGGTCCAGCGCGCGCTGCAGCAGCTCGGTGCACGTGCCGGGCTCCGCCTCCTCCAGCGCGATGCGAGCCAGCCCGAGCAGCGCGCGCGGGTGCGCGCGGTCGATGGCCAGGACGCGCTCGAACGCCGCCCGGGCCAGCGGCATCTCGCGGAACACGGTGTGGAGCGAGCCCGCGAGCATCAGGCCCACCAGGTTGTCGGGATCGCGACGCAGGCCCTGCGCGACGAGGTCGGCGGCCTCCTCGAAGCGCCCCTCGTCGCGGTACCGGCTGGCCTGCCGGAAGACCTGCAGCGGTGTCGCGGGTCGCCGCCCGCTCGTGACGCTGTCCCAGAGTCGCGTGAGCATCACGCCCGCCCCGCATTCAAGTTCCTCGCCAAGCCGCCGCGCGCCGGCGAAATCCCGCACCGCGGCGGCGTCGGGGGACCGATCGACACGCCGGCACGCCACCGTGTCATGCGCCCGACCAACTTGTCACCGGCGACGTCAACGCTGTCCCCGGCGCCGTCATCGCGGCTCGGCGGCCCACGCGCCCCGCGGCGATTTCGGCTGCGTTCTCGCGCCCTCCGGGAGCGGTCGGCTTTGGCAGCCCCGTTGCACCGTTGCCGGACGCTGCCATGACGCCCCGCGTGTGCGCGCGGGAGGAGGCCTGGATCGCGATGGGCAAGGTGATGGTCGTCGACGATGCGTACTCCGAACTGCAGGTGATCGAGTCGATCCTGCGCGCGGCCGGCCACGACGTGATCTCGTACCTGGACGGCGAGCAGCTCGAGGAGAAGATCGCCGCCGAGCGGCCCGACCTCGTCCTCCTCGACATCGTCATGCCCAAGCGCAACGGCTTCGACGTGCTGCGCGGCGTCCGCCGCGACGCCCGCACGAAGGAGACGCGCGTCGTGGTGGTGAGCTCGAAGAACCAGGAGAGCGACCGCGCCTGGGGGCTGCGCCAGGGCGCCGACGAGTACGTCGGCAAGCCGTTCACGGCGGAGCAGCTGCTGGCGGCGATCCGGAAATTCGTGCGATGACCACGAGCCTCCTCGACGCCACCGCCTCCGTCCGCGCCTGCGTGGTCGTGCTCGGCGGCACGCTGTTCGCGCTGGAGGTGACGGCGCTGCGCGAGGTGGTGGTCTTCGAGGACTGGACGCCGGTGCCGCTGGCGCCCGCCCACGTGATCGGCGTGGCGAACCTCCGGGGCGCGGTGATGCCGATCGTGGACGCCCACGGTGCGCTCGGGCTGCCGGCCCGGCATCCGGAGCGGCGCCTGCGCACGCTCGTGGTGGCCGCGGACGGCCTGGAAGCGGCGGTCGTCATCGACGGGGTGGTGGCCCTGGAAGCCTTCGGCGAGATCGCGGAGGCCGACGGCGCGACGCCGGCGCGGCGGGGACTCGCGCGCGGCGTCGTGGCCCGGGACGGCCGAATGGTGGAACTGCTCGATGCGGGACGACTGCTGCGGGCGCTGGCGCCGGCCGGCGCGCCGGCGGCGGCGTGAGCGGGGAGGGCGGCGCATGGAACGTCGCAGGGCGGTGCGGATGCTGGCGGGAGGCCTCACGACCGGCGCACTCGGGCTGTGGCCGACGCCGGCCGCGGCCCAGGGCGCCACCGGCGTCACGGGGCGCGAGATCCGGGTGGGCATGAGCGCGGCCTTCCGCGGCACGGCGGCCGGGCTCGGCACGGAGTTCTACCGCGGCGCGCAGGCCTATTACGCCGAGATCAACGCCCGCGGCGGCGTCAACGGGCGCGCCGTGACCGTGCTCGCGCTCGACGACGGCTACGAGCCGACGCCGTGCATCCGCAACACGATCCAGCTCGTGGAGAAGGAGCAGGTCTTCTTCCTGTCGAACTACGTCGGCACGCCGACGCTCACGCGCGCCCTGCCCGTCATCAAGCGGTACGCCGACCAGGGCATCATCCTGGTGGGCAACTTCACCGGCGCGCAGCCCCAGCGCGAGCCCCCGTACGTCGACCAGGTCTTCAACATCCGCGCCTCGTACCGGCAGGAGATGATCGCGCTGGTCGAGCGGTTCTGGCAGCTCGGCGCCCGGCGCTTCGGCGTCTATTACCAGATCGACGCCTACGGGCGCAGCGGCACCGACGGCGTGGCCCGCGGCCTCGCCCAGCGGGGCGCGCGGATCGCCGCCGAGGCGACGTACGTGCGGGGCGCCCGCTTCGAGGACGACATGACCCCGGCCGTGCGCGGCCTGCGCCAGGCCGGCGTGGACGTCGTGCTGTGCACCGGGGCCTACCAGGGCTGCGGGGCCTTCGTGCGCTCGGCGCGCGACCAGGGCTGGAACGTGCCGGTCACCAACGTGTCGTTCGTGGGCTCGGACGCGATGCTGTCGCTGCTCGTCGCCCACGGCCGCGTCACCGGCCGCGACTACACCCAGGCCCTGATCAACTCGCAGGTGGTGCCGAGCTACGACGACACCAGTCTGCCCGCGGTCGTCGAGTACCGCGCCCTCATGGACCGGCAGCGGCCCCAGGTGCCGGAGGCGCTGCGCGACCCGAAGTACACGGCACAGCCCCTCAGCTTCATCAGCCTCGAGGGCTTCATCAACGCCAAGGTGATCGTGGAAGGCCTGCGCCGGGCCGGCGCCAACCCGACGCGCGCCTCGTTCCGGGCCGCGCTGGAGTCGCTGCGCAACGTCGATCTCGGCATCGGGGCGCCGCTCACCTTCGGGCCGGAGCGGCACCAGGGACTGGACAACGTCTACTTCACGCACGTGGACAACGGCCGGTGGGTGCCCGTGCAGGACTGGGCGGCCGCCATCAAGGTCTGACGGGGGGCATCCGATGGCCACGACGAAGGACCACAAGACGCGGTTCGGACTGCTGACGAAGATCATCCTGTTCCTGGCGGCGACCCTGGTGCCGCTGGCCGCGATCACCTGGTACGTGTCGGTGCAGGCCCTGACGGGCACCATGACCGAGGAGTTCACGTCGAAGGGCTCGGCCATCGCCCGCAGCCTGGCCAGCTCCGGCGTGGACCTGCTGCTCAACCGCGACGCCTCGACGGTGCAGGCCGTGGTCGACCAGTTCGCCGCCATCGGCGGCGTCAAGTACGTCATGGTCTACGACCCGCAGCAGATCCTGGTCGCCCACAGCTTCTCGCCGCTCGTCCCGGCCGGCATCGTGGAGAAGAACCTGGTGCCCGGCGACACCGCGCAGCAGATCCGCGACATCGAGTACGCCGATCCCGTGACCGGCGCCGCCCGGCGCGTCATCGACATCGGCGTGCCGGTGCTGGCCGGGCAGCTCGGCACCGTCCGCGTCGGCATGGACCGCGCCATCATCGAGACGTCGGCCGCGGCCGCGGGCCTGCGCCTGCTCGGCGTGTTCGGCGGCGTGGCCGTGGTCGCCGTGCTGGCCGGGCTCGTGTTCGCCCGCCGCATCACGCGCCCGGTGGCGCAGGTGGTGCGGGTGGCCCAGCGGGTCGGCCACGGCGATCTCTCCTCGCTGGTGCCGGTGACCTCCCGGGACGAGATCGGGCAGCTCGCCTCGACCTTCAACGACACCGTGGTCCGGCTGCGATCGCTGGTGCAGACGGAGGCCGAGCGCGACGAGGAGCGCCGCCGGCGCGAGGACCTGCAGCGCAACATCTCCCGCTTCCTGGACGTGGCCACCGAGATCGCGCAGGGCGACCTGACCCGGCGCGGCGAGGTGACCTCCGACGTGCTCGGCTCCGTGGTCGACGCCATCAACGTCATGGTCGGCGAGATCGGCCGGACGATCGCCGACGTCCGCGCGGCCGCCGAGCAGGTCTCGGCCCACGCCTCCGAGATGATCGCGGCCATGGAGCAGACGGCCAGCGGCGCCCGGACGCAGGCCCGGGAAGCCGTCGGCGTGAGCGGGGCGATGGAGGAGCTCACGCGCTCGATGCGACGCGTGGCCGAGCACGCCGAGGGCTCGGCGGCCGCCGCCCGCCAGACGCTGGAGGCCGCGACCCGCGGCGAGGAGTCGGTGCGGGCCAGCCTCGGCGGCATGCAGCGGATCCGCGGCGAGGTGCAGGGGATCTCCAAGAAGATCAAGAGCCTCGCCGACCGCTCGCTCGAGATCTCCCAGATCGTCAACACCATCGAGGAGATCTCGTCGCAGACGAACCTGCTCGCCCTCAACGCCGCCATCGAGGCGGCCGGCGCCGGCGAGGCCGGGCTGCGCTTCGCCGTGGTCGCCGACGAGGTGCGCAAGCTGGCCGAGCGCTCGGCCCGCGCCGCCAAGGACATCGTGGTCCTGATCAAGGGCATCCAGAGCGAGACCCAGGAAGCCGTGGTGGCGATGGAGGAAGGCACGCGCGAGGTCGAGGCCGGCTACAACGTCACCGTCCAGGCCGGCGACAGCCTCCGCGAGATCGGCGCCATCTCCCGCGAGTCCGCCAGCCTGGCGCAGGACATCTCGCGGGCCTCGCACGAGCAGGTGCGCGGCGTGGAGAGCGCCGCCGTCGCCGTGCAGTCCATCGCCGGCGTCGCCGTGCAGACCGAGAAGGCCGTGACGGAGACCCGCCGGACGATGGACCAGCTGCTGCGGCTGGCCGAGGAGCTGATGGCCGGCCTCACGCGGTTCCGGCTGGCGGCGTAAGCGGAGCGCACGGAGCGGCCGTGAGCGGCGTGTCGGACCGGGAGTTCCTGGTCAGCGTCTTCCTCATGGAGGCGTGGGACACCGTCGCCGCCGTCGAGGAGCACCTGCCCGATCCGGCCGCCGGCCTGGACGAGCTGCGGCTGGTCACGCACCGGCTGCGCGGCTCGGCGGCCCTCAACGGCTTCCCGAAGATCTCGACCCTCGCCGCGGTGATGGAGTCCGCCGTCGATCGCCTGGCCGCCGATCCCGAGCGCGCCGTCGTCGGCGTCCAGGCCGTCCTCGGCGACCTGCTCGCCTGCCTCAAGCAGGCGCTCGACGCCGTCGGCCAGGACGGCGCCGAGGACGCCGACGCGATCGATGCCGCGCTCGCCCGGCACGGCGTCGTCGTGCCCGACGCGGGGCCCGCCGCACCGGAGGCGCCCGCCGTCCCGCCGGCGCCGCCGGCGGGCGGGGGCGACCTCGCCGACCTCGACCGGTTCTTCCGCGACGGCGGCGACGTCCTCGAGTACTTCGTGCCCGAGGCGACCGAGCACCTCGACCTGGCGGCCCAGTCGCTCCTCGGCGTGGAGCGCGAGGGCGCGGGCGGCGAGGAGCTGCCCAGGCTGTTCCGCGCCGTCCACACGCTGAAGGGCGCCGCCTACACGGTGGGCTGCCACGCCATCGGCGGGCTCGCGCACCGGGTGGAGGACCTCCTCGGGGAGGTGCGCGACGGTCACCGGGGCCTGGACGCGGCCGGCGTGGAAGCCGTGAACGCCGCGCTCGACGCCCTCCGGCTCATGATCCGCAGCGCGGAGGGTGCCCCGCCGGGGCGGCTCGAGGCCTGGCAGCGGGCCACGCGGCTGCTCGACGCGCTGGCGCCGGCGCCCGCCGAGCCCGCCGCGGCCTCGCCCGCGCAGGACGCGGCCGCGCCGGCGGTGGCGGCGGCTCCGGTCGCGGCCGCGCCGGGGGCCGCGGCCGCGCGCCCCAGCATCCGCGTGCATCTCGACCGGCTCGACGCGCTGATGAACCTGGCCGGCGAGCTCGTCATCGCCCGGGCGCGGCTCGACCGCCATCTCGGCCAGCTCGAGCGCGTCGGCGAGCTGCTCGCCTTCACGCAGGGGCGCATGCGGCAGGTGTTCGGCGAGTTCGAGGACAGGCACGCCAACCCGCACCTCCCCGCGGCGGCGGGCCCGGCGCCGAACGGCGTCGCCGCCGTCGAGCCGACCATCGTGCCGCTCGACGGCGTCTTCGCCGAGCTCGAGTTCGACCGCTATGACGCCGTCAACATCCTGGCGCGGCGCGCCGCCGAGATCGCCAGCGACGTGGGCGAGGTCCAGGGCCAGCTCGCCGGGCTCGTGCGTGCGGTCCGCGCCGACGCCGCGCGCGTGCAGCAGCTGAGCGGCGCCCTCCGCGGGCAGATCACGCGCGCCCGCATGGTGCCGCTCGGCCGGCTGTTCTCGCGGTTCGCGCGGCAGGTGCGGGAGACGGCGCGCACGGCGGGCAAGCAGACGGCGCTGGAGGTCACCGGCGACGCCGTCGAGGTCGACAGCGCGATCATCGACCAGATCGCCGATCCGCTCCTGCACCTCGTCCAGAACGCCATCGTGCACGGCCTCGAGACGCCCGACGAGCGGCTGGCCCGGGGCAAGCCCGCGCGCGGCAACCTGCGCATCGTGGCCGCGCACAAGGGGGGAAGCCTCCACGTCGAGGTCGCCGACGACGGCCGCGGGATCGACGTGGCCGCCGTGCGCGCGGCCGCCGAGCGCGCGGGCGTGGCCGCGGCCGACGTCCTGGCGCGCCTGGACGACCGCGCCGCGCTGGACCTGATCTTCCTGCCCGGCGTGAGCACCGCCGGCGCCGTGAGCACCGTGGCCGGGCGCGGTGTGGGCATGGACGTGGTGCGCACCAACGTCGGCCGGCTGGGCGGCGAGATCGACGTGGAGACGGCGCCCGGCGAGGGGACGCGGTTCACGCTGAAGCTGCCGCTCACGGTGGCGATCTCCGACGCACTGCTCGTGCGGGTCGGCGGGCTCGCCCTCGCCATCCCCGTGCAGGCGGTGAAGGCGATGGCGCGTGTCGATGAAGACGCCGTCGAGGCCGCGGGCGGCGCCGAGGTCGTGGAGGTCGAGGGGGAGCGGGTGGAGCTGCTGCGGCTGGACCGCCTGCTGGGCCTCCCCGGCGCCGGGCCCGAGGGCCGGCTGCCGGTGGTCGTGCTGCGCACCGGCCGGCGCGCCGTGGGCGCGGTGGTGGACGAGCTGGTGGGGCGCGAGGAGGTCGTCGTCAAGCACCTCGGCGCCTTCCTGGAAGGCGTGGGGCCGTACTCCGGCGCCACCGTGTCGCCCGAGGGGCAGGTGATCCTGCTGCTCGACGCCGCGCGGCTCGCCGAGCGCGCGGGGCTGGGCGGGCTGCGGCCGGCCGCGGTCGCGCCCGTCGTGCCGGTGGGCCCGGCGCCACCGCGCACGGTGCTGCTCGTCGACGACTCCGTCAGCGTGCGGCGGTTCGTGGGCCAGATGCTGGAGCGGGCCGGCTTCCGCGTCGTCACCGCCAACGACGGCGGCGAGGCCCTGGAGCGGGTGGCCGAGGTGGCCGTGGACGTGGTCGTCACCGACCTCGAGATGCCGCGCGTCAACGGCTACGAGCTCGTGCGCGACCTGCGCCGGCGGCCGGCCACCCGCGACGTGCCGATCATCGTCCTCACCACCCGGACCGGCGACAAGCACGTCCGGCTCGCGCGCCAGCTCGGCGTCGAGCACTACGTCACCAAGCCCGTCGACGAGGCGTCCTTCGTGCGGCTGGTCGACACGCTGGCCGCCGAGGCCGCGCAGGCGCTGGCATGAGCCCGATGCCGCGCATCCTGCTCATCGACGCCGATCGCCCGGCGCTCAGCGCCCTGGAGCGGGCGCTGGCCGCGGCGGGATTCACCAACGTGACCGGCGTGACCAGCGGCTCCTTCGCGCTCACCATGCTCGAGCGCGACCGGCCGACGCTGATCGTCAGCCGCGCGCCCGTGCCCGACATCGACGCCTGGGAGCTCTGCGCCATCGTGCGCAGCGACCCCTCGATGGCCGGCGTCCTCTTCCTGCTGCTGGCCGCCTCCGGCGACGACGTGCCGGAGCGGGCCCTCGACGGCGGGCCCGACCGCATGCTCGTCGGCGACTTCACGCCCGAGACCATCGTGAGCGAGGTCGCCAGCCTGCTGGCCTCGGCGTCCGCCTCGGGCGCGGGGGGCGGCGAGCGGGCCGCGGCCGGCCTCCGGGGCTCGCTGGCGGTGATGGACCTGCCGGATCTCGCCCAGGCCATCGGCCTCGGCGGCAAGACCGGCGAGCTGCGCCTGGCGCTCGGCCCCGGCGAGGGCCGCATCGTCTTCGACCGCGGCCGGGTCGTGCACGCCGAGTTCGGCGCGATCACCGGCGAGCGCGCGTTCGCCACGCTGGTGGCCACGGCCCATCGCGAGGGCACGGGCACCTTCGCGTTCGAGCCGCGCGAGGCGTGCGACGCCGCGACGCCCCGGAGCATGGACCGCAGCGTGAAGCAGTTGCTGCTCAGCATCGCGGCGGACATCGACGAGGGACGCGCGGGGTCGCCGCCGCTCGGCGGCGCCAACGGCACGCCGGCGCGGCGGGTCACCGCCGGGTCGACGCCGCCGCGACCGCGCCCGCCGGCGGCGTAGCGCCCGGGGATGGAGGAGAGGATGGCGAAGGTGCTCGTCGTGGACGACAGCGTGAGCGTACGCAAGGTGGTCGCCAAGGCGCTCGAGGGGCGCAGCATGGAGGTGCTCTCGGCGGCCTCGGGGCGCGAGGCGATGGAGAGCATCGAGCGCGATCGCCCCGACGTCGTCGTCTGCGACGTGATCCTGCCGGACAAGGACGGCTACCAGGTGTGCGAGTTCGTCCGCGCCCACCCGGCGGCCGGGCGCACCCCGGTGCTGCTCATCTCCGGCGTCGTCAACAGCACGGTGCTGGCGCGGGCCGCCGAGGTGCAGTCGAACGACGTGATGTTCAAGCCCTTCGCGGCCGACGAGCTGGTCCGCAAGATCGACACGCTGCTGGGCGGCAGCCGCGCGAGCGGCGCGCCGCGGCCGCCGGCGGCGGCCACGCCGGCCACGCCGGTGACGCCGGCCGGCGCGCCGGCGGCGGGCGACCTCAAGTCGCGCCTGGCCGCGCTGGCCACCGGCGCCGGGGTGCGCTTCGCGGCCCTCGCCGACCGCGAGGGGTTCCTGATCGAGTCGGCCGGCCAGCTGCCGCCCGAGGTCGAGGTCGCGGGGGCGATGGCCGCCTGCCTCGCGGAGTCCTCCGACGGCATCGGGCGCGAGCTGAAGCACGGCGCGCTCACGGGCATGATCCTGGAGTACGAGAAGGGCGTCCTCCTCCTGCACGGCGTGGGCCCGACGGCGCTGCTGGCGGTGGCGGTGGCCGACGCCTCGGCGCTCGGCAAGGTGCGCTACTTCGTCAAGAAGGCCTTGCCCGAGCTGGAGCGGGCGCTCTGATGCGCCATCGTCGCGCGGCGCGGCTGGGATGGTCCACGGGGCCCGTCGCGGTGCTCGGGCTCCTGGTGCACGCGGGCGGCGTCGCGGCCCTCTCGCGGCTGTCTCCGCTGCCCGCGCTGCCGGCGCCGGACTGGGCGCCGCTGGCCCTGCCCGCCGCCGCCTACGCGATCGTCGCCGGGCTCGCCGTACGGCGCTTCGCCATCGCCCCGCTCGCCGGCACGTTCGCCACCGGCTGTCTGCTCCACGCCGCCTTCGTCGCGCTGCCCGAGGTCGCGGGACCCACGCTGGCCGACCTCGCCGGCCTCGCGCCCCTCACGCCGCCGGCCTGGAACTCGCTGGCACTCGGCGCGCTGGCCGCGCTGTCGGTCACGCTGACGCTCGCCCCGTTCCGCCGGCTCGTGGCCCCGCGCCCGCGGTACGTGCGCGCGGCCTCGCGGCCGGTGCATGCTCCGCGCCCGCTGCGGTCGGCGGTCGAGACGCCGGCGGAGCCCAGGGGTGGCGTGCCGGGCGGCGTCGCTTCCATGACGGTGGCGCCGCCACCCGTGCCGCTGGCATCGCCGCCGGTCGTCCCGCCGCCGGTGACCGCCATGCCGCCCGTGGCCATGGCGGCGGCGCCGGCCGTGCCGCCTGCGGTGGTCACGCCGCCGGCTCCGCAGCCCACGCCACCGGTGGCACCACCGCCGCCGCCGGTCGTCCCGACGCCCGTCGTCGCCGCCGCGCCGTCGAATCCGTCGGCGCCGCCGGCGCCGGTCAAGCCGACCCCACCTCCCGTCCCCCCGCGCCCGCCGGCGCCGCCGGCTTCCGTGCCCGCGTCGAGCGCCCCGGCCGCGAGCGCGGGGCGCCCACCGGGCGCCGAGCCCATCGAAGAGGTCATCCGCATCACGTTCGCCCGCGTCGCGGACCAGCTTCCCGCCGACCTCTTCAAGCTGCCGCTCGACCGTCTCGGAGCGAACCTGCTCGAGGCCGGCTTCCTCCTGGTGCCCCGGCGGCTCGTGGTGCCGCAGCTCGCCGAGGGACTGGTCCAGGTGGCCTGGGACGCGGTCGGCGACCAGTTCCCGCAGGCCGCCCTCGGCGCGCCGGCGCGCGACATCGCCGCCCGCCTGGCCAACGGGGTCATCGTGCTGCCGCTGGACGAGGTCGTCCGTCAGGTGCCGTCGGAGCTGTTCGCCCTGACGTCTCCCGAGGTCGACGTGCGCGGGATCGAGGAGTTTCCGCCGCCGTTCCAGCCTCACATCCCGCCGCCGTCGGCGGCGAGCGGCGACGCGTCGGCCGGGGCGAGCGCCGACCTCGGGCCCATCGAGCCGGCCGGCGGTCTCGAGGACGAGCCGGCGCCGGCGCCCGGGTCGGACGACGAGCCGCCAGCATCCGGCGCGCAGGAGGGTCTTCCCGGCGTCGCGCAGGCCGCGACGCGGGCGATGCACGGCGATGCCGGCGCGGGCGACATCGAGGCCGACGCGGCATTCGCCGACTCGAGCGCGCCGGCCGACGCCCAGGACGAGCTCGTGGGTGCCGCGAGCGCGTCCGGCCGCGACGGGTTCGCCGCGGCCGGCGACCTCGAGGCCAGCGAGCCCGGCGGCGCGGCCTGGGACCCGGGCCCCGACGAGGTGGTCGACGCCGGCCGCGAGCTCGACGGCGCCACGGACGGGCTCGTCGCGGCGCCGGACGAGATGGACGCCGCCCCGGCGCGCCTCGAGGACGACGGCGAGTCGAGCAGTGCGGAGGCGGACTCCGTCGCGGCGTGGCGGGATGCCGAGACGGACGGGCCCGGAGAATCGGACGGAGACCCGGCGGCGCTCGGCATCGATGACGCGCCCCCCGCGCCCGATCCGCCCTCGGTCACCGGGCCGGTGGCCACGGCGCCTGGCGCCGACGCCTCGGCGACGAATGGACGGTATGCCGGCGGCGCGACGTACGAGTCCGCGGCGCCCCGGTTCCATCCGACCGCGTCGTGGGCGGACGGCGCGTCCGCGCCCGAGCCGCCGGTGGCCCGGCCCTCTGCCGCAACCGAGCCTGCCGGCGCGGTCGCACGCGACACGGCGCCGGCGGAATCGCCCGCGCGGTCCGACCTCGTCCAGGTTCGCCGCATCGCGGCGCTGCTCGGCCCGATGACGGCGCCCTTCGAGACGGGAGCGGTCGCCCGTGGCGGCCGCACGATCCTGACGGTCCTGCCGCCGGCGATGGACGAGGCGGCGGCGGTGGAGATCGCGCTCCGCGTGCTGCCGTTCCTCACCGACGCGCCGCTGCCGGCGCCGGCGACGCAGGCCACCATCCGGACGCAGGCGGGCGCGCTGGTGCTGACGCCGCTGGCCCCGGCGGATCCCGCGGGCGCGGTGCTCCTGGCGGCGACGCCGGCCGGCGCCTCGCTGGCGCTGCTGGAGCGCCTGTCGCTGCGCGCCGCCCGGGACTGGCGCGCCGAGCGCGGCGGCGGCGCGCCCGGCCACGCCCGGCGGGGCGCCGGCGACGGGCGGCTCAGGCCGGCCACGGTGCCACCGCACGTGCGCGCGCTGGCCGACTCGCTGCAGGCCTTCGGCCCGGTCCGGCCGGCCGTGCTGCGCGACCTCGACGGCTCGCTGCTGGTCTACCTCTTCCTGCCGGGCGACGTGGACCCGGTGGCCGTCGCCGGGCTGGCCCGTGACCTGACCCGCGCGCTGGAGGGGACGGCGCTCGGCCCCGTCGACTCGATGGTCCTGCGCACCGGCGCCGACGCCCGGCTGCTGGTGCGGGTGCTGCCCGCGGCGGGGGAGCACGTGACCGTGCTGGTCGCGGGCGGGGCGCCCGTGGACCGGCCCGGCCTGGCGCGCATCGAGCTGGACCGCGCGGCGGCGCGGCTCGGCGCGTCGTGAGGGCCTGACCCGTGGCCATCATCAATCACGCCGAGAAGGTGATCCACTTCAAGATCGTGTACTACGGCCCCGGCATCGCGGGCAAGACGGCCAACCTCCAGTACGTGCACCGCTGCCTGCCGGACCCCAACAAGGGCAACATGATCTCGCTGGCCACCGGCGACGACCGGACGATCTTCTTCGACTTCCTGCCCGTGTCGGCCCTGCGCGTGCGCGGCTTCGAGACCCGGTTCCAGCTCTACACCGTGCCCGGCCAGGTCCACTACAACATGACGCGGCGGCTGGTGCTGCGCGGCGTGGACGGCCTGGTGTTCGTGGCCGACTCGCAGTTCGAGCGCCTGCGGGACAACGTCGAGAGCCTGCGCAACCTGGAGGAGAACCTCGAGCAGTACGGCCACGCCCTCGACGAGCTGCCCTACGTGGTGCAGTACAACAAGCGCGACCTGCCGAACGTCGCGCCCATCGACTACCTGGAGTACGTGCTCAACCGGCGCCAGCGCCGGGCGCCGTTCGTGGAGGCCGTCGCCACGGACGGCAAGGGCGTGTTCGACACCCTCAACACCGTCTCTCGCATGGTCCTCGCGCACGAGTTCGGCGACGGACACAAGGGGGCGCCATGAAGGTGCGTGACATGGTGATCCACGAAGACGACGCGGCCCAGATCAACCAGCTCCTCTCGCGCTTCCTGGGCGACTCCGGGGCGGCGGAGGTGCTGCTGATCGACCGGAGCGGCCAGCTGCTGGCCATGGACGGCGTGTCCCGGGCGCTCGACACGGTGTCGATCTCGGCCCTGGCCGCGGCCGCCTTCAGCTCCACGAGCGCGATGGCCCAGCTCCTCGGCGAGAGCGAGTTCACGGTGCTGTTCCACGAGGGCCTCAAGCAGTCGATCCACGTCTCCACCGTCGACGACGAGTCGATCCTCCTCGCCATCTTCGACGAGCGGACCACGGTGGGCATGGTCCGCCTCTTCGCCAAGGAGGCGAGCAAGGCCGTGGGCGCGGTCCTGGCGGCCACGCGGGCGCGTCCCAGGCGCGTGGGAGAGTTCGCGGCGCCGCTGTCGCCGGACGAGGCGCGGCAGCTGTACCCGCCGCGCGGATGACGCCTCGGTGAGCGAGGGACGATCGTGATGCGGCCGCTGTCCGAGCAGGAGCGCCGCGAGCTGGCCGAGACCGCCGGCGTCTTCGAGATGATCGTGGAGACGAACCCGGCGGACCTCAGCGCGCTCGAGGCGCTCGTGGAGATCTACGCCAAGCTGGGCGACGACGACCGGCTGGCCCAGGTGAAGGCCCGGCTGCGGTCGCTCCCCGGGCGCGGCGGCGGCAAGCACCCGCGCCGGACGCCGGGCCGCAGCCACGGCCCGGGCCGGGACGGCGCCGCCTCGGGCGACGGGACGCTGGCCACGCCGCGGGAGGCGCCCTCGCCCAAGCGCCTGCTGCCGCTCGGCGACCTGCTCGTCGCCCACGGCCTCATCACTCGCCAGCAGCTGGACGAGGCCCTGCGCGCCCAGCGCAGCTCCAAGGAGAAGCTCGGCTCGATCCTGGTCCGCCGGAACTTCATCACCGAGGACCAGCTGGCCGGCTTCCTGTCGGCGCAGTACGGCGTGCCCTCGGTGACGCTGACGGCGGCCAGCATCGATCCGATGGTGGCGCGGCTCATCCCCGGCGACCTGGCCCGGCGCTACGACGTCTTGCCCATCAAGCGCGACGACGACACGTTGACGCTGGCCATGGCCGATCCGGTGAACGTCCACGCCATCGACCACGTCACCTTCCTGACCGGGCTGCGCGTCGTGCCCGTCGTGGCCGCCCAGGGGGCCGTGCGCGAGGCCATCGAGCGGGCGTACGACGGCCAGGCCGGGGGCGTGGCCGACGCGCTCAGCGCCCTGGCCGACGACCTCGCCGAGGTCCAGGTCGTCGAGGACAGCGACGCCGGGCCCAAGGTCGACGTCTTCGAGCTCAAGGAGTCGGCCGACGAGGCGCCGGTCGTCAAGCTCGTCAACATGGTCCTGGTCGACGCCATCCAGCGGGGCGCCTCGGACATCCACTTCGAGCCGTACGAGAAGGTGTTCCGCATCCGGTTCCGCATGGACGGCGTGCTCCACGAGATGCTCTCGCCACCCAAGCGGCTCGAGCCGGCGATCGTCTCCCGCATCAAGATCATGTCCAACCTGGACATCGCCGAGCGCCGGCTGCCCCAGGACGGGCGCATCAAGCTGCGCTACAACACGCGCGAGATCGACTTCCGCGTCTCGGTGCTGCCCACGATCTTCGGTGAGAAGGCCGTGCTCCGCATCCTGGACAAGGACGCCCTCAAGCTCGACCTGACCCAGCTCGGGTTCGACCCCTGGGCGCTCGAGCACTTCACCGCGGCCATCCACCAGCCCTACGGCATGGTGCTCATCACCGGGCCCACCGGCTCGGGCAAGACCACCACGCTCTACTCGGCGATCCACACCATCAACTCGCCCGAGCACAACATCATGACCGCCGAGGACCCGGTGGAGTACAACCTCAAGGGCGTCAACCAGGTGCAGATCAACGAGGGCGTGGGCCGGACCTTCGCGGCGGCGCTGCGCTCGTTCCTGCGCCAGGACCCGGACGTGATCCTGGTGGGCGAGACGCGGGACCTGGAGACGGCGCAGATCTCGATCCGGGCCGCGCTCACCGGCCACCTGGTCTTCTCCACCCTGCACACCAACGATTCCCCGTCCACCATCGCCCGGCTCATCGACATGGGGATCCCGCCTTTCCTGGTGTCCTCGGCGCTCATCCTGGTGGTCGCCCAGCGTCTCGGTCGCCGCGTGTGCCGCGACTGCAAGGAGCCGTACGAGGCGGACGAGGAGGTGCTGGTGCCCTACGGCCACGAGCCGACGGGCATGGGCAAGACCGTCTTCTACAAGGGCAAGGGCTGCCACGCCTGCAACTTCACGGGCATGAAGGGTCGGGTGGCCATCTACGAGGTGATGCCCGTCTCGCCGGAGCTCCGCAGCATGATCCTCAAGGGCGCGGCCACCAGCGAGCTGCGCGCCATGGCGCAGTCGCAGGGCATGAAGACCCTCCGCCAGGCGGGCCTGCAGAAGGTCCTGGAGGGCGTCACCACCATCGAGGAAGTCCTCCGGGTCACCACCGCCGAGTAGTATCCTTCGGGCCCATGGAGGCCCGAGCGGATCAGGCCCTCGCCGCCGACCTCGCCTACCTCGGCGGCGTCATCGAGCGCTGGGCCGCCGACCTCGCCCTGGCCGAGGAGCCCTCCCGCTTCGCCGCCGCGCTGGAGGCGGCCGCGCCGCGCGGCGCCTCGTGAGCCTCTGGACGATCGAGGGCCTCGCCGCCGATCTCCGGGCGCGACGGCTGACGGCGAGCGAGGTGACGGAGGCCTACCTGGCGCGCGTGACCCGGCGGGACGGCGGCCTGCGCGCCTTCATCACCGTCGACGCCGACGGCGCCCGGCGCGCCGCGAAGGGACGCGACGCCGAGCTGGCCGCCGGGCGCGCGCGCGGCCCGCTGCACGGCGTGCCGCTGGCGTGGAAGGACCTCTGCGTCGTGGGCGGGCTGCCGACCTCGTGCGGCACGCGGACGCCCGAGTACTTCGTCGCCGAGGCCGAGTGCACCGCGGCGGCCCGGCTGGTCGCCGCCGGCGCGGTGACCCTCGGCAAGCTGAACATGTCCGAGCTGGCCCTCGGCCCGTTCGGCGACAACGCGCACCACGGCCACGTCCAGAATCCCTGGCGCGCCGGCCACTGCGCGGGCGGCTCCAGCAGCGGCTCGGGCGCGGCCGTCGCCGCCGGCCTCGTCGCGGGAGCGCTCGGCACGGATACCGGCGGCTCGATCCGCCTGCCGGCGGCGTGCTGCGGCATCGTGGGGCTCAAGCCGACGTACGGCCGCGTCAGCCGCGCCGGCGCCATGGCGCTGTCGTGGTCCAACGACCACATCGGCCCCATGACCCGCACGGTGCGCGACGCGGCGCTGCTGCTCGGCCTGATGGCCGGCGCCGATCCCGCCGACGCCACCGCGAGCGCGCGGCCGGTCCCGGACTGCCTGGCCGCCATCGAGGACGGCGTGCGGGGCCTCCGGCTCGGCGTGCCCGAGAACTACTACTTCGACGGCGTCCAGCCCGAGATCGTCGAGGCCGTGCACGCCGCCGCCCGCCGGCTGGGAGGCGAGGGCGCCCGCGTCACGGGCCTGCGCGTGCCCGATCCCCAGCCGCTCACCGACGTCACCGGCCTCATCTCGCGCGCCGAGAGCGCGGCCATCCACGCGCGCATCGCCCGCGAGCGGCCGCACGAGCTGCAGCCGGCCGTGCGCGCGCGCCTGGAGGTGGGCTTCCACATCCCGGCCGTCGACTACCTGCAGGCCCAGCGCCTGCGCGCGCGCTGGACGCGGGAGTTCATCGAGCTGGTGTTCGGAGCGGTGGACGTCCTGCTGGTGCCGACGATCCCCGAGCCGGCGCCGTCGCTGGCCGAGGTCACCGGCGGTCCCGTCGGCGACATCGTCGCCCGCATGGGGCGATTCTCCAGGCTCACGCGGCCCTTCAACGGCCTGGGCCTGCCGGCGCTGTCCGTGCCCTGCGGGCTGTCCCGCGACGGCCGGCCGCTCGGCCTGCAGATCGTGGGCCGCCCGTTCGACGAGCCGACCGTGCTCCGCGTCGGTCGCGCCTGGGAGCGCGCCGCCGGCGGCTTTCCCCCGCCGCCGGAGGGCTGATGGCGGCGCCGCTCGAGCAGTTCTCCGCCGGCGGGCTCGTCGTCGACGAGGAGGGCCGCGTGCTGCTCATCCGGGCCCGCGACCTGCGCGGCCGCCCGGTGTGGACGCTGCCCAAGGGCGCACCGGCCTCGGGCGAGAGCAGCGTCGAGGCGGCGCTGCGCGAGGTGCGCGAGGAGACCGGCTACCGCTGCGAGGTCGTCCGGGACCTGACGCCGGTCACGTACTGGTTCCAGCGCGAGGGACGCCGGATCAAGAAGACGGTCCGGTGGTACCTCATGCGGCCCGTCGCGCGGGAGGGCGACCACGACCACGAGGTCGAGGAGGTGGCCTGGGCCACCCGCGCCGAGGCGCTGCAGCGGCTCCGCTACGACAGCGACAAGCGCCTGGTGGCGGCGCTGCCCGGCTACCAGTAGCGCAGGGCGTCGCGCAGGATCCAGTCGAGCTCGCCGCCGCCGACGGAGCGCGGGGCGCCGGCCAGCAGCCGCGGCTGCTTCAGCGTGCCGTCGACGAGCGCCGCCACGTCGCGCTCGCCGTAGCCGATGGCCAGCAGGCCGTTCGGGATCCCGACGTCCCGCATGAGCGCGATCAGCGCGCCGGGAAGGGCTTCTCGCCGCGCCGCCTCCGACAGCCCTGCAACGGGCACGCCGAGCAGCTCCGCGGCCCGCAGGTGGCGCTCGGGGGACGTCGCGTACGTGAACCGGAACGCCGCCGGCGCCGTGAGGATGACCGCCATCCCGTGGGGCACCAGGGGCCGGGACGTCCGGTAGCCCGCCGGGACGTAGTCCCGGACGAGCCCGGCGATGGGATAGGCCAGCGCGTGGGGGATGTGCACCCCGGCGTTGCCGAACCCGATGCCCGCGTAGTTCGCCGCGAGCGCCAGGTGCACGCGCGCGTCGAGGTCCAGACCGTTGAGGACCGCGCGGCGCAGGTACCGGCCGACGTGCTCGATGGCCTTCTCGCACCAGACGTCGCTCGCGGGGTTGGCGCCGATGTACGCAGGCCGGTCGGGCGGGTGGTGCTTGGCCCGGGCATCGTACGGCCGCGTCGTGTACGACTCGATGGCGTGCGTGAGGATGTCGGCGCCGGCCGCGGCGGTGACCTCGGGGGGCGCGCTGAGGGTGTTCAGGGGGTCCACGACGCCGAGCGAAGGGCGCAGGAGCCGGTGCGAGATGCCGGCCTTCACCTGCTGGTCCACCACGTGGGTGACGGCCACGGCGGTGGTCTCGCTGCCCGTGCCGGCCGTGGTCGGCACCGCGATCATCGGCCGCAGCGGCCCCGGGAGCGGCAGGCCCTTGCCCACCGGCCTGTTGACGTAGTCGAGCAGCGGGGCCGGGTACGTGGTCAGCAGGTTGACGGCCTTGCACGTGTCCAGCGCGCTGCCGCCACCCACGGCGATCAGCCCGTCGAAGTCCTTGTGCCGCGCGTACTCCGCGGCCTCCTCCATCGAGCGGTCGGTCGGCTCGACCTCGACGCCGTCGTAGATTTCGGCCTTGATGCCTTCGTCACCCAGCAGGCCGCGGATGCGGTCGGGCAGCCCCAGCTCGGCCAGGTGGCGGTCCGTCACGATCAGCACCCGCCCGAGACCCAGCCGCCGGGCGTCGTGGGCGATCTCGTCGGTGGCGCCCAGGCCGAACTTGATCGGCGACATCTCCATGACGAAGACGGTCTCGGTGGGCAGCGTCACGCCTTTCATGGGCAGGGCCTCCGGGATGCGGCTGCGCGCCAGGCGATTATAGCCTCCAGTGCTAGACTCACCGCGTGCCGGAGCCCGCCCTCCACGAGGCGTTTCGTCACCATCTCGAGGGTCTCCAGGAGCTTCGCTGGCCGGCCGGGGGTGGCGGCGCCTTCCGCCGCTGCTTCGGCTGCGGACCGGACCATCCGACGGGGCTTCGCGTGCGCTGCTTCGAGACCGAGCGCGGAGTCGTCTCGCCGATCGTCATCCCCCGGGTCTACGAGGGGCCGCCGGGCGCGGCGCACGGCGGCATCGTGGCCGCATACCTCGACGAGATCTGCGGGGCGGCCGCGGCGCGCGCCACCGGGCGCGTCATGGTCACGGGAGAGCTGACGGTGCGCTACCTGGAGCCCGCGCCGACGGAGTCTCCCCTCCTGGGGCGGGGCGTCTGCCTCATCGACCACGGCAAGTACGTCGACGTGGAGGCGAGCCTGGAGGACGTGGCGACGGGGCGGCCGGTCGCGGCCGCCCGGGGGCGATTCTTCGACTACCGGCGCTGATCCGGCTCGCCGCCCGGAAGCCGGGCGGCCGTGAGGCCGCGCGCCCGCACAGGCGCGCGGCCTTCCATCGTCAGGCGCGGACCAGCAGGGTCAGCAGGGGCGTCGTCTTGGGGGTCTCGCGGAACCGGCAGCGGAGATCGGGCCGCTCGAGGACCTCGACATAGGCGCCCATGACCATCCTGTAGTAGTGGGGATGGCGACCGGCGGGGCCACCGTTGTACTCGGTGAGGACCTCCCGGATGTTCGAGCGCCGCGTCATGATGTCGCGCAGGTAGGCCATCGCGAAGCGGGTGCTCACCACCGGGTCGGCCAGGTCGCCCAGTTCCTTCTTGCCCTTGGCCAGGGCGGGGCGGCGGAATGGCCCGAGCTTGCTCTCGAACAGGGCGGCCGTCGACGGCAGGATCTGGAAGAGTCCGATCTCTCCGGCCGCCCCTACGGCATCGTGCTTGAACTCCGACTCGACCTCCGCCTGGGCGAGAGCCAGGCAATGGTCGAGGCTGGCCCGCTGAGCTTCCGCGACCAGGACCTCGGGGAAGCCACGGAAGGCGCTGATCGGCGCCTGGGGGTTCCGCTCGGCGACGTAGCCGAGGATGGCACGATGCAGGCGCTCGCTGTCCGCTTCGCCGGCCATCGCGATGACCTGCCTGCTGAGTGCCAGTCCGCTGACGGCTATCGCGACACCGAAGGCCAGGATCGCGAGCGTCTTGCTGTGCTGGCTCATATACGCTGCCTCCTTAACTCGATCGCTCATTCGGTCTTCGATCTGCTGGAGACGACGGAGGGTGTTCTACGAAGCCGAGGTAACTATTGCACGGCTCGCCGCGGTCACGCAAGGGGTGGGTGGTCTTAGGCCGGAACCCACGATCCGAGGGGCAAGTCGTGGCAACATTCCGATTTCCAACGCGCCGGCCGCCGTTCGCGGCCGGGCGGCTGGAGATTTTGAGCTTCCCCTCAGCCGTCAAAAGCGTCATAAAGATCATAGTTACAATGGCTCGTCGACCCCCCACGGACCCCGGCGCCACCCGCTTCCTGACCACGCGAGAGGCGGCCGAGCGCCTGGGCGTCACCGTGAACGCCCTGAAGGCGTGGATCCGCGAAGAGCGCCTGCCGGCGCTCCGCACGCCAGGGGGCCATCACCGGATCAGCGAGTCCGACCTCGAGCAGTTCCAGAAGCGCCTGGCCGAGGCGGCTCGTGCTTCCATCGGCTCACGGCCCCGGATCCTCGTGGTCGATGACGACGAGGCGCTCCTCACGGCGCTCAGCGACACCCTGCAGGAGGTCATCCCGGACTCGGCGGTGCAGACCGCGAGCGACGGCTACGAGGCGCTCGTCCAGGTCGGATCGTTCCGGCCCGACGTGCTGGTCCTGGACATCCGGATGCCCCGGCTGGATGGCTTCGAGGTGTGTCGCCGGCTCAAGCAGCGGCGCGACACCGCGGGCATCCGGATCCTGGCCGTGACCGCGTACCCCGAGGGCGAGGTGCGGGAGCGGATCCTGCAATGCGGCGCCGACGATTTCCTCGAGAAGCCCTTCGCCATCGAGCGCTTCAGATCCCGGGTCATGGCGTTGCTGGCCCGTGACGGCCGCCGGTGAACCCATGGCCCTGACGCAAGCCGCGGAGCGGATGGTCGCGGGAAGCCGGCCTTCGGTGCTGATCGTCGAGACCGATCCCGGTCCTGCCGAGGCCGAGAGCCGGGTGCTCCGCCAGGCGGGGTACGAGGTCGTCTTCGCGGGCTCGGCGCGCGAGGCATTCGAGCGCCTCGAGACGGCCACCGCCTGGGTCGTGCTCCTCGGACTGCCGCTGCCCGACGCCGAGGGGGTCGACGTCATCCACCGGGCGCAGCGCATGACCGAGCCCCCCGACGTCGTCGTCACCGCCAGTTCCGGGAGCGCCGCCTCGGCGGTGACCGCCCTGAATCAGGGCGCGTCCGGCTATCTGCCGAAGCCCGTCGACGTCGACCGGCTGCTGCGCCTCGTCGGCCGCCTCTGCGAGCGGCGCCGGTTCCGCCGCCTGGGGGAGGCGACCGACCGGCTCGCGCGGCTCCACGACGAGACGAGCATCGCCGAGCAGGCGGCGGCGGAGGCCGGCCGGCTCCTCGGCGGCGGCCGCGCCGTGCTGGTCCTGCTCGCCCCGGACGGCTCACCGGCCGCGTGGGGGCCGCGATGGGAGCGGGCCGACCCTGCCGAGGCCCTGGCGCGCGCCGTCGTCGAGGAGGCAGAGCCGGTCGCGGTGGACAGCGTCGTCGAGGACCCGCGCTGCGACGATGTCCAGCGCCGGATGGCCGCCGAGCAGGGCCTGCGCGGCTTCGTCGGCGTCCCGCTGCGAGCGCGCGGCCGCGCCATCGGCGCGCTCGGCGTCGTGGCCGGGCGGGCGTTCGACGAGACCGACCTCGCACTGCTCGGCGCCTACGCCGGGCACGTGGCGGTGGCGCTGGAGGGCGCCAGGCTGGATGCCGAGGACCGCGCCCGCCTGGTAGGCATGCGCCGCATCACCGAGCTCAGCCGGCTCGTCGCCTCCTCCCTGGATTTCGGGCGGGTCCTCGACACGGTCGCCGAGGCCGCGCTCGACCTGCTCACGGCCGACCTGACGCGCCTCTGGGTCCTGGACGAGGAGGCCGGCGTCGTGCGCCTGGGCGCCGCGCGCAGTCGCGAGGAGGTGGACCGCGCCGGCGGCACCGCCGTGCTGCCTGCCGGCCACGGCATCGTGGGCTGGGTGCTGGCGCACCGGCAGCCCCGCTTCGTCGCCGACGCCCGCGTCGACCCGATCGTCATCAACCGCGAATGGGTGCAGCGCCACGGCCTCGTGACGGTCCTCTGCGTGCCCCTGCTCGCCGGCGACCAGGCGCTGGGCGCCCTGGCCGTCTTCACGCGTCACCGCCGGCGCTTCACCCAGGAGGAGCAGGGGCTGCTGGAGGCGTTCGCGGCCAAGGCGGCGACCGCGCTCCGCAACGCCCGCCTCCATCGGGCCGCCGTGCAGCGCGGCGAGCAGCTCCAGGCCCTGCTGCGAGCCTCGCACTCGCTCATGGGGGGCCTCGATCTGCCGGCCACGCTCGGCCGGCTCATCGACGAGGCCGCCCGGTTCGCCGGCACCCCGCACGTCGAGGTGCTCCTGGCCGACCGCGACGCGGGCGTGCTGCGGGTGGGCGCCGCGCAGGGCACGGCGATGGCGGCCACGTACGAACTGCCGCTGGGATCCGGCTACTCGGGGCGCGTCGCGGCCACCGGCCGCCCGCTGTTCGTGCCGGAAGTCCAGCACGAACCCGACAACCCCCCGGCGGAGCGCGAGCGGCAGGCCGGCCTCGTCACATACCTGGGGCTGCCGATCCGGAAGGGTGGTGAGGTGCTCGGCGTGCTGACGTTCCGCACGGAGCAGCCGCGCTCGTACACGGACGAGGAGCTCGATTTCCTCCGCTCGTTCGCCGACCAGGCGGCGGTGGCCATCGACAACGCCCGTCTGTACGCGTCGCTGGAGCGGCGCCTCGAGCGGGTGCGCACGCTGAGCCGGCTCACCCAGCTCGTCTCGTCCTCGCTCGACGTCGATGCGGTGCTGCAGGAGCTGACGCACGTCGCCGCCCGGCTCATGGACGCCTCGCTGGCCGCGCTCTGGCTGGCCGACGAGACGCGGCGGCTGCTCCGCGCCTTCGCCTTCTCCGACCCCGAGGCCCTGGCCGACCTGCGCGGCGCCGAGATCGGCTTCCACGACGGCGCCCTCGGCTGGGCCGCCACGCGCCGGGAGCTGCTCGCCATCGCCGACGTCTCCACCGATCCGCGCGTCCGCCAGCCCGACTGGTGGGGGCAGCGCGGCCTGCGCAGCCTCCTCGCCATCCCGGTGGTGTTCGAGGGCTCGCTGCTCGCCGTGCTGGCGCTCTACGGTCGCCAGACGTTCCACCTGCAGCTGGACGACCGCGACGTGGTCGACAGCTTCGCCACGCACGCGGCCGTGGCCATCCGCAACGCGCGGCTGTTCGCGCAGACCGAGCGCCGGCGACAGGCCGCCGAGGCCGTGGCCGAGCTCGGCCGACGGCTGAGCCAGTCGCTCGAGGCCGGCGAGGTGGCGGCGCTGATCCTGGAGGCCGCGCGTAGCCTCCTGCGGGCCAGCGCGCCCACGATCTTCCTGCGACAGCCGTCCGGCGACCTGGTGGCGACCTTCGTCGGCGACGAGCACGCCGCCATGTTCGGCCGCAACCTCGTGTTCCCGCGCGGGTACGGAACCGCCGGTGTCGCCGTGGAGCGGAAGGCGCCCGTCGCGACGACCAACGTGCTCGAGGACCCCGAGATCCCGCTCACCGACGACCTGCGCCGGCGCATCGAGCGGGCGCGGCACCGGGCGGTGCTGGCGGTCCCGCTCGTGGCCCGCGGCCGCGTGATCGGGGCGCTGAGCGTCGGCGACGTGGCCGGCCGGGTCTTCGACGAGGAGGACCGCCGGCTGGCGCAGATGTTCGCCGACCACGCCGCCCTGGGCATCGAGAACGCGCGGCTCTACACGGAGACCGTGAACCGCCGGCGGCAGGCCGAGGAACTGGCGCGCGTGGCGCGGACGGTCGCCGAGCGGCTCGACGTGGCGGCCGTGGGCCGAACCATCGTGGAGAACCTGATCCCGCTGCTGGGCGTGCGCGCCGCGGTGCTGCGCGGCGTGCGCGGCGACGGCGCGCTCGGTCTCGTGGCCTGCGCGGGCGACCCGGCGCTGTTCGACCCCGGCGCGGTGCTGCCGGCCGGCATCGGCGTCACCGGCCGTGCCCTCGCCACCGGCCGGGTGGTCCGCACGCGCGACGCCGCCGCCGACCCGGACATCCTCCTCACCGACGACATGCGGCGGCGACACCGCGCGGCGGGAGCCGTCGCGCGCATCGCCGTCCCCCTCAAGGTGCAGGACCGCTTCGTCGGGGCCCTGGCCCTGGCCGATCACGGCGAGCGGGAGTTCGGCGAGGCCGAGGTCGACCTGCTCCAGGCCTTCGCCGACCAGGCGGCCGTGGCCCTGGAGAACGCGCGGCTCTACGAGGAGGCGACGCGCCAGGCGCAGCGCATGGCGGCGCTGGCCGCGGTGACGCGCACCCTGACGCGCTCGCTGGATCCGGCCGACGTGGCGGCGCGGGTCACCGAGAGCGTCGGCACGCTGCTGGACGCCGCCTCGTCGGCGGTGTACCGGGCCGATCCGGCGTCCGGGCAGCTGGTGGTCGTCTCGAGCCGTGGCGTCATCGCCGGCGTCCAGCCCGCCGGGACGACGCTGCCTCCCGGCACGATCGCCCATGCCGCGCTGGCCGCCCGCCGGACGGTGACGACGTCCGACATCCTCCGCGACGGGCGGTTCGCGGTGCCCGACGCGCTGCGGGCGGCGTTCGAGCGCGCCGGCGACGGGGCGGTCGTCGCCGTCCCCCTCCTGGTGCACGGCGAGGCCACCGGCGTGCTGACGGTGGCCGGGGTCGCCGGGCGCCTCTTCGACGACGAGGAGCTGCGCCTGGCCCAGGCGTTCGCCGCCCAGGCCGCCGTCGCCCTCGACAACGCGCGGCTGTACGCGGAGGCACGGGACCGCGAGCGGGAGGCCACGCAGCTGTCCCGCGGCCTGGCGCTGCTCAACGACGCCAGCCGCGCCCTGCACCGGACGCTCGAGGTCGACACCGTGCTGGAGGGCGTGCTCGACGGCCTGCGGCGGGCCTTCGGCGCCGCCTCGGCGGCGGTGCTGCAGGTGGGCGCGGACGGCGTGCCCATCCGCCGGGTCGGCCTCTTCATCTCCGAGGACCACCGGCGCGACATCCCGACCGGCTGGCGCGGCGGCCTGGTGGACGCCGTCTGGCAGCGGCGCGAGCCCGTGATGCTGTCGGACGCCGCGCGGCATCCGGACCTCGTGTACCCCGTCCACTTCCGCCACGGCGTGCGCTCGGTCGCCGGCCTGCCGCTCATCTCGCAGGGCGAGCGGATCATCGGCGCGCTCATCCTGCACTACACCGAGCGCCAGGACTTCCCGCCGCACCAGGTGCGCCTGCTGTCGGCGTACGCCGACCAGCTCGCCATGGCGCTGGAGAACGCCGAGCTGTACGACCAGGCGCGCACGCAGCGGGAGCGGCTCGCCCACATCCTGGACGGCGCCTCCGACGGCGTGGTGTTCGTCGCCCGCGGTCGCGTGGAGGCCGCCAACCTCCGCGCCGCCGAGCTGCTCGACGTGCCCGCCGACCGCCTCGTGGGCGCCGACCTGCCGAGCGCGCTCGCCCGGGTGGGCGCCGAGCCGAGCGACGACCCCGGCGTGGGCGCGCTGATGGCCGGCGAGGCGGCAGAAGGCGACCTCGCCGTCCCCCGCGCCGGCCGCATCCTGCACTGGGTGGCGCGGCCGACGCGTGACGGCGCCGGCGACGTGGTGGGCCTGACCCTCACGCTCCAGGACGTCACGAAGGATCGCGAGGTCAGTCGCATGAAGACCGACTTCGTGTCGTTCGTCACGCACCAGCTGCGCACGCCGCTGGCCGGCATCAAGTGGATGCTCGAGCTGGCCGCGGGCGACGCGGCCCTGCCGCCGGAGGTGGCCTCCTACGTCACCGACGCGCGCGAGGCCGCCGAGCGGCTGATCGACCTGGTCAACGAGCTGCTCGACATCTCGCGCCTGGAGCGCGGCAAGCTGGAGGGCGAGCTGCGGCCGACGGACATGGTGGCCCTCACCCGCCAGGTCCTGGAAGAGCTGCAGCCGCTGGTGAGCGAGCGCGGCCACCGCGTGGTCCTCGACGTGCAGGAGGGGCCGGCCTCGCCGTGCGTCGATCCCCAGCTGGCGCGCCAGGTGGTCCTCAACCTCCTCTCGAACGCCATCAAGTACACGCCGCCCGGCGGCGCCATCGCCGTCTCCATCGTCCCGCGGGCGGGCCGCCTCGCCTGGCAGGTCCGCGACACCGGGATCGGCATCCCGCGCGAGGCCCAGCGGCGGCTGTTCGAGAAGTTCTACCGGGCCGACAACGCCTACGCCCTGGAGACCGAAGGGACGGGGCTCGGTCTCTACCTGGCTCGTCTCATCGTGGAGCGCTTCGGCGGGCGCATCTGGTGCGAGTCCGACGAGGGCCGCGGCTCGACCTTCCACGTCACCCTGCCCCTCCAGGAGCCCAGCCCGTGACCGACCCTGGCAAGCGGATCCTGCTCGTCGAGGACGATCGCTTCCTGCGCCGCGCCTGCGAGAGCTCGCTGCGGCAGCGCGGCTTCACGGTCATCAGCGCCGTGGACGGGGAGGAGGGGCTGCGCCTGGCGCAGCAGGAGCGCCCGGATCTCGTGCTGCTGGACATGCTGATGCCGCGGCTGTCGGGCGTGGAGGTGCTGCGCGCGCTCAAGGCCGATCCCGGCACCAGCCCGATCCCCGTGCTGATCCTCTCGAACTCCTCCCGCGACCAGGACGTGGCGGAGGTCATGGCGCTCGGCGCCGTCGACTACTGGGTGAAGGCGAGCCTCTCGCTCAAGGAGCTCGGCGAGCGCGTCGCGCGGCTGCTGGGAGGCTGACCACCGCGCTCGTGGTAGGATCGCGACGCGATGGTCCGGCCGCGCCTCGCGACCAAGATCGCCGTCGTCATCGTGGTGGTCCTGATCATCGGCTTCGGCGCCTCCACGGTCTGGACCCTCCGCCGCGAGGCCGAGCTCCTGGTCGAGCAGAACAAGGTCGCGGCCCGCCGGCTCACCGCCTCCATCGTGGCCAGCATCGAGGGCGCCATGCTGCAGGAGCGCCCCGACGTCACGCGGACGGTGGTGCAGGAGCTGCGGACGTCCTCGCCGGTCGAGGGCCTGATGATCTATCGCCGCAACGGCATCGAGGCCTTCACCGACCTGGCCACCGTGGACGAGGTCCGCCGGAACGCCGACCTGTCCCGCGAGGTGCTCGAGAACATCCAGAAGATGCGACGAGCCCCCGGGCGGGCGATGACCGGACCGCTGTTCGAGCGCGCGGTGGCCACGGGCGCCACCCAGGAGGCGCTGGGCGAGCGGAACGGCGTCACGCCGTTCACGCTGCTCCATCCCATTCCCAACCAGGAGAAGTGCCAGGGCTGCCACGGCACCGATCACCAGGTGCGCGCCGTGGTCCAGGTCGAGACGTCCATGGCGCCGGTCCTGGAGGAGGTGCAGCGCCACCGGAACCGCCAGGCCCTCATCGCCGCGCTGACCATCCTCGCCGCCGGCGCGGTCCTCACCGTGGCCATGCGGCGCGTGGTCGTGCGCCCCGTGGAGGCCCTGGCCGCGGCCGCCCGGCGCGTCGGCGGGGGCGACTTCGCGGCCCGGGCGCCGGCGGCCAGCGGCGACGAGCTGGGGCAGCTGGGCGCGGCCTTCAACGAGATGACCGAGCGGCTGTCCCAGGCCTACCGCGACCTCGAGGGCAAGAACGCCGAGCTCGCCGCCGCGCTCCAGAGCCTCCAGGAGTCGCGACAGCGGCTCGCGCTGCTCGAGCAGCTCAAGGGCGAGCTGTCGAAGTTCGTCCCGGAGGCGGTGAAGAAGCTCCTGGAGGAGAACCCGAACGCCACCGAGCTGGAGAAGCGCACCGTCGACGTCTCCGTGCTCTTCCTCGACATCGCGGGGTACACGCGGCTCAGCGAGCAGCTCGAGCCCAGGCGGCTCAACCAGCTCGTCCAGCTGTACTTCTCGAGCTTCCTGGAGATCATCCAGCAGCACCACGGCGACGTGAACGAGACCGCCGGCGACGGCCTCATGGTGATCTTCCAGTCCGGGCGCCAGACGGCCGATCACGCGCTGAACGCCACGCGGGCGGCGTTCGCCATCCGCCAGCGCGCGGCCGCGCTCAACGAGGAGTACGGCGGGGTCTTCCCGCCCGTGCAGCTCCACATGGGGATCAACACCGGCGAGGCGCTGGTCGGCGCCACCAAGCTCGGCGGCGCCGGCGGCCAGCGCTGGACGTTCACGGCGACCGGCCCCACCACGAACGTGGCGGCCCGCTTCGCCGGGTCGGCGCAGGCGGGCGAGATCGTGGTGGGGCCGACGACGGCCGAGCGCATCCGCCAGCACTTCGTGCTCGAGAGCCTGGGCGAGAAGACGTTCAAGAACGTCTCGCGACCCATCGCCGTCTACCGCGTGATCCCACCCGGGGTGTACGAGAAGATCGTGTGAGACCCGGAGGGGCCTCGGCGGCCCGCTCCGACACCTTCCCCCCGTGACGGGATCGCGTCGGCAGCGCCCGCGCTCTCGTCGGCGAGACCTCGGCGCCCGTCCGGGTCCTCCCCCGGGGCCGGGTTGCGCGGCGAAGCGCGCGGGGGAACGGCCAATTCGTCGCGCGGTGGGGGGCCCGCGCCGGCGGCCGTTCCGAAGCGCTCGTCGGGACCTGATCGTGGCGGCGGTGGCGGCGGGCTCGTCGAGGTCTCACTCGGGTGACGCCCGGCTCCGGCGGAGGCGCCGGCTGGTGGGCGGCGAGGCGTGGACGGGATGTCGAGACATCAGGGCCAGGACGTCGACTCGTTGTCGTGACATCCGTGGCCGCCGTGGCCGGTGTCGCGCCGAGGCGCCGGGGCGGTAGGCTGCGGGCATGAGCGCGGTGCCGTCGGCACGGATCAGCGTGGGGATCTGCTCGTGGGCCGATCCGGCGCTGATCGAGGATGGGTCGTTCTACCCGCGCCGAAGCATGTCGGCCGAGGCGCGCCTGCGCCACTACGCGCGGTTCTTCGAGGTCGTCGAGGTGAACTCGGCGTACTACGCGATTCCCGACATCCGCACGGTGGCGCGCTGGGTGGAACGTACGCCGCCCGGCTTCCGCTTCCACGTCAAGGCGTGGGCGCCCATGACGGGCCACCACGCCCGGCCCCAGGCCGTGCCGGCCGACGTGCTCCGGGCGCTGCCGGCCGGCGTCCGCCGGACCCGCCGCGGCGAGATCGCCGCCGACGCGTTCCCGCCGGAGGCTCTGGACGCCGCGTTCCACCTGCTGCGCGCGGCGCTCGCCCCGCTCGCCGAGGCCGGCAAGCTGGGCTACGTCCTGTTCCAGTTCGCGCCGTGGGTCCGGTGGAGCGCGGCGCGGCTGGCGTACCTGACGTCGCTCCCCGAGCGCCTGCCCGGGTGGACGCTCGCCGTGGAGTTTCGCGACCGATCCTGGTTCCCCGACCACGCGGGGGACACCCTCGGCGCCCTGCGGGACGCCGGGCTGGCCCACGTCGCCGTCGACGCGCCGGCGGCGCCCAACGCCGTGCCGCGCGTGATGGCCGTCACCGCGCGCACGGCGGTGTTCCGGCTGCACGGCCGCAACACCGAGGGCTGGCTGCGCCAGCTCCGCGGCGAGGAGCCGGCGGTGCGCGAGAAGTACGATTACCTGTACACGGAGGCCGAGCTGACCCGCCTGCTGCCCGAGATCGAGGCGCTGGCCCGCGAGGCCGAGGAGGTGTTCGTGTCGTTCAACAACAACAACCGCGCCTATCCCGTGCAGAACGCGCTGATGCTCAAGCGCCTGCTCGGCCAGCGCGCCGCCGCCGTGCCGGGGCAGGACCGCCTGCCGCTCTGATAGAATTCTTCCCCCATGCCCGAGGTTCGACTGCGCGGCGGCGCGCTGGACGGCCTGCAGCTGCACTACCTGAGCGAGGGCCGGGGGCCGGACGTGGTGCTCGTCCACGGCCTCGGCGGCTTCGCCGCCTCCTGGCAACCGACGCTGGAGGCGCTGGCCCTGCGCGCCACCGTGCACGCGCTGGACCTGCCCGGCTTCGGGCGGTCGGCGAAGCCCCGCGGCCGCTACGACCTCCACTTCCTCGCCGGCGCGCTCCACGGCTTCCTCGACGCGGTCGGGATCCCGCGCGCCTCGCTGGTCGGCCACTCGCTCGGCGGCGCCGTCGTCCTGACCGAGGCCCTGCTGCGCCCCGCCCGCGTGGACCGGGTGGCGCTCCTGGGCGCGCTCGTCCCCGGCTTCTCGTACCGCCTGTCGCCGCTCTTCCGGCTGCTGGTGCTGCGGGGGCTCGGCGAGGCGCTCGCGGTGTGCGGCAACGCCGCGCTGTACCGCGCCGTGCTCGCGCGCTGCTTCCACCGGCCCGACGCCGAGACCGTGGCCTTCCTGGTCGGCTGCGACTACGCCGCCCGCACGGCCTGGCCGGCGCGGCTGGCGTGGCTCAGCACCCTGCGCGGCGTCCGAGACGACTTCCAGCGCCGCGGCGCCGACTATCGCCGCGCGGCGGCGACGCTGGCGCTGCCCGTCCTGGCCATCCACGGCCGTCAGGACCGCGTCGTGCCCGCCTCGCATTGCCGCGAGCTCGCCGGCGTCCTGCCGCGCGCGGACGTCCGGTGGCTCGACGCCTGCGGCCACTTCCCGCAGTACGAGCACGCGGCGGCCGTCAACGAGTGGCTCGGCGAGTTCCTCGGCGTGTCGATGCCGCGCTAGGAGGTCACCCGCCATCGACGAGATCACGCCGCAGCAGCTGAAGGCCCGCCTCGACGCGCGCGAGGCCCCGGTGCTCCTCGACGTGCGCCAGGACTGGGAGACACGGCTCTGCCGCCTGCCCAACGCCGTCCACATCCCGATCGAGGAGATCGAGTTCAGGACCGACGAGCTCGACCCCGCCGCCGACATCGTCGTCTACTGCCACCAGGGGGTGCGGAGCGCCGCCGTGGCCGAGTTCCTGCGACAACAAGGCTTCGGCCGCGTGCGCAACCTCGCCGGCGGCCTCGACGCCTGGGCGCGCGCCGTCGATCCGACGATGCGGCGCTACTGATGGACGGCGCCGCCGTCCGCGTCGAACGCCGCGACGGCGTCGCCTGGTGCACGCTCGACCGTCCCCCGCTGAACCTGCTCGAGCCCGGGCTGATCGCCGCCATCCGGGAGGTCTTCGCCGCCCTCGCCACCGACGCCGGCGTGCGGGCGGCGGTGCTGAGCGGCAGTGGACGGGCCTTCTGCGCGGGCATGGACGTGCGCGTGCTGCGGGCGCTCGACGCGCCCGGCGCGCGGCGGCTGATCGAGAGCCTCCACGAGGCCATCGAGGCCGTGCATCACGCGCCGTTCCCCGTCGTGGCCGCGGTGAACGGCCCCAGCCTGGGCGCCGGCTTCGAGCTCGCGCTGGCGTGCGACCTGCGCATCGCCGCCGCGACGGCGACGTTCGGCCTGCCCGAGGTGCGGGTCGGCGTGCCGTCGGTCATCGAGGCCGCCCTGCTGCCGCCGCTGGTGGGGCCGGGGCGAGCGGCCGAGCTGCTGCTGACCGGCGAGGCCATCGGCGCCGCGCGGGCGCTCGGGTGGGGGCTGGTGAACGAGACGGTTCCCGCGGCGGAGCTGCCGGACGCGGTGCAGCGGCTGCTCGACAAGATCCTGGCGGCCGGACCGCGCGCGATCCGCCTGCAGAAGGCGCTCATGCTGCGCTGGCGATACGCCGACCTGGCCAGCGCGATCCGCGCCGGCGTGGCGGCCTTCGCCGCCGCGTACGCCACCGGCGAGCCCCAGGAGGGCGCGGCCGCGTTCCTCGAGAAGCGCCCGCCGGCCTTCGGAGCCGCTCGCTGAAGGTCCGCACGGTCACCGTCGACTTCTGGGGCACGCTGCTCCTCGACGGTCCGGGCTCCGACGACCGCTACCGGCGCATCCGGGTCGCCGACTTCGCGCGCATCCTCGCCGGCGCCGGCGAGCGCGCGACGCCGGCGCAGCTCGACCGCGGCTACGAGGCCTCGGCCACGTGGCTGGGGCGCGTCTGGAGCCGCAACCGCGACATCCCCGTGACGGAGCACGTGCGGGCGATCCTGGCCGCGGTCGACGCGCGGCTGCCCGATCGGCTGTCGCCCGCCACGCTGCAGGCGCTGGTGGACGCCTACGCGCGGCCGGCGCTCGCCGTGCCGCCGGCGGTCGACCACGGGGCCCGCGCGGCGCTCCAGGCGCTGCGCGCGCGAGGGATCCGCCTGGCGCTCGTCTCCAACACCATGCGCACCCCGGGCGCCACGCTGCGCCGGCTCCTCGCCGGCTACGGCCTGCTCGACCTCTTCGCCTGCACGGTGTTCTCCGACGAGGTCGGCATCCGCAAGCCCGACCCGGAGATCTTCCTGCGCGCGCTGCGCGGGGCGGGCGGGGAGCCGGAGACGGCGGTCCACGTGGGCGACGACGAGACGCTCGACGTCGAAGGAGCGCGCGTGGCGCGGATGCGGGTGATCCAGGTCACGGCCGATCCCGCCGCGGCGGCCGCGGGCGCGGACGCCGCGATCTCGAGGCTGGCCGACCTGCCTGGGGCGGTGGCCGACCTCGACGGGCGGTGAGGTGAGGGAGCGGAACACGAACGCCGCCGGCCGGGCCGGCGGCGCAGTGTGTGATCGTGCCGCGTTACCGCCGGCGGCGGAGGTAGCGGGCCCCGAGCAGGCCGAGCCCGGCGACCAGCGCCACGAGCGGCTCGGGCGTCGCCACCCTCACCGACCCGGAGACGTTGCCCGTGCCGCCGCCGGTCGTGACCGTCCCCGAGCAGTTCGGACCGGTGCAGTTCAGCGTGAACGTGCCGCTGTCCCCGCTGCCGGTCCGGAAGTTCCCGGAGACGTTGGACCCGCCGCCCTTGCCACCACCGCCGTTGCCGAGCGCCCACGCCTGGGGCGCCAGCGCCGCGACGGCCACCGCCGCGATCGCAATGATGCGAAAGATCATGCGCACACCTCCCTTCGTCCGTGCAAAGAATCCAAAAGCCGTGCCGCGGCCGATTCCCGGGGAAATCCACCGGGTCCGCCGCTCCCGATGCAACGCGCTGCCACCCCTGCGATCGAACACCGCAACGCCTTGCACCCGCCGACGGCGCGCATCGTGAATCGCCGTTCCCCGTGACCCTTAGGTGACGATCCCACCGAACCCGGCGAGCGCTCGGAGCCGTCCCCAACGACGGCCCGGCCACCCGGCACGCTTGGCGCGGCGACTCCGGCGCCGCAGATCGTGGGAACGTCGCCACTGACGTCACGCCGAGGCCGGGGTCGCGCGACGTGGTCGATCGGGATCGGCGCGGGGCCGTGCCGAACGGCGCTGTCGCAGTCGTGCTCGCGTGACCGCCGCACCAGGAAGGGAGCGAGTTCGAGCGGCGGCTCAGCCGCCGCAACCGAGGAGGGGGAGGTTTCGGAGGGGGCCGCCGAGGCCCCTCCGAGGGCTCTAGCCGGTCTTCGTCGCGGGCAGGGGCTGCGCCGCCGGCGCCAGCCCGATCTCCTGCAGGTAACGGCGGACCGGGTCCGTGTTGCGCTCGGCGTAGGCCTTGAGGACCAGGAACGAGATGCCGCGGTGGTACGTGACGCCCGGCGCGGCTCCGCCGCGGCGGCCGAGCACCTTGAAGGCGCCCGTCGTCCGGTGGTGCAGCGTCACGCCGAACGTGCCCACGCCGGAGAGCCAGCCGTCGCGGTCGCGGACGGTGATCTCGGTCAGCCCGTCCACCGGCTCCCAGTCGGAGGCGAACTCCGCCAGTGAGCGCCGGAACAGCCGCTCGGCCTCATCGCGCGCCAGCATCGGACCGCTCCTCACGCCACGAGCCGTGGCCGTTGTCGCGAAGGAAGTCTGCTCGGATCGCCTGCAGGGCGGCGGGGTCGCCGCGCATGCTGCGGTTCACGTCCCAGGCCGACAGCAGGTGCACGCGCTCGCCGTGGTCCTCGAGGTCGAGCGTGACCATGTACGAAGCGTCCTCGACCTCGACGGAGACCACCCGGCCCTTGACCCGGAGGTCGAGCAGCACCTCGGACAGGAAGTTGACCATCTTCGTCGGCGCCGGCTTGGGCTCGCTGACTCGCGCTGGCATCGTCGCCCCGCCATCGCAAAGGTAGTGCCATGGCCACGGTGTCGCATGGCGCCGGAAAATCAGCCACTTGCCCGCGGATCCGGCGGCCCCGGCGTTGCCACGGTGACATGCGGGCCGTGGCCTGCGTGTCACGGTGAGCGCAAGGCCGGTCGCCTTGCGCACCGCGACATGCGGCCGGTAATATAGCGGCGCGATGGACGTCGCGGAACTGCGCGCGAAGATCCGGGACATCAAGGACTTTCCGACGGAGGGAGTCCTCTTCAAGGACATCACCACCCTCCTGAAGGACGCGCCGGCCTTCCGGTACGTCGTCGACCAGCTCGCCGATCGCTACCGCTCCGAGCGCGTGGACGTGGTCGTCGGCATCGAGTCCCGGGGTTTCATCTTCGGCGGCGCCGTCGCCCACCAGCTCCAGGCAGGGTTCGTTCCCGTGAGGAAGCTCGGCAAGTTGCCGGGCAAGACCATCGAGGTCGAGTACGAGCTCGAGTACGGCCGGGACGCTCTGGCCATGCACGAGGACGCCATCCGCCCCGGCCAGCGCGTGCTCGCCGTCGACGACCTGCTCGCCACGGGGGGCACGATGGCCGCCACGTTGCGGCTGGTGGAGCAGCTCGGCGGCCACGTCGTCGGCGTGGCCTTCCTGATCGAGCTCGCGTTCCTGCACGGACGGGACAAGCTCAAGAGCTATCCGCTGCACTCGCTGATCGTGTACGAGTGAGACGGATGGGCGCCGATGCGGGCGCGCGGCTCGGGCGAAGAGAGGCGACACGGCGCCCGTCCGATGGACGTGGAGGGTACTGGATGCGTACGATGACGATCGCGCTCGCCGCCGCGCTCACCGCCGCCGCCGGGATCGCCCCCGCGACGGCCGACGAGGCGAAGAGCCCCGTGAGCGCCTCGATGCTCCTGAACATCATGTCGACCCCGGCCGAGCCGCGCGCCAGCGCCTACGACAAGGCCCTCAAGGACGAGGGGCCGGCGCCGCGCTCGGCGTGGGAAGGCGTCGTCCAGCCGGACGGCAGCGTGCGCTACGGCAGCGGGGCCGCCGGCGTCAGCGTGACCGTGAAGAATCCGTGCCCGCCGGGCACGGCGCATTACGAGCCGCCGCCGCTGCCGGGCCGTCGCGCCCGGAACTGATCCCGATGATCAAGCACGTCGGCGTGCTGGGCTGCGGCCTGATGGGCTCGGGCATCGCCCAGGTGACGGCCCAGGCCGGCTTCCGCACCACCGTGGTCGAGGCCAGCGACGAGCTGCTGCAGCGCGGCCTCGGGAATCTGCGGACGACGCTGGAGGGCCTGGTCGAGCGCGGCAAGCTCGAGGCGCGCGCCAAGGACGAGACGCTCGCGCGCCTGGGCGGCACCACGCGGCTCGAGGACCTGAAGGACTGCGACCTGGTCGTCGAGGCCATCACCGAGAACCAGGCGCTCAAGAACGAGACGTTCGCGAAGCTCGACCGGGTGTGTCCGCCGCGCGCCATCCTGGCCTCCAACACCTCCTCGTGCAACGTGACGGCGATGGCCGCGGCCACGAAGCGGCCGGCCCAGGTCGTGGGCCTGCACTTCTTCAACCCGGTGCCGCTCATGAAGCTGGTCGAGGTGGTCCGCACCATCCTGACCGGCGAGGCGACGGTGGCGGCCGCGACCGAGTGGGTGCGCGCCATCGGCAAGGCGCCGGTGCAGACGAAGGACTCCACGGCCTTCATCGTGAACCGCCTGCTGGTGCCGTACCTCCTGGACGCCATCCGGCTGTACGAGGGGGGCCTGGCGTCGCTGGAAGACATCGACCAGGCCATGAAGCTCGGCTGCGGCTACCCGATGGGCCCCTTCACGCTGCTCGACCTGGTCGGGCTGGACACCACGATGTACGTGGCCGAGGTCATGTTCGAGGAGTACCGGGAGCCGCGCTACGCTCCGCCGCCCCTGCTCAAGCGCATGGTGATGGCCGGCCACCTCGGCCGGAAGACCGGCCGCGGGTTCTACACGTACGGCGCCGAGCGCCGATGACGCGGCGGCTCCTCACCGGCCTCCTGCTCCTGGCGCTCGCCGGTCCGGCGGCGCCGGGGCTCGCCGGACCGCGGCTGCCCGGGGCCGGGCTCGCCGTGGAGCCGGAGGCGCCGTTCCTCCTCGACGCCCCGCTCACGACGCCGCTCCTCGGCAACGGGATCTTCGGGGTCGATGTCGACGTCGCCCGCTACCGTCTGCTCGATCCCGGCGCCGCGATCTCGGTCGACCTGAACCTGCGCTGGCCGACGGCGCCGGATTCCGAGGCCCCGCCGGCGCTCCAGCCGCACCTCAGCGTCGGCCCCGCGCTCTTCCTGTCGGACCCAGGGCCGGTGCCTCCGACCGGACCCGGGGGGGACGCGTCCGCGGTGCTCGGCGTCAAGGCCGGCGCCGGGGTGACGTGGCGGCTGGATCGCCGCGCGGCGCTGTTCGGCGAATATCGCGTGACCCGCGGCGGCGTCGACGCGCTGGCGCCCCTCGGTGGGGGCGGGCGCTCGGACGTCGGCGGCTTCGACCTGCTGTACGGGCTTCGCCTGCGCTTCTGATCCCACCCGACGCTCCGGGGGACGTCCCGGAGCCCCGGATTCCCCACCCATCCGTGACCGATCGCTCCAGCCCCCGCGGCGCCGTCGTGGCCCTGCCCGGCGGACGCTCGTCCTCCCGCGCCGGCGGGTCGTTGACGGGGCCGGTGTCGAGTGGTAGATGTCTAGACATCTTGACAGGGGAAGGTGACGCGCGGTGAACTACCGGCCCGGGATCCCGCGCTACCTCCAGATCGCCGACGCGCTCCGGCGCTCGCTCAAGGGCGAGGGCGAGCGCATCCCCTCCGAGCACCGCCTGTGCGCGCTCTACAAGGTGAGCCGGCCCACGATCCGGCAGGCCCTCGACGTCCTCGTGCAGGAAGGCCTGCTCTACCGCCACGCCGGCCGCGGCACCTTCAGCACGCCGACCCCGGGCGGCAACCGGAAGCTGCGCGTCATCGGCTCCGTCGACGACATGATCGCGCTGGGCGAGGAGACCTGGTTCAAGCTGCTCGCGTGCGAGGTCGTGCGCGTGCCGGCGAACATCGCCCAGGCGCTGCGGCTGCCGCCCTTCTCCGAGGCCTGCCGCGTGGTCGGCGTGCGCCACGCCGATCGCGGGCCGTTCCAGCACGTCACGGGGTACCTGCCGCGACGCCTGGCGCCGCTGATCTCGGACGAGGACCTGTCCAAGACGTCGCTGATCGCGGTGATCGAGCGCTACATCGGCCAGCCCATCAAGGTGCTGGAGCAGGCGACGGACGCCGCGCTGGCGCCGCGCCACGTCGCCGAGCTGCTCGGCGTCCGGCCGCGCACGCCGCTCCTGCTCTTCGAGCGGACGTACTTCACGGCCAGCGGCGAGCCGGTCGAGCACGCGGTGACCTACCAGTCGGGCCGGCGGTATCCCCACCGCGTCGTCCTGTCCCGGGCCGAACGCCGGAGCTGAGCGCCCGGTGCCGTACCGCATCGGGTTCGACGTGGGCGGCACGTTCACCGACTTCGTGGTCCAGTCGCCGGAGGGCCGGCTCACCACCGCCAAGCGCCTGACCACGTATCCCGATCCCTCCGAGGCCTGTCTGGCCGGGCTCGACGACCTGATGGCGGCGGCGGGCGTCGGGTGGGCCGACGTCGTCCAGGCCGTGCACGGCACGACGCTCGGCTCCAACGTGGTGATCGAGCGCAAGGCGCGCGGCGTCGGGCTCCTGACCACGCGGGGATTCCGCGACGTGCTGATCATCGGCCGCGAGAAGCGCTATCAGGTGTACGACCTGCAGATCGAGAAGCCGCCGCCCCTCGTCCCGCGGCGGCTCATCGGTGAGGTCACCGAGCGGGTCCTGGCCGACGGCTCGGTACGCACCCCGCTCGACGAGGCCGACGCGCGGCGCGCCATCCGCGAGCTGGCCGCCCGCGGCGTGACGACGCTGGCCGTCTGTCTCCTGCACGCGTATCGCAACCCCGTCCACGAGCGGCGCCTGGCCGCCATCGCCGCCGAGGAAGCCCCCCACCTGACCGTCACGCTGTCCCACGAGGTCTCGCCGACCATCCGCGAGTACGAGCGGGCCTCCACCACGGTGGTCAACGCCTACGTGATGACGGCGGTCCGGGACTACCTCCGTCAGCTCGGTGGCGCGCTCGCCGAACGGGGCTATCGCGGGCGGCTCTTCGTGATGCAGTCGGGCGGCGGCGTGGCGACGGCGGAGGCCATGCAGCGGCACCCCGTCCGCATGATCGAGTCCGGCCCCGCCGCGGGCGCGCTGATGGCCGCCGTCTACGGCGAGCTGTCGGGGCACCGCGACCTCATCGCCTTCGACATGGGGGGCACGACGGCCAAGCTCGCCCTCATCGAGCAGGGCCGGCCGCACACGACGGCGGCCTTCGAGCTGCACCGCCTGAACAACGTCCCGGGCAGCGGGCTGCCCATCGACGTCCAGGCCGTCGACCTGGTCGAGATCGGCGCCGGGGGCGGCTCGATCGCCCGCGCCCGGCTGGGCGTCATCGCGGTGGGGCCGGAGAGCGCCTCGTCCACGCCCGGACCGGTCTGCTACGGTCGCGGGGGCGTGGAGCCGACGGTCACCGACGCCAACCTGGTGCTCGGCTACCTGAACCCCGGGTCCTTCGCCGGCGGCGCGATGACGCTGTCGCTCGGCGCGGCGGCGCGGGCCATCGAGGAGCGCGTCGCCGCGCCGCTCGGCCTGGCGCTGGAGGAGGCCGCCTGGGGCATCCACCGCATCGTCACCACCAACATGGAGCTGGCCACGCGCGTGGTCTCGATCGAGCGCGGGCGCGACCCGCGCGACCTGGCGCTCGTCGCCTTCGGCGGCTCGGGGCCGGTGCACGGCTGCCGCCTCGCCCAGGCCCTCGGCGTGCCGCGCGTGATCCTGCCCGCCGCCGCCGGCGTCACCGCGGCCATCGGCCTCCTCGCCGCCGAGCTGCGCTTCGACGTCGCACGCTCGTACGCGGCACGCCTGGACGGGGTGGACGGCGCCGCCATCACGGGGATGTACGAGGAGATGGCGCGGCAGGCCGTGGGCGTGGTGCGCGAGTCCGGCGTGACCGGCGAGATCGCCGTCGTGCGCTCGGCGGAGGCGCGCTACGCCGGCCAGGGCTACGAGCTCACGGTGCCGGTCCCGCCCGGCCACCTGGACGCCGGCGCGCTGGCCCGGCTCCGGGCGACCTTCGACGAGGTCTACGCGGCGCGCTACGGCTACGCCAGCCCCGGCGAGGCGGTCGAGGTGGTGACGTGGAAGCTGTCGGCCATCGGCGGCACGCCCCGCGTGACGTTGCCCAAGGCGCCGGCCGAGCCGGGCGAGTTCCCGCGCACGGCGGTGCGACGGGCCTGGTTCCCCGAGGCCAGCGGCTGGGTCGACACGCCGGTCTACGACCGCGACCGGCTGTGGGCCGGCTTCACGCTCACGGGGCCGGCGATCGTGGAGGAGCGCGCCTCGACGACGGTCCTGCCGCCCGGCGCCACCGCCGTCGTGGACGCCCACGGCAGCCTCGTCGTGACGCTCGCGGCATGAGCCTCGATCCCACCACCCTCGGCGTCGTGTGGGGCGCGCTGCAGTCCATCGCCGTCGAGATCGGGACCACCGTGCACCGGACGGCGTACTCCGAGCAGGCGCGCGAGGGGCAGGACTTCTCGGTGGCCGTCTTCGACCCGCGCGGGCGGATGGTGGCGCAGGGGCCCTACTCGCCCGGCCACATGGGGGCCATGGCCTTCGCCGTGAAGAACGCGCTGGCCGCGCATCCGGTGGCGACGCTCCGACCGGGCGATGCGATCCTGCTGAACGACCCCCTCCTGGGCTCCGGACACTTCCCGGACTTCTTCGTCACCCAGCCGGTGTTCCACCGCGAGGAGCCGGTCGGCTTCGTCGTCAACATCGTCCACCACACGGACGTCGGCGGGCAGCGGCCGGGCAGCCAGGGCGTGGTCGGGATCCTCGACTACTTCCAGGAGGGCCTCCGGATCCCGCCGACGCGCGTCTGGCGCGAGTACCGAGAGGACGAGGCGCTGCTCGGCATCATCGCCGCCAACACGCGCACGCCCGACCGGGTGCTCGGCGACCTGCGCGCCCAGCGCAGCGCCCTGCGCGTGGGCGAGCGCCGGCTCGTCGAGCTCGTGGAGCGCTACGGGCGAGCCACCACCCTCGCCGCCATGGACGAGATCCTGGCACGGACCGAGGCCAGCCTGCGGGCGGCCATCCGCGAGGTGCCCGACGGGGCCTACACCTTCGAGGACTTCCTCGACGACTACGGGCCGGGCACCGACCCGCTGCGCGTCCGCGTCACCGTGACCGTCGCCGGCGACGCCCTGACCGTCGACTACGAGGGCTCGTCGCCGCAGACGCCCTCCGGGCTCAACTCGTACATCAACTACACGCGCTCGTACTCGTACGCGGCGATCAAGGCCCTCACCGATCCGCTGGGGCCCATGAACGAGGGCGCCCTGGCGCCGATCACGGTGCGCGCGCCCGAGGGCTCCTTCCTGAATCCCCGGCCGCCCGCCGGCGGCGGCCCCCGCGCGCTGATCTGTTACCGGATCTTCGAGGCCGTGCTCGGCGCGCTGGCCCCGGCGCTGCCGGACCGTGTGGCCGCCGCCGCCTCGCACATGGCCAACCCGACCTTCGGGGGACGCGACCGCCGGCGGGGCGCGCCCTTCGTCGCCTACGAGCTCGTGCTGTCCGGCACCGGCGGCCGCGCCGGACGCGACGGCTGCGAGGGCATGTCGTGGGCGTTCAACGCCGCGAACATCCCCGTGGAGGCGCAGGAGGCCCGCCATCCGATCGTCGTGGAGCGCTTCGAGCTGCTGCGGGACTCCGGCGGAGCGGGGAAGTTCCGCGGCGGCTGCGGGGTCCGGCGCGACCTGCGCTTCCTCGCCGACGACGGCCTCCTCACCAACCTCACCGACCGCCAGCGCATCCCGCCCTGGGGGCTCTTCGGCGGGCGTCCGGGCCGCCTCGGCCGGACCGTGCTCAATCCGGGGCCCGCCGAGGTCGTCGTGCACGGCAAGGAGTCGCGCGGCTTCGCGTACGGCGACGTCATCTCCTTCCAGCAATCGGGCGCCGGCGGGTACGGCGATCCGCTCGACCGCGATCCCGCGCGCGTGCTCGAGGACGTGCTGGACGACTACGTCTCCCTCGAGGCGGCGCGCGCGGACTACGGCGTGGTCATCACCGGCGCCGGCGCCGACCTGCGCGTCGACGCGGCCGCCACCGCGGCGCTCCGGCGCGCGCTGCGCGCGGGGGATCCGCCGCCGTGAGCCGGCTGGCGTTCGCCCCCGAGCAGGAGACCTTCCGTCGCACCGTCGCCCGCTTCGTCGACGCCGAGGTCGTCCCCGAAGCCCGCGCGCTCGACGAGGCGGCGGCGTTCCCCCGGGCCCTCTTCCGGCGCGTGGGCGAGCTCGGCTGGCTCGGGCTGCGCTACCCCGAGAGCCTGGGCGGCGCCGGCGCCGACATGGTCACCTACTGCCTGCTCACCGAGGAGCTGGCCCGCGGCTCGCTCTCGCTCGCCGCCGCGGTGGCCATGCAGTCCCTGATGGGGACCCACTTCATCTACAAGCACGGCTCCGCGGACCTGCACGGCCGCTACCTCGTGCCCGCCCTGCGCGGCGAGCTCGTCACGGCCTTCGCGCTGACCGAGCCGGGCGCGGGGTCGGACGTGGCCGGCATCGCCACGCGGGCCGAGCGCCGCGGCGGCGGCTGGGTGCTGCGGGGCGCCAAGACCTGGGTCACCAACGCGCCGGTGGCCGACGTGCTGACCGTCGCCGCCAAGACGTCGGCCGGGCGCGGCATGGGCAACATCGCCCTGTTCCTGGTGGACCGCGCCGCCCGCGGCGTCACGCTCGGCAAGAGGATCGACAAGATGTCCGTGCGCGCGTCCGAGACCGGTGAGATCCTGCTGGAAGACGTCGAGGTGCCCGGCGACCACCTGCTGGGCGGCGAGACGGGCGGCGTCGAGCAGATCGGCGCCATCCTGGCCGAGATCCGCGTCATGACGGCGGCGCTCTCGGTGGGCGTCGCCCGGGCGGCCTACGAGGCGGCGCTCGCCTACGCGCGCGAGCGCGTGGCCTTCGGCAAGCCGATCGTCGAGCACCAGGCGATCACGTTCAAGCTGGCGGACATGCTGACCTCGCTCCACGCGGCCGCGCTCACGACGTACCAGGCCGCCGGCGCCATCGACGCCGGCCGCCCCGTCGCCCGCGAGGCGGCGATGACGAAGCTCTTCGCGTCCGAGGCCGCGGTGCGGATCACCGACGAGGCGGCCCGCATCTTCGCCTCCTACGGCCTGGCCATGGAATACCCGGCGCAGCGCTTCTTCCGGGACGCGCGGTTCCTCTTGCCCGGCGGCGGGACCTCGGAGATCCTCCGGGTCGTGATCGGGCGAGAGCTCGACTGGGACCGGTCGGGAGCCTTCGCGTGAGCCCGCCGGACGTCCGTCACGAGTACGTGCCCGTCGACGGCATCCGGCTGCACTGCGCGCGCGCCGGCGCCGGCCCGCTCGTGCTCTTCGCCCACGGCTTCCCGGAGTTCTGGTACGCGTGGAGGCGCCAGCTGGCCGCGTTCGCCGCCGGCCACGAGGTGGCGGCGCCCGACCTGCGGGGCTACAACCTGTCCGACAAGCCCCCCCGCCTCGAGGACTACCGCGTGGGCCGGCTGGTGGACGACCTCCGCGGGCTGGCCGACCACCTCGGCCACCGGCGCTTCACGCTGGTGGGCCACGACTGGGGCGGCGTGGTGGGCTGGGCCTTCGCCATCGCGCACCCCGAGCGCCTCGAGCGCCTGGTGATCGTCAACGCGCCCCACCCGGGCACGTTCGCCCGCGAGATCCGCGAGAACCCGGCGCAGCAGGCGGCCAGCCGCTACATGCTCATGCTGCGCGGCGCGGAGGCCGAGGCCCGCCTGGCCGCCGACGGCTTCGCCCTCATCCGCGAGCGCTTCTTCGGCGACCGGGTGTGGAAGGGCATCTTCGACGACGAGGACCGCCGCGCCTACCTCGACGCCTGGGGCCGGCCGGGGGCGCTGACGGGCGGCCTCAATTACTATCGCGCCGCCCGGGTCGGGCCGCCGTCGGGCGACGAGGCGCCGGGAGACGGGGGCTTCGCGATGGATCCGGCGCGGCTGACGGTGCGCGTCCCCACGCTGGTGATCTGGGGCGAGCAGGATCCCGCGCTGCTGACGGGCAACCTCGACGGGCTCGAGCGGTTCGTGCCCGACCTGACCGTGCGCCGCATCCCGGACGGCTCGCACTGGGTCGTGCACGAGCGGCCCGAGGTCGTGAACGGGCTGATCCGCGAGTTCCTGGACCCGGTGCGGGCATGAGGCGGCCGCGATGAGACGGGTGGCGCTGGTCGGGGCGGGCGTGTCGAAGTTCGGCGTCCGGAAGGCCTCGTACCGCGACCTGATCTGGGAGGCCGGCAAGGCGTGCTTCGACTCCGTGCCCGCGCTGCGGCCCCGGGACGTCGAGGGCCTCGTGGTCGGCTCCGTGATGCCGGAGCGCACGGCGTTCCAGAGCCACATCGCCCCGCTGGCCGCCGACGCGCTCGGCATCCAGCCGAGCGCCCTCTCGGCGCGCACGGAGCACATGTGCGCCTCGGGCACCGTCGGCATCCGCTACGCCTACGCCTTCATCGCCGCCGGCCTGGCCGACCTGGTCATGGTCCTCGGCGTCGAGAAGCTCAACCAGCCCGACGGCGCCGAGGCCGTGCTGAACATGGGCACGGGCGTCGACCGCGAGTGGGAGGCGGCGTTCGGCCTCACGGCGCCGCCGTGCTTCGCCCTCGCCGCCCAGCGGCACATGGCCGCGTACGGCACGACCGAGGAGCACCTGGCGCTCGTCGGCGTGAAGAACCACACGCACGCCACGCGCAACCCCAACGCGCACTTCTCGCGCGGCGCGACGCTGGACCAGGTGCTGTGCTCCCGGATGATCGCCACCCCGCTGCGCCTGTTCATGTGCTCGCCGATCACCGACGGGGCCGCCGCCGTGATCCTCGCCGCCGAGGAGCGCGCCCGGACGCTGACCGAGCGGCCGGTGTGGATCCGCGGCACGGGGCAGGCCGTCGACGGCTTCCAGCTCACGTCGCTGCCCGAGGACTACGCGACGTGGCCGGCGCTGCGCCGGGCCGCCGAGCGCGCGTACGGCATGGCCGGGATCGGCCCGTCCGACGTGGACGTCGCCGAGGTCCACGACTGCTTCGCGATCGCCGAGCTGATCGCCTGCGAGGAGCTCGGCTTCTGCAAGAAGGGCGAGGCCGGCCCGTTCGTGGCCGCCGGCCGCTCGGGCTACGGCGGCGATGTCGTCGTGAACCCGCGCGGCGGACTCATCGGCTGCGGCCACCCGCTGGGCGCCACCGGCGTGGCCCAGGCCGCCGAGGTGTTCGTGCAGCTCCGCGGCGAGGCCGGCGCCCGCCAGGTCGCGGACGCCGCCATCGGGCTCACGCACAACAACAGCGGCATGGGGGAGCACGTGGTGATGGTCTATGCTCGCGAGTAGGCGCCGGCCGGCATGAGCTACCGGCGCGCGGTCGACCCGTTCCCCCTGCAATCGCCCGACGACACGCGCCTGCACGAGTTCTACGCGCGGCTGGGGCAGGGCCGGCTCTGCACCACGCGCTGCGGCGGCTGCGGGGCGGCGGCGTGGCCGCCGCGCGGCTTCTGCCCCGCCTGCACCTCCGACCGCGTCGAGTGGATCGAGCTCTCGGGCCAGGGCGTGATCCACGGCTTCACCGTGCAGGAGGCCGGCCTGCCGGCCGGCTTCGACGGCCCGCGCGTCTTCGCCGTCGTCACCGTCGACGGGCACCGCATCTTCACCGTCGTGCGCGACGCCGACCCGGCGAGCGTCCGCCTCGGCCAGCGCGTGCGGCTGGCCCCGCTGCGCGTGAGCGACGGCCCGCGGGGCGAGCCGCGGTGGCTGCCCGCCTTCGCGCCGGCATGACGACGGTCGGCGTCATCGCCGACACGCACGGCCTGCTCCGGCCGGAGGCCGTCGAGGCGCTCCGCGGCGCCGCGCGCATCGTCCACGCGGGGGACATCGGGGCCCCGGACGTGCTCGAGCGCCTGGCCGCCATCGCGCCGGTCACCGCCGTGCGCGGCAACAACGACCGCGATGCCTGGGCCCGCGGGCTACCCGAGACCGAGGCCCTCGAGGTCGGCGGCGTGTGGCTGTACGTGCTGCACGACCGGGCGACGCTCGACCTCGACCCGCGGGCCGCCGGCTTCGCCGCCGTGATCACCGGCCACTCGCACCGACCGGCGGTCGAGCGACGTGACGGCGTCCTCTACTTCAACCCCGGCAGCGCCGGGCCCCGGCGGTTCGACCTGCCGGTGGCCGTCGGCCGTCTGCACCTCGCGGCCGGCGCCGTGAACGGCGAGATCGTGCCGCTCTCCGTGCCGGCCCCGGCGACCGTGCGGCCAGCCACCGGCCCTCGGCGTCGGGCGCCGGCGGCCGGCCGCGCCGTCGATTCACGCCGGCGATGAAGGTGCTCGTGGCCAAGCCCGGGCTCGACGGCCACGACCGCGGGGCGAAGGTCGTCGCCCAGGCGCTGCGCGACGCGGGGATGGAGGTCGTCTACACCGGGCTCAAGCGCTCGCCGGAGGAGATCGTGCGCGAGGCGGTGCAGGAGGACGTCGACGTCGTGGGCCTCTCGATCCTCTCGGGCGCCCACGTCCCGCTGGCGCGCCGCGTGCTCGAGGCGCTCCGGGCCGAAGGCGCCGGCGACATCCGCGTCGTCGTCGGCGGGACCATCCCGCCCAGGGACGTCGACGCCCTGCTCGCCCTCGGCGTCGCGCGGGTCTTCCCGACGGGCACGCCGTTGCCCGACATCGTGAAGGGCCTCGAGAGCCTCGCGTGACGCCCTCCTGGCTCGATCGCGCCGAGTACCCGTTCGAGTCGCGCTGGCTCGAGGTCGACGGCGCGCGCATGCACTACCTCGACGAGGGCGCGGGCGACGTCGTGCTCATGGTCCACGGCACGCCGACGTGGTCGTTCCTGTACCGCCACCTGGTGAAGAGGCTGGCCGGTCGCCGGCGGTGCGTCGTGCCCGATCACCTGGGCTTCGGTCTCTCCGACAAGCCGGCCGGCGCGTCGTACCGGCTGCCCGAGCAGGCGCGGCGTCTCGGGGCGCTGATCGACGCGCTGGGCCTCAAGGACCTGACGCTCGTGGTCCACGACTTCGGCGGGCCGATCGGGCTCGCCCACGCCATCGAGCGCCCCGAGAGCGTGCGCCGGCTCGTGCTCTTCAACACGTGGATGTGGTCGCTCGCCGACGATCCGCGCATGCGGTGGACCGGGCGGCTGCTCGGCAGCCCGCTCGGGCGCGTGCTCTACGAGCGTCTGGGCTTCTCCGCGCGCGTGCTCTGGCGATCGGCCATCCGCGACCGCGCCCGCTACACGCCGGCCATCCACCGGCACTACACGGCGCCCCTCGACACGCCGCGCGACCGTCACGCCACGTGGGTGTACGCGCAGGAGCTGCTGGGCGCCGGCGCCTGGTACGACCACCTCTGGCGGCGGCGCGAGCGCCTGGCGCCGATGCCGGCGCTGCTCGTCTGGGGGATGCGGGACCCGGCGTTCGGCGCCGTCCTGCCGCGCTGGCGCCAGGCGCTGCCGGGCGCCGAGGTCGTGGCCATGGCCGAGGTCGGCCACGCCCCGCCCGAGGAGCGGGGACCCGAGGTGGCGTCGATCGTCGCGCGGTTCCTGGCGCGCTGAGGAGAGAACCATGCGAGAGGTGATCCTGCACGCGGGCATCCCGGTCAAGCCCGTCTACGGGCCCGACGACCTCGCCGGCCGCGACGCCGAGCGCGACATCGGCCGCCCCGGCGAGTACCCGTTCACGCGCGGCATCCATGCGCGCATGTATCGGGATCGCCTGTGGACGATGCGCCAGTACGTCGGCTTCGGCACGCCGGCCCAGACCAACGCGCGGTTCAAGTACCTGATGGCCCACGGCCAGGACGCGCTGAACGTGGCGTTCGACCTGCCGACCCAGCTGGGGCTCGACTCCGACCACCCCCGCGCCGGCGGCGAGGTGGGGCGCGTGGGCATGGCCGTCGACTCGCTGGCCGACATGGAGGAGGCCTTCGCGGGCATCCCGCTCGACCGCGTCAGCGTCTCGCTCACCATCAACGGCATGGCCGCGCCGATCACGGCCATGTACTACGCCGTGGCCGCCCGGCAGGGCGCCGCCGCCGAGCGCGTGGTCACCACGCCGCAGAACGACATCCTGAAGGAGTTCATCGCCCGGGGCACCTGGATCTACCCCGTGGACCCCTCGCTGCGGCTGGTCGGCGACCTGATCGAGTTCACGGCCCGCCGCTACCCGCGCTCGAACCCCGTGTCAGTCTGCGGCTACCACATCCGCGAGGCCGGCTGCACCACCGCGCAGGAGATGGCGTACGGCCTGGCCATCGCCGCCGCATACGTGGAGATGATGATCGCCCGCGGCCTCGGCGTGGACGACTTCGCGCCGCGGATCTCCTTCAACTTCACGTGCTGGGGGAAGATCTTCGAGGAGGTGGCGAAGTTCCGCGCCGGCCGCCGGCTCTACGCGCGCACGATGCGCGAGCGCTTCGGCGCCCGGGACCCGCGCTCCTGGATGCTGCGCACGCTCATCGGCGGCGGCGGCTCGGCCTTCACCGTGCAGGAGCCCGAGAACAACATCGTGCGCGGCGCCTACATCGCGCTGGCCGCGGCGCTGTCCGGCGCCCAGACGATGGCGCTGCCCACCTACGACGAGGCGTACACGATCCCGTCGGCCCGGGCCCAGCTGCTCGCGCTGCGCACCATGCAGATCTGCGCCGAGGAATCGGGCGCCGCGGACACGGCCGACCCGCTGGCCGGCTCCTACTACGTCGAGGCCCTGACCAACGCCATGGAGGAGGCGATCGTCGCCGAGCTCGGCGCCGTCGAGCGGATGGGCGGTATCGTGGAGGCCGTCAAGACCGGCGCGATCCAGGCCGAGGTGGCCCGCCAGGCGTACCGCTTCGAGCGCCGGCTGGCCTCGGGCGAGATCCCCAAGGTCGCGGTGAACTGCCACGTGGGCGAGCGACCGGCGGAGGCCGACCGCGAGGTGGCCCTCTACGAGTTCGATCCCGAGGTGGCGCGCGCCCAGGTGGCCCGGCTGGCGCGGGTGCGCCGCGAGCGCGACGGCGCGGCCGTCGCCGCGGCGCTGCGGCGGCTGACCGACGCGGCGCGCGGCCCGCAGAACTTGATGCCGCCCATCATGGAGGCGGTGACCGCGTACGCCACGCTCGGCGAGGTCTGCGAGGCCATGAAGGCCGTCTTCGGCGAGCACAAGGAGCCCGTGACATGGTGACCGTGAGCCCCGAGCGATTCGCGTCCGGCATGACGTTCGACCAGTACGTCGCGTTCATCGCCACTCCCGCCAACCTGGCCCGCGAGGCCTCGATGAACCGGCCGCGCCGGGACTGGAGCGGCTTCCTCCGCACGGCCTACCAGTCGGCGGCCCTGACCGAGGCCCAGACCCAGGCGTGGAAGTGGCTCGTGGCGCAGCCCGGCGGGCCGGCGAAGGTGCTGGTCATCTCCGAGGAGTGGTCGTCGGACTGCCGGCGCGACGTCCCGATGATCGCGAGGGTCGCGGACACCGCCGGCCTCGAGCTGCGGATCTTCACGCGCGACGGCAAGCGCTTCAGCGCCAGCCCGACCCCGGACCCGGCCGAGTCGCCCAACGCCGACCTGATGGCCCAGTGCCTCAACGTGAAGGACGGCCGGACGTGGCAGTCGATCCCGGTGGCCGCGTTCTTCACCCGCGACATGCGCCACCTCTACACGTACATCGAGTTCCCGGCCATCTACCACAAGGACCGCGTGCGGGACGCCATGCGGGCGCCGCGGCCCGGCGAGACCGCCGAGCAGGCCCGGGCGCGCGACGAGCGCGAGTTCGCCGAGCTGCAGGCCTCGCCGTTCTTCCGCATCTGGGCCTCGGCGGCCATCGACGAGATGGCCACGATGCTGCACGAGCGCCTGCGCGTCGGCTCGCTGGCGTGATCCCGGGCGCGGCCGGGCGGTGAGCGGGTGAGCGGCGCGGGCTTCAGCGTCATCGGCCGGGCGACGCCCAAGAAGGACGGCGCCGAGAAGGCCACGGGGCACACCCGCTTCCTGCACGACCTCGTCCTGCCGCGGATGCTGTACGGCCGCATCCTGCGCGCCGCCCACCCCCACGCCCGCATCCGCGCCGTCGAGACGGCGCGGGCGCGCGCGCTGCCCGGGGTCGTCGCCGTCATCACCGGGGCCGACGTCGAGCAGCACCCGTTCGGCTTCGCCCGCGACCATCCGGCGCTCAAGCGCGACAAGGTCCGCTGCATCCGCGACGAGGTGGCCGCCGTGGCCGCGGAGACGCCGGCGATCGCCGAGGAGGCGCTGGCGCTCGTCGCCGTCGACTACGAGCCGCTGCCCGCCGTCTTCGATCCCGAGGAGGCGCTGCGGCCGGGCGCGCCGCTGGTGCACGAGGCGCTCGGCACGAACGCCGCGCCGCTGCGCTACCAGTTCACCCACGGCGACGTCGACGCCGCGTTCGCCGCGGCGGCCGCCGTGGCCGAGGGCGAGTACCGGCTGAACTTCGTCACGCCGGCCTGCCTCGGCACCATGGTGGCCGTCGCCGAGTGGGATCCCGCGGGGCGCCTCACCATGTGGTCGACGACCCAGGTGCCGTTCCTCTACCAGCGCGAGCTCGCCGCCGCGCTCGGCATCGGCGGCGAGCGCGTGCGCGTGCTGCAGCCGCCCGTGGGCGGCAACTTCGGCCGCGGCCTGGACCTCTACCCGATCGACGTCATCGCCGCGCTGCTGGCGCGACGGGCCCGGCGCCCCGTCAAGATCGAGTTCGACCGGGTGGAGGAGTTCGTGGCCTGTCCCACGCGCGAGCCGTGCCGCATCCGCCTGCGCACCGCGGCCGGCCGCGACGGCCGGCTGCTGGCGCGCGACGCCCACGTCGTCATCGACAACGGCGCCTACGTGTCGTGGGGCTCGACGACGCCCTACGTGATGCTGGCCACCGTGGCCGGCCTCTACCGCTGTCCCGCCGTCCGCTTCGACACCACGATCGCGTACACGAACAACCCCTACTCGGGCTCCATGCGGGGCTACGGCAACCTGGAGTCGACGTTCGCCGTCGAGGCCCAGATGGACGACCTGGCCGACCGGCTCGGGATGGGCCGCCTGGAGTTCCGCCGCCGCAACGCGACCCGGCCCGGCGACGTGAACGCCCAGGGCTTCGCGGTGACCTCGTGCGCGATGGCGGAGTGCCTGGATGCCGCCGGCGCCGAGATCGCGCGCGACGTGCCGCCGCCGCGGGCGGGGTGGCGCCGCGGCGTCGGCTACGCCGCGATGTTCCACGTGGGCGGCGGCGCGCGGATCTACCGCTCCGACGGCTGCGGCGCCATCGTGAAGGTCGACGACTTCGGCACGGTGACGCTGGTCACCGGGGCCACCGAGATCGGGCAGGGCTCGGAGACGGTGCTGGCGATGATCGTCGCCGAGACGCTCGGCGTCCCCCTGGAGCGCGTCGACGTCGTCAACTCGGACACCGCGGTGAAGCCCTGGGACGTCGGCGGCCACGCCAGCCGGACGACGTTCGTCGCGGGCAACGCCGCCCGCCTGGCCGCCGAGAAGGTGCGCGCGGCGCTGCTGGCCATGGCCGCCGCCGAGCTGGACGAGCCGGCCGAGCGCCTGGCCGTGCGGGACGGCTGGGTCTACGCCGCCGCCGAGCCCCAGCGCCGCCTGCCCTACGAGCGCGTGGTGCGCGCCGGCCACCTGCGCGCCGGCGGACGCACGCTGGTGGCCGAGGCCTTCTACGATCCGCCCACCGAGATGCTGGGCAAGGACCTCAAGGGCAACGTGTCGGCGGCCTACGGCTTCGCGGCCCAGGCCGTGCTCCTCGACGTCGACGAGGCCACCGGGCGCGTGGAGGTGCGCAAGATCGTCTCCGCGCACGACGTGGGCCGGGCCCTGAACCCGCTGGCCGCCGAGGGCCAGGTGCACGGCGGGATCCACATGGGGCTCGGCTACGCGCTCAGCGAGCGCCTGGTGGTGGAGGGCGGACAGGTCCTGACGCAGACGTTCATGGACTACGCGCTGCTCCGGGCCGCCGACATGCCGCAGATCGTCGTGCGCTTCGTCGAGAGCCTCGACGCCGAGGGGCCGTTCGGCGCCAAGGGGCTGGGCGAGTCCGGCGTCATCCCCGTCGCCGCCGCCGTGGCCAACGCGCTGAAGGACGCCCTCGGCGTGCGCTTCACGGAGCTGCCCGTGACGCCCGCCGCCGTGCAGGCGGCGCTCGCCGGAGCCCGGCCGTGAGGCTGCTCGAGGGCGTCCGTGTGCTGGACCTGTCGCGGATGCTGGCCGGCCCCTACGGCGCGATGCTGCTCGCCGACATGGGCGCCGAGGTCCTGAAGATCGAGGACCCTGACGGCGGCGATCCCATGCGCGTCATGGGACCGCCGTTCCTGCCCGACGGCGAGAGCGCCTACTTCCTGGCCGTCAACCGCAACAAGAAGTCCGTGGCCCTGGACCTCGGGCGCCCGGAGGGCCGCGAGGTGTTCCTCGACCTGGCGCGCGCCGCCGACGTCGTCTGGGACAACTTCCGCCCGGGCGTCCTGGCGCGCCTCGGCTGCGATGCGGCCACGCTGCGCGCAGCCAACCCGCGCCTGGTCGTCTGCTCGCTCTCGGCGTACGGCCAGCACGGCCCGTACCGCGAGTGGCCGGCGTTCGACCTGGCCCTGCAGGCCATGGGCGGCGCGATGAGCCTCACCGGCGAGCCCGGAGGCCGTCCCGTGCGCATGGGGCTGCCGATGGGCGACCTGGCCGGCGGCCTGTTCGGAGCGCTCGCCGTGGCCGCCGCCCTCGTGCGCCGTCACGCCACGGGTGAGGGCGCCGTCATCGACCTCTCGCTGCTGGACTGCCAGGTCTCGCTGCTCACCTATCTGGCCCAGTACTTCTGGACCGACGGGCGCGTGCCGGGGCCGCAGGGCTCCGGCCACGCGTCGGTGGTGCCCTATCAGGGCCTGGCCACACGCGACGGCCACCTCGTCGTCGCCGTATTCGCCGAGAAGTTCTGGGGCGGATTCTGCCGCGCGGCGGGTCGGCCGGAGTGGGAGCACGACCCGCGCTTCGCCACCAACCGCGACCGCGTGGCGAACCGCGCCGTGCTGTCGCCGCTGATCGAGGGGCTCTTCGCGTCCCGCACCTCGGCCGAATGGCTGGAACGGCTGCACGCCGAGGGCGTGCCGGCCGCGCCGATCCTGGCCGTCGACCGCGTGCTGGCCGATCCGCAGGTGCTCGCGCGCCGGATGGTCGTCGAGATGGCGCACCCGCTCCACGGGCGCGTGCCCACGCTCGGAACGCCGCTGAAGGTCGACGGCGCGCTCGACCTGCCGGTGGCGCCGCCGCCGCGGCTCGGCGAGCACACGGAGGCGGCGCTGTGCGGACTGCTGAAGTACCCGAAAGAACGCGTCGCCGCGCTGCGGTCGGCCGGCGTCGTGAAGTGACACGGAGCGGAGGGAGGACGAGGGAATGCAGGTGGCGGTGCTCGGCGGCGGCAACGGCGGACACGCGACGGCGGCGGACCTGACGCTCGCCGGCCACGGCGTGCGGTACTGGCTGCGCGACGACCGCGCCATCGATGCGCTGCGCGCGGCGGGCGGGATCACGCTCGAGGCCGAGGGCCGCGCCGGACGCGCCGTGCCGGCGGTGCTCACGGCGGACATCGGCGAGGCGGTCCGCGGCGCTGGCGTGATCGTGGTCGCGCTGCCGGCGACGGCGCACGAGGACGTGGCACGCCGGCTGGCCCCGCACCTCGGCGAGGGCCACATCGTGCTGCTCACGCCGGGCACGTTCGGCGCCTACGCGATGGCGCGCGACGTCGAGCGCCTGGGCGGGCGGCGCCCGTTCGCGTACGCGGAGACGGGCACGCTGCCGTACCTCGCCCGCACGACGGGGCCGGCCGCGGTGCGCGCGCCGGTGCGCGCGGCCAACCTGCCGGCCGGCGTCTTTCCCGCGTCGCGCTCGAAGGAGACCCTCGCCCGGGTGGGTGACCTCTTCGCCGCCGTCCGTCCGTGCGCCGATGTCCTCGACGCCGCCCTCACCAACGCCGGTCCCGTGATCCACCCTCCGCTGGTGCTCCTGAACGCGGGGGCGATCGACCGCGGGCCCTTCGACGTGCACGCGGCCGGCACGACGGCGAGTGTGCGGCGGCTCATGGAGGCGGTGGACGCCGAGCGCGTCGCCGCCCGGCGCGCCTGGGGCTACCCGGCGCCGCACTACGAGCTCGCGACGTATTACGACACCACGCGCGCCGCCGATGGGCTCTACGGCGCCGGGGCCCGGGCCAGGCTCGAGCAGAGCGGCCTCTGGAACGAGACGCTCACCTTCGAGCACCGCTACGTGCAGGAGGACGCCGCGCTCGGGCTCACGCTGCTGGAGTCGGCCGCGCGGACCGTCACCCTGGACTCGCCGGCGACCTCGGGGCTGCTGCTCGTCTTCGGCGCGCTGCTCGGCCGGACGCTCGCCGGGCGCGGGCGCGACCTGGCGCACCTGGGGCTCGGCGACCTGTTCCTGCGCGAGGTCCGCGCGCTCCTGCACGACGGCTGGCAGTCGCCCCACTGGAGCCGGGCGCTGCGCTGAGGACGTCCTGGATTCGCCCGCCCCGCCCGACATCGACGTGCCGCGCGGGAGGCTCGACGATGCGCCTCGGGAGCGGAACGCTCCGGGTCGGGCGGGCGGCTGTCACGTCAGCGGCAAGGGTTCCGCGCGACGTTCGGGGTCGGTGATGCGGAGGACGCCAGCTGGCTGTGGTGCGAGGGGCTGGTCGCGTCGGGGTCGCGAGACTCCGGCCGTTTGCCGGCCCGCGGGGCCGACGCTACACTCCGCTCGTGATCCGCCTGCGCGCGTGGACGGGCCTCCTCGCGCTCGCCCTGGCGGCGCTGCCGGCCTGGGGAGAGCCTCGCGTGACCGTGGTCGCCGGCGGGCTCGACACGCCGTGGGCGCTCGCCTTCGCCGGCGACGGCCGGCTGCTCGTCACCGAACGCCCCGGCCGCCTGCGCCTCGTGCGCGACGGCCGCCTGCAGCCCGAGCCGCTGGCCACGCTGCCGGTGGTCGAGCGGGGCGAGAGCGGGCTCATGGGGCTCGCCCTCGATCCCGGCTTCGTCGACAACAGCCGCCTGTACGTCTGCTACACCGGAGAGAAGGCCGGCCGCATCGTCAACCGGATCGTGGCGCTCACCCTGCGCGACGGCGGCGCGCGCGAGGAGCGCGTGCTCGTCGACGACCTGCCGGCGGCCTCGGTCCACGACGGGTGCCGGCTCAAGTTCGGGCCCGACGGGAAGCTCTACGCGACGACCGGCGACGCCGGCGAGGGCCGCCTGGCCCAGCGGCGCGACTCGCTGGCCGGCAAGATCCTCCGGCTCGAGACCGACGGCGCCACGCCCGCCGACAACCCGTTTCCCGGCTCGCCGATCTGGTCGCTGGGCCACCGCAACCCGCAGGGGCTGGCCTGGGACGAGCGCGGCCGGCTCTTCGCCGCCGAGCACGGCCCGTCGGGGCTGCCGTGCTGCCACGACGAGGTCAATCACATCCTGGCCGGGCGCAACTACGGCTGGCCCGAGGTCTATGGCCGGGCGGGGGACACGCGCTTCGTCGATCCCATCGTGGAGTCGGGCCTCGGTACCTGGGCACCCGCCGGCATGGCGTACCTGGACGGCCGACTCTACGTGGCCGGGTTGCGCGGGCGGGCACTCTACCAGGTGCGGCTCACCGAGGACGCGCGCGCCGCGGGGACGGAGCGCCTGCTGAGCGGCACGTACGGCCGCCTGCGCGACGTCGTCGTCGGTCCGGACGGCGCGCTCTACGTGACGACGAGCAACCGCGACGGGCGCGGCTCGCCGGCGAGGGACGACGACCGCATCCTGCGCGTCGTCCCGTGACCGCGCGCGCCATGTTCCAGCCCGACGTCGAGGCGCTGCCGCGCGAGCAGCTCGATGCCCTGGCGCTGGCGCGCATGCGCGCGATGCTCGGCCGGCTGGCCGGGCACCCGGCGTGGCGCCGCCGGCTGGGGGGCGCCGCCGCCGGCGACCTGGCCCGGCTCGAGGACTGGCGGCGCCTGCCGTTCCTCACCAAGGACGACCTGCGCGACGCCTACCCCTTCGGCCTCGCCGGCGGCGCGGGCTACCGGCGCGTGCAGATGTCCAGCGGTACGACGGGCAACCCCATCCTCAACCCGTACACCGAGGGCGACGTCGCGCAGTGGGGCGAGGTGATGGCGCGGTGCTACGTGGCGGCGGGCGTGACGGCCGGCGACGTGATCCAGATCACGCCCTCGTTCGGGCTGTTCACCGGCGGCTTCGGGTTCCACTACGGCGCCGAGCGCCTGGGCGCCATGGTGGTCCCCACCGGCGCCGGCCGCACGACGCTGCAGCTGCGCCTCATGCGCGACCTCCGGGCCACGGTGCTGGCCGCCATCGCCACGTACCCGCTCCGGCTGCTGGAGGTCGCCCGCGAGGACGGCTTCGACCTCGGCACACTCGCCCTGCGCGTCGGCATCTTCGGCTCGGAGATGTGGTCCGACGAGCTGCGGGCGCGGATCGAGCGCGCGCTCGGCATCCGCACGTTCGACATCATCGGCATGACCGAGACGGGCGGGCCGGGCCTCGGCATCGACTGCGCGGCGCGCGCCGGCATCCACGTGTGGGAGGACCACTACCACGTCGAGATCGTGGACCCGGCCACGGGGCGGCCGGTGGAGGACGGCGTCGAGGGCGAGCTGGTCGTCTCCACGCTCACGCGCGAGGGCCTGCCCCTCGTCCGCTACCGCACCCGCGACCTCACGCGGGTCGTCTCGCGCGCGCCGTGCGACTGCGGGCGCACGGCGCTCAGGCTCGATCGGCTGCGCGGGCGGACCGACGACATGATCGTCTTCAAGGGCGTCAACTTCTATCCGCGCCAGGTGGAGCAGGTGCTGCTCCGCCAGCCGGGCCTGTCGCACGAGTACCAGATCGTGCTCGACGGCGAGGCCGGCGAGCGGATGACCGTGCTCGTCGAGGCCGAGCCGGACTGCGACCCCGGGGCGGCGGCGCGGGTACGCCGGGCGCTGCACGACCTGCTCGCCCTGAGCCCCGACGTGTGCCTCTGCCGGCCCGGCGAGATCGAGCGCGCGCAGGGCAAGGCGGTTCGCGTGGTCGACCGGCGCCGGACGCTGGCGTGACCGCGCTCGACGCGCTGTTCGCCCCGCGCTCGGTGGCGGTGCTGGGCGCCTCGCGCAATCCCGCCAAGCTCGGCCACCGCCTGCTGCAGAACGTGAAGGAGTCCGGCTTCCCGGGCGTCGTGCACGCCGTGAACCCCTCCGGCGAGCCCATCCTCGGCTACGCCACGGTGCCGGCGGTGGAGGCCTTGCCCGAGGGCGTGGATCTGGCGCTGGTGAGCCTGCCGGCCCCCGCCGTGCCGGCCGCCGTCGCCGCCCTGGCGGCCCGGCGCGCGCGAGCCGCGGTGGTGCTGTCCTCCGGCTTCGGCGAGGTGGACGGCCCGGGGCGCCAGGCGCAGGCGGCCCTGCTGGCCACCGCGCGGGCGGCCGGCCTGCGCCTGGTGGGGCCGAACTGCATGGGCGTGTTCTCGGCGCCGGCGCGGCTCAACGGCACCTACTTCTGGGACCTGCCGCGCACGCCGGGCGGCATCGGCCTCGTGTCGCAGAGCGGCGCCTACGGCGGCCTCGTGATGCGCCACCTGGGCGGGCGCGGCCTCGGCGTGGCGCGCTTCCTGTCGATCGGCAACCAGGCCGACGTCGACGTCGCCGAGGTCGTGGAGTACCTGGCGGACGACGCCGCGACCACGCTGATCGCGTGCTTCGTCGAGGCGCTGCGCGACGGCCGTCGCTTCGTCGAGGTCGCTGCGCGCGCCTGCCGCGTCAAGCCGGTGGTGGTCCTCAAGGGCGGCCGCTCCGACGCCGGGCGCCGCGCCGCCGGCTCGCACACGGGCGCGCTGGCCGGCGGCTGGGAGGTCTTCCGCGCCGCGTGCCGGGCCGCCGGCGTCGTCGCGGCCGAGGAGACCGACGAGTTCTTCGACGCCATCGAAGCGCTGGCCGCCGCCGGCGGCCGGCGGCCGTCGGCGCCGAGCCTGGCCATCGTCACCGTGTCCGGCGGCCCGTCGGTGATCGCCGCGGACTGCGCCGAGCGCTCCGGGCTGGCGGTGCCCGCGCTGCCCGAGCCCGCGCGCGCCGCGCTGCGCGCCCTGCTGCCGCCGTTCGCCGCCCTCGGCAATCCGGTGGACCTGACGCCCCAGGTCGAGCCCGACCGGATCGCGCCGGCCGTGCGCCGCGTCCTCGACGAGCCCGCCGTCGGCGGCGCGGTGGCGATCGACGTCGGCCTCGACGTCCCCGAGTTCGGCGACGCCGTCGTGGCGGCCGCCGGCGCCACCGGCAAGCCCGTCGTCGCCTTCGTCGCCGACGCGCCGGGCGTCGCCGAGCGCCTGCGTCGCGGCGGCGTGGCCGTGCTGCCGGGCCCGGAGCGAGCCGTGCGCGCCTGGCGCGCGCTCTGGCTCGCCGCCCCGCGCGCGCTTGCGCCGTGGCCGGCCCGCCGGCCGCTGCCGGCCGACCTCGAGGCCGCGCTCGGCGCCACCACCGGCGCGCTGCCATACCCGCTCGCCCGCCGCCTGCTCGAGGCGTACGGCGTGCGGCTCTGCCGCGACGCGGTGGCGGCGACCGTGGACGAGGCGGTGATCGCGGCCGAGCGCCTCGGCTATCCGGTGGCGCTCAAGGGCGAGGCGCCGGGTCTCCTGCACAAGACCGAAGCCGGGGCAGTGCGGCTCGGGCTGGGCGACGCCGCCGCCGTGCGCGCCGCCGCCGCCGAGATCGTCGCGCGCACCGGAGCGTTGCGCCTGCTGGTCCAGGAACAGGTGGGGCCGGGCGTCGAGCTGCTCGTCGGCGCGCGGCGCGACGAGACGTTCGGTCCGGTGATCGCCGTCGGCACCGGCGGCGTGCTCGCCGAGGTCGTCCGCGACGTCTCGCTGCGCCTGGCGCCGCTCGACGCCGCCGGCGCGCGCGCGATGCTGCGTGAGGGCGCGCGCGAGCGCCTCCTCGCCGGACCGCGCGGCCTGCCCGCAGCGGACGACGCGCCGCTGGTGCAGACGGTGCTCGCGGTGGCCGCGCTCGTCTGCGCCGAGCCGCGCGTGCGGGAGATCGATCTGAACCCGGTCGTCGCCGCCGGGGCGGACGCCGTCGCGGTGGACGCGCTCGTGATCCTGGGATGAGGGAGAGGACGTCGCATGCGTGAGGACTTCGGCCTGACCGACGACCAGCGGATGATCCGCGACCTGGCGCGCAGGATCGCGCGCGAGAAGATCGCGCCGCACGCCGCCGACGTCGACGAGCGCGAGCGCTACCCCGAGGAGGCCATGCGTGCGGTGGCCGACGCCGGACTGTTCGGCCTCTGGGTGCCCGAGGCGTACGGCGGCAGCGGCATGGGGTGCCTGGCCCTGGCCCTGGCCGCCGAGGAGATCGCCTGGGCCTGCGCGGCGTCGGCGACGCAGTACGTGGACCAGCCGCTCGGGGGGCTGCCCATCTTGCTCTTCGGCACCGAGGAGCAGAAGACGAAGTACCTGCCCCGGCTGGCCACCGGCGAGTTGCTCGCCGCGTACTCGCTCTCCGAGCCCGAGGCGGGGTCCGACGCCGCCGGGCTCAGGACGACGGCCGTGCGGCGGGGCGACCACTACGTGCTCGACGGCGCCAAGCAGTGGTGCACGAACGGCGATCACGCCGACGTCATCTGCGTCTTCGCCACCATCGACCCCGCGCGCCGCGCCAGGGGCATCACCGCGTTCCTCGTGGAGCGGGGCACGCCCGGGTTCGCGGTCGGCAAGAAGGAGCGGAAGATGGGCATCCGAGGCTCGCCGACGGTGGCCCTGCACTTCACCGATTGCCACGTCCCCGCGTCGCAGCGGCTGGGCGAGGAGGGCGAGGGGTTCACGATCGCCATGAGCACGCTCGACATGACCCGGCCGGCCACCGGCGCGATGGCCGTCGGCATCGGCCAGGCGGCGCTCGACGCCGCGGTCGGCTACGCCCGGGAGCGCCGGCAGTTCGGCCAGCGCATCGGCGACTTCCAGGGCGTGCAGTTCATGCTCGCCGACATGGCCATGCAGGTGCACGCGGCGCGGCTCATGGTCCACCACGCGGCCCGCCAGGTGGACGCCGGGATCCGCGGCAACACGTACGAGGCCTCCATGGCCAAGTGCTGGGCCGGCGACGCCGCGATGAAGGTGACCACGGACGCCGTGCAGATCTTCGGCGGCTACGGCTACACGCGCGACTTCCCCGTGGAGCGCTTCATGCGCGACGCGAAGATCATGCAGATCTACGAGGGCACCAACCAGATCCAGCGCCTCATCATCGCCCGCGCCCTCCTCGGCGGCTGAGCCGAGCCCCCCCGGGCCTGGGGGCGGCCACGGCGGTGCCGCTCGCGTGAACGCGAATCCGCCGCGACGCGCCTGTCGTGCCGACCCCGGGACGAACCGCACGCCAATTCGGCGTCGACCTGCCACGCTGACACCGCCGCGTCCCGGCTCCCCGCGCGTCCACGCGAGAAACGACGGGGTTCCGTGCGCGACACGGGCCGCACGCGAGGTTGGCGTCCGATTTGAATCACGACCCAAAGGTTTCAAATCCCGAGGGAGGTGCGTGCATGAAGCGGTTCGTGATCGCGGTGCTGATGGCGCTCGTGGCGTTCGGCAGTGTCGGCGTCGCCGTGGCCGACCAGGTGATCACCCTCGCGACGGGCCTGAACAGCATCCAGGTCGATTGACCACGTGGGGGGGGTCGCTATGCCCCCCACACCGCCACAGCCCTCGAAGCGCCCCGGGTTTCCCGGGGCGCTTCTCTGTCTCGCCCGTGACGTCCTCCTCATTCCGGGTCGGGTTCCCATGGTCGTCGCAACACCGCGACGTCCACGCCGGCGTCGTCTATACTCGGCGCCAGCCATGAGTGGTGATCAGCGCCTGTCTCCGCCGGAGGTCGCCGTGCTCCTGCGGGCGGCGGTCGCGGCGATCCATGCCGAGGTGGTTGCGTTGCCCGAGCGCGTGCTGCGGCACCACCCCGCGCCCGGCGAGTGGTGTGTGAAGGAGGTCCTCGGCCACCTCATCGAGTCCGAGCGCCGCGGCTTCGCCGGCCGCGTCCGCCAGATCCTCGCCGCCGACCGCCCGTCCCTTCAGGCGTGGGATCAGGCCGCCGTCGCGCGGGAGCGGCGAGACTGCGAGCGTGCCGCGCGCGACCTGCTCGCGGAGCTCGAGGCGCTCCGGGAGGAGAGCGCCGCGCTGGTGGCGCGGCTCGGCGCGGCCGACCTCGCCCGCGGCGGCCAGCATCCGACGGTCGGCTTCCTCACCGTCGGCGACCTGCTCCAGGAATGGGTCCACCACGATCGGAACCACCAGCGCCAGGTGCTCGAGAACGTCCGCCACTTCGTGTGGCCGGCGATGGGCAACGCCCAGCGCTTCTCGGCGCCGTGATCGCCGGCCGGTCGGGCGACGCCGTATAATCCCGGCACGCCACCAGGAGGTTCCGATGACGAGCCATCCCATCGCTCGCCGCACGTTCCTGCGCGCCGCCGCCGGGGGCGCGGCCGTGGCCGCCGGCCCGCGACCGCTGCGCGCCCAGCCGCGCACGTTCAAGATCGGCGTGATCCATCCGGTGACCGGCCCCCTGGCCGAGCCGGGCCAGGCCTGTCGCATGGGCGCGCAGATGGCCGCCGATGCCATCAACGCCGCCGGGGGCATCAAGGCGCTGGGCGGCATGCGGCTGGAGCTGCTGCTCGGCGACACGCAGACCAAGCCCGAGCTCGGGCGCACCGAGGCCGAGCGCGTCATCGCCCAGGGCGCCCAGATGCTCGTGGGCTCCTTCGACTCGGGCAGCACGGCGGCCATGGTGCCGGTGGCCCAGCAGCGGCGCGTGCCCTTCCTCGTCGACATCGCCGCCGCCGATCCCATCACCGCCAACGTGGCGAAGTCCGTGAAGGAGGGGCAGCAGAAGGTCCAGTACGTCTACCGCAACTTCCCGACGGGCTCGTCGTTCGGCCGCAAGGCCGTGCAGTACTTCACGGAGATCTTCCAGGCGGCCGGCGTGTCGCCCCGCCGCGTCGTGCTCATGCACACCAACGACCTCTTCGGTCAGAACCAGGCGCGCGGCTTCCAGGCCGCGCACCAGGCGGCGAAGCCGACGTGGGACATCGTCGAGGTCATCCCCTGGCCGGAGCCGCCGTCGGACCTCTCCACGGAGGTCTCGCGCGCCAAGGCGGCGAAGCCCGACGTGATCGCGCCGATCACCCGGCCGGCCAGCGCGCAGCTGCTGCTGCCCGAGATCCGCCGCCAGCGCGTGGAGGTCCTCGGCATCGTGGGGCCGGGCAGCCCCGGGCTCTACGAGGCCGGCCAGCTCGCCGTCCTCAAGGAGGACCTCGAGCACGTGCTGACCAGCGTGCCCTGGCCCAACTTCAAGAACCAGAAGACGCTGCAGGTCGCCGAGGACTACCGCAAGCGGACGGAGAAGGAGACGGGCAAGCCGAAGACGTTCGACACGAACTCCGGCTACTCCTACGACGGCATGCTGCTGCTGGCCGACGTGCTCGAGCGCGCCCGCTCCACCGACGCCGAGGCCATCGTGGAGGCCCTGCGCAAGAGCACCTTCACCGGCGGGCTCATGCAGTACGGCGGCCCCATCCGGTTCAACGAGCTGGGCGACAACCCGAACGCGATCCCGACGATGATCCAGATCCTCGGCCAGAAGCCCGTGGCGGTCTGGCCGAAGGAGGCGGCCCTCCAGAAGTTCGTCTTCCCGAGACCCAAGGCATAGAGCCGGTCCTCGTCGCCCAGGGGCTGCTGAGCGGCCTGCTGTTCGGAGGCGTCTACAGCCTCATGGCCGTGGGCCTGACCCTGATCTTCGGGGTCATGCGCGTGGTGAACTTCGCCCACGGCGACATGATGGTCTGGGGCATGTACCTGGCCTGGCTGCTCGCCACGCGGCTCGGCGTCGATCCCTACGTGGGCTTCGTGGCTTGCGCGCTGGCCCTGTTCGCCCTCGGCGTGGTCGTGCAGCGCACGCTGGTCGACCGCATCCTCGACGCCCCGCACGAGATGCAGATCCTCCTCATGCTCGGCGTGGCCCTGGTGCTGGAGAACCTCGCCCTCGCGCTGTTCGGCCCCGAGCCGGCCCGCGTGCGCTCGGCGCTGGCGACCCATACCTGGTACGTGGGGCCGCTCTACGTGGACGTGGCGCGGCTGGCCGCCTTCGGGGTGGCGGTGGCGCTGACGGCGCTCCTCACGCTCTTCCTCGCCCGCACCGACCTGGGCCGCTCGATGCGCGCCGCCGCCGACAACCCGTACGGCGCCCTGGTGATCGGCACCGACGTGCGGCGCGTCTACGCCGTGGCCTTCGGGATCGGCGCCGCCTGCGTGGGCGCCGCCGGGGCGCTGACGGCGTCGATCATCCCGTTCCAGCCCGCGCTCGGGCTGTCGGCCTCGGTGACGTCCTTCAACATCGTCATCATCGGCGGGATGGGCAGCCTGCCCGGGGCCTTCGTGGGCGGGCTGCTCGTCTCGGTGGCGGAGTCGCTCGGCGCGGTGTTCCTGGCGCCGTCGCTCAAGGAGCTGGTGTCGTTCGGCCTGCTCATCCTGATCCTCCTCCTCCGGCCCGCCGGGCTGTTCGGCAGACGCCCGGCGTGAGGTGGCTGGCCCTCGCCGCCGTGGCCGCCGCGCTGCTGGCGCTGCCGGCGGCGCTCGGTCCGTACGCGCTCGCCATCGCCGTCGACATCCTCTTCTTCGCCTACCTGGGCCAGGCCTGGAACATCGTCGGCGGGTACGCCGGCCAGCTGTCGGCCGGCCACGCCGCCTTCGTGGGCGTCGGCGGCTACACCACGGTGGTCCTCGCCGCCGAGGCGGGGCTCACGCCGTGGGCCGGCATGCTGGCCGGCGCCGCGCTGGCCGGCGCGCTCGGCGCCGTCATCGGCTACCTCGGCTTCCGCTTCGGGCTGCGCGGTTTCTACTTCGTGCTCCTCACCGTGGCCTTCGCCGAGGTCTGCCGCATCGCGGTCAGCAACTGGGACCGGGTCGGCGGCGCGGTGGGGCTCTACGTCACGTACACGGGCGACCCGTGGCGGATGCAGTTTCCCGACGACCGCGCCTGGTACTACGTCGCGCTCGCGCTGACGGCGCTGGCCACCGCCGTCGCCCGGGCGCTGGAGCGCCGCCGCTTCGGCATGTACCTGGCCGCCATCCGCGAGGACGAGGTCGCCTGCGAGGCCGTGGGCGTGGACACGGTCCGCCACAAGCTGCTGGCCATGGTGCTGTCGTCCTCGCTCACCGGGCTCGCCGGCGCCTTCTACGCCTACCGCTACTCGTCGCTGCAGCCCAACGCGGTGTTCGGCATCCCGCTCTCCGTCGAGATCATCCTGCGCCCGATCGTCGGCGGCGCCGGCACGCTGCTCGGCCCCCTGGTGGGCTCGTGCATCCTCACCCCGCTGTCGGAGCTGTCGCGGGCGTGGGTGGGGCAGGCCGGCTGGCACGGCGCGCACCTGATCGTCTACGGCCTGCTGCTGATCGCGGTGGTGCTGTTCCTGCCGCAGGGCGCCGTGCCGTACGCCGCCGCCCGGCTCCGGCGGAGGCGGCCGTGAGCCTGCTCGCCGTCCGCGGCCTCGGCAAGCGCTTCGGCGGGCTGCAGGCGGTGCGCGACCTCTCGTTCACGGTGACCGACGGCGAGCTCGTCGCGCTCATCGGCCCCAACGGCGCCGGCAAGACGACGGTGTTCGCGCTGATCTCCGGGTTCCTCGCCCCCGACGAGGGCGACGTCACCTTCCGGGGCCGCGCCCTGCGCGGCCTGCCGCCCCACCGCGTCAACGCGCTCGGCCTGGCGCGCACGTTCCAGATCATGCGGCCCTTCGCGCGCCTCAGCGTCGTCCGCAACGTGATGATCGCCACGCTCGGGCGCCACCCCGACCCCCGCGCCGCGGAGGCGCGCGCCCGCGCCGTCCTCGCCGAGGTGGGGCTCGAGGACCGCGCCGCCGTGCCCGCCGGCGCGCTGACGCTGGCCGAGCGCAAGCGGCTGGAGCTGGCCCGCGCGCTCGGCACCGAGCCCGCGCTGCTGCTCCTCGACGAGGTGATGTCGGGCCTCACCACGGTGGAGACGGCCCGCATCGTCGACCTGGTGCGGCGCATCAACCGGCGCGGGGTGGCCGTCCTCCTGATCGAGCACGTGATGGGCGCGGTGATGTCGCTGGCCGACCGGGTGATCGTGCTGGACCACGGCGAGCGGATCGCCGAGGGCCCGCCCGGGGCCGTGGCCCGGGACCCGCGCGTGATCGAGGCGTACCTCGGCGACGAGCATGCCGGCGCTGCTGCGCCTTGACGGCGTCGAGGCCGGCTACGGCGATCTCGTCGCCGTGCGCGGCGTGTCGCTGGCCGTCGAGCCCGGCGAGATCGTGGCCCTGGTCGGCGCCAACGGCGCCGGGAAGACGACCACGCTGCGCGCCATCGCCGGCCTGCTGCCCGTGCGCCGCGGCACCGTGGAGCTCGAGGGCCGGCGCATCGACGGCCTGCCGCCGTCGGCCATCGTGGCCGGCGGCATCGCGCACGTGCCCGAGGGCCGGCAGCTCTTCCCCACCATGACGGTGCTGGAGAACCTGGAGCTCGGCGCCCGCACGCCCCCGAGCCGGGCGCGGCGCGCGGCGACGCTGGAGCGGGTCTTCCGGCTCTTCCCGCGCGTGGCCGAGCGCCGGCGCCAGCTCGCCGGCACGCTCTCCGGCGGCGAGCAGCAGATGGTGGCCATCGGCCGCGCGCTCATGGCCTGCCCGCGGCTGCTGATGCTCGACGAGCCGTCGCTCGGCCTGGCGCCCGTGGTGGTGACCGCGATCTTCGCCGATCTCGCCGCGATCAACCGCGACGGCGTGGCCATCCTGCTCGTGGAGCAGAACGTGCTGCGGGCGCTGCGGCTGTCCGGGCGCGCCTACGTGCTCGACAACGGCACCGTCGCGCTGCACGGGCCGAGCGGAGCGCTCCTCGCCGACGAGCGCGTGCGTCGCGCCTACCTCGGACGCTGACGGCGACGTGCGCCCGGCGGCCGGAATTGGCCGTCGCCGGCCCGCTTTCTGGTACTCTTGCAGGGCAGCCGGGGGGAGGACGCCGGGATCGAGACGCTACTGCTGTCCGCGGCCATCGCGGTGGCCATCGTCGCGGTGGCGCTGGGAGCCTTCGCCCTCTCCATGCGGCGGCGCGCCGAGCGGCTGGGGCGCGAGCTGACCGAGGCCCACGAGCAGGCCACCCGGCTGCAGAAGCTCGGCTCGCTCGGCGAGATGGCCTCGAGCTTCGCCCACGCCTTCAACGACGTGCTCACGCCCATCATCGGCCGCTCGCAGCTGCTGGCCCAGCGCATCACCGATCCGCAGGCGCGCGAGTGGCTGGAGACCATCGAGCGGTCGGCCCTCGACGGGGCCCAGACCGTGCGTCGCATCCAGGAGTTCATGCGGATGCGCCGGGAGGAGCCCACCGTCGCCGTCGACCTCGGCGTGGTCGTCAAGCAGGCCGTGGAGAGCACCGTGGCCCGGCAGCGCGCGGGCGTGCGCGTGGAGACCGAGCTCGACTCCGTGCCGCCCATCGCCGGCGACCCGATGGGGCTGCGCGAGGCGCTCGGCTACGTGGTCGCCAACGCGCTGGACGCCACGTCGGACGGCGGGACGGTGACCATCGCCACCCGGATGGACGGCGGCGACGCCGTCATCGCCGTGACCGATACCGGCACGGGGATGGCTCCGGGGATCCAGGCGCGCATCTTCGAGCCCTTCTTCACCACCAAGCCCGGCGCCACCGGCCTCGGCCTCTGCCTGGCCCACGGCATCGTCGCCCGCCACGGCGGCCAGATCGAGGTCGATTCGGGGCCCGGCCGGGGCACCACGGTGCGCCTGAAGTTCCCGGTGGAGGCGGTGGCCCGCGCCGCGCCGGCGGCGCCCGCGCGCGCGGTCGCGGCGCCGGGCGGGCCGGCGCGCTGCCTGGTGGTCGACGACGACCCGCAGGTGCGCGACATGATCCGCGACATCCTCTCCAACGTCGGCCACACCGTGGTGGTGGCCGTCGACGGCTCGGACGGCGTCGAGAAGTTCAAGGCCGATCCCTCGTTCGAGCTGGTCATCACCGACCTGGCCATGCCCAAGCTCAACGGCCTGCAGCTGGCGCGGGTGTGCAAGACGCTCCGGCCCTCGGTGCCCGTGGTGATGCTCACCGGCTGGGGGGTCCTGCTGACCGAGGACGAGCTGGCCGAGCACGGCGTGGACGAGGTGCTCTCCAAGCCCGTGCGCATGGACCAGGTGCTCGGCACCATCGCGGCCGTCCGCGGGCGGGCCGCCAGCGCGTGAGGCCGGCGGCGTGACCAGCCCCATCATCACCGAGGCCGTCCGGGCGCTGGTGGACCGGCGCGACCTGACCCGCATCGAGGCCGCGGCGGCGATGGAGGCCATCATGTCGGGCGCCGCCACCGACGCCCAGATCGCCGCCTTCCTCACCGCGCTCCGGATGAAGGGGGAGACGGTCGAGGAGCTGATCGGGTTCGCCCAGGTGATGCGCCAGAAGGCCGTGCGCGTCCGCACCCGCGGCGAGGAGGTGGCGGCGCTCACCGGCACCGACCGGGAGATGCTCATCGACACGTGCGGCACCGGCGGCGACGCCGCCGGGACGTTCAACGTGTCGACCGCGGTGGCGTTCGTCGTGGCCGGCGCCGGCCTCAAGGTGGCCAAGCACGGCAACCGCTCCGTGTCCTCGCTGTGCGGCTCCGCCGACGTCGTGGAGACGCTCGGCATCAGCCTCGAGCTGCCGCCGGCGAAGGTGGCCCGCTGCATCGACGAGGTCGGCATCGGCTTCCTCTACGCGCCGCTGCTGCACACGGCGATGAAGCACGTGATGGCGGCGCGGCGCGAGATGGGCGTGCGCACCGTGTTCAACATGCTCGGCCCGCTCACCAGCCCCGCCGGCGCGAACGCCCAGGTGATCGGCGTCTACGCCGCCGCGCTGACCGAGCCGCTGGCCCGCGTGCTCGCCGAGCTGGGCACCATCCGCGCGTTCGTCGTGCACGGCGCCGACGGCCTGGACGAGGTCTCCAACACCGGCGAGAGCCGCCTCAGCGAGGTGCGCGAGGGCGTCGTCCGCTCCTTCACGGTGCGGCCCGAGGACTTCGGGATGGCGCGCGCCACCATCGCCGACCTGCGCGGCGGCGACCGGGAGCAGAACGCGCAGATCATCCGGTCGCTGCTGGACGGCGAGACCGGGCCCCGCCGCGACATCGTGCTGATGAACGCCGCCGCCGCGCTCGTCGCCGGCGCGCGCGCCCGCGAGTTCAGGGAAGGGGTGGCGCTGGCCGCGCGCTCCATCGACGGCGGCGCCGCGCGCGCCCGGCTCGAGGCGCTGGTGGCCCTCAGCCAGAAGCTGGCCCGGGAGGCCTGAAAAAGGAAGCCGCGCCCACAGGGGCGTATGGGCGCGGCCCCGGTGGTGGTCGACCGTGGGCCACGGGCCGGCGTGCATGCGACCCGCTCCGCGGCTGACCGCCTCCGTGTCCGGATTCGAAGCAAGAGCCGTACCGGTAGGCCGCGACTCGCCATGGGTTGTCCGTGCCGCATCCCGACGCCGCCGGGCGCCCGTGGACTGCACCGGATTACCATTTCCCGGAAGCCGACGGGGCGCCAGGTGCGCGGAGGACTTGTCAATGAGAGTGGAGACCCGGGCCATCCACGCGGGCAGGACGATCGATCCGACCACCGGCGCCGTGGCCCCTCCGCTCCATGCCTCGACGACGTTCGAGCGTGATGCCGACGGCGGCTACGCCCGCGGTCATCTCTACATCCGCAACAGCAACCCGAACCGCGACGCGCTGGAGCGCCGCCTGGCCGACCTCGAGGGCGGCGCGGCGGCCGCGGCGTTCGCCTCCGGCAACGGCGCCAGCGCCGCCATTCTCCAGGCGCTGGCCCCCGGCGACCACGTGCTGGCGCCGATTGCGCTGTACTACGGCACGGCCAGGCTCCTGCGCGAGCACTTCGGCCGCTGGGGCCTGGCCGCCTCGTTCGTCGACATGCGCGACCCGGCGGCCGTGGCCCGGGCGCTGCAGCCGGACACGCGCCTGGTGTGGATCGAGACGCCGTCGAATCCCATGCTGGCGATCACCGACATCGCGGCGGTGGCCGAGGTGGCGCATCGCGCGGGCGCGGTGGTCGTGTGCGACAACACGCTGGCCACGCCGGTGCTGCAGCGGCCGCTCGCGCTGGGCGCCGACCTCGTCAAGCACTCGACGACGAAGTTCGTCGGCGGGCACGCCGACGTGATGGGCGGCGCCGTCGTCGCCGCGCGCGCCGACGGCATCTTCGAGCGCATCCGCACGTTGCAGTGGCAGACGGGCGGCGTGCCGGCGCCGTTCGACTGCTGGCTGCTGCTCCGCTCGATCAGCACGCTGCCCTGGCGCGTGCGCGCCCACGCCGACAACGCGCTCGCCGTCGCCCGCTTCCTGAGCCGGCACCGCCGAGTCGCCGCCGTGCACTACCCGGGCCTCGCCGACCATCCGGGGCACGCGGTGGCGGCCCGGCAGATGAGCGCGTTCGGCGGGCTGCTGTCGTTCGAGGTCCTCGGCGGGCGCGAGGCCGCGATGCAGGTCGCCGCGCGGCTGCGGCTGGTGACGCGCGCGACGAGCTACGGGAGCGTGGAGAGCCTGATCGAGCACCGCGCCTCGATCGAGGGTCCCGAGAGCCGGACGCCGCAGGGGCTGCTGCGCCTCAGCGTGGGGCTCGAGCACCCGGACGACGTCATCGAGGACCTGGACCAGGCGCTCGCCTGACGCGCTCTCGCATCGGTGTCGGCGAGACGTCGCCGGCCGGGGCGGGGGCGGGGCATCCCTCCCCGGGGCACGCTGTCCACGGCGCGTGGGCGCCTGTCGTGGAGCCACGGTGATGGGCGTCCGCGGTCCCCTCGACCCCAGAAGACACGGCCCCGGGGAGGGATGGCCCGCCCCCGCCCCGGCCTTCCGTCGGCGGCCACGGGTCGCCCCGGCGCGCGGCGAATGTCGGCGGCGCCATCGCTTCCAGCTGCAGCTTCGGACGTCGAGGATCGACGGGCGTTCCGAGCGTTCGCTGCCGGGACTTCAGGGCGTGTAGGCGATTGCGCATCTATCGCCCCGGCGCCCGCGACACCCGTGACTCGAACTCTCGTGCGCAACATCGTGGGTTCGCGGCCGCAGGCTGAGCTGTGCTCGCGCGCGCGAGGGTGCGTGCGCGCGAGGTCGCCGAGTGCTCCGGTCGTGGCCCCGGCGGCAGGGTCAGCGGCGCTGCAGGACCTCGGGATTGAGGGCGCGGGGCGGCGTCTTGCCGTCGAGGTAGGCGACGATGGAGTCGACGGCCTGGCTGAAGAAGGCGTCGTAGGCCTCGCGGGTGACGTAGCCGACGTGGGGCGTGAGCACGACGTTGTCGAGGCTCAGCAGCGGGTGCGAGGGCGGCAGCGGCTCGTCGTCGAAGACGTCGAGCGCGGCGCCGGCGATGCGCCGGGCGCGCAGCGCGGCCACCAGCGCCGCCTCGTCCACGATCGGGCCGCGCGCGGTGTTCACCAGGAACGCGGTGGGCCTCATCATCGCCAGGTGACGGGCGTCGATCAGGCCCCGCGTGCGCTCGCCGAGGCGCGCGGTGACCGAGACGACGTCGCTCTCGCGCAGCAGCGTCTCCAGCGGCACGAACTGCGCCCCGCCGGCGGCGGCGCGCTCGGCGGTCAGGGTCGGGCCCCACGCCAGCACGCGCATGCCGAGGAAGCCGCCGAACGCGGCGATGCGCCCGCCGATGCGGCCCAGCCCGATGACGCCGAGGGTCTTGCCCGCCAGCTCCGTGCCGATCGAAGTCTGCCAGCGGCCCTCGCGCACGGCGCGATCCTCGCGGGCGACGTGGCGCACCAGGGCCAGCATCAGGGTCATGGTGTGCTCCACGGCCGCCGCCGCGCTGCCGGCGGTCTCGGTGACGAGGACGCCGCGCGCGGTGGCCGCGGCGACGTCGACGTGGCCGGAGTTGCGCCCGGTGAGCGCCAGCAGCTCCAGGCGGGGCAGGCGCTCCAGCAGGCTCGCCGGGAATCGCGTGCGCTCGCGGATGGCCACCACGATCTCGTACGGCGCCAGGCGCTCGGCCAGCGCGCCCTCGCTCTTGAGCGTGTCGCGGAACGTGTCGACGGCGGCGCGTCCGTCGAGGCGCGTCCAGTGCGGCAGGGCGGCGGCCGCGCCCTGGTGGTCATCGAGGAGCGCGAGCCGCTTCACGCCTACCAGTGCACGGCCTGGTCCAGCGAGACCTCGAAGCGCGCGCTGGTGTGGACGACCCGCAAGCGCAGGTCGTGCGTGAACTGCCCGTTGACGCGGGCGCGGTAGAGTCCCGGCTCGCTGGCCGGCGCCAGCGCGGCCCGCACCGGCACGCCGCCGGCGCCGCGTCCGACCAGCGAGACCTCGGCGCCGGTGAGCGGCTGGTTGCCGGCGCCGACGAGCCGGATGCTGTAGATCGTCTCGCGTCCCTCGCCGGGCTGCCGGTGGACGTCGACCCGGACGCCGTGGATCGTCGTGCGCACCTGCGGCGAGCCGACCAGGGCCGGCAAGCCGGCTCCCTCGTCCAGGGACGGCGGCGGCGCCGCAGCGATCCGGCGCCCCGCCGACGCCCGCGCCGGCGGCTCCGTTCGCGTTGGGGGCGGTGTCCGCGCCGGCAGCTCCGCGCGCGGCCGCGACTCGGTGCGCTCGGGCAGCGCCGGCGCGCTCGCCGCCTCGCGCGGCGGCGAGCTCGCCTCGGGCCGCTCGACCTCCCGGGCCCGCGTCGCCTCGCCGAGCCGGCGCTCGAGCGCGGCCACCTCCGCGCGGAGCCGCTCTTCCACGCCGCGCGCCTCCTCGGAGGTCTTGCCGGTCTCACCGTCGCCGCGCCCGATGTCGCGCGATCTCGGCTCCTCGCGCGCCGGCGGCTTGGCCGCCGTGCGGGCCTCGGGCTTCGCCTCCGGAGCCGCGGGGGCCGCGGCGCGCGACGTCGTGTCCGGGCGTGGGGGCGTCGCGGCGTTCCCCCGCTTCGCGGCGGTTGCGGGCGCCGAGGCCTCGGAGGGGTCCGTGTCGGGCTCCTTCGCCGCGGTGCGTGCCGGGGTCTCGGGTGCGGCGCCGGCCGTCGCAGCCTGGCGCTCCGGATCCTTCGAGCGGGATGACGCGGCCGGCGCGGGTGGCGTGGCCTCACGCGGGGCGGTGGCCGCCGCGACGGGCTGCCCCTCCGCGGAAGGGGCATCGGTCTCCGGCGCCGGCGTTCCGGCGCGCGGTTCGGTCACGGCGACGCGGGACGTCGCGACTGGCCGGGTCAGGAGCGCGGCGACGGCGAGGATCGCCACGCCGGCGAAGCAGACGGCGACGAGCGCGTGGGCCACTCGCATCGCCGCGATGCGATGCTCGATCTCGTCGGGCTCCTCGTCCTCGAGGCCGACGCCGCTATACCGCACGAGCAGCACCCCGACGATCAGCGCGCCGACTGCGCTGAACGCCAGGATGCCGGGCAGGGCGAACCTGGCGAGCGTCTCCATCTGGACCTCCCTCGTTGGGGCCGAGAGTACCAGGGCCCGCCGTCGGGGTACACTCGCGCGCGTGGAGACGATGCCGCGTCGACGCGGCCGGTGTGGCGTTTGCGGCGCTGTCGCGCGGGCTTGGCCCTGGGGCGCCGCTGAGAAATCGGTTGCACACTCCGGGACGCACCGGCCGACCGGCGCGATCCCCCGGCGCCGCCGGCGCCTGCGCCGCGGCGCCGGGCGGGAAGTCCCGGCGCCGGGCGGGCGCCTGCCGCGTCCCGCGCGGCGCGCCGGCGCGGCGTAGCGTCCGGCGGTGGAGACCTCGAGGCAGCGGGGGGACGTCTCGCTGCGTGAACGTCTGGCGGCGCTGTATCCCGGGTCCTCGCGCCGGACCGTGAAGCAGTGGCTGCAGGCGGGGCGGGTCACCGTCAACGGCGCCGTGGCCCGTCGCGGCGACCTGCCGGTCGGCCCCGGCGACCGGGTCCACCTGGGCGCCCCGCCGCCCCCGGCGCTGCCGCCGTCGCTCCGGCTCGTGCACGAGGACGCCGACCTGATCGTCGTCGACAAGCCGCCGGGAATGCTGACGATCGCCACCGAGCGCGAGCGGGAGCGGACGGCCTACCACGCGCTGACGCGGTACGTGGCCGCGCGCGAGGGCCGCCGGGTCTTCGTCGTCCACCGGCTCGACCGCGAGACGTCCGGCCTCCTCGTGTTCGCCAAGTCGGCGGCCGCCAAGCGCGCCCTGCAGGAGCAATTCGTCGCGCGGACGGCCGAGCGGACGTACGTGGCGGTGGTCGAGGGCCGGATGGGCGACGAGGCCGGCACCCTGCGCAGCCGCCTGGTGGAGGACCGCGGGCTCCGCGTGCGCCCCGCGCGCGGCGGCGGTCGCGAGGCGATCACCCACTACCGCGTGCTGGCACGCGGCCGGGACGCGACGCTGGTGGAGCTGCGCCTCGAGACCGGCCGGCGCGGACAGATCCGGGTGCAGCTGGCCGCGCTCGGCCATCCCGTCGTCGGCGACGTCGCGCACGGCAGCCGGCGCGACCCGCTGCGCCGCCTCTGCCTGCACGCGACCCGGCTCGGCTTCACGCACCCCCGCGGCGGCGTCGCGCGCTTCGAGAGCGCGGCGCCGGCGGCCTTCCGGCGCCTCGCGTGACCGTCCACGTCGGCACGTCGGGCTACGACTATCCCGAGTGGAAGGGGACGTTCTATCCACCCGACCTGCCGGCCACCCGGATGCTCGCCTACTACGCCGAGCGCTTCGACGTGGTGGAGATCAACGCCACGTTCTACCGCATGCCGACGCCGGCGACCCTGGCCGGGTGGGCGGGCCGCACCCCGGAGGGCTTCCGGTTCGCGCTCAAGGCGCCGCAGCGCATCACGCACTTCGCCCGGCTCCGCGACGTCGACGAGCCCGTGCGGTTCTTCTGCGACGCCGCGCGCACGCTGGGCGCGCGGCTCGGTCCGCTGCTCTTCCAGCTGCCGCCGAGCTTCCGGAAGGACCTCGGCCGGCTCGCGGACGCGCTCGCGCTGCTGCCGCGCGACCTCCGGGTGGCCTTCGAGTTCCGCCACGCCTCGTGGCTGGACGACGAGGTGTACGAGCGGCTGCGTGCGAGCAATGCCGCGCTCTGCATCGCGGACTCCGGGGACCGCAGCACGCCGCTCGTGGCCACGGCGGACTTCGGCTACCTGCGGCTGCGCGACGAGGGCTACGGCGACGAGGACCTGGCACGCTGGGCGGCGACCCTCCGCCGGCTCGGCGCTGGCTGGAGCGAGGCGTTCGTGTTCTTCAAGCACGAGGCCTCGGGCACCGGCCCCGCCTTCGCCGGCCGGCTGATCGCGCTCCTGGGCGAGCCCGGCGCCGCCTCGTGAGCCGCCGCGAGGCGGTCCGCGGGCGCGCCGGACGGATCGGCGTCGTCCCCCGGGCCGCCGGCGGGGCGGCGGCCTCAGCGGCGCCGGCGTGCCGGCCGCAACCGCTCGATCCGCTCGAGGGCCGCGGCGAGGTCGACGGCGCCGGTGAGCACCGGAGCCATCGGGTCCCCGATCTCCCGCAGCCGCGCGGGCATCGTCCGGATGGTGAAGCGCCGCGGGTCCAGGCGCGCCGTGGCCTCGCTCCAGGAGAGCGGGCAGGACACCGGCGCGCCGGGCAGGGGACGCACGGCGAAGGGCGCGACGATGGTCTGGCCCGGCCCGTTCTGTCCCCAGTCGACGTAGACCCTGCCGCGACGCCGGTGGAGGGCCCGCTCCAGCGTGGCGATGGCCGGCTCGGCCTCGACGACGAGCGTCGCGAGGAGCTGCGCGAAGGCGCGGGCGTGCCCGTAGTCGTGACGGGCGCCGAGGGGCACCAGCACGTGCAGGCCGCTCTTGCCCGACGTCTTCAGGTAGCCCGCCACGTCGAGGTCGTCGAGGATCCCGTGCAGCGTGCGGGCGATCCGCACGACGTTGGCGAACGGCGCCCCCTTGGGGTCGAGATCGAGGACGAGCCAGTCCGGGCGGTCGAGGCTGCCGGCGTGCGAGGCCCACAGGTGCAGCGGGATGGTGCCCAGGTTGACCACGTAGCGCACGGCGTCGGCGTCGTCGGCCACGATGTAGTCGATGTCGCGCGCCGGCCGCTCGGACCGGATGCGCACGGTGCGCAGCCAGGCCGGCGCGTGCCGCGGCGCGTCCTTCTGGAAGAAGGCCTTGCCCGCGATGCCGTCGGGGTGGCGCGTGACCACCAGCGGCCGGTCCCGCAGGTAGGGCAGCAGCCAGGGCGCCACGGCGTCGTAGTAGGCGACGAGGTCGGCCTTGGTGTAGCCCTCGTCCGGCCAGAAGACCTTGTCGGGGTTCGTGATGACCACGCGCGAGGGTGTGGCGCCCCCTGCCCCGGCGTTCCCGGGCGCGTTCCGGCGAGGGCGCGCGCGGCCGTCTGACGGGGGGCGCCGGCCGCGCGCGACGGGCGCGTCGGCCGGGATCTCGCGCCGGCACTCCTCGGGCCTCTTGTCGTCGCGCAGCCCCAGGAAGGCGGGGTGGCGGATGCCGCCGTCCTCGGTCCACTCGGTGAAGCGCACCTCGCACACCAGGCGGGGCTCGACCCAGTGGTGGCCGCGCCCGCGCGGCGCCCCGACGTCGAAGGGCGGGGTCGCGCGCGCCAGCGGCTGCAGCGCCCGCCACACGCGCGTCAGCGATGCGCCGTCGAAGCCGGTGCCGACCTTGGCGACGTACACGAGCCGGTCGCCCTCGTAGAGGCCCAGGTGCAGCGCCCCGAAGTACGGGCGCGCGCCCTGCGGGTCCGTCCAGCCGCCGATGACGAACTCCTGGCGGAGCTGGCACTTGATCTTGAGCCAGTTGCGCGAGCGCCCGGCCGTGTACGGGCTGTCCACCTTCTTGGCGACGATGCCCTCGAGCCGGCGCTCGGCGGCCTCGGCCAGGAACGCCTCGCCCTCGTCCAGCACGTACTCGCCCACACCGACGGCCCCGTCCCGGGGCAGGAGCAGCGCCAGGCAGGCCTTGCGCTCGGCGAGCGGCAGCCCGCGCAGGTCGCGGCCGTCCACGGCGAGCAGGTCGAAGACGACCGCCGTCACCGGCACCTCGGCGCGGGCGCGGGCGACGTCGGCCGGCCGCGTGAGGTGCATGCGGTTCTGCAGGCGCTGGAACGACGGCCGCCCGTGCTCGTCCGGGGCCACGATCTCGCTGTCCATCACGAAGCGGTCGACGGGCAGCGCCTGCAACGCCTCGACGATCTCGGGGTAGCGGGGCGTGAAGTCCTGGCCGTGCCGCCCGGCCAGCGTGACGTGCCCGCCCTCGCGCCGCGCGATCGTGCGGACGCCGTCGTACTTCAGCTCGAAGAGCCATCCCGGCCCGGTGGGCACGCGCTCGACCAGGGTGGCCAGCATGGGCGCCTGGGACGGCGGCACGTCGCGGCGCGGCGGATCGAGCCGCGCGAGCCGGGCCCGCAGCGCGGCCGGGTCCGCAGCGCGACGGGCGGCCGCGCTCGTTGGTGTTCCGCTCATCGCCGACCGCTACTCATAGTGGGCGCCCTCGCCGCGCGCTGGCCGCGCCGGGCGCGGACGTTCGTGGCGCGCCCGGCTTCGTGCTAGGCTTCGCATTATGCCGCCCCATTCGATCGGTTCGGGCACCATCTCGTTCGGGCTCGTATCGATCCCCGTCCGGATGTACACGGCCACGTCGTCGGGCACGGTGTCGTTCAACCTGCTCCACGCCCGCTGCGGCTCGCGCATCCGCCAGCAGACCTTCTGTCCCACCTGCAACGCCGTCGTCGAGCGCGCCGACCTGGTGCGCGGCTACGAGTTCGCCCGCGACCAGTACGTGCGCGTCAGCGACGACGAGCTGAAGGCGCTGGAGGGCGAGGCCTCGCGGAACATCGACATCACCGAGTTCGTGCCGCTCGAGAAGGTCGATCCCATCTACTTCGAGCGCACCTACTACCTGGGGCCCGACAAGAGCGGCGAGAAGGCCTATCGCCTGCTCGCCGAGGCCATGGCCAAGTCCGGGCGCGTGGCCCTGGCCAAGTTCGTCATGCGGGGCAAGGAGAGCCTGGTCCTCGTGCGCGCCGCGCAGGACGGCCTGCTGCTGCACACGATGTACTTCGCCGACGAGGTGCGCAACTTCGCGGAGATCGACAAGGGCCGGTCGGCGCCGGTGCGGCCCAACGAGATGGAGCTGGCCCAGCAGCTCATCGACGGGCTCACCAACGACCAGTTCCGCCCCGAGCAGTACCAGGACGAGTACCGGGGCCGCGTGCTCGACCTCATCAACCGCAAGGTGGAGGGACGCGAGGTGACGGTGGCGGCCCCGGCGCCGCCGCGGGCGCAGGTCATCGATCTGATGGACGCGCTGCGCGAGAGCCTGGCGCGCCGCGTGCCGGCCGGCGCCGCCGAGGCCGGAGCGCCGGCCGTCCGCAAGCCGCCCACCAAGGCCGCTCCCAAGCGCGCCGAGCCCGCGCGCGCCGCGCAGAAGAAGGCCCAGGGCGGCCGCAAGTGACCCCGCCGCCCTTGCGGCGGCGGGGCGACGATGGTGAACTAGCGGCCGTGATCGACTACGCCGACTACCGCCACCTGCTGTTCGAGCGCCGTCCCCACGGCGTCCTCCTCGTCACCATCAACCGCCCCGAGGTCCTGAACGCGACGAACGACCGGCTGCACTGGGAGCTGACCCAGGTGTGGCTCACGATCGACCGCGACGCGGGCACCCGCGTGGCCGTCGTGACCGGCGCCGGGCGGGCGTTCTCCGCCGGCGGCGACCTGGAGATGGTGGAGGCCAACGCGACCGATCCCCGCCGGCTCGCCAACACGGTGCGCGAGGCCTCGGACATCGTCTACAACATGATCAACCTCGACAAGCCCGTCGTGTCCGCGATCAACGGCGTCGCCGTCGGGGCCGGGCTCGTGGTGGCGCTGCTGGCCGACGTGAGCGTCATCGCCGAGGACGTGCGCTTCACCGACGGGCACACGCGGCTGGGCGTGGTGGCCGGCGACCACGCCGCCATCCTCTGGCCGCTGCTCTGCGGCATGGCCAAGGCCAAGTACTACCTGCTCACCTCGGACTTCATCGACGGCCGGGAGGCCGAGCGCATCGGCCTCGTGAGCCTCTGCGTGCCGCGCGATCAGCTGATGGCCCGGGCGCTCGACGTGGCCGACCGGCTGGCCCAGGGCAGCCAGCAGGCGATCCGCTGGACCAAGCGCTCGCTGAACAACTGGCTGCGCATGGCCGGCCCCATCTTCGACCAGTCCATCGCGCTGGAGATGCTGACGTTCATGGGCGAGGACGTCCGCGAGGGCCTCCGCGCCATCCGCGACAAGCGCCCGCCCCGGTTCCCGTCGGCGCACTGAGGGCACCGGCGAACGCTCGGGCCGGCGCGGCGCGGGCTTTCCACCGCTCGCGGGCGGAGGACGGCGGGACGAGGGCCCGGACCGGGGCCCGCGGTCGAGTTGGCCTGGCACTTCCGGTACACTAGTCGCGAGCCGAGCCCATGCCCAGAAAGCCCGTCGAGCCTCGGTTCTCCGTCGAGCACCTGTCGATCCTCGACAGCGACGGCAACCTGGACGCCGCCCTCGAGCCCGACCTGCCGCCCGAGAGCCTGCAGGCGATGTATCGCGCGATGCTGCTCGCCCGCCGATTGGACGAGCGCATGGTGCGACTGCAGCGCCAGGGTCGCGTCGGCACCTTCGCGCCGCTGAAGGGCCAGGAGGCCTCGCAGATCGGCAGCGTCTGCACGCTGCGGCCGGCGGACTGGATGGTGCCCTCGTTCCGCGAGACGGCGGCGATGCTGTGGCGCGGCTGGCCCATCGAGTCGCTGCTCCGCTTCTTCGCCGGCTATCTCGAGGGCGGCCGCCCGGCGCCCGGGCAGCGCGACCTGCCGGTCACCATCCCCGTGGCCACGCAGCTGCCGCACGCCGTGGGCCTGGCCTACGCGGCGCAGTACCGCGGCGACGACGCCGTGGTCATGGTGTACTTCGGCGACGGGGCGACGTCGGAGGGCGACTTCCACGAGGCCATGAACTTCGCCGGCGTCTGGCACGTGCCGGTGGTCTTCGTCTGCCAGAACAACCAGTGGGCGATCTCCGTCCCGCTCAAGAAGCAGACCCACTCGCGCACGATCGCCCAGAAGGCGCTGGCCTACGGACTGCCCGGCATCCAGGTGGACGGCAACGACGTCCTGGCCGTGTACGCGGCCAGCCGCGAGGCCGTCGAGCGGGCGCGCGCCGGCGACGGGCCCACCCTGATCGAGTGCGTGACCTACCGGCTCAGCATGCACACCACCGCCGACGACCCCTCCAAGTACCGCTCGGAGGAGGAGGTGCGCGAGTGGGAGCGGAAGGACCCGCTCACCCGCTTCGCCGCCTACCTCGGCAAGAAGAACCTCCTGCAGGACGGGCTGGAGGCCGAGGTCGACGCGGAGATCGCCGAGGCGGTGGCGCGCTTCGAGGCCACCGGCCCGGCCGACCCGCTGGCGATGTTCGACCACGTGTACGCCGAGACGCCACCGCACCTGCGCGCGCAGCGCGCCGAGCTGGCCGCCCGGCTCGACGCGGCCGGCGCGCCGCCCCCGGCGCCGGCCGCGCCGCCCGATCCGGCGCTGCCGATGCGCGGCCAGCGTCAGAGCCGGCGATGAGCCGGCTCACGATGGTCAAGGCGCTCAACCTCGCGCTCCGCGAGGAGATGGAGCGCGACCCCGACGTGCTGATCATCGGCGAGGACGTGGGCGTCGACGGCGGCGTGTTCCGCGTGACCGACGACCTGCACCGCACGTTCGGCGGCCGCCGCGTCATCGACAGCCCGCTGGCCGAGGCCGCCATCGTCGGCACCTCGGTCGGCATGGCGCTCTACGGGCTCAAGCCGGTCTGCGAGATCCAGTTCTCGGGCTTCGCCTTCCAGTGCTTCCACCAGATCGAGAACCATGCGGCCCGGTACCGCAACCGCTCGCAGGGCCGCTTCCACTGCCAGATGGTCATCCGGATGCCGTACGGGGGCGGCGTGCGGGCCCTCGAGCACCACACGGAGTCCGAGGAGCAGTTCTACGCCCACATCCCCGGGCTCAAGATCGTCGTGCCGTCGGGCCCGCGCACGGCCCGGGCGCTGCTGGTGAGCGCCATCCGCGACCCCGACCCCGTGGTGTTCTTCGAGGCCAAGGCGCTCTACCACGCCGCGCGGGAAGAGGTGCCCGAGGAGAGCGAGGCCCTGCCCATCGGGCGCGCGCAGGTGGTGCGGGAAGGACGGGACCTCACCCTGATCGCCTGGGGCGCGATGGTGCGCGTGGCGCGGGAAGCGGCGGAGACCCTGGAGCAGGAAGACGGCGCGCGCTGCGAGGTGATCGACCTGCTCACGGTCTCGCCGCTGGACCGCGAGGCGCTCGTCGCCTCCGTGCGCAAGACCGGGCGCGCCGTCGTCGTGCACGAGGCGCCGCGGAGCTTCGGTCCCGGCGCCGAGATCGCCGCCTCGATCATGGAGGGGGCGTTCCTGTCGCTGGAGGCGCCCATCGGCCGGGTCACCGCCTACGACGTGTCCTTCGCCGGCTTCGCGCGCGAGCGGGCCACCGTGCCCGATGCGGCGCGCCTCGTGGCCGCCGCGCGGGAGACGCTGGCCTTCTGAATGCGCGGTGGGCCGCCGGGCGGGGCCTGCGGCCCCGCGGGCGCCACGGGGACCACGCCCCGCGCCGCCGCCGACCGCGCCGCGCCGCCCGGGCGCTGGGCGTCCTGCTCGTCGCCGTGAGCGCGCTCGCCGTCTCGTCGGGGCGCGGCGACGCCGCCGGGCCGCTTCGCGTGGCGACGTTCAACATCTTCCACGGCGGCGCCTCGTCCGGGCTCTGGGGCGACGATCACGCCCTCGACCGCCGGCTGGCCATCGCGCGGGACGCGCTGCGCGAGCTGGATCCCGACATCCTGGCCCTGCAGGAGGCGTCCGCCGGCTGGGGGCGCGGCAACGTCGCCGAGCGCCTGGCCGCCGCTCTCGGTCTGCGGCACGCCTGGGCGCCGGCCACCAGCCGGGTGTTCGTGCCGCCGTTCGGCTGGCTCCTGACCCGGCTGATGAACTTCGCCGAGGGGCCCGCCGTCCTGAGCCGCTTTCCCATCGTGGCGACCGAGGCGCACGAGCTGCCCCGCTGCGGCGTCCGGCGCTTCGACCCCCGGGTGGCTCTCGTGGCCGACCTGCAGACGCCGTGGGGGCGGCTGCCGGTGATCTCCACCCACACGTCGCGCGACGACTGCCAGGTGCGCCGCGTCGGCGAGCTGGCGCTGGAGCGGCGCGGCCCGCTCCCGGCGCTGGTCATGGGCGATCTCAACGCGCCCGAGGGGGCCGAGGCGATCATCGCGCTCGTGCGCGCCGGCTTCGTGGACGCCTTCCGGATCGCGAACCCCGAGACGCCCGGGCCGACGGTGTGGCAGCGCGTGCTGGCGCCGGAGTCGACGGTCTTCCGCCGGGTGGACTACGTCTTCATCGTGCCCGGCGCCGACGTGCGCGCCCGCGTGCTCGCCAGCCGCGTCATCCTCGACCGGCCGCGCCGCGAGCCCGACGGCACGACGCTGTGGCCGTCCGACCACTATGGCGTGCTCGCCGAGATCGAGTTGACGCCGGCGGCGGCGGGCGTTCCGGGCGCCCCCGGCGCCGACGCGTCGCGAGAGTCGGCGGGCGCCCGCTGAGGGCCGGGGGCTCGCCCGCGTAACGCTCCCCGAGGCGCGCCACGGCCGAGCCGGGGCGCGGCGAACGCAGGGGGGCCAGCCGGGGCCCCCACGTCGGCGACGCTCAGGGCGTCTGGCGCTCGACCAGGTGCAGCAGCACGCCGTGGAAGCCGGCGGGGTGGACGAAGCCGATGCGGGCCCGCCGCGAGCCCGGACGGCCCACGCGGTCGATGAGTCGCCGGCCGGCCCGCGCCAGCGACTCGAGGGTGGCGTCGATGTCGCGCACCTTCAGCGCCAGGTGGTGGAGCCCGGCGCCGCGGGCCGCGATGTAGCGGCCGATCGCGCCCTGATCCTGTCGCGTGGTGCCGGGCCCGTCGGGCGCCACGCGGGCGCCGGCGCGCGGATCGAACTCCTGGAGGAACTCCAGCTCGCAGTCGCCGATGGTCACGAAGGCCACGCGCAGTCCGCCGACCGTGCGGGGCTCGCGGGCGTGGTGCACCACGCCGTAGCGGTCGGAGGTGAAGGTCTCGACGGCCAGCTGGACCTCGAGGTCCGTCTGCATGGATTCGAGCGGAAAGCCGAGCCGGCGGGTGAACACGTCGACGGCCGCCTCGTTGTCGGCGCTGGCCACGCCGACGTGGTCGACGCGCTCCACGGGGCCGGCGTCCGGCGCGGCGGCGGCGAGCGGCTCGGCGAGCCAGAGGCGGGCGCCGCCGGTCGCCTCCGGCGCGAGCGCCGCCCGCCGGCCGCCGCCCAGGCCGGGCTCCGGCGCACCGACCGCCACGCCGGCGACGCTGGCGGCGCCGGCGGCGGCGCGCAGGTCGTCGACGGCGAGCGCGACGTGATGCACGCCGGTGCGCCGGTCGCCGCCCACGAACGGATCGCCGGGCTCGAACAGCGCCAGGACGGTGGCGCCCACCGGCAGCACCGGCGCCCCGCGGGCCCGACCGGGCGCCGCGCACTCGAGCCGCGGCAGGCCCAGGTCGCGCTCGAGCCCGCGCGCCGCGGCGCCGGCGTCGTCGACGACGAGCGCGATCCACGCGACGCCGCGGCCGAGCATGCCGGCATTGTAGCAGCGGGTAGAATGGCCTCGATGCCACGGCCCTTCGCGCTTCCCGACCTGGGAGAAGGCCTGACCGAAGCCGAGATCGTGAAGGTCCTCGTCCGCGAGGGCGACGTGGTGGGCGAGGACGCGCCGCTGCTCGAGGTCGAGACCGACAAGGCGCAGGTCGAGATCCCCTCGCCGCTCGGCGGCCGCGTCGAGAAGGTGCACGTCCAGCCGGGCGACACCGTCCGGGTCGGGCAGGTGCTCGTCACGTTCGCCGACGCCGGTGCGCCGGCCGCCGCCGCCCGCGAGCCGGCCCCGGCCGCCGGGCGACCGGTGCCGCCGGGCCAGCCGGCGGCGACCACGCTCGATCCGGCGCGCCGGCTCGCCCCGGAGGGCCGCACGGCGGTCACGGACCGTGGCGCCCGCCAGACCGCCGCGCCGGCGCCGGCCGGCGACGGCCCGGTGCCGGCGGCGCCGTCGACGCGCCGCCTGGCGCGCGAGCTCGGCGTGGACCTCCGAACGGTGCGCGCGACGGGGCCGGGCGGACGCGTCACCGACGACGACGTCCGCGCGGCGGCGGGCGGCGGCGCGCCGGCGGCGGGGGCGCCCGCCGTGGACCGGGAGGCGCCGCCCGACGGCGGGCGGGGCGCGGCGCCGCGCGTCGCCAGGCCACTGGCCAGGGTGGGGCTCGAGCCGCCGCCGCTGCCGCGCTTCGAGCAGTGGGGGCCGATCGAGCGGCGGCCGCTCTCGCACCTGCGCCGCACCATCGCCGAGCGCATGACGCTGTCGGCGGCGCTGGTCCCGCACGTCACGCACTTCGACCGCGCCGACGTGACGGACCTCGAGGCGATGATCCGGCGCAGCGGCGAGGCCGCGCGCGCGCGGGGCGTCACGCTGACCCTCACGGTCTTCCTGCTCAAGGCCGCGGCGCTCGCGCTCGCCGAGCACCCCACGTTCAACGCCAGCCTCGACCCCGCCGCCGGCGAGCTCGTCGTGAAGCGCTACGTGCACGTCGGCGTGGCCGTGGCCACCGAGCGGGGCCTCATCGTGCCCGTCATCCGCGACGTGGACCGCAAGCCCGTGCCCGAGCTGGCGCGCGAGCTGGAGGCGGTCGCCCGGCGCGTGCGGGAGGGCCGGGCGACGCTGGAGGACCTGCGCGGCGGCACGTTCACGGTCACCAACGTCGGCGCGCTCGGCGGCACCGGCGCCATCCCGATCATCAACTACCCGGAGGTCGCGATCCTGGGCGTGGCGCGGGCGCGGGAGGAGCCGGTGGTGCGCGAGGGCCGCATCGTGCCGCGCCTGCTGCTGCCGCTCTCGCTGACGTTCGACCACCGCGTGGCCGACGGCGCCGACGGCGCCCGCTTCGCGGCCGCCGTCGTGGGCCGCCTGCAGAGCCCCGAGCAGCTGCTGCTCGAGTGGTGAGGCCGCCGGAGGCCTGAGCATGGTCATGGGCGACCTCGTGCGCGAGGTGGACGTGGCCGTGGTGGGCGGCGGCCCCGGCGGCTACTCGGCGGCGTTCCGCTGCGCCGAGCTCGGCCTGGACACCGTGGTGATCGACGCGGGCAAGCGCCTGGGCGGGGCGTGTCTCTACGAGGGCTGCATCCCGTCCAAGGCCCTGCTGCACGTCGCCGCGGTCCTCGCCGACGTCGACCGCGTGCGCGAGATCGGCGTCGATCTGGGCGAGCCGCGGATCTCGCTCGACCCGCTGCGCAAGTGGAAGAGCGAGCGCGTGGTGGGCCGCCTGGCCCGCGGGCTGGCCTCGGTCGCCGCCGCGCGAGGGGTCGAGGTGATCGGCGGGCGGGGGGTCTTCGAGGGCTCGCGCGCGCTGCGCGTCGAGGGCGACGAGCCGCAGATGGTGCGCTTCCGGCACGCCGTCGTGGCCACGGGCTCGGTCCCGTCGCCGTTGCCCGCGATCGGCATCGCGAGCGAGCGGGTGATGGACTCGACCGCCGCGCTCGAGCTGGCCGACGTGCCCGAGCGGCTGCTCGTCGTCGGCGGCGGCTACATCGGCCTCGAACTGGGCCAGGTGTACGCGGCGCTGGGGAGCACGGTCACGCTGGTGGAGACGACGGACGGCCTGCTTCCCGGCGTGGACCGCGACCTCGTGCAGCCGCTGGCGCGCCGCTGCGAGCGGCTGTTCGCCGCCGTCCGGCTGGGCACCCGGCTGACATCCCTGCGCGACACCGGGGCGGGCATCGAGGCCACCCTCGGCGACGCGACGGCGACGTTCGATCGCGTGCTGGTCGCGGTGGGACGCCGGGCGCTGACCGACGGGCTCGGGCTCGAGACGACGCGAGCGCGCGCCGACGAGCGGGGCGTGCTGCGCGTCGACGAGCGGTGCCGCACCGACGATCCCGCCCTCTACGCCGTCGGCGACGTCACCGGCGAGCCGATGCTCGCGCACCGGGCGATGCGTCAGGGCAAGGTCGCCGCCGAGGCGATCGCCGGGCGGCCGGTGGCGTTCGACAACGTCGCGGTGCCGGCCGTCGTCTTCACCGATCCGGAGGTCGCGTGGTGCGGGCTCGACGAGGCGGCCGCCGCCCGGGCCGGCCGGGCCGTCCGGACGGCGAAGGTCGCCTGGGCGGCCTCGGGCCGCGCCGTCACGCTCGGGCGCACGGGCGGGGTGACGAAGCTGATCGCCGACGCGGACTCCGGCCGCCTGCTCGGCGCCGGCATCGTGGGGCCGGGCGCGGGCGAGCTCATCGCCGAGGCCGCGCTGGCCCTCGAGGCGGCCCTCACCGTCGAGGACGTGGCCCTCACGATCCACGCCCATCCCACGCTCGCCGAGAGCCTCATGGAGGCGGCCGAGGCGCTGCTGCGCGGTTAGGGGCGTGTCCGCGGCCAGGGCGCTCGCCGAGGCCCGGGTGCGCGGTCGGCGGTCGCGGTCAGGATGAGACGCGCCGCCTCGCGCGCCGCCTGACCGGGCGCCGCGCCCAGCCGGGCCGCGGCCTCGTTCACGGCGGACAGCACGCCGGTCTGCCACGTGCTTTCCGGGTCGCCGATGCGGGCCGTCGCCGCCGCCACCGTCGCCGCGGCGATGCCGGCCTCGTCCAGCCGGGGCAGCCCGTCGGCGCCCGAGCCGTCGCGCGCCATGCCGCCGTCGTTGGCGACGACCCCGCGCGGCCGCAGCGCCAGCAGCGGGCGCGCGTTGACGCGCCCCCCGTGCGAGCCCACCACGATGACGTCCCGGGCGTGCCCGGCGCCGGCGAAGCTCGTCGAGGCCAGGAGCACCACGCGGCCGCCAGGCGTGTCCAGGACGACGCGCGCGCCGCGGTCGACGGACACGCGCGGCGCCGGCCGTCCGGGCGGAGCCGCGAGCAGCCTCCGGGCCGCGTCGGCGGCGCGCAGGCCGGGCCGCAGCCCCAGCGCCGCCGCGCGCCCGTTGACGTGGCTCAGGACGCCGTCCTCGAGCACGCTCCGCCCGTCGCCGAGGCGCGCGGACATCGTGGCCACCGCCGCCGCCGGCACGCCGCAGCGATCCGCGAGCGGGAGGCCGGAGATGCCGGCGCCATCGAGGCCGACGCCGGCGTCGTGGGCGATGAGGCCGCGCGGGCCGCGGGGCAGGACGAACCCGAAGGAGAGCGCGCCGGCGAACGAGCCGGCCACCACGACGACGGCGCCGTCCACGTGATCGCCGCAGAGCGTGACGGAATCGGTGACGAGGAGGCGGCCGCCGCTCACGCCGCGGCAGCATAGCGCAGGAGGCGGGCGGGGTGCCGCGAGACCGAGAGGGCCGGGCGCGGGGGACGTCGCGCCCGACCCTCCGGATCCCGCCCGCCGGGGCGAGTGGGATTCGCTACTGCCGCGGCGGGGCCGTGGTGCCGGGCCGCGGGCTGGTGCTCGGGCTGGTGCCCGGGCTCGCCGCCGGCGCCCGGTCGCGGTCACGGTCCCGGTCGCGGGCCTCGTAGCGCTGGGCGCGGTCGAGGGCCGCCGAGTCGATCGTCACCATGGGCCGGTCGGCCTGCGTGGAGATCCTCAGCGCCGACCACGGCACCACCAGCTTGTCGCCGCCCACGCCGGCGAAGCCGCCCTTGCTGATGACGACGTGAGAGACCTTGCCGTCCTCGTTCACCATGAGCTGCTCGACCTCGCCCAGGTCCTTGCCGTCGGAGCCCCGGATCTTCGCCCCGACCAGCCGCTTGGACTCCATGACGCCGGCCGGCTTGGTCCACGCCGCCCGCGCCTTGTCGTCCTTGTCGCGGTCGGTGCTGCGCTGCGTCTCGCGCGGCGTCTGGGTGTCGCGCTGCTGCGCGGACGCATCGAGCGCCAGCGGGAGCACGAACGATGCGGTCATGAGTGCTACGACGAATGTCCTCACGTGTGTCACTCCTTTCGGCCCGCCTTCCGGGCGCACCGCGCCGGTGCGGGCGCATCACCACCGTGGGGACGGAGCAAGCCGGGTGCCAGCGGCCGCGCCGGCGCGCGATGTAGCCTTTGCAGGTATGATAGGCGCCAACCTCATGCGCCCCGACGAGCTCGCCGACCTGATGCGGTCCGATGCGCCCCATGCCGTCCTCGACCTCCGCGAGCGCGGCCGCTACGAGCGCGGCCACGTGTACCGCACCACCTCGGTGCCGCGACGGCTGCTCGAGACGCGCCTGCCCGGGCTGGTGACGGCGCCGGCGACCCCCGTCGTGCTGTGCGACGACGACGGCCGCCTCGCGGCGCTGGCGCGCCCGCTGCTCGAGACGATGGGGTACACCGGGGTCCGGATCCTCGACGGCGGGCTCGAGGCCTGGCGCGCCGCGGGGCGGCCGCTGGTACAGGGCGTCAACGTGCCGAGCAAGGTGTTCGGCGAGCGCGTGCTGCACGAGCAGAAGACGCCGGAGATCGCGCCGCAGGCCCTGGCCGAGCGCATCGACCGCGGCGAGGACATGGTCATCGTCGACGCGCGCACGTTCGAGGAGTACGCGCGCGGGTGCGTGCCCGGCGCCATCAGCGTCCCCGGCGGCGAGCTCGTGCTCCGCATCACGGACCTCGTGCCCCGGCCCGACACGACGATCGTGGTGCACTGCGGCGGGCGCACGCGGTCGTACATCGGCGCCGAGTCGCTGCGGCGCATGCGCCTGCCGAACCCGATCGTCGCCCTCGAGAACGGCACGATGGGCTGGGCGCTGGCGGGGCTCACGCTGGAGCGCGGCGCCGACCGCCGCCCGCCGGACGCGTCGCCCCGCGGCCGCGCGGCGGCGGCGCTCGTGGCCAAGCGCGTGGCCGCCGAGGACGGCGTGCGCTTCATGGAGCCGGAGGCCCTGCGCGCCCTGCTCGACCGCCGCAGGCGGGAGAACGTGTACGTGCTCGACGTGCGCACCGGCGAGGAGTACGCCGCCGGGCACGTCGCCGGCGCCGTGTGGGCGCCGGGCGGCCAGGCCGTGCAGGCGACCGACGAGTACGTGGCCGTCCGGAGCGGCACGATCGTCTGCGTGTGCGACGGCCTCGTGCGCTCGGTCATGACGGCGGCGTGGCTGATGCGGATGGGCTTGCCGCGTGTCTTCGCGCTGGCCGGCGGCCTCCCCGCCTGGGAGCGCGCGGGCGGCGCGGTCGAGACCGGGCACCCGCGGCCCGCCCCGTTCGGGCTCGAGGCCGCCCGCGCCGCCGCGGGCGCGGTCGCGCCCGGAGACCTCGGCGACGCCGTGGTGGTCAGCGTGGACACGAGCGACGTCTACGCGCGCGGGCACGTCCCCGGCGCCGCGTGGCTCTGTCGCAGCCGCCTGGAGCTGGTCGTGGACCGCGCGGTGCCGGACCGCGACGCGCGGATCGTGGTGACGTGCGCCGACGGCGCGCAGTCCGCGCTCGCCGCGGCGACGCTGGCCGGTCTCGGCTACGCCCGGGCGGCCGTGCTGGCGGGCGGCACCGGGGCCTGGACGGCGGCCGGCCTGCCCGTGGAGACCGGGCCGACACGCCTGCTCGACGAGCCCGACGACGTCGTCCTCAAGCCCTACGACAGGGGGCGCGAGGCGATGGAGGCGTACCTGCGCTGGGAGGAGGCGCTGGACCTGGAGGGCCGCAGCCCGCACGCCCTGCGATGACGGCGATGCCGTCCCCGCTGGTGACGACCGAGTGGCTGGCCGCGCGCCTGGGCGAGCCGGGCCTGCGCGTGGTCGATGCCCGCTGGTACCTGCCCACCCTCCGGCGCGACGCCCGCGCCGAGTACGACGAGGCGCACCTTCCCGGCGCCGTCTTCTTCGACATCGACGCGATCAAGGATGCCGCCAGCCCGCTGCCCCACATGCTGCCGGCGCCCGACGACTTCGCCCGCGCCGCCGGCGCCCTCGGCATCGGCGACGGCGACCGCGTGGTCGTGTACGGCGCTCGCGGCTTCATCGCGTCCGCCCGCGTCTGGTGGACGTTCCGCGTCTTCGGCCACGACGACGTCGCCGTCCTCGACGGCGGCTTCCCCCGCTGGCGCGAGGAGGGACGCCGGCTCGAGCCGACGCGCGTGACGCCCGTCCCGGCGCGCTTCACCGCGCGCTTCCGGCCCGCGCTGGTGCGCGACCTCGCCGCCATGCGCGCGAATCTGGAATCGCGCGGCGAGCAGGTCCTCGACGCCCGCTCGGCCGGCCGGTTCAACGGCACCGAGCCCGAGCCGCGCCCCGGCCTGCGCGGCGGCCGCATCCCCGGCAGCCTGAACCTGCCGTACGACCGGCTCTGCCGCGCCGACGGCACGCTGGCCGAGCCGGCGACGCTGCGGCGCGCGTTCCTGGACGCCGGGCTCGACGCGCAGGCGCCGGTCACGGCCACGTGCGGCTCGGGCGTGAGCGCGGCGGTGCTGGCCCTGGCCCTGCACGTCCTCGGGCGTCCGGACGTGGCCGTCTACGACGGTTCGTGGACGGAGTGGGCGGGGCGGCCGGACACGCCGGTGGAGCGCTGACGGGAGGCCCCATGGGGTACACGCTGGCCCGGTTCATCGAGGACGTCGACGCCGTCACCGCGCGCGAGAGCGCGCCCGCGCGCATCACCGCCGCGGTGGCGCCGCTGCTGGCCCGCCTCGTGGCGAATCCCGAGGCGATCCCGGCCCGGTATCGCCGCGGCGGGGAGGGTGGCGCGCGCGGGCGCTACATGCTGCACCGGGCGCCGCGGTTCAACGTCACCGCCGTCGTGTGGCGGCCCGGCGACACGGCCGGCGCGCACGACCACGCGACGTGGGGCGTGATCGGCGTCATCGACAACCGGATCCAGGAGACGCGCTATCGCGTGAGCCGCGACGGCGACCGCGCGCGCCTGGAGGTCGCTTCCGTGGCGACCCACGGCCCCGGCGCGGTCTCGTGTCTGGTGCCACCCGACGACGAGATCCACGCGATGCACAACGCGACCGACCGCGACACCGTCGAGATCCACGTGTACGGCCGGGACCTCGCGGGCCTGCGCCGCCGCACCTGGAAGGCCGACGGCACCGAGCACGAGCTGATCAGCCCCGCCTACCTGAACTGCTAGCGGGCGCGAAGTCAATCCCGGTAGATCTCGACGGTGTAGCCGTTGGGATCCTCGACGTAGAGCGCGGAGCGGCCGCGGCGACCGACGACCTTCACGCCCGCGCGCCGGAGCCGCTCTCGCAATCCGCGCCATCGTGCCGGCGTCACGTGCACGCCGAAGTGGTCCAGGCCGCCGGCCTTCGGATCGAACGGCCGGCGCGTGGCGATGAAGTTCAGCAGGTCGAGCCGTCCCGGCGTCCTGAGGAAGAGCATGCCCGCGTGGTCGAAGGCGCGCTCGAGCCCCAGGATCTCGGTGTAGAACCGCTCGGTCGCGGCCAGGTCGCGCGTGAGGAGGGCGACGTGACGCAAGCTCATCGGCGTCGGCGCCAACAGTAGCACGCGCACGGCCGCCCCGGCGCACCGCTCGCGCCCCACCGCTGTTGGAGTTGGCCTTGCAACGCCCTGGCGACCGGGGAGGTGCGTCAATGCGTGACGTCGTTGCCAGGTTTACAAGCATCATGGCCGCCGTGATCCTGCTCGGGCCCGTCGGCGCCGCGGCGCAGCAGCGGGACGGTGGCGTGCTCGACGTGCTGAAGGACGTGCTGCGCGGCGACCGCAAGATCGAGGGCCACGTCGTGGTGGCGCGAGACGGACACGTGGTCGTGCGCGGCGAGGACAACCGGACCTACCAGGTGAGCACGGGCGGCCTCGACGCCTCGACGCTCGGCCGGCTCTCACCGGGCCAGCCGGTGACCGTCGAGACGCGCGGCGCGACCCAGCAGGGGACCGTCACGGCCGCCTCGATCCAGCCGCGCTCCGGCGAGCCGAAGCGGTTCGAGCGGAGCCCGGGCACGGTGAAGTCCGTGGAGGGCGAGCGCGTGACCTTCGAGACCGAGGGCGGCTTCACGATTCCCGTCGACCTGTCGCGCATCGCGGGGGCCCGGCCCACGGTGCAGCCCGGCCAGCGCGCGACGCTGTACTACGAGCAGGCGCCCTCGGCCGTCGCCGCCGTCTGGCTCGAGCCGGGCACGGCGGGCGCGGCGGGAGCGCCCTACGGGTCGCCCTCGGCGTCGCCGTCCACGGCGCCCCCGCCCGGCGCGTCGCCGGGGGCGGGGTCGTACCAGCGGCTGCACGGCTACGTCGAGTCCGTCGGCCTGGGGACCGTGGGGCTCAAGACCGACGACGGCCGCAGCGTGACCGTCGACGTCTCGCAGGTGGCGGACGACGTCCGCCGCTCGCTGCGCCCCGGCGACATCGTCGGGGTGGTGGGCAAGAGCCAGGGCGACCGCTTCGTCGCCGAACTGATCCAGCGCGATCGCTGACGTGAGGAATCCGCGCGCGTGACCGGGGCGCCCCGGCTGTGCCGGGGCGCCTCCGAGCGTGTGGGGGGCTTGGGGGGCGCGGGACCGAGGGGCGCCCCGGCTGTGCCGGGGCGCCGCCGAGCGTGTGGGGGGCTTGGGGGGCCCGTTCGAGGCCCCC
>Ga0209172_10000494_pt1 | contig 108003 bp, 101 predicted proteins | sample LarsenN4metaG_FD_184113 | JGI IMG/M metagenome (GOLD analysis project Ga0209172, IMG submission 184113) | Hot spring sediment bacterial and archeal communities from British Columbia, Canada, to study Microbial Dark Matter (Phase II) - Larsen... ... | reverse complement strand
TATCACACGCGGGGGGAGCAGTCCCGCCGGATGTGCATCACTACCCCACGCGGGGACTAGCACGAGCGCGTAGAGCGCGAAACCACCGAACAACAGCGTGTGCGCCGCGTTGACGAGCGCGCGCCACACCATTTCGAGTGTCACGGGCAGATCACTTGCGCCTGCGCCGCCAAAACCCGCGTCCGCGCTTACGCCGACGAAGAACGCGCGCGTGTCGTAGATGACATGCCCATCACTGCTGAAGGCGATTTTGAGTTCGCTCAGGTACGCGCCATCGGGGAGATTGGTCGGCAGCCGCGCCGAAAGCAGTGTGCGATCATCGGGATCAACGCCGCCTTCCGCGACCACCGCGCCGGACGAATCGCGCACGGTCACGCTGCTGTAGTCCGGCTCAAGCGATTCGCTAAACCAGTACTGCACACGCACAGGGGGGCGATCCAGCGCGGCGCGATCTTCAGGAATTGCCCGAACGATGTATCCGTGCGCGCTGACCCCCGGAAGGCTCACCAGCAGCAAGACGGCAAGCAGAGCCACCGCGACAGCGAGACGCTTATTCAAGGCGGAAACGATCTGGCGTGTTGGTAGAGTCCGCATGGAGAGTGTGCAGGCTTTCAGACTGTTCAGTAGGCGGCGCGATAGGCGGCGCGAGTTCATCTTTGGCGGCATTTCGCCGGCTGATGAACCAGCTAATGCCCATCATGATCAAAAAGATGGCGGCGACAGCGAGAAAGATCAGCTCGTCATATGCGCCGAGCGCACCATGCGCCAGAATCGGTGGCATGGGGAAGTTCCTTTGGTTGGTTGACTGCGCCTATTCTACACCCGCAGGGCAGGGGATTGTAGCATTTTTCACGATGGACTTAGGGGGAATGGTTTTTGGGGGAGAAAAAGCAAAAGACGGCTGGTGTGCCGTCTCTTGCTAATAAGATGATAAGTGCCCCCGACAGAACTCGAATCTGTAACCCCTTCGTTAGGACCGAAGTGCTCTATCCTGATTGAGCTACGGAGGCAATTAACAAGAGTCTAGCACAAGTCTATGAACAGGTAAAGAAGGCGAGGGCACACTAGGGACAAGCCCAACAGCACGTCTGCGACAACGGCTTTATCCTTCGTCTCCCCCATCATTGACCAACTCCAACAAATCCCCAATTTCACAGTTGAAGTATGTGCAGAAAGCGATGATTGCTTGGGCTTCAAAGCGTGAAAGATCGCCTTTCACCCAAGCATAAAGCGTCACGCGCGTTAGACCTGTTTCTCTTGAAATTTCGCTAAGAGAAATGAGGCGATTTTCAGCGATTTGCTTTTCAGAGATCAATTTCGTGACGCGAGACACAATTCTCATTGCACAACTCAAAACAATTCGTATGCTTGGATATACAATTTGAACTTCTTAATTTACAAAGGTGACTGACATGAACTGCCCATTCTGCAACCACAATAAAGCGCGGCGACGTGAATATTTAAGACAAAAGCAATTGATGCGTTACAAATGCACTGTATGTGGACGGGAATTCAAAGTTGCTGAAGAATTTGTCTCGATGCGTCATATTCGTCGTCCTCTCATAAACTGTTTGAACTGTGGAAAAGAAACTTCAAACCCCAAATTTTGTTCGCGCTCTTGTTTTGTAAGCTATTCGAATCGCGCAGCACCAAAACGTAAAGCCAAACCAAAAACCTGTAAGCATTGTGGTGTTCAAATTCCACGAGGGCGCAGTGTTTGCGACGATTGTAATCCGAGCTATGTCGATTGGACAAAGCGAACTATTGGTGACATTCGGAAAATAACCCCATATCAAGTCAATGCGATGATCCGTGATGGCGCTCGGCAGGTATTTAAGCGAAGTGAGCAGCCCCGCATCTGTCGCAATTGCGGCTATTCCAAGCACGTCGAAATCTGCCACATTCGCGGGATCAGCACCTTTCCCGATGATACTCCTGTAAGCGTCATCAACGATCCTTCCAATCTTGTCGCGTTATGCCCGAACTGCCATTGGGAATTTGATCATGGTCTGTTAACTTTATGAGCGTTCACAAAGGACGCACATCATGAACAAGATCATTTTTTACGATGGCATCATCCATACTATGAATCCCGCCAAGCCGACGGCTGATTCACTCGTTATCGACGAAAACGGACGGATCGAATTTGTCGGCAGCATCTTTGAAATGGGCACGTTTGCATCGAACGCCGAACGGGTCGATCTGGCGGGGCGCACACTCATTCCCGGCTTCAATGACGCGCATGTGCATGTGTGGAAACTCGGTTTGCTGCTCACTGTGCAGGTCGATGCGCGTGGCGAAGCCGCGCCCACCATCCCGGCAATCATCGAACGATTTAGAGAACGCGCCCGATCCACCAGCGCGGGCGTGTGGTTGACCGGACGCGGTTACAACGAAGCGGCGCTCCCGGAAAAACGTCACCCCACACGCGCTGATCTTGATGCCGCTAGCCAAACGCATCCCATCGCGCTCACCCGCACTTGTGGACACATGATCGTGGCGAATTCGCTCGCACTTAAGCTGGCGGGGATCACGTCCGAAACGCCTGATCCGCCCGGCGGGGTGATTGTGAAGGACGAACACGGCGAACCGACAGGCTTGCTCCAAGAAACGGCGATGGGCTTGATCACCCGCGTCATTCCCGACTATGACGACGCGACACTGGCGAACGCGATTCAAGCGGCGATGAAGCATCAATTGAGCTTGGGTATCACCAGCGCGACTGATCCACTGCTTACGCCGCTGCATTTGAAGGTGTATCACCAGATCGAAGCGCGCGGCGAAATGGCGGTGCGGATGAACGGCTTGCCGATTCGCAGACCGGATGGTGGCACAGAGACTCTGCCGCTGCCGGAAAAATATCTCAGCGATACGTTTCGCGTGGATACGGTCAAGTTTTTCGCGGATGGCGGCTTAAGCGGGGCAACCGCCGCCGTGAGCGAACCGTACAAGATCACGGGGACGAAAGGCGTGCTGCGCTTTGAAACCGAAGAATTGTTTGAACTCATGCTGGAAGCGCATGTTAACGGATTTCGCATCGCCACCCACGCGATAGGCGATGTGGCGCTGGAACAGGTGATCAGTGTGTACGAACGGCTCTATCAACGGCATCCGTCGCCGCTGCGCCATCGCATCGAGCATTTGGGCTTGCCTTCGCCGTCACAGTTGATTCGCTGCAAAGCGATGAACGTGATCGCCGTGCCACAGACGGTCTTTTTGCCCGCGCTAGGCGATACCTATCGGCGCTATCTGCCGGACAGCTTTTTCCCGCGCTGCTACCCCGTGCGCGAGATGCTGCTCAACCGTTTGACCGTCGCGTTGAGTTCGGATGCGCCTGTCGTGCCGGATGACAACCCGATCTTGGGCATGAAGGCGGCGATGGATCGGCTTGATCCGTTTGGGCAGCCCATCGCAAAAGAACAGGCGATCAGCGCCTACGACGCGCTTTACGCTTACACGATGGGCGGGGCAGTCGCCAGCGGTGATCAAGACAATCGCGGCAGTTTGGAAGTGGGCAAGTGGGGAGATGTGGTGATTCTCAATGGCGATCCACTGACGACACCTGCCAATGCGTTCCTCAAATTGTGTGTGGAACAAACGTATGTGGGGGGAAAGTTGGTGTATGAGGGTTGATAAAGCGATACTAAATCTTCACTGGACATAACCCTATTCGTGCAGGTAAAGTGGTATAACATTTCAACACCGTAATATTCAGGACTTTTTGACGATGCGTGCGGCAGCCTCTGTGGAAAACGCGTGGCGGCGATTCACGCAGCCTACCTCAAATGTTATCAACGAAGAGGATCGCAGACATTCAAGCCTGATTGCTTCAATGCTGCTGATTTTGCTTCTGTTGACGACATTGGTGGTTGTCCCCGGTTGGCTGATTGCCCAACCCGACTATCAAGCTGCGCCGCTGATTTCGATTGTCCTCATCGCGTATTTGGTTTTGGCGTATGCCATCAACCGGATGGGCAGCTTTAGGATGAGTGGGCTGCTGTTGGTCGCGCTGCTGCCGCTGGCTGTCAGCTTGATCATTTTCACGTCTAACCCGTCATCGTCTGAACGGGTAGTTACGCTCAACTTTATGTCTGTCGCCGTCCTCATCAGCAGTTTAGTGTTGAGCTATCGCGGCACATGGATCATGATTGTCACGACGTTCGTGATCACGCTGCTGCTGCTGGTAATCACGAAAGCGCCTGTGACCGACGCTTACGCGATATTGGTTTTTAACGGCATCATGTCGGCATTAATCGTGACCGCGGGCGGTATTCAAAAGGGATACGCGCGGCGTTTGCTCGACAACGAAGAACAATTTCGCAGCTTGTTTGAACAGGCATCGGATGCCGTTTTCCTCATTGATACGGAAACCGCCCAGATTTCAGCAAATCAGCGCGCGTCTGAACTGCTTGGCTATACCAAACAGGAAATCGTGAATCTCGCGATGGCTGATTTGGTCGTGGCAGACGAGCTGGAAGAAAGTTTAGGTATACGCAGTCGTTTACTGGCGAAAGAACGCATCCCGCCTTATGAGCGCACTTTACGCCGGAAAGATGGCTCGATTGTTACGGTTGAACTGGCGGTGTGTTTGGTATATGACAACGAAGGCAAACCGCTTCAGTTCCAGACCATCGCGCGCGATATTTCCGAACGCAAACGATCCGAACTGCTCACCAAAGCCTTTCTGCAAGATATGAAAGCCTTGCAGTTGATGAATCTTGAACTGACGCAAATTGATGACCTGCCGACGCTCTACCGCCGCATGGTCGAATTGACGCACGAACGGTTGAACATAGATCGTCTGGCGCTTTTCTTGATTGACGAAGAACGAAACGAGCTGATTGGCACCTGCGGAATCGCGCCAGATGGCAGCGTGCGCGACGAAACCTATTACCGTGAACCGATCACGCCGGATCATTGGACGCATGAAATCTTCAACAGCCCAGAACACGCCCGCTTTTGGACAGATGTGCCTGTGTACGATAACGGCGTGGAAGTTGGACGCGGATCAAAAGCCGCCAGCGCGCTTTGGGATGGGCATAAACCGATTGGCTATCTCGTCACCGACAATTTGCGCCATCACCAACAGCCGCGCGCGTATCAAGCGGAACTGGTATCGATTTTAGGTGGCACATTCGGGCATTTGATCCGCCTGAAGCAAACCACCGCGCGTATGCTGGACAATGAAGAACGCCTCAACCTGATTGTGGCGGCGGCAGAGTTGGGAACATGGGATTGGGATTTACGCGCCAAAAAGCTCACACTGAATGACCAATGGACGAAAATCTTTGGTTACACGGAACAGGATTTACCCGGTGACGGCGCGTTCATCAACCGCCTTATCCACCCCGACGATTACGAGCAGGTGCTGCAAGACTTCAACATGCACTTACGCGGCAATACGCCAATGTTCGCTACCGAACACCGCGTTCGTATCAAATCCGGCGCATGGCGTTGGGTATTGAATACCGGCAGAGTGATTGTGCGAGACGGGCAGGGAAACCCGCTGCGGATTTCCGGCATCCACTTGGATGTGACCCAGCGCAAAGAACTGGAACAAAAAACTATCGAGCTGCATTTGGAGCAAGAACGGATGCAGATTCTGTCGCGCTTTGTTCAGCACGCATCGCACGAATTTCGCACGCCGCTGGCGACGATTCAGACCGGATTGTATCTGCTTAACAAGTTCACCGACGCTGAAAAGCGATTGCAAAAAACCGCGCAGATCGAAGACCAGATTAAGCGCATCACGCGCTTGGTGGATCGCCTGTTGATCATGTCACGGCTAGACAGTGGTACAGCGCTTACCCTCAATCGCATCAACCTCAATCAAGTGTTGCAGGAAGTCGCGCGTTCCTATCAGCCAAGCATCGAAAGTTCTGGCGTGCGCGTCGAAGTCGAAGTCTCACATGCGCCGATTTATGTCCATGCAGACCTGTATCTGCTTCAGCAGGCGGTTGGGCATGTCCTTGAGAATGCCATCCGTTACACAGGTGAAGGCGGAAGGATTAGCGCGGCGGCGCGGGACGAAGATAAGTGCGCCGTGATCGAAATTACGGACACGGGCATGGGGATTGCCCCGGATGTCATTCCGCATATCTTTGAGCGCTTCTATCGTCAAGATCACGCCCATTCCACGCCGGGGTTTGGGCTGGGACTTCCAATTGCGAAAAGCATCGTGGAACTGCACGGAGGGGCAATCAGCGTCGAAAGCACGCCGGGAAAGGGCAGCCGCTTTAAACTGATACTGCCCGTCAACGCGGGTGAGGTATAATAGCGGCGGATTCGACACCCAGTTAACACATGAACACAGGAAACAACATCCCTCATGAAACTTGGCATCATTGGGTTACCCAACAGCGGCAAAACCACGATTTTTAACGCGCTCACGCGGAGCAGCCTTCCGACGGGCGCGAGCACCAGCGGACAATTTGAAGTCAATACGGCAGTCGTGAATGTGCCGGATGCGCGCGTGGATAAGCTCTCCGCGATGTATAAACCGAAAAAGACGACCTATACCCAAGTGACGTATGTCGATATTGGCGGGTTAGACAAGGGCATTGGCGAAGGCGGCTTAAAAGGACAGTTCCGCAACGAACTGGGGCAGTTGGATGGCTACGTGCATGTCGTGCGTGCCTTCAAAGATGACAACGTGCCGCACCCGTATGAGAGCATTGATCCGGCGCGCGATTTGGAGATTCTCGACGGCGAATTTCTGCTCACTGACTTGGTGATGGTGGAATCGCGCCTAGAGAAAATCGACGCGGAATTTAAGCGCAAGGGGAAGAATGCCGAAAAGGCGCTGACCGACGAGCAGGAAATGATGCTGCGCTTGAAAGCGCATCTAGAAGCTGATAAGCCGCTGCGCGACTTGGGCTTGACCGAAGCCGAGATCAAACCGCTGCGTGGATACGGATTTTTGTCGCTCAAGCCGGTGCTTGTCGTCGTCAACACCGACGAAACACAGCCCGACGTTGAACTCAAGTACGAACATGCCATGAGCAAAGTCGTCAGCCTGAAGGGACGCATTGAAGCGGAATTGAGCCAGCTTGAAGCGGATGACGCGCAGGTGTTCATGGATGAATACGGCATCACCGAATTGAGCGCCGCGAAAGTCATTCGCCTATCGTATGAGCTGATGGCGATTCAATCGTTCTTCACTGTGGGCGAAGACGAAGTGCGCGCATGGAGCGTAGCGATTGGCGCAACCGCGCCGGAAGCGGCGGGCGTGATTCACAGCGACTTGCAAAAAGGCTTCATTCGCGCGGAAGTGATGAACTACGATGACTTGATCGCGCTGGGCAGTGAAGCCGCGCTGAGACAAGCGGGCAAGTTCAAGCTGGAAGGGCGCGAGTATATCGTCAAAGACGGCGACATTTTGCATATTCGCTTCAACGTGTAAATAGGGGTGTTGGGACGGTCTATGCCGCCTGCCGCGGCGGGCGCGATATATCGCCCCCCGACAACCGCTCTCTTGTGTCCCGGAAAACTTCAATGTCGAACTTGTTCATTGCGTCGGGAATTTTTCACCCGGAACCGGGCGGTCCCGCGACATATCTGTATGAACTTCTGCCACAGCTTCAAGCGCGTGGATGGGATGTGCGTTTGCTCACCTACGGCGAAAAAGCAAGTATGGGCGGTGCGTACCCGTACCCCGTCACGCGCATTGAACGGCGGGCGCTGCCTGTACGAATGAGAAACTACGCGGCGGCAGCGCGTCCGCTGATGGAGTGGGCGGATGTGGTGTATATTCACACGCTTGGGCTGCCGCTGTGGTCGAAACGCCGTGCGCCGCGCGTGGTGAAGATCGTAGGTGATTTGGCATGGGAACGCGCGATCCGCAAAGGGTGGATTACGCCGACAACCGATGTAGATGCTTTCCAAACAATGCCCCTCTCGTTGGTGGCAAGCATTGACCGCATGAACCGCGCCCGCGAAGCCCGGCGCATGGATGGGATCATCGTGCCGAGCGAGTATCTCAAGCGCATGGTCGCGGGATGGGGCGTTCCCGAAGAAAAAATTCGTGTGATTTACAACGCGCTCCCGCCGGATACGCCAACAGCAGGCGGCATGTCGCAGCGCGATGCGCGCGCGCGTCTGCATCTGCCAGATGCGCCGACGATTCTCACGGTAGGGCGCATTTTGCCGTGGAAGGGTGTCGATCACCTGATCACGGCGGTGTCACGCATCAAAGATGTGCGTTTGATTGTGGCGGGCGATGGCGAATCGCTGAATGGGTTAAAGGCACAGGCGCAAATGTTGGGCGCATCTGACCGGATCACGTTTTTGGGGCGGGTGAGCCGTGAACAAATGCCAATCTATATGAAAGCGGCGGATTATGTCGCGCTGTATTCCGGCTACGAAGGGTTGAGCCATACGCTGCTGGAGAGCTTGCGCGTCGGCACGCCGTTGATCGCCAGTGACAAGGGCGGAAACCCGGAAGTGGTGCAGCACCGCGTCAACGGGTTACTCGCGCCGTATGTGGATGTGGATGCGCTGACCGAGACGATCCGCGAGGCGATTGCGCCGGGGATGCGGGAGAAGCTGGCGGCAGGCGGAAAACAGGTCGATATGAGCCGATTCGACTTCGGGAAAATGGTGGATCAAACGAACGCGCATTTGCAGAGTTTTGTGGGTCGTTGAGGATTTTCCACGAGAAGGACTGTGGTGAGGATGTGACACAGGTCGAGTCGGGTTGAGGGAAGATGTGACCGCGCATTATATAAAGTGCGATGAATTTTGAGAGAAGATGTGTCCACATATGACCGTTTTTTGAAATTGTGTGACACATCTTCGGGTGTATTATTTAATTATAATAAAATTGGGTTTTGTGGGGGCGCGGCGGGCGGACGCGCAGAAGCGCGTCCCTACAAAAAGATTTTCCCCTTATTCCGTTAGGCAGTTGGGGCGGGGTGAAACGGTCGATGTGGAGCAGCGCGTTTCGCAAACCGATACGATGGTGAGGATTGATCGTTCGCAGCTTTCACCCCTACCCCCAACCCCTCCCCTACGCAGCGAAGCGCAGTGGGGGAGGGGAGAAAAGCAATTTTGCTCGTCTGGTTAGAAATCAGTGGGCAACCCTACAAAACGAGTTTTTTGCAATTGAGCAGATTAGGCACTAAATCCGCCGGTAAGCAAATGAGGAAATCTGGTGAGTAATAAGCCTTTGATTTACGTGCTGACGTATGATCCGAGTGTGGATAACGGCGTTGGAATTGAAATACCTGTTGAAGTGCCGGATTTTATTCAAGGGTTACGTGAGGTATTTCCGATCTACACAATTGAAGTAGAGTCTGAAACGGATTTTCGGGTGTACATGGACGTGCCCGAATACGGACCCTATATTGTCGCCGGGTTTCATCAAGTTCCTGTTACCTTCTTGGAAGTTAGTACCTTTCCTGAGGATACAGCCATAGAGATTAGTTTCCTTTATCGACAGCATGTTGATGAAGAACATCGACTTTTTTTGGCATTGACCGCGGACAGCCGCACGATAGAAATCACAAAGACAATGTTACGAGAACAAATCCGTTCGTTTCTGGTGGGATCATCGACAATAAGCGGATAAGTTTGAGGGAGGGGTTAAGCGGGTTTGGCACGCCAAACCCCTACCAAAGTGAGGTCGGGGTGGGGTCAAAACCCGACAATGGTGATTAAAGAATAACGACATTCCACATGTGGATGGATGCATTAGGAAGCGTATTTTGATGAAACCGATGACGTATGATTTTAACGCGCGGCGGTCGATGGTGACGGCGCGGCGCGGGATGGTGGCGACGAGCAATCCGTTAGCATCACAGGCGGGATTGGCGATTTTGCGGCAGGGCGGGAATGCTGCCGATGCCGCGATTGCGGCGGCTGCCGTGCTGAACGTGACTGAACCGGCATCGACAGGGATTGGCGGGGACTGCTTCGCGCTGTTTTACGACGCGAAAACGAAACAGGTCACGGCGCTGAATGGAAGCGGACGCGCTCCCGCCGCGCTGACTGCGGCTGATCTACGCGCACAGGGGATGCGGACGATACCGCCGCGAAGTGTTCATGCGGTGACTGTTCCCGGCGCAGTGGCAGGCTGGTGTGACTTGATCGAGCGGCACGGCACAATGCCGATGAGCGTTATTCTTGCCGATGCCATTCATTACGCGGGAGATGGCTATCCTGTGCATCCTATATTCGGGATGGCGTGGGGACGCAGTGAAGCATTTCTCAAGTCCAGCCCGCACACGGGAGATTATCTGCCGAACGGCTGCGCGCCGAAGGTTGGGCAGGTCGTTCAACTGCGCGGATTAGCCAATACGCTGCGGCTGATTGGTGAAGGCGGCAAAGCGGCATTCTACACGGGCAAAGTCGCAGATGCGATTGTTTCGACGGTGCAAGAACTTGGCGGCGTGATGACGCATGACGATCTCGCGCGTCACCAATCCACATGGGATGAACCGATTTCGACCACATATCGCGGGGTGCGTGTGTGGGAATGTCCCCCTAATGGACAAGGAGTCGCCGCGCTGCAAGCGATGAAGATTGCGGAAGGTTTCGATCTCGCGGCGCTGGCGTGGGATGCGCCCGAACGGATGCACTTGATGATCGAAGCGATGCGGCTGGCATTTGCCGACGCGCGCGAATACATCGCGGATGCTGCGCCTGCCAATGCGCTGCTGGACGAAACCTATCTCGCAGGGCGGCGCGCGTTGATCGATCCACATGCCGCGATGCAGCCGCCGACGTTCGGAGCGCCCACTGGCGGGTCGGACACGGTGTATTTGAGCGCAGTCGATGGCGCGGGAAATGCGTGCAGTTTCATCAACAGTTTGTATATGGGTTTTGGCACAGGGATTGTGGCAAAAGAGGCAGGATTCTTTTTGCAGAATCGCGGCGCGTGCTTCTCACTCGAACAGGGACACGCCAACGAACTCGCGCCGAACAAACGCCCGTATCACACGATTATCCCCGCGCTGGCAACGAAAGATGGCGAACTGTACGCGAGTTTCGGCGTAATGGGCGGGTTCATGCAGCCGCAGGGACACTTCCAGATGATCGCGGCGATGGTGGATGATGATCTGAATCCGCAAGAGGCGCTCAATCGCCCGCGCTGGCTTGTAGAAAGTTTGGACATTCCCGCCGAAGATTCGCATGTTCCCACTAACGTGATCGTGTGCCTTGAAGAAGGCATTCCCGTAGCGGCGATGTCACGGTTGGCGGACATGGGACACACGGTTCGCCCTGTCAGCGGTGCGGGGCGCGGCATGTTCGGTGATGGGCAGATCATCCGGCGCGACGCGGAAACGGGCGTGCTGTTCGGCGGAAGCGACCCGCGCAAAGACGGGCTGACCGCGGCGTATTGAGTGCACGCGGCAGAGAAAATAAAAAGGCGGGGTCACGCCGAAACGAGTTTCGTGCCCCGCCCTTCTCTCTTGACTTTCAAGACGGTATCTACAAAAGCTATCCTAAATACGCGGAAATTAGCCGCCTAACCCGACCACGTTGGCTTCGGGCACCCAAACACGCCGCGCCTGACATGCGATCCACACTTGTGCGTACCCGTTCTCATTGTCGGTTACGTACCATGTGCCGGGGGGCAGATCAAAGCCGGTGTAGGCATCGCTGCGCGGCTCGAAGAACGCCAGCGCGCCCGCAGGAATGTTGTAGAGGACGGCGCTCGTTGGCAGCGGATTCGGGCAGGTATCCGTTCCCACTGTCGGCAGTCCTGCACATTCACCCTGTTCGAAAACGTCGATTTGTTCCGGCAAACCGTTGCCCGCCAAACTTGTCAGCGTGAAGGTGATGGGATTGGCGGCGGGCGGAGTGGTGTAGAAGAAGTCACCGATGCCGCCAGCAAATGTGCCAAGCACGTTCGAGAAGGACAGCGTGTAGATGAGCGTGCCGTACCCGTCGGTAATATCGATGCGGAGAGCTTCCTGCCCAGCGCCCGTGTTATCGCGATCCAGCGTGTGACTGCCCGAACCTGCCGCATCGGCATTGACACAGGTAAAGATCACCGTGCCGGCGTAGGTGCTGGCGAAGACCGTGCTAGCCATCAAGACGACTGCCCCGATTATTACCACTGCGATCAACAGTTTACGTAACATCCTATTCCTCTTAACGTATACGAATTTCACGGACGCTTAAATTTCATTATATGTCAGATGAATGATTACACATGCATCGAATCAGTAAATACTGATAAAAAATGTGTATCAATTCTCAGCCGCTCAAAACTCAGGATCTGTAAAAACTTTTAAACGTTGTTACACAATGGATGCCGGATGGGTTATATTAAATTCATGAGGCTTGTCCTAACTATTGCAACTCAAAAATTATCAATGAAGAATGCGCGTTAGCTTGATCTGTCGCACAAGCGTATCTCCGCTTGTGTAAGCCTGTCATGATTGAATCCCTAGGAGGGATGAACATGAAACAAAGACCACCGCAGCGCCGCAGAAATATCGTCTTTTTATCAAGTGTGCTTGCTGTTTTATGCGCTTCAACCGTTCTTTTGACCGCGAATGTGATGCGATTGGCTTCTGCCTCACCCAGCACAAGCGAATCGATTGACTCGAACCCACAGAGAAACCCTGACGAACAGATCATCATCAATACCGCGACACCAACGCGCACGCCCACGCCGATCAACATTGGCAACTTCGTATGGGATGACTTTGATGGCGATGGTCGGCAAGATGCGGGCGAACCCGGCATGGCGGGTGTCACTGTGCAGTTGTGGAACGATGCTAAAAACGATCTGATTGATCAAGATGTGACCGATGCGAACGGTAATTACACGGTTATTGCGCCTTTGCCGGGCAACTATCGCGTGCGGGTGGTGCTGCCCGCCATCAACGACGAATTTTCGCCAAAGGACAATGCCGCCGCGGGCAATAACGCTGACAGCGACATCAATCCATCTGGCGGAGATTTTGGCTTCACCGACGTGTTCAACATCGCCAGCAACGTGATCAGCATCACCAATATCGACGCGGGGATTATCAAGTTCCGCACGGCAACACCGACGCGCACCCCCACACCGGTCAATATCGGTAATTTTGTGTGGAATGACCTTGACGCGGATGGTATTCAAGACGCGGGCGAACCCGGTATCGGCGGCGTGACGGTCCAGTTGTGGAATCCGGCACGCACCTTCATGTACGATCAAACCACGACGAATGCGAGTGGAAATTACACCGTTGTCGCGCCCATTCCCGGAGATTACCGTGTTCGCGTGATCCTTATCCCCGGCGCGGATTTTTCGCCCAAAGATCAAGGCGCGAGTGACACTTTGGACAGCGACGTAAACACGTCACCCATTTTCCCGCAGCTCATCGGCTATACGAGCACCTTCACGATTGCATCTAATGTGATCAGTATTGTCAGCATCGACGCGGGGATGACGAATGTGCCAGCGGCAACCCCGACGGGGAGCGCCACACCCACGCCGACGGACACGCGCACACCCACCATTACGGCGACGTTTACCAGCACGCCGACGAACACGGTTGATCCGTTTGCGACCCCCACACAGACCGCCACAGTAACGCCCACCCCCACGGTGACGGATACAGTCGATCCACTGGCGACACCCACCCCTACGCCGACGGATACAGCAACCCCAACCAATACGGATACGCCTGATCCACTGGCGACAGCCACACCCACGCCGACGGATACTGCGACGCAGTTCCCGACGAATACGCCGTCGGATACGCCCACGCCAACCGACACGGATGATCCGCTGGCGACACCGACGGAAACGCCGTTCGTCCCGCCAGCGACGTATGAGCCGACGTTTACGCCGACGGAAGCGCCGTTCGACCCGAACAGCATCCCGCCGAATACGCCGTCGTGCGATTTGCGGAACTTCGCGCCAGATGACATCGTGCGTGCGGGAATTCGACCTGAATTCGATCTGTTCTGCCGCACGCTGATTCAGGATGGCGAGTTCATGGAATTTAATGGACTGCCGCTCACCACCAGCGGAAATGTTGGTATCGACGCGCTGTTCCAACTAGGGATCATCCACGCGGTGGATATTTTCAGCCCATCGGGACAAACCTACTTCTTCAACGGGTATGTGATGTGCTTGCGCGGGGAAGGCACGCTGATCTGGTTGGATGCGACGAACGCGCCGCGCCGCGCGGAAATCATCGGCAGCTATGAAGTGCCGGAATTCCCCGGTTTCACCTGCGCGACACTGTTCACACCGGGGACAATCGTGCTGGTGGATATTAATCCGGTGCAGCCGCGCCGACCCGCATCAAACACTTTCCGCTAGACCGCGATAGTGTGTGAAATAAAAAAAGGGGGTGCCAGTGATGGCGGCACCCCCTTTTTCTTTGATAGCGACAGTCGGTTTGCGTTCGTGGGCGCTCGCCCCCACCTATAGCTGAAGCGGGTTTCAATCACCGTTTCTTGTGTGGGGATTCGGTGGGTCGCCGCTATACCAGAACTGATTTGAAAAAGAAGTTCGCGGAGAATAATCACCAAGCCATCAGGCGAATCTCCCTCCCAAAACCCCCTGCGTAAATCTGGTATAATGGCGGGCGCAGTTTGGTTTTTGAGGGACGTGTATGTACATCCGCAGAAACTATTCCGAGCCGTTCTTCAGCAACCGCCGCCGCAAACGCGGAATCTTCCGCTGGTTGGTGCTGTACGCGCTGGGGATCGTCGGATTCCTGTGGTTTGTCGATTCCAATTTTTCCAGCCTTCAATTGATGGCACTAGAGGCGGTTGGGCAAGCGCCCACGCCCACGCCATTCGCAAGTTATTTCGCCAATCGCGGCATGGAACTGTACGCGGCGGGCGATATTCACGGCGCAGCGAGCAACTACGAACGCGCTGTCGCGCAGCAGCCGAATAATGTCAGCTATTTGTATGAATATGGGCGTATGCTGCTCGAACTGGGCGCGGAAGACCCAGCGAATTATCAGCGCGCGGTGGAAATTGGTGACCGTGCCATCAACGCCGACTCGCGCGATCCGCGCGGGTACGCGCTCAAAACGCGCGCGATGGACTTGGCAGGTGACAGCGCCAACGCGATCCCCGTGGGGCAGGCAGGCTTGCAAATTGATCCCAACTTCGCGCCGCTGCATACGGCTTTAAGCGGAGCGTATCGCAGCATTGATCGCTATGATGTGGCACTTGAACGCGCCGAACGCGCCATCGAGCTTGATCCGTATGATCCCGGCGCGCGCCGCGTGTACGCTTATGCACTGATCTGGGTGGGACGCAACGACGAAGCTATCGAGCAGTTGGAACGGGCTATCGCCCTTAATCCCAACTTGACCGGACCGTATTTTGAACTTGCGCTGCTGTACTTGAGCGCGCAAGAAAACGAACTCGCCATCGCCACATATGAGCAGATTCTCGCCATGCAGCCGGAAAACGCGCGCGCGTATCAACGGCTGTGCGAAGCGTATAACCAAGTCGGTGAAATTCGCCGCGCGATTGGCTACTGTCAAGACTCATTGGGCATCAACGATCAAGATGCGACAACATGGGCAAGTTACGGTCATGTGCAGTATCGCAACCGCAACTACGAAGGCGCAATCGAGTCGTTTGAAACGTGCATTCGGTTGGGCAGCGAAGACATTCGCTGCTGGTATCTGCGCGGATTAGCGCATTACTATCTAGGACAATGCGAGCAAGCGTGGAATGTGCTGACCGAAGCACTCAACATCTTGGGGCAGCCAGTGGGATTCAATCCTGTTTATGAAGCGACCATCGACGGCTTTGAGTTGATCACAGTCTCTTGTACGGGCTTTAGCGGACGGGCTTTGCCAACCGCCGTGCCGCCAACGGCGATTCCGCCTACACCGATTGGCGGGTGAGCGATGTATCTAAAGACGAAGAAACGCTATCGTCCCGGTTACCGTGAACGCCGGACGTTCAATTTGCGCTGGCTGTGGCTGTGGATTGTCGCACCGCTGGTGGTCTATGGCGGTGTGCAGATATACGAGAATCGCGCAGCGCTCGCCCCGCCCATCCAACGAATGTTGGAAGGCGCGATCAATGACGCGCAAAGTGGTATGGCGACCATGAATGCGCCTACCCCCATGCCGACGGAAAATCCAACTGACCGCTTAATCCGCGCGGAAAATGCGTGGCAGCGCGGTTCGATTGGGCGCGCGCTGGAAGAATACGCCGCCGCTCAAGCGTCAACGCCAAATGATCCACTGGTGTTCACGCGCATGGCGATGGCGCACATCATCGAAGGGCGCAACGCTGACGCACTCGCCGCCGCCGAAGATGCCGTGACGGCTGATCCGTTCAGCGCGGATGCGTGGTCGGTGCGCGCGCTGGCATTGGCGCGCAATAATCGCCCTGCCGAAGCTGTGGCAAGCGCGCGTCAAGCGTTGGCGCTGCGCCCGGACGATGCGACAGCACTGGCATTTCTCGCGGAAGCGTATCGCATCGCGGATGAGACTTCGCTCGCGCTTGAAACCGCCGCCGCCGCCATCGAAGCCGATCCGCAGTCGTATGCCGGCTACTATATTCGGGCGCTGACGAACTACTATTCGGGGATCGACTATCTTGCCGCGCGTGAGGATTTCCGCATCGCGCGTGAACTCGCGCCGAATTTGCCATTTATTCCGACAGAATGGGCGTGGCTGGAATGGTCGCTCGATAACACAGATGTGAGCATGGACATGCTGCAAGAAGTGATCGAAAACAACCCTGAAAATCTCGACGCGCTTTATGCGCTTGGCTACTTCTGGTATCAAACTTACGGTGATGCCGAACAATCGCTGGAATATCTTGAACGCTGTACGACTGCTGATCCTGAAAATATCGCCTGTTTGAACTACAAAGGCACAGTGCAAACGGTGCTTGGCGACTTTACGGCGGCGTTGGTCAGCTATCAACGCCTGCTGGAAACGGGCACGCAAGACCCGCGCTATTATCTACGGGCGGGGAATGCCTATATCAACGTGGGTGATTGCAACGGCGCGCTGCCTGTACTGCGTACCGGTTATGAACTCGAACTCGCGTCGGATGCGCCTAACGCGGATCGGATCGCTGCGTTTGAAAGCTACTTGAGCGACTGCCAACCGTCATTTGTGCCGCTGACCGAACCCACTGCATTACCGGAAGGGGAAATCACCGAAGAAGCGGCGGGTGGATAGCGAAACCTGCGAAACTGTCACTTGATACACGCGGGTGAATCCATATAATGAGGGGTATCTCGTGGCTCCGTAGCTCAGCGGTAGAGCACCCGCCTTTTAAGCGGAGTGTCGAAGGTTCGATCCCTTCCGGAGTCACATTTGATTCCCCCCACCCGCCGCCGATTTAGAACTGTCTAATTGTATAATCATTTCGGGCACGACACGCCGTGCCCCTATCAGATTATGCATGTGCTATTGGAAACTCCTGCCAATTTTCTTGACACGCCTCTGAAATATCTTTATGCTCGTTGCTAAGGTGACTTCAAGAGGAGACTTCCCCATGCGAATGCCGCTGCAACACCCTTCCTGTTGCTGCTGTGAAATCCATCACAGACGGGGTTCGCATCGCTAAATTCAGAAGTTGCTTGTAGTTTGTGACGCTGCCCCGGTCAACTGCGGGGCGCTTTTGTCATCGACACGACTAGACGCTCCGTAACAGGGGCGTTTTTATTTCTCGCCGTGTAGGTCGCACAAAAAAGGATCGTCGCTATGTGCTCGTCAGATGTCGCAAAAGTGGTTCGCAATCGCATCGCACAAGAAGGCGTGCAGTCAGTTAGCCGCCGCAATTTTCTACGGTTGGGCAGCGCCGCTGTCACGGGCGCGGCGTTGAGTTCCCTGTTGGGGTCAGCCGCTAAAGTACGCGCAACCGATGCCAGCGGCGAAGTGGTCGATCTGTCGCATGTGTTTGGCACAAACGTCCCGACGTATCTTTTGGGCGAAGGTCCGCAGCGTGAGGACTATGTGACCGTCGAAAATGACGGGTTTTACATTCAGCGGTGGAACTTCACCGAACATGCAGGAACGCACGTCGATATTCCCGCGCATTTCGTCGCAGATGGCGTGACCGTCGATAACTATCCGGCGGATTTGCTCATTGGACCCGCTGTTGTGATTGATATTTCGGCGCGCGCGGCGGATGATGCGGATGCGGCATTGGAAGTCGCGGATATTGAGGCGTGGGAGAGTGCCAACGGGGAAATTCCGGCGGGGGCGATTGTGTTCTTGTATTCCGGTTGGGACGCGCGCTGGAGTGAGCCGGAATCGTTCCGTAATGCCGATGCGGATGGCGTGCAGCACTATCCCGGTTTTAGCGCCGAAGCCGCGACGTTCCTCGTTGAACAGCGCGATATTCGCGGCGTGGGCGTGGACACGTTGAGCCTTGATATTGGCGCGTCCACCACATTTGATGCCCATGTGATTTTCTTGTCGGCAGGGAAATATGGCATTGAAGGCGTGAACAATCTCGCCGCCATCAAAGACCGCGCGGCAACGGTGATCGTCGGCGTTCCACGTTGGGAAGAAGGATCAGGCGGTCCGGCACGCGTGCTGGCGCTGGTCTAACGTCAATGTGTATCGCGCCGGATGTGAATGTGCATCCGGCGCGTGTTATTGATGGGGGGAGTTAGTTGCGTTCGGTGGCGGCGTGCTGGCGTACATGCGGGCAGCCTGCCGCGACAGCCTCGCGGATGGTTTCCTCGCTGGTCAGTTCGCGCAGCGGCTTGCGTTGATAGCGCACGCGCACTTCCGATGGGTGATTCGCGCCCTTGCCACTGACAACGCGAATATCTTGGGTGATCAATTCGACGTTGAACTGCTGGAACAAAAGCGCCGTGATGATCGCCATTTCGTTTTTGGCGAAATTCATGCCCGTGCATTTGTGGATTCCGCCGCCAAAACCGATGATTGCAAACGGATTCTTGCCTTCAGCGCGTTCGGGGGAATAGCGCATTGGATCGAATTCGTGTGGGTTGGACCACGCGCTTTCGAGATAATGCGACGTTGCCCCGCTGACCATCAAACGCCACCCCGCCGGAATTTCGTATTCACCCAGCTTAATTGGCGTATCGACGGTACGCATTTGCGTATCGGCTGAAGGCTGCAAGCGCGTCGTTTCGTCAATTGCCCAATAGATGTGTTCAAGTTTGCTCAAAGTTGCGGCATCAATCGGCGTGCCGTATGCAACCGTGCGCTTGATTTCATCTTGCACCCGTTCAAGGTATTCTGGGTGACGCAGCAGCAGCGCGATTGTCCATGCAGCTTGTCCAGCGGTGGTTTCATGCCCCGCGAAGATCAAGCCCATGAACAAAGTAACGATTTCTTCGTCCTTCATGAACGTGCCATCTTTCAGCGGCGTTTTGAGCAAAATTGTGATCAAATCGTCATGCTGATCGATGTTTTTGCGGCGGTGTTCGATGATGGGCATCAAGCGGTTGATGATGCGCTTCTTGGCGCGGTCACGGCGGATAAACTTGGGCAGGGGTAGATTAGGCGGCAGCACAAAATCGAGCGATGCGCTGATCGCGGCGTATTCCTGCCAGAAATCTTCGCCCAGTTCTTCATTAAAGCGGCTGCCGATGAACGCGCGTCCCGCCACATACTGCGTGAGCCGCAGCATTTCTGCGGTGATGTCGATCTCGCCCGACTGACCGAGCGAATCGAGCCATCTCTGGACTTCGATGTTCATCGCTTGAATATAGCCGACCATGCGTTCGCGGCGGAATAGTTCTTGCAGCACGGGGCGCTGGTTGTAGTATGCTTCGGGGCTGGCGGTGAACAACACTTCGCCAATTGATGCCTTGAGGAAGGCATAACCGTCCTGCATGTTCAGGGTTTTGTCCGTTTCCATGTAGAACTGCTTGTTATGTTCCGCACCTGTGACGACCACGACAGGCTGCGGACCTAACTTGATCGTGAACAGATCGCCGTGTTCGCGGTAGCCGCGCTTGAACAACCCTTCACGATTTTGCATCATTTCGACGAGATGCCCAATCACCGGCTTGCCACCAGATACTATCGGCGGAACAGAGGATGTCATATCCTATCCTTGACCTTTACGTTTTTGTGAAATGATTATGAAACGAGTGTTTCAGAATGAGGGTATTGTATCAGAAAGTGGGCGGATTGAGTCTTAAATTTCGCTAAGGAGGCGTGGTTTGGCTCAAAGATATAGAAGTTTCACAATTGTGTCGGTGATGGCGCTGGCGTACTGAAAGTTGGGCTGTGCGCCTTTCACAGTGGCGACACCGTGCAGCGCCGTGAGCATTGTGTAGGCGAGATGCAGCGGATCGGCGGCGCTGGTGACGCTGCCTTGTGCCTGCCCGCGCCGAATCACATCCGCGACGATTTGCGCGATGCCGACATAATGCGCCAGCAGAAGCTGCGTCACGTCGGGATCGCGCGTGCCGAATTCAACCATCGCATTAAACGCCATCGATCCCGATAGGGATGTATTTTGTGCCTGACTGACTTGATCGACGGTGCCAAACAACTGCCTGATGAACGCTTCCGGCGTGGAGGCATCATACGCCATCTGCGCGATGCGGGCGCGTTCTTGTTCGCAGAAGTACGCCAGCGCCGCGAGAAACACCCCGCGCTTATCGCGGAAAACTTCGTACATACTGCTGCTGCTGATGCCCATCGCGTCGATCAAGTCGCGGATCGACGTGCCTTCGTAGCCGTGCTTCCAGAACAGCCGCATCGCCCGAACGATCACGTCGTCTTTATTGAACTCGCGCGTTCGCGGCATGGATGTGCGCCCTTCTTTTGCATCGCTCAATATGTTGATTCAGGTTGATCAATATGACACCTGAATCAACATATCTTCTCTCAACGTCCATGCTGTCCACTCAAAATACGGACATCACTGGACATTCGTTCACGCTAGAACGGGATCGTCGCTGTGGGATCTGTCGGGATGTCATTCACCCGGATTTCAAAGTGCAGGTGCGGCCCCGATGAGTTCCCCGTGTTCCCCGAAAAACCGATCACTTGCCCCGCGTTGACATACTGCTGGCACGCGACATTGACACCGCTTAAGTGACCGTACACCGTCGTAAAGGGACCATGCGCCAGCACAACCGCGATTCCATAGCCGTAGTTGCTCCCGCCCCTAAAAATCACTGTGCCGCTGTTTGCAGCATAGACGGGCGTTCCTTCCGGCACAGCCAAATCGACTCCCGTGTGATACGATGTGAACCCACGCATCCACGTATAACCGCTCAACGGACGTACCCACTGCGTCCCGCCGCCGGGGTTATCGACTAAGCCGCAGCTTCCCGGTTCACCCGCGCCAAACGAGATTTGCGCGCCCGCGCCGCCGCTTTGTGAATTATCGCCGCCCGTGCGCTGCACCGCCGCCGACCACGTGATCGTTTCCGCTTGACCGCCGGGGACAAGCACCCACATGCCAATGGGCAGCACTGTATCTGGTGACGAGCCAAACAGATCGTTGTATTCGCTGTCGATGATGGCGAACGCTTCTACGCCAAACCGTTGGGCGACTTCGGCAATCGTCGTTTCGGTGGCGACTTGGAAATACGCGCCATCCACAGGGGGAATGTTGATGCGCCGACCCGGACGCAGCCCGCCGATGATACTGCGGTCATTTGACCACGCCACACTTTCCGGCTGCAAGCCGAACCTTTCCGCGATGCCGAACATGGTATCGCCCTGCTGGACTTCATACGAGATGACTTCACTGCGCGGACGATCTGGCACGAACGTGAAGGGATCGTAATTCGAGCGCACGACGGCAATATCGCCCGCGTCTATTTGATCACTGAACGATTGCAGTGGCTGACTCAAGATCGCGCCATACGCCGCTGGATCGAGCGTTGGTAAAGGGGAATGAACGTTGGGATCGACGGGCGGGGGAGTCACATCGAGAATCATCGGGTTATCGAGTGTCGCTGTGGGATCGGTGATGATCTGTTCGCTCTGCGAGGTCGAAGTCGCCGCCTGCGGGATCACTTCTGTTGGCGGGGGTTCAGGCGGCGTGAGCAGTAAAACCGCTGTGCCAATCGTCAGCGCCGCTGCGCCGACCAAGCTCACCGCGCCAACGACACGCCGCCATCCCGGCACTTGATCATCGTCGCGAATCGCCCGGATCGGGCTGGTGTCATCAGCGCGGATCACGGGGATGGGGTTGGTATCATCCAAATGCGACGACAGCGCATCCCGGTACGCTCCTGAAGAAGCGTCGTCTTGCGGATGCTGATAGTCGTCAGGGTTCTCAAAACGATTGGTCATGCACGAATGCCTCAAATTCTACAAATGGCAACCAACGCGCAATCATAGTCCTGCCCTGCGATGCTGGCAAGACACGCTCACCCTACGATCAAGAAAATGGGCGTTTGTGGGTACAATCAAGCGAGTTTTATCATTTGTAGATGCGGAGTGTTTATCATGACCCCACCTCTTGCGGGTATTCGCGTGCTTGACCTCACGCGGCTGCTCCCCGGCGGCATTTGTACGCTTATGCTTGCCGATCTTGGCGCACAGGTGATCAAGATCGAAAGCCCGGTTGAAGGCGATTACGCGCGCTGGTCGCCGCCGCTGATCGACGGCATGGGCGCGTTTTTCCACGCGACCAATCGCGGCAAGCAGAGCGTGATCCTTAACCTGAAGGATGGCGCGGGATGCGCCGCTTTGCTCAAGCTGGTGGAAAGCGCCGATGTGTTCGTGGAGAGTTTTCGTCCCGGCGTGACCGCCCGCTTAGGATGCGATTATGAAACGCTCAAGGCGATCAATCCGCGCCTTGTGTACTGCGCCATCAGCGGGTACGGGCAAACGGGACCGGACGCGCAGCTCAGCGGACATGACCTGAATTATGTCGCGCTGGCGGGCTTGATTGGCGAGATGAATCAACCACAGGTGATGGGCGGACAAATCGCTGATGTGGGCGGCGCGTATACGGCAGTAGCGGGAATATGCGCTGCGTTGTTCCGGCGGGAAAAGACGGGCACGGGCGCGTTCATCGACATTTCGATGATGGAAGCAGCGCTGCCGTTTGTCTCCTATGCGTGGGTGGAAGCGGTTAGCGGCTCACAAGGCGAAAGCGAACTGCCGCGCGGTGTTTTAAGCGGGCGCTATGCCTGTTATAACATCTACATGACCCGTGACCGCAAAGCCGTCGCGCTCGCCGCGCTTGAACCGCGCTTTTGGGGAAATTTCTGTAACGCCATCGAACGCCCTGATCTGGTCGCGGATTATATGAAGCTGTCGCGCCAGCGATACCTGCAAAACGAGGTCGCGCAGACTTTCGGCTTGCGTTCGCTCGAAGAATGGGACGCGATCTTACTCAATGCCGACTGCTGCTATTCGCGCGTTCGCAGCGTGCATGATCTCGTGAGCGATCCGCATATCCAAGCCCGGGGGTCGCTTGATTTGGGCGCGAACGGCGTGCCGTTTATGCGAAGCCCGATCCGCATCGACGGAGCGGAAGTGCGGCGCGGTCATGTCCCCACATTTGGCGAACACACATTTGATGTACTGCGTGCGGCTGGCTTTGAACAGGTAGAGATTGAGGCATTACTTAAATGACGGACACAAAAGCAACGTTTGATGATTTTCTCAAGATTGACATGCGCGTTGGGATCATCCGCGAAGTGCAGGATTTCCCGCGGGCGCGCAAACCCGCCTACAAACTGCGCGTCGATTTTGGCGCGGAGATTGGCGAAAAGTGGTCATCGGCACAGGTGACGCACTACGACAAAGACGCGCTGCTTGGTCGGCTTGTGATTGGTGTGGTCAACTTTGAGCCGAAGAACATCGGCGGATTCATGTCGGAATGTTTGGTGATTGGCGTGCCGGATGAACAAGGGCGCGTCGTACTGCTCAAGCCAGACCATGATGCGCCTATCGGCGGGCGGGTGTATTAAGCGGCGGACGCGCCGGACGGAACGAGTTTCGCAAGGGTTGTTCGTAGTGGTTTTAAACTCACCCCGCACGAACTTCGTTCGTGCCGCCCCTCCCCGAATTCAGCTGAGGGGGCGACACTAAACCGAATTGTCGCGTAGGGACAACGGCGAAACGTGTTTCGCGAGCGTTGTCCGGTTTTGCTATATTTCGGGCGCGGACAGGGCAAGCCCTGTCCCTACAATTGCGAAATAATTTCTACTGTCGCTCCCTAAGTCCCCGAATTCAGGGAGGGGCAAAAGCATGTGAAAGTGAAGATGTGTCAAACATTGGACGTATGAAGGTTTTCTGTGGCGGGCGCATCAGGAGAAACAAATTTCTCTCGCGCCCCTACAAATGGCATGTTTGCGAGAGAGTGGGTTCAATCATACGCCGACGTAAGCGGACAGATAACTATGGACAAGCCTAGAAGCGCGTCCCTACTTAGTTCCCTGACTGCTTGATCGATTCGTCGATTGATTTTGCCCATGCGCGCACCTTGTCGATGTAATGCGCCGCGCCAGCTTCGACCACATCGGCGGCGGTTATCGTCCACGTGACCGGGTGCGCGTATTTTCCATGATGATCTGCTGTCCCAGTGATTTTGTGGGTACGCACGCCAGAATCGACTTTCACGCTCATCTCTCGCCGCATTTGTTGAGGCGTTATGCCGCCGTTGACGAACTGATCGAGCATGAGGATGCCGTTTGCCAGCGTTTCCGGCGAATAGAGGCGCGGATGCTGCAAGTGGTAGCACAGCACCATCAGGTGATGGACTTCGCCCAGCGCGGGGTTGTCCGCTTCCCAGTAGAGCATTTGATAGAAGTGATCCGTACAGGTGATGGTGTCCGTCCATGCCGCGCCACAGTCGGGGCAGGTGGTCGATACGTCCGCTTGTGGTACATTCATCACAAAACGCTTTCCACTCTAAAACTGCAAACTACTTTTACCCGCAATCGTGAAAAGGAGCAAGATTTCATTATGGGTGTTCTTGAAGGAAAAATTTGTTTGGTCACGGGCGGCGCGTCGGGGATTGGGCGCGCGACAGCGATTGCGATGGCAAACGAGGGCGCGAAAGTCATCGTGAGTGATGTCAACGTTGCTGGCGGGGAAGAAACTGTCGATCAAATTGTGGGCATGGGCGCGGGCGCGATTTTCGTCCGGTGCGATGTGTCGAACGCTGTGCAGGTCGAAGCGTTGATCGCCGCCGCTGTAAGCGCCTATGGTCGGCTCGACTGCGCGTTCAACAATGCGGGAATTGGCGGGGAAATGTCGCCCATCATCGACAAGACCGAAGATGAGTGGGACTTGGTGATGAACATCAACTTGAAGGGTGTGTGGCTGTGCATGAAATATGAAATCCCCGTCATGCTCCAGCAGGGTGGGGGAGCGATTGTCAACATGGCATCCGTCGCAGGGTTGCTCGGCTTTCGTTACGCGGCGGCATACAGCGCTAGCAAACATGGGGTGATCGGGCTGACAAAATCCGCCGCGCTCGAAACAGCGCGTAAGCATATTCGCGTCAACGCGGTATGCCCATACTTCACCGATACGCCAATGGTTGAGGCGATGATCGCGGCATCCCCAGTGATGGAGCGCGCCACTGTCGAAGGCACGCCGATGAAACGATTAGCATCCGCTGAGGAAATCGCTCAAGCAGTCGTATGGTTGTGCAGTGACCGCGCGTCGTATATTACAGGTCACGCGCTTCCTATCGATGGCGGCATGGTGGTCAATTAAAAGCAATCTCGTTATCCCCGCATTTGATGAGCGCGTTTTTCAAACGAGTGGTGAAACGCGCTCATCAAAATCCCCGCAAAATTTGAATCGAGAATTTGCCACAAGCCCGTAGAATCACACGTAGATTAGAAATCTTCCGGTTCACACTTTCATTGAAATATCACTTGCTAATAGAACACACTCTCGAACAACTGATTCAGGGGGTAAAATTACTATACTCACTTACCGGACCGTTACTCAAGCAGCGATAATGCCATTCTCAGCGCTTCATCTGCGCTGGCAGCTTTCACGCCTTCTCGGTCAGACTGCCACAAATGCCGCCTCACGATGGGCTCATTTCCCCGTAAACATGCGCCAATATACGTAAGCCCGACAGGTTTTGTCGGTGTTCCCCCGCCCGGTCCGGCGATTCCAGTGATACTGACTGCGATATTCGTGCCAAATAATCGAAGCGCACCGAGTACCATTTCGCGCGCGCACTCTTCACTGACCGCGCCATATTGAGCTATTATCGCCTGTTGTACACCCAAAACGTTCTGTTTGACCTCATTGGCATAAGCGACTAATCCACCGATTACCCATGCGGAACTGCCCGGAATATTGGTCATTCGGTGCATCACCAGCCCACCAGTACACGATTCCGCCGCGCTGAATGTCCATCCCCGCGCCAACAAAAGTTCACCTAAACGCCTCTCCAACGATTGATCCATCGGGTTTTTCCCCTTTTTTGCGTATTTTGTTCTAGAACAGCTTGAATTGGTCGAGTCTAAACGATTTTCCCAAGAATTGAGCAGGTTGGCTGCATCCAGAATTGAAATAAACAGTTATAATGAGATTTACGCTCTGCATTTGCCTTAGCGTCACGGGAAATTGAGGCTTCTGTGGCATTCGTCGAGTTCGATTGGCGACCACTGATACTGCTGTTTATCGCAGCACTCGTCATGCTGTTGTGGTTGTTTGGATGCGCTATTGCGAACGATTCTTCGCGTAGCAGCGTCCCCACCAGCTATCCTCAAGTGACGCTTACTGTCGGGCGGCTTACGTTCGCGGCGAACCCCACATCGTCGCCTGTGCCGCCTCAATTGATGGAACGAACGCGAGCGGCTTATGCGTCACCGCCGCCCGCGGCGACATCATCAGGCGATTCTATAGGTTCCACAAATGCGCGCCCTCTGTTCATTACATCCAATATTCCTTCTTTGCATATTCCCCCCCCAACCTGCTATGAAACTGCCACCGGATCGATTCTATGTTTGGGACGTGTCGATAATCCACTGACAGTTGCGGTGAGTCGCGTTGTCGTTGAAGTGCGACTCTTCATTGCGGGTGGCAGTTCATTTGTGCAGCGTGTGCTGGTTGATCAAGCAGTGATTCCTCCCGGCGAGTCTGCGCCTTATCGGGTGATCATCCCAATTGAGTGGAATCGCTATGTGGGGAGTTCATCACGGCTTGTCCGCGCTGAAGCTGCCGCCATCCCCGATGTCACTCCCGCCGTAGAACAGCAGAATCTTATTCGTGCCAGCGAGGATCGCTACACACTGACTGCATTAGTACATGCGCCGGAAGATCACGCGATTCGGTTGGATCGCGCTGTCATTATGCTGACGGAAGGCGAGCGCGTGCGTGCTTACCGCGTGGTGACATTTGATGATGCCCTGCTCACTCCCGGCGAGACATTTTCACTGCGTGTCGATGTCACCGCGCAGGAACACAGCGGGGACTTACAATCTTCGCTCCATCTCGAAACACGCCCGTAAACGTCTCCGCAGAAAAACCCTATTGAAGGCGCGACCAACCTAATCGCGCCCTCTTGCCGTGATGATTAGCGCATCACTTTGCGTGCCGCGTCGATCACCGCTTGCGGCGTTAAACCGTATTCCTGATACACCCGTTGATAGGGTGCGCTCGCGCCAAATTTGTCAATACCGACAGCGATGCCATCCAAACCGACATAACGCTGCCAACCGGTTGTCACCCCTGCTTCGATGCTGACACGTGCGCGCACGCTGGAAGGCAGCACCGACTCTTGATAAGCGGGGGGCTGCGCGTTGAACAATTCCCAACACGGGAGTGACACCAACCGCACGTTCACGCCTTCGTTTGCTAGCGCCGTATACGCTTCATGCGCGATGTGGACTTCACTGCCGCTTGCCAGCAGGATCACCGACGGCGCGGCGCTGTTCTGCGCCAGCACATAGCCGCCGCGTGACACCCCTTCGTGGATGGCGCTCACCCCGCCAATCCCGTCACCTGTTAGCACGGGCAAATCCTGCCGTGTGAAGATCAGCACCGACGGGCGATCCGCCAGCATCGCCGCGCGCCACGCGCCCGCCGTTTCGTTGGCATCCGCGGGGCGGAACGTGTACACATTTGGGATCAAACGCAGCGACATGGTGTGTTCAACGGGCTGGTGCGTTGGACCGTCTTCGCCTAAGCCGATGCTGTCGTGTGTGAACACATAGATGGTCTTGATGCCCATCAACCCACCTAAGCGGATCGTCGGGCGCATGTAATCGCTGAAGGTCAAGAAGGTCGCGGAGTACGGCTTGATAATGCCGCCGTGCAGGGCAAGCCCGTTCACAATTGCGCCCATCGCGTGTTCGCGCACGCCAAAGCGAACGTTGCGCGCGGCGGCTTTGTTGTATCCGGTGTGTGCCGCATCCTTGATGATTGTCTTGGTGCTTTCTGCAAGGTCAGCATCACCGCCGATCATGGTGGGGATGTGCTTGGCAATGGCGTTCAAGACCTGTCCGCTGGCATTGCGCGTGGCGATCTTCTTTTCCGTCCCAAATACGGGGATTTCGCCGTCCCATCCCGCCGGAAGTTCGCCCGCCATCACGCGCTCGAATTCCGCCGCGAGATCCGGGTAGGCTTCACGATAAGCGGCAAATTTGGTGTTCCATGCCTGCTCCCAAGCCGCGCCATTTTCCAGTGACGAACGGAAATGTTCAAGCGCATCGCCGGGGATGACGAAATCTTCTTCCGCCCACCCGAATCCCTGTTTGACCAGCTTGACTTCATCCGCGCCCAACGGCGAACCGTGCGCTTTGCTCGTCCCCTGTTTGTTGGGGCTTCCATAGCCGATGATCGTCTTGACCGTGATCAAGCTCGGTCTGTCGGTGACGCTTTGCGCTTCGCGGATCGCCGCGTCAATCGCGTCAATATCATTACCGTTGGCGACAGTCACGGTATGCCAGCCATACGCCTGATAGCGCGCGGCTACATCTTCAGTGAACGTCATGTTGGTCGTGCCATCGAGCGTGATATCGTTGCTGTCATAGAGATAGATCAGCTTGCCCAAGCCCCATGTCCCCGCCAACGAACTCGCTTCGGCGCTGATGCCTTCCATGAGGTCGCCATCGCTGACAATGGCATAGGTGTAATGGTTGACGATCTCGTGACCGGGGCGGTTGAAATACGACGCGAGATACGCTTCCGCCAGCGCAAAGCCGACAGCGTTCGCGCTTCCCTGTCCAAGCGGTCCGGTGGTGGTTTCCACGCCGGGCGTGAGATGGTATTCAGGGTGTCCGGGTGTCTTGCTGCCCCACTGACGGAAGTTCTTGAGTTCGTCAATCGAGAGGTCGTAGCCTGTGAGATGAAGCAGGGAGTAAATGAGCATTGAGCCGTGCCCGGCGCTTAAGATGAAGCGATCACGGTTTGCCCAATGCGGATTGGCAGGGTTGTGACGCAGATGGCGCATCCACAGCGCGTATGCCATCGGGGCAGCGCCCATCGGCAAGCCGGGATGCCCGCTGTTCGCTTTCTGAACCGCGTCAATCGAGAGGACGCGGATGGTATTTACGGCTAAGGTTTGTAGTTCATGGCTGACGGTGGTCAAGAGGAAAACTCCTTATGCTTAAGGTTCGATAATGCGCCAAACTCTACCGCAAAATGGCTTCCCTTGCATCGGTTCGGTGGGTGATGGGGCGGTTGATTGTGCTGACAAGTTGCGCTATGCTCACGTTTATGAGCCTGAATTTTTTGCGCGATTCCGCGCCATCTAGTCCCGCAACCCAACCGAAACCGCCTGCGCCATCGCCTCACCGCTTCGCATGGCGTGTGATCATCCCCTTTGCCGTATTGATGGCAGCGGCAACACTTGGCGTGTTGACGCTGTTGATCGTGCTGCTCGGCGCGGATGCTCCGGCGACCCCTGTCACTATCGTCATTGATGGGGAAGCCCGCCAAACCGATACCAACGCCCAAACCGTCGCGGAACTGCTGCGCGATTTCCAAATTGACCCGAACAGCGGTGATCAGATTGATCCGCCGCCGCTTAGCCCGATCACGCCAGACATGGTGGTGCGGATTGACCGCGCGCGGAGTGTCTCGCTGCTGGTGGATGGCGAAGCGCGGGTTTTGTGGACACCGCTGACGAATCCGGCGCAAATTCTCGCCAGCGCCGGCGTGACGGTTGAAGCTGGCGATTTAGTGCTGCTGGATGGCAGTCCCGCTGACGTAAATATGCTGGCAGGCTGGCCTGTGCCTGTCACGCAGATCGCGGTGCGGCATGTGATGCCGATCATCGTTGTCGATGAGGAAGATGGCAGTACGCGAGTGTTGATGACGACGCGCGAAACGGTTGGCGAAGCCTTGTTCGACGCGGGGTATACATTATATGAGGCAGACAGCCTATCGGTGGCGTTGAGCGAGCCTGTTGTACGTGACATGATGGTGACGATTCGCCGCGCCAACCCGATCAATATCGTGGTAGATGGCGAGACTATTCGCACGCGGGTGCGGGGATCGACAGTGGCGGATGCGCTGGCAAGCGCGGGCGTAACGCTGACCGGATTGGATTACCCGATTCCTGCTGAAAGCACACCTTTGATTCCCGGCATGTCAATTCGCGTAATTCGTGTGCAGGAAGAAATCGTCGAAACGGATCGGACGCTGGCATACGAAACACTGTACCAAGCGGATCCCGAACTGGAAATCGACAACCAGCGGGTTCTGCAACCGGGACGCGAAGGAATCGAACGGACGCGCATTCGTGTGCGTTATGAAAACGGTATCGAAGTTTCACGCACGGTAGAAAGTGTCGAAGTGATTCAAGCGCCGCAGAATCACATCATCGGCTATGGGACGAACATTGTGATTCGCACGCTGGAAACGCCGGACGGTGTGATTGAATATTGGCGGGTGATTCGTATGTACGCGACGAGCTATCACCCAGCGGCGTTGGGCGGTGATAACATCACCGCAACAGGGCGCACCCTCGTTAAGGGGATTGTCGGAGGTGATCCACGAATTACGCCGTATGGCACACGGATTTATGTGTTTGGGTACGGGTTTGGCGATATTCAAGACACGGGGGGGCCGCGCCGGATTCGCCTGTGGGTTGATCTCGGCTACAGCGATGAAGATTTTGTCGGATGGTCACGGAATACGGACGTGTATATTTTGACTCCCGTTCCGCCACCGGAGGATATTCTGTATATTCTACCGTGCTGCGCCCTGCAATAAAGAAATCAGGGTATGAATATCATTCGACACGCGCGCATTGGCACATGGATCGGTATCGTCGCCATTGTTTTATTCGCGTGGAGCGCCGCCGAATTTAACCCTCTGTCACGCCCCGAACCGCCATTTGATGTGCCGTTTGTGTTGATGATCGGCGGGGCGACAGCGCTCGGCGTGGCGATGGTGCTGATACGCCGATCCGGTGGGCTGCCGCGCGTCACGATGCCGCGCGATGTTCCGCTTACGCCGGCGCGCATGAATCGCCGCTGGACGCTGATCGGGATCGTCGTGCTGGCGTGTGCCGCCGAAGTCAGCGCGGGCGGGCTGCAACTGATCTTCCTTAAAGAAGTGTCTACACATATTCAATTTGCCTTGTGGAACGTGGGTGTCGCGCTGGTCGGGTATGGGATGGCGGGTGCGCCGCCGCTGAAAATTCCCCGCTATGAACCGCGCCATCTCGCGGTACTCGCGGCAGTTGTGATATTCGCGTTTGCTGTGCGGGTAATCGGCTTGGGCGAGTCGATTTGGCAGATGATCGACGAGCTGCATTGGATGGAAGGCGTGAGCATGATCCGCTGGGAGCGTAATGCCTATGATCTGCTGCGCTCACCCAGCAGTTTTCAAGCGATCACAGCGGTTTACACGTACTGGAACGCGGGGACAGTCGCGCTTTTTGGCACAAACCTTTTTGGACTGCGCTTTCTAGACGCGGTGATTGGCACGCTGACCGTACTGGCGATGTACGGTTTGGGGCGGGCGCTGTTTGACCGCCGCATGGGGGTGATCGCCGCGCTGGTGCTGGCGACATTCCCGCCGCATGTGCAGTTCAGCCGGATCGCGCTGGCGCATATTACGGACGGATTTGTGGCAGTCGCGTTGATCATGTTTGTGGTGCGCGGGATGCGCTGGGGAAGGCGCGTCGATTGGGCGGCGGCGGGCGTGACCTTAGGCATGAGTCAATATTTTTTCGAGACAGGGCGGCTGTTGTTCCCTGTGCTGACATTCGCGTGGTTCGCGGCGATGCTGGCGCTCACCCCGAAGGCGCATAAGCATTGGCGCGGCATGGTGATCGTGCTGGTGACGGCGGCGATTCTGGCGCTGCCCGTGTACTACAACATCGCTGTGCGGGGCGAAAACGCCATCGCGCGCTTGAGCCACAGCAGCAGTTTGCAAAGCGAATGGCTGCCGCTGTTTCAAGATGGGATTCAGGCGGGCGATCTCGAACAAGCGGCAGAATGGCTGGTGATCCCGTTCCGCTTTTATGTGAATGCGCGCGAGGCATTCGATTTTTACGGCGGGCGCTTCGGCTTGCTGCATCCGGTGGTGATCCCGCTGTTTTTTATGGGCGTGTTTTACTGCCTTTGGCGGGCGCGATCCCCATTGAATATTTTTCCGTTGTTCGTGGTGCTGACAGGATTAGGCAGCGCGTTTCTGGTCAACAAATGGGGATCGCCGCGCTATATCATCGTGATGCCTGTGCTGGCGCTGATGATCGCCGTGGGGATTCGCTATGGGTTATCGCTGGTCGTTTCGGCGGAAAACGTAGGGAAATTCAAGCGCGATCATGTGTGGATGGCGCTGGCGGTGTGCGTGACGATCTTTCACGGCGTGTACTACGTGGCGGATCATCTGCCGTATTTCAACAACCGTCTGCTGATGAGCCGCCCGTATCCCGATATGTTCGATGGGGCGCAGCGTGCCGCCCGCGATTATGACCGCCGCACGACACAGGTGTTTTTCGTCAGTACGTATCAAGCGGATGCCAATTTAGCGCGCGGATACTACGATTTTTTGGTGGGCGATCATCCGTATCGTGTTGAAACGCTGCCGTTGGATCAATTCAATCAAGGGATGATTGATCTGCTGCCGCGTGACCGCAGCTACCTGTTCATGATTGAACCCGGCTTGAATGAAGTCTCGAATTTGCTGTATGCCAATTTCGCACAGGTGTATCCGCCCACGCCGAGCGAACGAATTTTGCCCGCATCGAAAGAATTCTGGGCGTATTTCGTGCCGATGGCGACCCCCAATCCGTAAGGATTCCGTCACTTATCTGTAGTTAAATAAATCGCTGTATACTCTCCACTATCCACCAAAGAGCAAAAAGGTCGATTCCACATGGTCAAGTTGGATGATGTCCTCAAGCGCCGCAACCTTGAGGCGGAAATGAAGAAATCCGGACGGCTGCCGCCCGGTCAATCGCTGACGCTCGATTTCCCTGTGCTGCACTATGGTCCCACGCCGGGATTCAATGAATCTACATGGGATTTCCGCGTGTTCGGGGAAGTTGAACGCGAAATGCGTTGGAATTGGCAGGACTTCCAAAAGCTGCCCACCGTCAAGATCAAGACGGATATTCACTGTGTCACACGGTGGAGCAAGTTCGATACCGAATGGGAAGGTGTGCTGTTTCGTGATTTGATGCAGATGGTCGGCGTAAAACCAACCGCCAAATATGTAATCGCGCACTGCGAGTATGGCTACACAACGAACACGCCGCTGGACATCATGACCGATGACGATGTGCTGCTGGCGTACAAGTTCGATGGGCAGTATTTGGATGCCGAGCATGGGTATCCATTACGCACGCTTGTGCCAAAGCGGTATTTTTGGAAAAGCGCAAAATGGCTGCGCGGGATCGAGTTCAGCGTGGTTGATAAGCCGGGATTCTGGGAGAATGCGGGCTATCACAACGAAGGCGATCCATTCAAAGAGGAACGGTTTCAGCGGCGCGGGTTCTTTTGAGTGATGTGCTGGTCAATTTGACGCTTGTAGGGGGGCATACATTCCGCCCGCCTATTATGGGCGCGGTATATCGCGCCCATACAACGTTACCATGATCGGAAAATCGAGAGCAGCGGCGGAAGAAACACGCTGAGGATGAAGATCACCGCGACGATAGCCAGAATCACCCGCAGCGGCGTGATGCGGCGTGGTGTGCGTCTGCCAACGTAACCGATGGTCAGCGGATCGCTGTCCCGTTTGGAATAGTCTCCGAACTCGGCTTCGTCTTCTTCGCTCGGATATTCGTCCTCATCAAGCCAATGATCGCGGCGCGTAGGCATGGTTTATCCCTTCGCCAGCCATGCTATTGTTTTGGTCGCGAGTTTGTCGAGCGCCTCAACCGACATAGCGATGTGTTCCTCTTTGGTATCTTCTTCTTTGGCGTGGCTTAAGCCGCGCAGACTTTGCACGAACAGCATAATGGTTGGGACTTCGGCGCGGGCGACTTCCGCCGCATCGTGGAGCGGTCCCGAAGGCAGACGATGCACCACGCCCGCCACTTCGCGGATTGCTTCATCCGCCATTTCGATGAGTTCGGGATGGAAGGGAATTGGGTGAATTTGCCAGATGCGCCGCCATTCAACGGTGACATTTTCTTCTGCCGCAAAGCGATTGCTGGCATCTTTCGCCTCTTGGAGCATGGCGGCGAGTTCGCGCGCGTCTAAATGGCGCTGATCGAGCGTGATGTCACATTGACCGACGACAGCGGTGACGATGCCGGGTTTGGTGACAACGCTTCCAACCGTGCAAACGCCGCCGTGCCGCTTGGCGATCTCACGGATTTCGAGCGCGAGTTTCGCTGCCGCGCCGAGCGCATCACGGCGTTTGTCCATGGGGGTTGATCCCGCGTGGGCGGACTGCCCGACGAAGCGAATCGCGTGGCGTTCTACGCCGAACGTGCCAAGCACCACGCCCAACGGCAAATTCATACTTTCCAGCACAGGACCCTGTTCGATGTGCAGTTCGAGATAGGCGGCAGCATTGAGAAGCTGTTTGCTGCTGTTCTTGACCGTGTCCAAATCCAAGCCGAAACGAGCAATCGCGTCGGTGAGTTTGATGCCGTCTTTATCAACCAAATTGCGAAGATCGTTCGGGATCATGGTGCCGCTTGCCGCGCTTGACCCGAACAACGAGCGCCCGAAGCGCGCGCCTTCTTCATCCGCCCAATCGACCAAGCGCACGGTCACGGGCGGCGTGCCTTCTTCCGCGATACGGCGCAGCACTTCCACGCCTGCGACGACATTCAAAGCGCCATCGAGCCAGCCGCCGTTGGGCACGCTGTCGATGTGTCCGCCGATGAGCATAGCTTTATCGCTTGCGCCTTTGAGGGTTGCCCACAGATTGCCCGCTTCATCCATTTCGACGGTGACGGGTAAATCCGCCAGCTTGGATTTCAGCCAATCACGCGCTTTGACCCATGTATCGGTGAAGGCGACACGCTGCGCGCCGTTCTCGTCGCCTGTGAGCGCGCGGAGTTCTTTCAGTTCGTCGATAGTTCGCTGCGGTTGTAGAGTCATCGTCATCCACCTTACTTGACTGCCTGTCGATTCCAATAAGGGCTATTTTCTTGAATGGGTTAAGTTTGCCCCACAGCTTACGACCCTGCAACAAAAAGAGAAGGATTCACCACGCAGAAAAGCACCTAGAGAATATCGCCACGGGGAACGAAGAAAAGGGTTGGGAGGCGTAGGGGAAGCATAGAACGCGCGTCGGAGTTCGGAGGGCATGAAGCTCTATAATGAGGGGAGTGAATGAGCGGCGGGCGAAAAAGCGTGAATTGGATGAGTAAGCGGCGGGTGATTCGAGCGGGAATGCTGATCGGGCTGATGCTCGTCGCGTCCGCGTGCAATATGGCAGTTCCGCTGGTCACGCCAACGGTTGCGCCGACGCGCACCGCGACAGCGACGAACGAAGCCAGCGCGACGGCGTTTCCATCTGCCACACGCACGAACACGAATACGCCTGATCCAAGCGCGACCCCCACGCCGAGTCCAAGTGCTACAGTTTCCCCAACCAACACTGCGACCCCCACAGCAACCGCAACATCAACCGATACGCCGACTCCAACACGCACAATTCCCGCATCGCCAAGCCCGCTGCCGTTTATCGGGCGGCGCACACCAACGGTCACGCCAACATCCACGCTGACGGATACACTCACAAACACGCCCACACTGACCCCGACGCTCACCGCCACGCCAACGGACACAGGCACGCTCACGCCGACATCCACAGCGACAGCTACGCATACCCCCACCCTTACGCCAACCTTCACAGTCACGCTCACGCTCACAGCATCATCAACGGCGACAACGGATTTTGCCGCGCAAACAGCGACGATTCAGGCGATTTTGAACACGCAGAACGCCGTAATCGCGGCGACGAATACCGCGCTGACGGGCGAGATCGCGCGCACCATGACCGCGCTCGCGCCAACAGCAACGGCTACGCTGAACGGCGGTCAAGTGGCGGGGACGAGTACCGCGCTCGTCAACCAAGTGGCGGCGATCACGGCGCTGGCATCGCGTAGTGTGCCGACGCTGAACGTCACAACGACGTTTGTGCAAGCGCAGCCGAACACACCGATTGATCCGGCGTTGATCCCGCCGAATGTGACGCTGCCTGTCGGCAATACCACGCCGCAGTTCGGGAATGCTACGCCAATTCCCGCCGCGACGGTCACGCCGCTGGCGACTCCGGTGCGGTTTGTCGTGTTCGATCCGCTGCCGCCGCTGGCGGGCGCTGATCCGGTGACGCGCTCGTTCGCGCTTTCGACCAGCGGCGGCTTGCGCGGCGACGCGATCAGCTTACCGGGTGGGGCGGTGACATTCGCGCAAAATCCGGTCAACCCGAATGTGTATGCGCGGGTGGCAAACAACGGATCGCTGTATGTAGTGGATGATGTGACCAACGGCGGCGCGCGGCTGGATGTTTCGCCATTCAGCCAGTATGAGCCAGAACGCGCCGATCTCAATAACGCGCATGTGGTCGAAGTGGAATGGTCGCCGGATGGACGGTATCTCGCCTTCCGCGTGGACACCGAAAACGACGGATCGACGGACAACGACAGCGCCAACGATGGCATCTGGTTTTATCAGCCGGGGGCATTTCCGCCTGTGCAGTTGTTCCACGACTGCCCGCCTGAACCGGGCTGTATTCTCGTAGATCGTTCGGCGGGACCCTATCAGTTTCGCACGCTGGATATGGAATGGAACGCGAGCAGCAGCGCGATTTTGCTGGCGCTTGAAGTGCCGGATTACAACATGCCCGCTTTTGCCGCTGTTCCAGCCATCTCCGATCCGGGGCAAGCATCGCGGATGCCCCGTGTGTTTCGTTATGAGTATGCGGCGTGGTCGAATGATGGATCGCGCGTGCTAGCAAGCGGCGCAGGCGAAGATGGAATAATCGGGCTGCGTTGGATCGATCCGCTGACGGGCGCGTATGAGCGCGTCTTTGATGCCAGCGCGGTTGGCTTATATCTCAGAAGCGCGGTACAGCGTCCCGGCGGCGGAATTGTCGCGCTTGGATCCCCCAACGGCGCGGGAAGCGCGATGCGACTCGTCGATGGGCGGGGTAATCCGTTAAGCGACTTTATTGGCACAACCGCACCCATCCGCGCCGAATGGAGTCCTGACCGAAGCGCGGTGCTGGTGGTCACGCAAGAAAACGGGCTGACGCGCTATTTCGTCGCGCGAGTGAACGGCGTGATCGAAGAAATCACCGGAAGCGTGGCGGGCGGATTGGCGGTGGAATGGATCAACACGCCGCCAAGCGCGTCCAGTGCGCCCGTTGTACCTGCTGCCAATGTTCCACCGCCCGCAAGCGATGGCGGTTTCGCGCCGATGGGAGCGACAACCGTTCCGCTTGGCGATACGCCTACGCCAACACCAACCGCCACGCCGATCATTTTCAGCGTGGGCGAACAGGTGATCACGCTGACGCAGGTGAACTTGCGCGCTGTGCCATCAGCCATCGACAACGCGCCGATTGCCGTGATCCCCGAAGGGACTCTGCTCACGATCACAGGCGGATCGACAATCGCAGAAACGCTGACATGGTGGCAGGTGCGCTATGAAAATCAAACGGGGTGGGTGGCGCAGAATGACGGGTATCGGGATTTGTTAGGAAAGTTAGGGAATGACGGCGCGTGAAATAGGTAAATCGTCTCAAACCTATAACGAAGTTTGAACAAAAAGCATCTGTTCGTGGTGATACAATGAGGTTTGCACGATCATTGGAGATGAGTCAGATGCTTGACAAGCGCCATGACCAATCCGCACGTTCAGCGCCCGAACCCGGACAAACCGGGGCAGTTCCCCGCGTCGAATTCAATCTCGCGGTGGAAAGCGAACCCGCGCGTCCGTTGAGCTTGCCTGAAATTCCAGAACCGGGCAGCGCGACAGGCTTGATCCCCGTCAATCATCATGCCGCTGCTGGACACCATGCAGGCGAACGCTACGGCGAAAGCCGTGACCGTGCCAAAGATGCTGATGATTCGGTCAGTGGATCGGCTGTGCGCGCCCCAAAAGACCCCATTTTGCAGCCCATGCGCGACGATCATATCCGCGCGGCAGGTGAAAACTCCGTCGATACGCAGCCGGTGTCAGCACGTTAACGGATGCGACAGTTTACGACCATTTTCTCACGCAGCGAATATGACAATCAAGACAGTGGGTGAAACAAGTTTCACCCGCTGCTTACAAAACGTCCCACTCTGATCACCCGAACGCGCACTAGGTGTTGATTTCCCCGTACAGGCTGGACAGCCATTCGCCGCGCATCATTTTTGCGTACAAATCCCACTGCCGCCATACGCGCATCCCCGCGCGTTCGTAAAGCGCGACGGCGTTGGTCAAGCTGGACGCATCTACACCCAAACCCGCGCTGGTGAATCCGCGTTGTTGAAACAGGCGAAATGTATTGCGAAGCAGCGCATAACCTAAGCCCTGCTTGCGATACGGTCTGCGCGTGCCAAGCACATTGACCCATGCCATGTGCGGTTCGTTTTCACTATAGCGACGGTTGAAGGTCATCGCGGCGATCTCATTGGTGGATGTGTCCCAGACAAGCTGCCACAGCGATAAATCCGCGTGCGGGTTTTTGACGAGCCAGTGTTCCCATTCATCAAAGGGCGTGCGCGTGCTGCCCCAATGATCTTTGAACGCCTCTTGATGCGCTTCATAGGCTAACTGCATATGCTGATCGGGAGCGAATGGGCGGATTTCAAAGCCATCTGGCAGCGCAACGGGTTCGATTTCGCTGTCGAAGTCGATTCGCATACGATAGAACGAGCGAGCATGAAGGTAGCCGCGCGCGCGCAGGCGGGGCGGAGTCGTCACTGAGCCGGCATATGTCCAATTTTCGACTGCCAGCGGCAGGTTGTCGCTTTGCCGACTTGATGCGCCGCGCAGCAGTTCGGCTTCGCAGTGATCGGCAAACCGATCCCACACGCGATCCACGTAGTCGGGGTGCACAGCGATATCTATCCAGTTGCGCGACTCACCTGTGTGACCGTATTCAAGGTCGCAAGTGCCGATGATGATTTCTTGCCCGTGTTGATCGTGGATCACGGCAAGCTGAACCTGTGTATGCACATCGAATCCCGGTTCCTGATAGTAATTCCGGGTGTCTTCAAGGGTTTCGAGATCGTCTAACCCGTCGGCAGCTTTGCGAAGGTTGTAGAGTTCGACGACGCGCGGCAGGTCATCCCACTGAAAGCCGCGAAACGAGAGCTTGAGGTCGGTGTCCGGTTGGGGAGACGCAGATATTGCTGATGAGAGGGTGGTCATGAAGCGGTCACTCCTGATAAAACCTATCAGCAGAGTAGCACGGCGATGTTAAAATGTCAAGAAGACTAACAAGGGGTCATAAGGGTCAAATTGAAGGGATTTCCAATGTGCGCTTAAGGCACACCTGTACAATCAAATGGAAACGACAGGTGGAGAGACAACTTTGAGCATGACTAACTTGCTGGACGGAATCGAATTAGGCACAGGGACATGGCAGTGGGGCGATAACATCTGGTGGAATTACGGCGGTGATCATGGTGAAAACGATGTGCGAGAAGCCTTTCGCGCATCATTGAACGCGGGGATCAACCTGTTTGACACGGCGGAAATCTATGGGCAAGGCAAGAGCGAACGCTTAATTGGCGCGAATTGGGCGCTGGAACGAGAACGCGATCCCGACGCGGCGGCGCGGGTGATGATTGCGACCAAGTTCGCGCCGCTGCCGTTTCGCTTGTTCAAATCGCAGTTTCGCGCGGCGCTGGCAGCAAGTTTGGATCGGCTGCGCGTCAAGTCGGTTGATTTGTATCAAATCCACTGGACATACCCGATTACGCCGGAAGAACGGTGGGCGGACGCGCTGGCGGATGCGCTCGACGCGGGGCAAATTCGCGCGGCGGGTGTCTCCAATTACAACCGCGAACAGACGATCCGCGCACATCACACGCTGACGTTACGTGGACACGGACTCACGTCGAATCAACTTGAATATCATTTACTCAACCGCAAGATCGAAACGGACGGCACGTTTGAAGCGTGCCGCGAACGGGGTATCCGTGTGATCGCGTATAGTCCGCTGGCGATGGGGCTGCTCACGGGCAAATATACGGTTGAAAACCCGCCGCCGGGGCTGCGCGGCTGGCGATTCCGTTCCCTGTTGAAACGTGTCCCGCCGCTGATCGACCTAATGCGGCGCATCGGAGAAGCGCACGGCGGCAAAAGCCCGTCACAGGTGGCGCTCAATTGGGTGATTTGCAAAGGCGCGCTGCCGATTCCCGGCGCGAAGAACGCGCGTCATGTGCAGTCGAACGCGGGCGCGGCGGGATGGCGGCTGACGGATGATGAAGTCGCGGCGCTCGATGAGATGAGCGCACGGGTCATGAAAGGATGATCGCTCACCTACGGATTCGTGAATAGGGGAAACGGGGGAAATCGAGTACAATCACCAGAGGGTAACTGCCTATCGCATGAGGATAGACTATCCATTCCCAGAGGATGTTAAGCACTAGGGAAGCCTTGTGAGCCGGTATTTGGACATATTCGTCGCGTCGGACGAAGACCCGGCGCGGTTCGCCGCAAGCCTTGAAACGCACCTGAAATTGAGCTTGGAACGGGTGACCGACCGGGGCGAAGAAGTGCTGTATCTCTACAGCGGTGAATACAAATGGTTCGACGTGTGCCGGGGGATGCTGGATCGCCACCCGAACTATGCCTATCAACTGTATGTAGGGCGCGGGCATCACGATGTAGGTGACCGTCTGCGCGCTAATTTTGCGCTGTATATCATCGAACGGCTTGCGCCGCATTATCCGTTGATCTTTGAGGATAATGTCAGCGGGGTCAGTTTGACGTTCCAGCGCGGAGACATGCCGCCATCGGGCGTACTGGCGAAAGTCACACAAGCGGGGGCAGGTGATGTCGCCACAATTTTCGCCGCCAGCGACGATTCGCCGGTGGAATTTGCCGAAAGTCTGGCGGAAATATTACACATGGAAGCGCATATTAGTTCGCGGGCGCGTTCCCCCGTAATCGCAGTGATGGTCGGTGAAGCGGTGCGGATCCGCGTGGAAGAACATGATTATGAGGACGCGGCGGGCTTGTCGCTGCGCGCGATGCGTTACTGCATCGATCTTGATCCGCTGGATGCGGCGGGTGTGTTTTCGCAGTTAAAAGCGTCGCGGCGGTATCGTTTGCTGTGGCTGCAAAACCTCGAAACCATTGTCGATCAGTATGATCCGGCACTTGAACGTGCTTAACGAAACCCCATCAAAGAGTATTGTCTATGCAAAATTTTCTCAGCCGCGCGCGCGCCACGTCGCGTTTGCATATCATGATGATCAGCGCGAAGGGCGGCGTGGGCAAATCAACGCTCACCGTCAATTTGGCGGCGGCGCTGCAAGCGAAAGGGCTGCGCGTTGGCATCTTCGACGGGGATATTCACGGTCCGAATATCCCGGCGCTGCTGGGAATCGCGCAGAAACGCGGCACAGCGCAAGGACAGGGCGAACCTCCTCACCCCGAATTGATGATGCCGATTGAAGCGCGGCTCGATGGCATGGACGCGCGCCCGATCAAGCCGTATGAACGCTATGGACTGATGCTGATGTCGCTTGGCTTGGTGGTGGGGGAACAGCAAGCAATCACGCCCGAAGCGTCAACGGCAGGCAAGATGATCGCCGTCATGCTGCACCGCATGGATTGGAGTGATAGTGAAGGCAATCCCGCCGATGTGGTGTTGGTTGATATGCCGCCGGGAACGGGCGAACCGCTGCACACATTCATCGAGCAGGGGATGGTTGATGGCGCGATACTCGTCGCCACGCGGGAAAAACTCGCGCATTTGGATAACGGGCGTTTGCTTCGCTTACTGAAGCATGAGCGCGTACCCGTGTTGGGCGTGGTCGAAAACATGACGCACGTCATCTGCCCGCGCTGTGGTGAATTGATCGAGATGTATCCCGCGCCCGCCGCCGAAGAAGCAGTGTACGCGGGTGTGCCTGTGTTAGGGGCACTGCCGTTTCATCCCGACTTTTTGCGGGAAACGCGCCCCGCCGCGCCGTTGGCTTTGCGAACGCCGGACACGGGCGAACCTGAGTCGCCTGCGCGCGCGCCGCTGTTCGCGCTGGCGGATGCCGCTGTGACCGCGATGAGCAGTTTGAAAGGCGGCGCGGTGATCCGCCGCAAAGTGGATGAATGTGAGGACTGCCCGTGAAAATTTCCTTTAGGAATAAAAAGAAATGAGTCGCCGTAACACGGAAGGGTCAAGCCCCTTTCCTACAAGACGCTTGGTGAAGATTGTCGCGACGGCGGGGGGAATGCTGCTGCTGGTCAGCGCTGTCGCGCTGAGGCGTGGTTTACGTTTGGCGCATCGCGCGGCAAAAGCCTACCCCGCGCCTGAATCACTGATTATGCATCCGGTCATGGATGTGAGTGCTGAGCGGGTGAATGATCGCCAATTGAAGATTGTGTGGACGATCACGGCAAGCCGCGTGACGATTTACGCGGGGGACGATCCATCGCGGATTGACCGGTCACGCGCGCTGGCGGTGCTTGAAAACGGCGAGTCACAGGCGATTGTCGATGCGCCGCATCTTCGCACCTACTACGCGGTAGATTTTGAGCAGGACGGGCAGGTTCGCACACGCATCACCGCCGAACGCATCCTCAAGATTGATGGCGCGTTTAACTTTCGTGACCTTGGCGGGTATCCCACACGCGATGGGCGGCACGTCAAATGGGGATTGGTCTATCGTTCGGGGGCGTTGGGCGGGCTGACGGACGATGGCGTGCGAGCGCTGGAAGCGCTGAACATCAAACTGGTGTGCGATTTACGCGGCGCGGACGAGATCGAACGCTACCCGGATCGCTTGCCCACACATCCCGCCCCGCAGGTAGTCAAGCTGCCTGTGGTGGATATTGGCAGCCCGTTCGGGCGAATCGCGGCGGTAGTGGCGAATATCGGGCATGTTGATGCCCTGCTGTTGAAGGGTTACACCGAAACACTGATCGACAAAAATCCACAGGTGTTGGCGGGCGCGATACGCCGCTTGGCGGACGCGGCGAATTTGCCCGCGATTGTCCACTGCGCGGCGGGAAAAGATCGCGCGGGGACGATGGCCGCGCTGCTGCTGCTGGTACTCGGCGTGCCGGAAGAAATTGTGCTGGCGGATTATAGTTTGAGCAATTTGCGCTATGAAGACTTCCGCGCTATGGCGGAGCCACAAATTCAACCCTTGAGGCGGCTGGGAATCACGGTGGATGATTTACAACCAGTGCTGGTTGCCAATCCTGAAATCCTTAAGCAAACACTCCAGTACATCCGTGAGCGTTACGGATCGGTAGAACATTACTTACAAATGGCGGGGGTGAGCGCCGCCGAGTTGGAACAATTGAAAACGCACTTACTGGAATAATCTATGCTGACGGTTGCTGAAGCTCTTCAAATGGAACAATTCGCCGGCGCGCGCGTTGTCGCGGGACACAAGGGACAATCGCGCGCGGTAGCATGGGTACATGTCGCCAGCGTGCCGGATGCGCCGCAGTGGTTGAACGGCGGTGAACTGGTCCTCACCACGTCAATCAACATGCCAGAAGGCGAACGCGACCAGATCGCGTATGTGCAGGCGATGGCGGATAAAGGCGTGGCGGCGCTGGCTATCGCGGTTGGGCGCTATATTGACCGCATCCCTGACGCGCTGCGCGCTGTCGCTGACCGCAACGACTTCACGCTGATCGAAATTCCGTATCAAGCGCGCTTTGTCGATGTAGCGCGGGCGGCGAATCAGCGCATCAGCCATGAGCAAATGGCGCTGATCGAACGGGCGCTGCACGTACATCAAGTGCTGACACAGTTGGTACTGGACGGCGGCGATCTCAAAGACCTTGCGCGCACGATGGCGGACTTGATCGGGCAGAGCATCAGCATCGAAAACGAACGCTTTGAGGCGCTGGCAAGCCACAACATCGCAGACGTGGACGAAGCGCGGCGCTACACGTTGAGCGCCGGACGCACCGATCAACGGCTGATTGACGCGCTGGAAGAACGCGGGATTTTGCCGCAAGTGCGCGCGTCACGCCGTCCGGTGCATATCCCGCAGATGCCGGATGTGGGCTTGGAACTGGAACGGATTCTCGCGCCGATTGTCGTGCATGGCGATGTGTACGGCTATCTGTGGATCATCGCGGATGACCGCCCGTTGAGCGATCTTGACCGGATGGCAATCGAAAGCGGCGCGACAATTGCCGCACTGATGCTGTTCTATCAAGAGGCGATCCAGAGCGCCGAAGCATCGCTCAAAGGCGGGCTGCTTTCGCAGTTGATCCAGTATGAAGCGGATGGGCGTGAGAAAGCGCGCGATGTCGTGCTGGCGGATCAAGCTCTGCGCTACGGATTGGACTTGACCGCGCCGTATGTCATGCTGCTGCTTGAACCCACCGAAGCGCCAGCAGGTTCTCGTTCGACTGAACGCGCGGGATCGCAAAAGCTGCTCCAGCTTTATCGCCGTATTGACCGTTTATCGTCGCTTGGAAACTGGCGGGCGGTTGTGGGGCAGTTCGCGGGGCAGGTGATTGTGCTGGCACAGAAGGATGGGAATATCGCCTCAATTATTGAGAATATTCACAGCAGCGCGAACGGTTCGACATTACGCATCGGTGTGAGTGGGACACAGCGCGGGGTGGGGCGAGTGAGCGCGGCGCATGGTCAATGCCGTGACGCGCTGCACATCGTCCGACGCTTGGGGAACGGAAACGCGAACCGCACCGTGTACTTTGACGATCTCGGCTATCTGCACGCGCTCTACCGCGCGGGCGCGGAAAGCTTGGAGAGTAATCCCTATGCGGGGCTGCTGCGCCCGCTGCTGGACGAACATCAAGCGGATTTGTTCCACACGCTTGAGGTGTACTTGGACGAAGGCGGGAATGGCGTGCAGACCGCCGAAAAACTGTGCATCCACCGGAGTACGCTCAACTATCGGTTAGAGCGGATCGAGTCGATTTGCGGGGTGCAGTTGAGCGATCCCCTGCTGCGGACGAACCTACAGGTGGCGCTCAAGCTGCTGCGCCTTTTTGAAGTAGAATAGAGAAAATTTCACACGTGTGTGAAGCATTAAGGGAATCGCTAAGCATTGTCATCCATGTCCTTTGATGTCCGAACTGCATCGCTCAACCCTTGGGGAAGTATTGATTAGTTTAATTTCACAAACATTAGCAGATATACCGGCAGCGGTTTCTCGCCCGAATGTTTAAGCACCGTTTGATAGCGAGTTGTGTTTGAGGTGAAGCGATGGTTGCACCTGCCAAACAAGAAATGACAGTCGAAGAATTCGATGCGCTGCTGGCACTGCCGGAAAACGCGGATCGGCTGTTGGAACTGGTCAACGGGGAGATAGTCGAGAAGATGCCGACACAGGAACACGGGTATATTCTGCTTAGACTTGGCAGCCGTTTGATCTACTTCTTGGATGCTCATCAACTTGGTGTGGTGTATATCGACAGCACTCATCATGTTCCCGGTGATCCGCGCAACAAACGTCGCCCCGATATTGCCTACATGAGTTTTGCGCGGTCGCAGACGCTGGTCAAGAAAGGCGCGATCCCGCAGATACCCGATCTCGCGGTGGAGATTCAATCGCCGGATGATTCGGTGGATATGATGCGTGAAAAAGCGGCGTATTATCTCGGCAACGGATCGCGGATGGTGTGGTTGATTTACCCGGAAAAACGGATTGTCGAAGTGTATCAAGCCGGGAAAACGATTGAACTGCTCGTGCCCGGTGACACGCTGAACGGCGGGGACGTGCTGCCCGGTTTTACGCTCGCGGTGAGCGATATTTTCGCACAGGTCACGCCGCCCGCCGCTGAATAATTTACATCGTCGCGGGGTAGGCGAATGTGCCATCTTCGGATGGCTCGAAGTTGTGAACGGCGGCAACCGCATCGAGATTGAGTTCGCCGTACAAATGAGGAAACGTCTCGCCGCTTTGATCGCCCTCATAAGGCGGCTCATGTTTGAGTTCTGCGCGGAGTTTGTCGCTATCGACTTCTAACAGCAGCAGCCCCGTGTGCCCTTTGAAACGCGCATTTGCCACGAACAAAACCTGTTCGCGCTTGGAAAAATGGATGAACCCTTCGCTTTCAAGCGTATCGCCGCGATAGGACAGTTCGCGCTGTGCTTCTTCCCACTGAAAGCGCGGGATGATGTGGTAAATCTTCAAGGATCGATCTCCAATTCGATTTCGTCGCGGATCGGGATGCCGTCATCACCGATGAAGGGAATCTCCGGTTTGAGCTTGCGCGATTGTGCAATCGCGTTCACGTGGAGCGCCGCCAAGCGGAATCCGCGCTTCTGATAAAAACGGAGCGCATGCGTGTTGTCGTTGCTGGTGATCAGCCACACGCGGGTGCATCCCGCCTCTCGTGCTGCACCGCGCACCGCGTCGATCAAACCGCCGCCCACGCCAATGCCTTCGATTAGGCTGTCGAGCGTGACCAGTTCACATGATGATCCGACAATGTTATATGTCGCAATTCCGGCATATTGATCCGCTTGTATGGCGACGAAGGCGGGTAGTTGGGTTGCGTCATGCAGCACACCGCGCGACACGATGAAGTGCGATGCCCAATGCTCCGTCCACATCTGTTTTGCCCACGCCATATCGACAGGCGTGGCGGGGCGGATGAGGAAGTCTGTCATTTCCCTTCTTTCTCATACGGCACACCGTCGGCTTTGGGCGCGACTGCGCGACCCACCAAGCCCGCCAGCACGACAATCGTGATCACGTAAGGCACCATCTGCAAGAACTGCGGCGGAATCGGCACGCCGAGAAGCTGAAATCGCTGCCCCAACGCATCGCTGAAGCCGAACAGCAGACCGCCGCCAAATGCGCCAAACGGCATCCACTTGCCGAAGATCATCGCCGCAAGGGCGATAAAACCGCGCCCGCTGGTCATCGCGTCATCGAAACCGCCTGTTGTCTCCAACGAGAACCACGCCCCACCTAATCCGGCGATTAACCCGCTGATGATCACGTTGATCCAGCGGATGCGCTGCACATTCACGCCGAGTGTATCGGCGGCTTTGGGATTTTCACCTACCGCGCGCGTCCGCAAGCCCCAACGGGTGAAGAACAAAATCACATGCGTGATAATAAGCAGGATGAACATCGAATAAAAGATCGGCTTGCCTTGAAAGAACACTTCGCCAAGGATGGGGATTTCGCTCAACAAGGGAATGTTGGTCACGGGCAGGGTTTCGCGTCCGGCTTCTGATGAAAGCAGGACTTCGCGGCGCACATAGCTCGTCAAACCGAGCGCGAGAATGTTGATGACCGTGCCGCTGACGATTTGGTTAATTTTGAAGTTGACGGACAGCCACGCATGGAGCAGCGCCATCGCGCCGCCTGCCAGCACCGCGACCAGCACGCCGACGAACTGACCTGTTCCACTGTCCGCGCCAGCATTGAGTGATAACGTGAAAGCAACGAAACCAAAACATGCGCCGGAAAGCATCATGCCTTCGATGCCGACATTGACTACGCCGGAACGTTCGCACCAGATACCCGCCAACGCGCCGAGTACAACAGGCGTGGCAAGGCGCAAACTCACTTGCAGCATGACGGTCACGTTGGTGCTGCCGCCCGCTGCCGCGAGTACCAGCACCGTCGGGATGATCAGAATTCCCGCGATGAGCAGCAGCATGGACTGTGCGCGTGCCAACGCTGTGATCCCCGCTTTTGTGACGGCGGGCAGCACCCCCACCACGCCCACGATCACGTAGAAGATTGACACAATCCACGTATAAAGTCCGGTGGGGATGTGCAGCCGCGTATCCGGCAGCGCCCGCCCGAACGTGAACGTCGTCGTCAAATCAGACGGCGTGGAAAAATTCGAGATCAGCAGCACCACGCCGATGATCAAGAAGAAGGCAGAAAACACGGCGGGGCGTGTGATGCGCTTGCGTAGGGTTGTTTCTGGTGTGGTGGCGGCAATCGCCGGGTTGATAGATGCCATCTATTTCCCTCCCCAGCCGGTTATCAACGTCGGCGTTTTCTCGGTGGGCTTGGGAATCGCCCACAGGTAACGGATAATCGCATCGGCGGCGATGAACATGATGATCAACGCTTGAATGATCTTCACAAGGTCAATGCTGATGTCGGCGCGAAGCTGCATCAAGCCTGCGCCCGCCAGCAGCGCGCCCCACAAAAAGCCCGCTGCCAGCATGTTTCGCATGTTGGTGCGCGCCAGCAGTGCGACGGCAATCGCGTCGAAGCCTAACCCCGCGAAAAATTCCGGTTTCATGTTCATTTGCACGCCCGTCATTTCGATGGTGCCTGCCAAGCCCGCCAACGCGCCGCTGAGCGCCATGGCAAGGATGATGTTGCGCGGCACGCTCATCCCCGCGTAGCGTGCCGCATCGGGATTTTCACCGACGGTACGCAGTTCAAAGCCAAGCGTAGTTTTGTTTAAGAACCAATCGCTAAACCAAACCGCGAACAACATTACCAAAAAGCCAATATGCAGCGCCCCGCGCACCGTGATCCAGATGAGGAATAAGCCGCCCACCGCGATCAACAGGGCATTGATGACCGGGCGAAGCGCCGCCCGCCAGTTCTGCTTGATTTCGTCGCGGCGCGTGTACAGTCCAATCGCCAGCCAGATTACGCCAGCGATGATGAACAGCCACGGGCTGATGGTATCAAAGCGGGGAAGCTGTGCTGAGGGCAGCATGTTGGGCGTACTGGGGTTGCTGGCATTGGGATCCCCCAATATCCACGGGTTGGTGGATTTGATCAGCCAGTCCACGATGAGGACGGCGATGTAGTTGAGCATGATGGTGACGATGACTTCATGCGCGCCGGTATAGGCTTTAAGCGCGCCGGGAATCGCCCCGAACAATGCCCCGCCTAACAGCCCAATGATCAGCACCAGCGGGATATGGATGAAGGAGGGAAGGCTTGCGAAAATGGGCGAAAAGCCGAACCACGCCGCGATGATCGCGCCCGCGTACAACTGACCTTCCGCGCCGATGTTGAACAAGCCAGCTTTAAAGCCGAGCGCGACTGCCAGCCCTGCGATGATGAACGGGATCGAGCGCACGATCATGACTTCAAGATTGCCGGGGAAGAACAACAGCGCTGAAGCATCGCCAAAGCGCAGGTAGGTCACGTCGATTTTGTCGTCGCTGGTGTCCTCCGGCGTAAGACCGGGATTCATGACGCTGCCGACGAGCGAATTTCCGGGATCGACCACCAAGCGATTGCCGGGACGGCGCACGATCAAGTTTTCGTGGATCGCGCTTTCGAGTTCGGTAGTGATCGCCCTTTGCACGTCGCTTTCGGTTAGCAAGCCGAGATTGTACAATTCGCGCACCGTGGCGATTTGCCCTTCGAGCGCCGCCGCGTCATTTGTGCCTGCGGTTTCCAGCACTTCGACCACGCTCGCGACCCGCCGCGCCGCGCCAATGTCATTGGTGAGGGTTGGAATTTCGCTCAAGGCGGTGAGTTCCGGCGCATCGAGCGGCACGCCCGCCGCGCTAAGGGCATCAAGCTGCGGGACTAAGCGCGACATGCGGACGATGCCTTCTTCGTTTATGGCGTCCATGAGCGTAAGCATTTGCGCGTCATCCACGCCCGCCGCTGAAGGCGCGAAGCCTTCGAGCGCGGCGCGATTTTCTGCTGAAAGCGTGTCTTCTGTGGCGATGCTTTGCGCGAGTTCGCGCACTTCAGCGCGATCCGCCGCTTCAAGTTCGGTGATGATGGCGCGATTGGTTTCGTCTGCCAGCGCCGCCGCATACGCGCGCAGATCGGGAACATTTTCGCCTAGTGCTACAAGCGCGTCATCGTCGTAATCGGGGAAAGCTGTTTCCGCCAGCGTGAGCGCCGCCGCGTAGCGCCGCGCATTCTCCGCACCGATGAGGGCGAGATCGCCCACCGCGCGGTCAAGTTCGCGCAGTCCATTTTGGGTAAGGGGCGCGCCTTCCGCCGCCGCCGAATTCGCCAGCGCGATAATCAAGTCCAAGTCGTCAAGGCTCACTTGATCGTTAACTGCCAGTCCCAACGCGCCTTCGATGAGCGCGCCGTATGCTGTCCCGGCGATGTTCAAGCCGCGCGCAAAATCGCCGCGCCCGCCCGTCACAATCATGAAAGGGATGGTGATGATGAGCGCGGTCAGCACCGCCAGCACGGGCACCAGCGAGGGTGAAATACGTCCCCACGCCCGCCCGATAGGAGCGAGCGCGCCGGGGGCGCTTCCGCGTTTTGGAAGGTTGATAGTTCCTTCAGCCATGAAAAATCCTTTTGATGTTCATCGGTGGAGCGCGCGATCACGATTGATCGTTTGACTCGCGCCCACCATCCAGATTCTTGAGCGCCTGAATTTCTTGCGCTTCGCTGGCTTCGCCGTGTTTCACGCCAGCCATCAACAGCCCGATACGGTTGCGCTCCGCTTCGATGATCGGCAAAATGTCGATGATCTTTCCGGCGAACATGACCGCCACACGGTCACTTAAGCTCAATATTTCGTCGAGTTCTGCGCTGACGAGCAGCACTGCTGTGCCGTTGTCGCGCATTCGCACGATTTGCTTGTGGATGAACTCAATCGAGCCAACGTCCAGCCCGCGTGTCGGCTGCGCGGCGATCAAGACTTTACAGTCGCGGCTTAATTCGCGCGCGATGATGGCTTTTTGTTGGTTGCCGCCGCTTAACGCACTGATGCGCGTGAAGATGCTCGGCGTGCGAACGTCGTATTTCTTGACGAGTTCGGCTGCTTGTTTTTGGATTTCGCGGTCATTGGAAAGGATGCCGACAGAATACGGGGTGACGTAATAACGCTGAAGCGCCATGTTATCTTTGACAGGGAATGACGACACCAGCCCGTTTTTCTGGCGGTCTTCGGGGACGTGGCTCACGCCGCTTTCGGTGATTTTGCGCGGCGGCGCGTTGGTGATATCTTTGCCGTCAAGGTAGATATGTCCGCTAAGCACCTTGCGAAGCCCAGTCAGGGCTTCGACCAGCTCGGTTTGCCCGTTGCCCTGCACGCCCGCGATGCCGACGATTTCGCCCGCGCACACATCGAGCGATACGCCGCGCACCGCCGGAAGCTCACGGTCATCGACGACGTGCAAATCTTTGATTTGGAGCAGGGGCGCGCCCGCTTTGCATTCCATCTTTTCGACGGTGAGCAGCACTTCGCGCCCAACCATGGACGATGCCAGCATTTCTTCAGTCGAACGGCGCGGGTCGGCATGACCGGTCACTTTGCCGCCGCGCAGCACCATGATGCGGTCACAGATGGTCAGCACTTCTTTCAGCTTGTGGCTGATGAAAATGATGCTGACACCGCGATCTATCAGCGTTCGCATAATGTCGAACAAGCCTTCGGCTTCCTGCGGGGTCAGCACGGCGGTTGGCTCATCGAGAATGAGAATATCCGCTTTGCGGTAGAGCGCCTTGATGATCTCCACGCGCTGCTGCACACCGACGGGTAAGTCCTGCACCAGTGCATCGGGATCGACTTTTAAGCCGTAATGATCCGCGATTTCGAGAATGCGCGCGCGGGCAGCCCGTCGATTGAGGAAGGGTCCCATAGTCGATTCATTACCGAGCATGATGTTTTCGGTCACGGTGAGGACGGGCACCAACTGGAAATGTTGATGCACCATGCCAATGCCGCGCTGGATAGCATCATTGGGGTTGTGGATGGTTACGGGTTCGCCGTTGATGAGGATTTCGCCTTCATCCGGCTGATAAAGCCCGTAGATCAAGTTCATGAGCGTACTTTTGCCCGCTCCATTTTCGCCCAGCAAGCCCAGCACTTCGCCTTTGTACAGCTTGAGATCGATATGATCGTTCGCCAGCACGCCGGGAAAGCGTTTTGTCAAGCCGCGCACCTCAAGGACGACTGGACGGTCACTAACCGGAGAGGGGTTCGCCGCGCCCGTTGATGGCGCAGGGGATGGGACAGCACTCATACATGCCTCGGATGTGCTTCGGAAATGCAAGATGGCGCGTAAGTATAAACGGGTGGGAGCATTTCCGAAAGAAAACGGATACCGTTTTAAGAAGTGCGGTTTTTTAGGGGCGGCATACATGCCGCCCGCCTAATGAACGGGCGCGATATATCGCGCCCCTACAAACACCGTGTTATTTCTCAATCGTCAATTTTCGAGCGTGGAGCATTGTGCTTGAACGATCAAACTAATTTCCCGAAGCGAAAATCCCCACGCCTTGTAGGTTATGATTATGCGCGAGAAGGCGCATATTCCATTACTGTATGCACTCATGAGCGCATAAATCATTTTGGGCAAATTACAAACGGTATCATGTATCTCAATGCAATTGGCATGATTGTGAATACTTGTTGGAATGAAATACCTATCCACTACCCATCCGTAGAACTAGATGCTTTTGTCATCATGCCCAATCATTTGCATGGGATATTGGTGTTCGATGATCTCGTGTCGGTTTCTGCTCACTCTCGTTCGTTAGGGGTCATTGTGAGCACGTTTAAGGCTGCTGTCACTCGTAGAATTGCCAAACTCACCCTAACTGAACCGCCCACACGATTATGGCAGCGCAATTATTACGACCACATCATTCGCAATGAAGCGGATTTGAACCGAATTCGAGAATATGTCATGTCAAATCCTGAACGCTGGCAAGAAGATCGCTTCTACGGAATGTAGAACGCATTTCAAAAATCGATTTCTAGATTCCCAGCCATGTTACACTATGTGCAGAACAGGTGTGGAGAGCTTTCGAGATGACGATTGCACAGCGTATGACGGTACAGGAGTTCAAGGCATTTATCCGCCGCCCTGAAAACGTAAACCGCCGCTTTGAACTTATTGACGGGGAGATTGTCGAAAAAGTGCCGACCTTTTTGCACGCCAAAATTCAAGGCTTGATCATCACCCTGCTCAACCTGTTCTTATTCGATCATCCGATTGCCCATGTGCTGCCAGAAATTGAGGTTGTGCTGCCCGATGATAACGATAATGAACGTGTCCCGGATGTGGGGGTCGTTCTCGCAAAAGGGCATGTGTTAGAACCGAATCGCGGGCTTGATTTTGTGCCGGAACTGGTGGTCGAAATTCAATCACCCAGCCAGAGCGATGCGTTTATGCGCCGAAAAGCGGATTATTTTCTCGCTAACGGCGCGCGCATCGTGTGGATTGTGTATCCGCGTCTGAAGCTGGTCGAGGTGCTGGCGCGAGAGGATCGCGTGTTATTGGGTATAGATGATACGCTCACTGGCGGGGATGTACTGCCCGGTTTCACCTGTCCGGTGAGCCGCATTTTTCCAACGTTGTAATACAAGGGTTTGGCACGGGCGGAACAAGTTCCGCCGAAACAAATGTCGCCAAACCCCTACAACGATTTCTACGCCTTCTCGACAGCCCCGTTGCGATATGGTGAATACGCTTCGATCCACTCTTTATCATGCTGCTTGATGAAAAACTCGGCTTTTTCTACCAGTGACCGATTGCCGATGAACAGCGGCACGCGCTGATGCAGCGTATGCGGCTGAATATCCAAAATGCTGCCGATCCCGTCCGATGCATAGCCGCCCGCGTGTTCCGCGAGAAAGGCTAACGCCTGCGCTTCAAACATCAGGCGCATTTTGCCGTAGGGTTTCTTGCCATCGCGCAGATCATACGGATAGAAGAATACGCCGCCGCGCAGCAAATTTCGGTGAAAATCGGATACCATCGATCCGATATAACGGTGTGATAAGGGCGGACCACCTTCGCCATCAATGCCTTGCAGCCAGCGTGTGAAGCGGCGAACACCATGCGTCCAGTATTTTTCGTGTCCGTGGTTGGCGCTGTAGAACTGCGGCGGTTCTGGAATGGTGATATTCGGGTGACTGAGCAGAAATTCGCCCACGCTTGGCTCCAGCGTGAAACCATGCACGCCATGCCCTGTCGAATACACCATCATGGTGCTGCTGCCATAAATCATGTAGCCCGCCGCGACAAGATTGCGCCCCGGCTGAAGCACATCTTCAATAGTGCCGTGTTCGCCCGTTGTGATTTTGCGAAACACGGCGAAAATCGTGCCGACGGACACATTCACATCGATATTGGACGATCCATCGAGTGGATCATACAGAAGGATGTATCGCCCCGTGCCAAAATGCGTCGGGATGGGGATGATGTCGTCGTGTTCTTCGCTCGCCATGGCGCACAGGCGACTGGTATGATCGTTGAGGCGAAAAATCGTGGAATCCGCGAATAAGTCGAGTTTTTGCTGGCGTTCGCCGTACACATTCTCGCTTTCTGACGCGCCGAGAATGTCGGTCAAGCCCGCGCGGGTGGTTTCCCGCGCGATGATTTTGCCCGCCAGCGCCATATCGTAAAGTAGGCTGGTAAATTCGCCTGTGGCGTTGGGGTACTGCTTCTGCTGTTCAAAAATGTGCCGTTCTATCGTATGAATCTTCGGAGGCATAAGAACACTTTCTCCTTTTTTTGTGATTCTACACGATAGAACGGCAAACGCTTATTCAGGCATCGTGCAAGATGCCTTATTTATTTTGAGATTGGCTAGTTTTCCCCAAACGGATCGGCATATTCAAACGATCCGCTGTCGCATTGAACGGGCGGTTCGGCATTACCTTCTATGGGTCTGATAAATCCACGCTGATCGCGATCCACTACGCCGCCATCAACGTTCAAGCAGTCTGCCGCGCCATCGATGATCATGTCTCCCGGTATAAGCGCGTGATAGGGGGTGAATCCGCCGTAAGGGTTCCCCAAGCCTTCAAGGGTCATTTCCGCGAAGCTGAACCCCGCGCAGCTTGTATCACCGATGTTGTCGATGTAGTTCCCGCCCGCGCTGCTGATCGATGATGCGGAACAGGCGGCGACACTGCCCACCACTATGAGCGAGTTCTTGATGGCAAAATTACCCGGTCCCGCCAGTGTGCCGCCGTTCGATGCGGTGTTGTTGTACAGCGTCACAAAGCTCAAGCGGGCGCTGCCTTCATTGTAGATTGCGCCACCCGCGCCCGCCGAATTGTTTGTGGAGAAGGTCGAATTATGCACAATGATCGATGCGTCGGAGGCGTTGTAAATGCCTGCGCCCGCACTTGAATCGCCCGTACCGTTGTTATCGAATGTGCTGTCATAGATGTTCGCCACACCGTAATTGACCAGCCCGCCGCCCGCCGCGCCTGCGGAATTGCTTGTCAGGCGGACATTATTGAGCGTGAGCTGTCCAGTGTTCTTGATCGCGCCGCCGAAAGACACACCCATCGAGCCATTGGTTGTCAACGTGCTGAATGTAATCGTGGTGGTGCCGCCGTTGTAGATCGCGCCGCCTTCACCGTTTGATTGTCCGCTTCCGGTGATGGTCACGCCGTCAAGCTGAAGGTTTCCGCCGGAAGTGACCGCGAAGGTGCGCCAACCGGGGGTAAAGTCCATAGAATGCGTGATGATCGCGCCGCTGCCCCAAATCACGATGCTGCTGGTGATGACGGGCAGCGCCGAATCGCCGTTGAGCCCGCCGTTGCTCGCCGCGCCGTTAAAGGTGTACGAGCCGCTTTCCGCCAGCCAGATCGTATTTTGACCGGGATAGCAGAATTCGTCATTGGCGGCGTTGATGGCGTTGACGAAAGCGCCGGTATCCCCGTTGGGAATTATGAAGGGGACGATTGGACACGACGGCGTAGGCGTTGGAGTGGGTGTCAACGTCGCGGTATCGGTTGGGAGACTGGTCGCGGTATCCGTAGGTGTATCACTGGGCGTATTGGTGGGCGTATCCGTTGGGGTGTCGGTGGGCGTATTGGTCATTGTGTCTGTTGGCGTATCGGTGATGGTCGCCGTATCTGTGGGGGTTGCTGTGTCTACGGGAGTATTGGTCGGAAATTCGGATGTGTTCGTCGGCGTATTGGTTGGCGGGCTGGCAACAGGCGTATTCGTCGGGAAGGCAGGCGCGGAGGTGTTGGTGGGCGTATTCGTCGCAAATGGGAATCCACCGCCGCCTGTAACTACCGTATCCGATGGCGTGGGATCGCCAGTGTCGTCGGGCGCTTCGTAGCCGGGAATATCAATCGGGTAGTTGAGCGTGAAACCTTCGAGCGCGTAGAACTGTTCCAGCACTTCGGGGGGGACAGTCGCGGCATCTGACCAGCCGCATCCATCGACAAGCTGGCGATCATCTTCGTCGCCTTCCACGCCCAGATCGCTTGGGCGCGAGAGGCACATCACGCTGTTTGATCCTGCCGGAATCACTTTTTCTTCCGGCGTGTCCGGGTTGATGATCGCCTGACCATCGAGCGTGATCACTTCGAGAATGGACGCGACTTCTTCGCGGTTGAACTCATACTCATCATCGAGCGAATCGATGAGCGTGCCCACGACTTCAACTTCGCGCAGTACGACGGTTGAACCGATGCGAATTTCCGCGCCGTTGACGCTGAACTGCACTTGAAGCTGCTGCGGACTTTGCACAATGAGCGCGTCCGGCGCTTGCGAACATTCCAAGCCGCCGATGCGCGTGCGAAGATAAAATGCCTGCATTTCGGTGCGCGCTTCCGGCGCGATTACGGTGAGCGCCGCCGTGTCCATGTCATCAAAGGCGCTGACTTCCACCCAACCTGTGTACAGCGTGCTGTCATCGTCAGGATCGCTGGTGATGCGAACCCATGCGTTGTCGGGTGTGATGGCATCGATGAGGACGCGCGTTCCAGCAGAGATCTGCTCGATGATGCTGGACTGCGGATTGGGCGCAAAGCGAATCGACGCGCTGCTGTTAGTCGTGGCGCTGATGCTGTTTTCGGCGGCGGGGGCGATATTTTCCGGCGCGACGGCGCTTTCCATTGTAGTATCGCCCACCAGCATGAACAGCGCATTTTGACCGGGCAGCGTGCCGGGGAGATTCGCTTGCAGCGCCATGACCGCGATTCCCCATTCGCCGCTTTCGATGATGAGTGGAGTCGTTTGCAAGCGGCTTAAGATGTCGATGGCGCTGCGATCACTGGGCTCCGTGAAAAATCCGCTGGGCTGCGGCTGCGAAAACTCGCGCTCGACACGGTTGTTGCCATAGCAGGCACTGTTGCGCTGCATACTGGGACAGTTGGATTCGGCAGCGTTCAGCGCGTCTTGAATCAGCGTGGGACAAACAGCGTTAGTGGTTTGCGCGGCAGCAGCAGACAAGCCGCTTCCGAAAATAAGCACACTGCTGACAAGACTGATAAGCAGCATCCGCGCTGATTTTAGCTTTGAGAGGTGACGTAAGCTCACGTTGCGTATCCTCATCTAGCAGTTGAATAACATGGATTCGATTATAAGGACAGTGGTGTAATACACAACCATTAGGGGCGCGCGGCACTTGTTCCAACCCGATGCGCCCGTGAATTGCACTGCACCATCGCGGGCGGTTCACGAATCACCCCTACTGCAAAATTCCCCTTGACGCTGCGCGGCGGCGTGCTATACTGATCTGTACATACGCGGGTGTAATTCAGTGGTAGAATGTCTCCTTGCCAAGGAGAATGTCGTGAGTTCGAATCTCATCGCCCGCTCACAACGATAGGCGCTCAATTGACTGAGTGCCTATTTTTTTTATTGATTCGCCAGCACCGCCGCGATGATCGCCAAACCGAACACCAGAAACATCACGCCAAACATACGGGCATAACATCCCCATGTGTTCGGCGGTTCGCGCGTAGGTTCATATATCCGCAGCTTAAAATTATGAAAGTCCGCCTTGGTTAAGCGCCAAATGCGAACCGGCGCGATGAGATACGCCAAGCCCGCGACAGTCATCACAAGCCCAAGAAACAACAGCAGCAGCCAATACCCAGCGCTCATTTATTCTCATCCACCCGCCGCTTGGCTGGAATCAACTCGCCATCGTCGCTGATTTCCATCACATGTTCTTCGCCTGATTGATCGCTCAACCGCTCAACCGCGCCATCGCGCTTGGGTTTTTCCGCGCCGTATTCCATCGCCGCCTGCATGTTCGCCAGCATTTGTTTATTCATCGCCCGCTGTAATGCCTGCTGCTTGATCGCTTTGTCCATGATGCCGAAATCCGCCAACCCGCTGATCCAGTAGAAGATCAGCGTGGTCAGCCAGCCCATCGACATCATGCCCGCCGCGGTTTCGGGCTGTCCGCTGGTAAGGGAAATCAGCCCGAACAAGCCGAACATGCCCGTGCTAATGATGAGATATGTCCCGCGCAGAAAGTTCTTGATCTTCTTGGTTTGGGTTTCGACTTCTTGATTGAGCGCCTGATAATCGATCTGGTTCTCCATGCTGTCCCCCTCATGCGTAGATATGTTCGATTATATGCGCGGCGTGGTTTTTCGGTGTGCGGCGGCTATTTCTTGCGATCCGGGCGTTTCGCTGTGCCTGTGTAGCCCATGTCTTTTAACCGTTTCGCTTCCAAGTCTTCTAATATTGCCGCGACTCGCCCATAATCCGCGTCGGGGATTTTGCGATCATGCCCGTTGGCATCACGGTACACATAGCCGACCCCGTTACACCAGTCGCAATCGACGGCTTCGCCTGTCTCATCGTCGCTGATCCAGCCGTAGCCATCACACGACACGCACATCACAATCTCGTCCATATTTCCCTCATGACTTCCATATCACATCGTCGGGATAGGTCTGCCAGCGTCAGCGGGGAATAAAATCCTCCATCGTACGTAAAAAAGGGACATCCAACGGGGTGTCCCATGCGTACCAAGTTGATCGCAGCATTTCTAGCGAAAAGTTCCTTAACTTGCTGCATATGGGACATCCAACGGGGTGTCCCTACTTGAGAATTACGCTGCGGAAATGTGGTCATGGCGATTCTGTAGGGACGCGCAACGGCGAGTCCACCCATCGCCCCACTAATTTATCCTGAACAACGTCACCGTCGCGCCAAACGTGATCACATCGCCGTCGCGCAGCATACGTCCTTTTTCGTTCGTCGGCGTGCCGTTGACGAGCGTGCCGTTAGCACTCCCAAGATCGCTCAACAGCCATACGCCGTCGCGCAGTTCCAGCCGCGCATGAGGACGCGACACCGACGGGTCTTGCAAACACACTTCCCAATCGGCTTTGCTGGTCGCTCTCCCCACCGTGATCACGTTCGCCAATAACGGGATCGCCGTCCCTTCTTGTGGACCGTTCGTGATCAACAGCTTGCCGCGCCCTGTGCCTGTCACCGCCGTGATTAAGGTCGCGCCTGTGGTCGCTTCGCGCTCGTCTAAGACTGCCGCGAATTGCAGTGTCGGCACATACAGGCGAATTTCGTCGCCGCTGGTCAGGGGATACGGTTCGGTCACACGCACGTCATTCACCCACACACCGTTGGCGCTGCCCAAGTCGTTGATCATGAACAAGCCTTCGCGGTAGTTGATGACCGCGTGTTGGCGTGAGACATGCTGCTCTTTGATGCAAATGTCATTGCTCTCTAAGCGACCAATACTCGCCGTCGCCCCTTCCGCGAGGAAGAATTCGATGTTCTCGCCGCTTTGCGGGTCGTTCCAACTCACTTTTGCTAAAACGGGCGCGCCATCCACCGTCATATGCTGCGTTCCTGCCTCAGTAACCTGCTGATTCAGTTTTGTAAGTGAACGTAAATACTCCTAAGTGTACTGCAAAGTGCCGTTTGCGGCGCATCGCCATGTGTAAAAGAACTGTTCTGAACAGCGGCGCTTTTCAAAAATACGGACATTTTAGGGCAATTCTCAATACTGCTTTATGCTGTCTCGATCTACGGCGTATCTTCGCTTGGCGCGTCAATGCGCCGCTGAAGCGCGGTTTCGCCCATGCCCGGATACCACTCATCGGGAAGCGCGCCCGTCGGCTGGGTGACCACCAATCCGCCCAAATCGCGGGCGATCAATTCAATCGCCTTCGGGTTGATCCACACCACACTGTCCACCTGTACGGCGACTGCCCCCGCTTCGAGATAGTCGCGGGCATCTTCTGGCGTGTGAATTCCACCAGCGCCAATCACAGGTATGTCTACACGGCGTGCCAAATACCCAACCAGTCGCAGCGTCATCGGCTTAACGAGTGCCCCGTACAAGCGACCACTCACCAACCGCCCACCAGAATCGCGGGCTGTGCCGCGCGGCGGGGCGCTCACCACCAGTCCGCCCGCGCCCGCGTCCACAATCGAACGGGCATAATCCGCGCCCACGCCGAAGGGAAGGCGCGCCAGAACCGGCTTTTCGGTTGATTCAACCAGCGCCTTGATCTGCCGCGCGGCTTCGACCACGCTCACCTCATCGTTGATGCCGACTTCGATTCCGGCGATACATTCTTCTTCGTCGATGCGTTCGGCAAAGCGGCGCGAATCATCCGCATTTAAGGGGATGATGTGCAGAATCAGCGGCACAGGCAGCCGGCTCCACAGGTTGCGGTGCGCGCTGATCACCTTGCTCACGCCGGGATTGGGCAGTCCGGTATGCACCAGCACGCCCGCATCCAGCGGGATCACCCGTGTGCCGCTGGCGGGATTCCACGCCGCATAGGTGACCGGATTAGTGACTATCGCGCCGAGCTTGTCGATCTGCACCAAGTCACGGTATTCGTCGCCATAGCCAAACACGCCCGCCGCGTTCATCACAGGCGTATTGAGGGTCAAGCTCCCTTTGCTGGAAGCAGTAATCGTCACGGTCATGGGCTGTCCTACGGGAATTTCACTTCGGTGAGGTCGAAGGCGGGTCCCTGTTCACAAGCGAAATGTGATGTGCCTTTGGTGCGGATCACACATGCGCCGCACGCGCCCACGCCGCAGGGCAGCGGCGGTTGAAACACGCCGAACAGGTAATTCGACGGCAGATCGGCGCGAAGCTGACGGAACAATTCCAACACGCGGGTGAAGTAGGTCATTTCGTCAGCGGGATTGACCACGACGAACACTTGATCCGCCCAACCGATGGTGGTGACGCGGTTCGCCCAGTTCATCTGCTCATCGCCGTGCAAAATCTCGACTTCCGGCGGAAGATGTTCGGTCTTGTAGTTGACAGCGGTGCCAAGCAGCACGAGCGTGACGTTGACATGGTTGACGAGCAGCGCCGGAATCGAAAACAGCAGCGGAGTGGGCGCGGTATCAAGCGCGATCATCAAGACGCTGCGAAGTGTGCGGCGGTAGCGAAACGGCTGCCCGACAATCCCTAACACACTCACCTGTGTACTAGGCATGTACATGCTCGTGATCGGGCGTTCGACCACCAGTGCCGACTTGTTGACACTGACGGGAAACCAGTGTTCGCGCAAATAGGGATCAAGTGTGTGCGTGACACGCGCCAGAAGCGACTGCCCCGCTTTCATATTCAGCAGCATGTGATCTGTCGAGAGGATCACATGCTGGTGGGTTTCGTTAATGCGGCGCACGCGCTCGATGTTGAGGATAAGTTCACGCATATCGATAGCTGTAGCTGAAAATCACTGCGAACAATACCCTAAGTGTTACAGAAGGGGTGAAAGCGCGCAAGCATCAGGTTGCGCTCACTCGACCACTGGCAGCGATTCGCAGGCAGCGCTCAAGAGCATAAATTCGCCCATCACCCAACCTTCTTGACCCGCATAGATCGTGCGCCACCACATGCCATCCGCGCTCTTGCCATACAGATCGATGGATGTGCCAAATGGGATGGTCAGCAGCGTGTTATCCGGCGCGTTGATGATTTGTGGCGTGGAGCGCAGCCGCAGATTGTATTCGACGGACGCGAGACATGGGGTAATCGGTGTCGGCGTGGGCAGCGGTGTGCGGGTAGCGTACCGCTGAATTGTCGGGAAGGGCGTTGATGTAGCCCAAAGCGTGCGCGTCGGCGTGGCGGTCACGGTTGGCGTGACGGTAAGAGTTGGGGTTGGGGTGGCGGTGAGGGTTGCCGTCGGTGTAGATGCTTCTGCTTCGGCGGTGGATTCCGCGCTTCCGCGCCGCCCGGCACCGCCGCCGAAGCGTTCGCCCAACGTATTCAAGTCGTTGTTGGCGGCGATGCGGACGAAGTTTTCCATTTGCGAGAGGATGATCGCTGCTTGCAGCGCGTTGATCTCGCCCGCTGTTACCGACTCACGAATCGTTTGGCGCATAATTTCGGTGATGCCGTTGATGACATACTCGACATCGCCACCATTTTCGCTGACGAGTTCGGCAAGCGGCTTGCCTGATTCTAGTTCAGCAATCACCTGTTCTTCAGGAATATCCACCTGCGCCATGATGACTTCGCGGATTTGGTTGAACAAAATCGCGCCGCGCTCTTGCATCCGCGCTTCAGCGGCGGCGGTGGGATCAACCGGGGTGGCGGTGGGTTGTTCCAACGAATCAGCCGCGATGGATTCGCCGGGCGCGCCGCCGCGCGTCCCTACATTCACGGATGACTCGGCGCGCAAATCGAAATACACCGATGTAAACGGAGTGGTCAGCGTTGCTAAGGCGAGAAACGCGCTGCCGAACACCCCCAAAATCCCGCGCGATCCTTTGAGGCGCTGCGGGCGAAACAGTTCGATAAGCAGGATCAGCACGCTGAAGGCGGCAGCAAAAGCGGCGATCATGCGGGCGTAAAATTCAATTTGGCTGTCGGGCGATTCGGTGCTGTAGTTGACGATGAGCGCGGCGAGAGCGACGAAGACGGTAAGAAATGCCAGCAGCAGATCGAGAAAGCCGACCTTGCGTGCGGGCATAAACGCTTTGAACAGATTATTGAGCATCCACAGCGCGGCGAACAGCGCGCTCACCACGAGAAGTAATAGAGCCAAAGGGCAGTATCCCCTGTATGAAATTTCACACACCTACATGATTGTACGCAAAACTGGAGGAATACGTCGTAAGCGTTCAGCAAGTGTTAACGCGGTGAGAAAAATTATACAGGGTGATCCGCCCGCCAGATGAGCGATGGTGCGGGAAATTGATCCAGTTGAATGCGGTACGGGGCGAGCTTGAGCAGACCAAAACCATCAAGATTTTTGAAGATCGGTTCGGGATCGTAGCCAAGCGGCAGCGGCGCGGATTTGAACAAATCCCAAATGCGCTGACGTTCGCTCATGTCATTGACCCATTCCGTCCGCGCATCAACGTAGACAGGCTTGGCGATATCTGCGATGTACGCCAGGGAAACATACGGGTTGTGCGCGAGATGCTTTGCCTTGTACGAATTGGGATTAGTGCCAATGAATCCGGTTGAGCCTTCCCAGATGGAATGCAGCACACGCGAACGGGGTCGCCCGTTCGCATCGACGGTTGCAACAGCGCACCACACCATTGTATGGACGCGCTTGATGAATTCGGCTTCAATGTCAGAAAAGTTGATCACCGATATACCATCCCCTTACGCTGCGTTTTTCTCATTATAAGAGAATGTGCTGCAGCGCGCAGCAAAACGGCATGATCATTCTGCGATTGGAGTGTAGGCGATGCTGTACGGGTTCGCACCCCCTGCATAGCGCGATCCCAGCGCCGCGTTCAACCGCTCTATGGTGTTCACATCGTCCCCAACGTACAGCACAATCAATGTATCATGCAGATAGAGATGCGGCGTTGCCAACCAGTCAATCACCTGTGCGATGCCATCCATGTGGATCGTGAGCGCGTCCGGCGCGAAACGGGCGGCATCCGCGAGCGCGGCGGCGGCGCTGGCATATTCGAAGAACTGCACTTGCGCGCCATCGAGCATGAGCATGTTGCCTTTCACCGAGAGGTAGCGACTGCTCACTTCGCCGCCGATCCTGATTTGCGCGCCATCATCGTTCAAACGCTCGATCAACTGCTTGGCAGCACGGGTATCCGCGAAAGGCGGATGAGGATCGGCGTAGGGACTGCACGCGGCGAAAATCCATGCAGCGGTGATGAGCGTTAGCAGGAAGACAGCAATCGGATTTAGAAGGCGGACAAACAAACGGCGCATGAGGGTGAACTCTTTTCGTTGATCAGATTTATCAACACGAGCGTTTGTATTCACCCTTTTAGACGAAAAAATTCCCGTAAAAGTTTCATGACGCATTGAAACTCAGCCGCCGCGACGGGGTGGGCGTGCCGTGATCTGTGGCACGGGAAGTGTTGTGCTTGGGGTAGCATTGTAATCGACAGTGATTGTCGTCGTAATCGCCGTTTCGGTGATGATAAGCGCGTTGATACGGATGCTGACTGCCGCGCCTGCTGCTTCGAGCAAGATGGCATTGAGCGTCTGTTCAACCGTGTCGAGCAAAGTATCGACTGCTGTGACCGGAACGGCGCGACCATCAAGTGTGGCGGCGATGAGTGTGAGATCGATGACGCTGTTTTGTACACCGACAGCGAGTGTGACGACTAATGTTCCCGTGAGCTGTCCAACTGTGAAGTTCGGCACAATGAGGATCATGCCGCCGCTGATTAGGTTGGTGGTTGAGCCGGGATAACCCGCCGCTGCGAGTGCTTCGCTGATCGCCAGATTGACGATGCTTTCGCTGACGCTGAACGTGGTGGTAACGCTGCCTTCACCCGTGTTGACTCCCGTAGAGCCCCTGACATTGGTCGCCACTGCGTTTAGGGTGGCGGCGCTCATGGTAGAGACCGCGTTGAGGGTCGCTTGTGCGCCGCTGCCAATCGCGTTGAGCGTTGCCGCGCTCATGGTCGCGGCGGCATAAATGGTTGCTTGCGCGCCGCCGCCCGGCGCAGATGGAGTACGCTGTGCGCGCTGCGCGAAAACGGGCGCGCTTATCGCCATGGTGAGGATAAGGGCACAACCGAAGCAGAGGGCGGCGAAAAGTGTGCATTTCTTCATGGTTGATCCTGTGATGTGTGTGATGTGGGAAGTGTCTTATAAGTGTGTTAGCACGATTTTGCGCGGGTGTAAATAATGTGAAAACAAAAAGCGGCGCAGAATGTTCTGCACCGCTTGATAGCACTGTATTTGTCTGTCCGCTGTGGGTGGCAAGCACCGAATTATGTGAGGCGGGTGTAGTACTCGACGATCAACTGTTCGGTGACGGGCACGGGGATTTCTTCGCGCGTGGGAAGCTGACGAAGCGTCGCGCTCATGCTGTTGCGATCCACCTGCAAGTAACCGAGATTGTACGCGGTGCTTTCCATCGCGTCAGCGACGTGCGGATTCTGGCGCATCTTTTCATGGACTTGGAAGGTCATCCCCGGCCTGACCGAGAACGAAGGCAGGTCAACGCGCTTGCCATCGACGAGGATGTGACCATGCACAACCATTTGACGCGCAGCCCAAATCGTCGCGGCGAAACCAGCGCGATAGACGAGGTTGTCTAGGCGGCGTTCGAGCAGGATCAACAGGTTTTCGCCCGTGTTCCCCGGCTGACGACGCGCGCGCAGAAAGTAGCGGCGAAGCTGTGTTTCGCGGACGTTGAAGATGAACGACAGCTTTTGCTTTTCGTTCAACTGCATCCCGTAGTCGCTGCGGCGACCAGAGCGGAAGGATTTTTCCTTGCCGTGATCGCCGGGGGGATACGGACGCTTCTCAATAATTTGTTGATATTTTCTACGCGGGATCAGCACTTCACCGAAGCGGCGCTGAATTTTCGCCTTTGGACCGTGATACGAAGCCATGAATTCCTCTGTTTTGTAGTCGGTTCTACACCGTGTCGCCAGACAGCGGACAAGATGAACGGGTTGCCCCGAAAATGGACGGACAGAATGGCTGACATTGTACCTTCTTTATCGGAGATTTCTAGGGTAGGTTTACCACGCTTTTATCTGGGTTTGCGTTGCGTAAAGGTTAAGCGCGGGGGGCTGACGTGAGTTTAGAACCGTGCCCATCCGCCGCCTGATATTGAAATGGGGCTTAATAGGGCGCGCGGGAATACGTTGCGCGCACTTTTTCTACGCCCAAGCGAGCGAGTGCTTCCTGCGGGTTAAATCCCATTGTTTGATACTGGCGGATGAGAGCAGCTTTCGCATTTTCGATTGCTTCTTCGCTTTCCCATACCGCCGTCGTAAGGACATTGTAACGGCTCTCACTTGTTTCAGGTGATTGAATGTAAATGTAGCCTTCGATAAACCCCGGTAGTGTGCTAATAAACTGCTGCACCCGTTCTGCTTGGCGCATAAAATCAGCTTTCACCGCTTCGGGAACAATAAACAAGTCGATCAGTACCTTTTCCATTTCGCCTCTCCCACACCGAGTTATGCAACACGATGTTGTACATGCACAATAAATGTGCTGTGTTATGCCGTCAAACAGCAAAGCGGCGTGACGTGCTGCTTACGCAGCACAAGGTGGGAAATTGGTGCAAAACATGGATGTGCATCAGGATTTGCGAGTCGTTCGCACACGAAAACTTTTGCGGGCAGCCCTTTTTGAATTAACCGTTGAAAAAGGATTCTCGAATGTGACGGTGCGCGATGTTTGCGAACGGGCGATGGTCAACCGTTCGACGTTTTACCGTCACTATCTCGACAAGCACGATTTGCTCATTCAGTATCTCGATGAGCTGCAAGCAGAGATCGCTGCTGCTGCAGCCGCACAAATGGATGCGGGCACATCAAACGCTGATGATCCTGTTCCGGCAGGGCTGCTAATGCTCTTGAAGCGCGTGCAAGAACAGGGGCGTTTTTTTCGGGTGATGCTTGGTCGTGATGGCGATGCGCGCTTTACAGATCGATTTCGCCAGCTTTCGCGGGATCGCTACCGTCTTATGCTTTCACGTAATCGGGGTGTAAGTGTGAACAGTCCGCCAGATGCGCTTAAGTTGGAGTACATCTCGTCGGCATCACTCGGCGCGATTTTGTGGTGGTTGGAGAACGATCAGCGGATTACTGCTGAACAGCTTGCGATGTGGCTTGGTCGGCTGAACATGACCAGTGCGAGCGTTTAAGCTCGATTGCAGACGTTAGCGTTTCTCCTCGTTGCCAATTGCGTACACATCGCGCCGATCCCAACCGGATTCGGCGGCAATAGCAGTCGCCGCGTCTTTGACCGACTCGCCCGCTGACAAGCGTTTACGCATGGCGGCGCGAACGGCGGATTCGTCCCATAGGGTGATTTGTGTGGGTACTGCGCCACCAATAAGGATGACAATTTCGCCGCGTGGGGGATTTGCTTGATAATGCGCCAGCACATCAGCGGCACGTCCGCGCTGAAATTCTTCGTAGATTTTGGTGAGTTCTCGCGCAACCACCACCGGACGATCTGCGCCATAGGCGGCGATGATGGCTTCGAGCGTATCGGTCACGCGGTTTGGGCTTTCATAGAGGATAATCGGGTGTGGGTGGTTTGCCCATGCGTCGAGCAGTTCGCGCCGCGCTTTGTCTTTCTTGGGCAAAAAGCCGAGAAACGTGAATCCATCGGTGGGCAAGCCGGACGCGACCAGCGCCGTGACCGCCGCGCACGCGCCGGGGAGCGGTTCGACGTTAATACCGCGCTCCACTGCTTCGCGGATGAGTTCGTAGCCGGGATCGCTGATGCCCGGTGTCCCCGCATCGCTGACAAGCGCCACGTTGCCTGTTTCGAGCGCGTCAAAAATCACGTCAAGTTTGGTGAGTTTGTTGTGTTCGTGATAGCTGGTCAGCGGCGTGATGATCTGATAGTGGTTGAGCAGGATGCGCGTGGTGCGGGTGTCTTCTGCGGCGATCAGGCTGGATTCGCGCAGTATCCGCAGCGCGCGCAGGGTAATGTCTTCGAGGTTGCCAATCGGCGTGGGGACAATAAAGAGAGTTCCCATGAGGAAAGAAAAAGGTTCACCGCAAAGAAGCAGACGTGAAATTAGGTAAGTCTTTTGTGTTTATCCTGCGAACCTCTCCCCCCGTCCCCCTCCCCGAATTCGGAGAGGGGGTGGCTCGCGTAGCGAGACGGGGGTGAGGTCATTTGTAATTTGTTTACCTGAGATCACTGAGGACGCAGAGAAAAATCGAATACAGGTTCTTTGCGATCCTTGCGCGCTTTGCGGTGAATCTTGCTCTTATAGTTACGCCAGCGCGTCGTAGCCGGGACCCTTGCTGAAGAAATCGTAGTTCGGCTGGATGTCAGCAGTGAGGTCAACAACTTCGCCGCCCACCGCAGTGACGCGCGTTTTTTCCGCAAACGGGATGCGCTCCTGACCTGCCGCCATCGTGTATGCTGAAGGCACTTCTTCTTCGATGAAAATAGCTTCATAGGGGCATTCCGGCACACACGCGCCGCAGTCGATGCAGGTGTCGGGATCGATGAAATACCAAGGCCATTCGTTTTCCGGCTGACCGGGGACAATACATTCGACGGGGCAGACTTCCACGCACGCGCCATCGCGCAGACACAGGCTGGTGATAATATGGGTCATTTGACTGTCTCCTCAAACGATTGATCCACGACGGTGGATGACTCTGTGACGATGTTCAATTGAGGGGAAGTGTAGCGGAAATTAACGCGCTGATCTGGAACTTTTGTTGGATTTGAAAACCAAATTTAACAGATGCTCATGCGTCGCACAACCGATGATTAAATTGAATTAACTCAGGTTAATTTGCTTATCCGGCATGAGGTTAGTTTCAGCGAGGTATTCCAGCCCGGCGCGATCCACAATGTAAACAGTGCGTCCTTTTTTACGCAGCAGCCCTGCGTTGAGCAGTCCGCGCAATGCCCGCCCCACGACTTCGCGGGTGGTGCCGAGGATATTCGCCATTTCTTCTTGCGTAAGCGCGGAGGGCATTTCGGCAATTTGATCGGCGTAGGCGGTTTCGTGGAGAAACAACTTTGCCAAGCGCGAAGGGATGCTGCGGAAGGTCATGTCCTCAAGGCGTTCGATGTAATCCCGGTTGAGGCGTGCCAACACCTGCACGGTGTTGCTCAACAACTGGCGTTCGCTTGCCATTAAGTTAATCAGGGCGCTGTGCGAAATGCTGACAATTTCGCAGTGGGTGACGGCAACCGCGTTGAACGGATTTTCACCGCCATCAACTGCGGCGACTTCATTGAATGTCGATGGCGCGCGGAGCAGACTCAACGTGTGCAGCCGCCCTTCATTGTTGATGCGGTAGATACGCACCAAGCCATCAACGACGATGTGAAATCCCGCGCAGCATTCACCTTCGTTGAAGATGACCGCCCCTGCTTGGTAAATGTGGCGGCGGGCGCATCGCTGCACACGGGCAAGGCTAGAGGCATCCATGCCCGCGAAGAAGGGGATGTTATCCCAATCGAGGTGGATTTCCGTCACTGCTGGGGATGCGGGAGGACAATTGGGTACTTTGTCTTTGTTGGGGCGAGAAGTTGGTTTGCTCATGCGCGGGTTCGCGATTCGTCAAACGGCAGATACGTCCATTGGAACATAGACGCGCGCATATCTCAAGTGAGATTTATACGAATATGTGCCTGCGATACGTTTGTGCGAATTAGCGCGGGAGTATCTGCGCCAGCACGATCATCAGCACGATTAAACTGCCTGTGAGGATGCCCATACTGCGAATATCCGCGATCACGTAGCTGTATTCCTGACGCAGTTCATCTTCGCTGACAAAGCGCGTTGGGTTATGCAGCAGTTCGGTGATCTTGTCTTGATCGAGAAGCTGCGTCTTGATGGGTGTGCGCGCGGATTCATCACCCATCTGGGTGATGGAACGGCGGCGGGCTTCGCGTTCGGCGCGGCGGGATGCCGCCGAACGAGTCATCATCGGGTTATAGCTGCTGGATGGTTTGGTATTCGACGCGCGGCTGCTCGGCTTGCTGGTGTTGGCAGTTTTGGCGCGCTCGGCTCGCTCGCGCTCTTTTTTTTCACGTTCGGCGCGCTCACGAGCAGCACGAGAAGCGCGTCCTGTAGGCGGCGTGTCACGGGTTGGCGCGGCGATCACGGGCGCATCCGCGAGATGGAGATCACTGTCGAGCGCATTTGGATCATCAGCTTCGTCGTCATCGACATCGGCATTGTCGAGCGCATCGAGTTCGGGTTGATCGTCCGCGCCGGGAGTGTCTCCGCTTGTTCCGCCCTGCTTTTGCAGCCGCTTACTGCCTTTATCCTGATGCAGCATGAGATTGACTCCGATCAGCCGGTGCGCTCGGCAAAGATGACGATGCGCTGCGTATTGACCTGATAGGGATAGCAGGAAATGAGCGTGACGGTTGAACCGCCGCGATTTTCCATCACGTATACGTCGTTGGGTTCAACGATCAACTGCTCGGTGACGACATAGTTATACACCTGTGTTTCGGTGCGAATCTGGAACGGGTCGCCGGGTTGAAGCTGGTCGAGATGACGGAACAGCTCGCCGTAGATGTCGTTGTGTGCCGCCAAGACAACGTTGCCCTCAACATCGCCGGGGTTGACTCCATTAGGAAGCTGTCCAACACCTGCTTTAAGGGCTTCCCAGTCCACGCCCTGCACGATGGTCGCGTCAAGTCCCAAGCGCGGGATGTTGATGCCTAAAGCGGTTTCGCTGGTGACGGGGGGGCGGCTGACGACAGGCTGCACCCATTGGCTCTGCACCAGCGGGCGGTAAATCGCCGGGACTTCTTCGTAGTTGAACTGCGCGCCGCCGGGGGCAGTCGGCGGGGTGTGACCGCCGGGAAGCACGATGTTTTCTAGGCGGAGCGTGGGCGTGGGTTCGATGGTGGGGATGCCCGCGCGGCGCACTTCGTCTTGGATCGCTTGTGCGGAGGCGGTTTCTTGTTCGAGCTTGCCTATCGCACCGACGAGATTCGCGCCAATAACGACGATGCCAATCACGGCGGCGATTTCGACCATGAGCAGGATGCGGTCATACCAACCGCGCTTGGGTTTGTCGGCGCGGTTGGATGTGGGGATGTTGATGATGGGAATCGCGGGTGTATCACGATGCGCCCCTACATCGTCGTCATCGTCGAATACGGGGGTCATGCCCTGCTCGATCATGGCAAGGCGTTCCATCTCGGCAAGGCGCGGGGAAGCAACCGGATCGACCTTGATTTTGGCGGGTTTAGGGGGAGGAACAGGTTCAGGTTGGGGCGTAGGCTGTTCGATGACCGCAGGTTCGAGGACACGACCACTGCGGCGCATTTGATCCAACCGCTGCTGGCGTGCCTCACGCTTTTTGATAGCGAGGATGCGCTCCAGCTCCTCAATCGAGAGTTCATCTACAGGGCGTTTATCGCGCATGAGGATTCCCGATAGACTCCATTATTTTGCAACAGGGGCAGCGGTCATCGCCGCTTCGCGCGCGCCCGCGATGGGTGCGGCAACAGCAAACACCTCACGCTGGAAGAACCAGCGGAAGGGTGGCGCGTGAAAGACGATATAGCGCATGGTGTCGATGAGGGGGTTTTCATGGTGATTCTGCGGCGGGCTTTCCAGCCAAACTTTGCTCTTGAATCCTGCGCGGCGAAGCGCCTGCCCCATGCTCAAGATCGACTGCTCGTTGACATGGACATGCTCATTAACGGATACGAGAAAGTTGCGCGGATTCTTCGGATATTGATCGCCCTTGCCCATGAGTGAGCGGAAGGCGCGGACGAAGGGATAAGCGTACTTGTCATACCAGACGTTGGGCGCGGTGTGAACGACAAACAATCCGTTTGGCTTGAGGACGCGGTGGACTTCGAGCATGGCTTGGTGAAGCTCCCACGGGTAGAGATGCTCGACGACATCGAACATGACGACGCGATCAAAGAAAGCTGTGGGGAAGGGGAGCTTCTTCGCGTCGGCTTGAAAGACGGCGGTGCGACCGGGCGTGATGCCATCGACGCTGGCGATGACCTGCTGTGACATATTGACGGCGACTTCGGCGTAATCGATGCCGTAAGCATCCGCGCCGAGTTGGGCGGCATGGCGAAGGATTTCGCCGCGCCCACAGCCGACATCGAGCAGAGTCATGCCGGGTTCGACTTTTGCCAGCGAGAAGGCGGACGAGAGACGGCGCGAGAGATGTTCGCCTTCGGTGGTGTTAAATTCGTCGTAGCCTTCGCAGGCGGTACGGAAATATTCTTCCGTGTACAGGCTGGAAGGGAGAGGTTCGGGTTGTTTGGTCACGCGACTACTACACTTTTATGGATTGATTTTGGGTCATTATACCCGACGCATGGGTCGGCGCAATATGGGCAGTGACATCGTGGGAGAAACGTATCAAAATCGACGTGATATAGAGACAATGCGGCAGTTTTTCGTTAGAATGATTTTATAGAGATGAGGTATAAGTTGGCTTTTGATAGGGTGCGACGGAACTGTGGATGCGTAATTTGATGCGGGTTCGATGGCGGATTTTGGTGGGGGTGATACTGGCGGGGTGGGTGATCGTGAGCGCGGCGGGGGTGATCAACCGGGCGGATGTGCGCTGGTTCGCGGATGATCCGCGCGTGGCGGGGTCATGCGAAGCGGCGGCGTGGTTGAAATCCGTCAGAGCGAGTCGCGGGAATGGATCGGCGGCGATCACGGCGGATGCGGCGCGTGAACAGGCGGTTGAAGCGATTGCGGAGATGTATCCCGATGTGGGGGATAGCGTGACGATTAGCACACCGATCCCTGTGCGCGGGCGATTGGGCGCGGATGGAGAGCAATCGGCGTGGGTGGTCGTGGCAAGTTTAGGACAAAATGCGCGGTTGAGTCATGCGGCGCTGGTGGTGATCGACAGTGAGAATGGTGAAGTAATTCGGCTGGCGGGGATCGCGGGGGCGGTTGACCCAAACCTTGAGGGATCGTGTCCGCCGCCGACGATGCGGGCGATTCTGCGCGAGATTGCGGTGTCTCCGCCCGTGATCGCGATGGGGGCGTATGTGGCGGTTGTGGGGATCGGCGCGGGGATTGTGTGGTGGAGGAAAAGAAACCTCACCCCCTAACCCCCACCCCGAATTCAGGGAGGGGAGAACCTCACCCCCAGCCCCTCTGCGTCGCTTCGCACGCTGGCGGAGAGGGGAGCAAGACGCGCAAATGCGAGATGGGATCACGAGTTTGGCACGGCGGACAGGGCAAGCCCTGTCCCTACGAGTGATTTATATTGGTTGTTGTGTAAAGATGGGTGGTTAATGGCGAATTTGAGCGGACAGATGTTTGTGGGGGAGCGGGTGCGGCTGACGGCGATGCGCCCGGAAGATGTGCCTGTGGTGACGCGCTGGTACGAAGATTCGGAGTTTTCGCGGATGTTCGACTCGCGGATTGCGTATCCACGCACAGAAAACCGGATGCGCGGGTGGGTGACGGACAGCAGCGATGGCAAAGAAGCGTTCATGTTTGGGATACGTCCGGTAGATGATGAAGCGTTGATCGGCATCATCGACCTTGATGGCATCGCGTGGAATCACCGATCCGCTTGGATGTCGGTAGCAATTGGCGACATGGACAATCGTGGAAAGGGCTACGGGCGCGAAGCGATCCAGTTGATGCTGAGATTTGCGTTCCGCGAATTAAATTTGCACCGTGTACAACTAACAGTATTCAGCTACAACACGCGGGCGATCCGGCTGTACGAGTCGCTCGGCTTTGTGCGGGAAGGGGTGCAGCGGGAAAGTTTGCTGCGCGAGGGGCAGTGGCACGACACCTATAATTACGCGATTTTGGAGCAGGAATGGCGCGCAATGAACAATGCGCGTTAGGGTCATGCGGGGTATGGGATGGTCGATTTTCTCGAATTCGCGTTTCAAATATTCACCGAACCGCTAACCGCAATAGCAACTATAGCGCTGGTTATCGTGATCATTGGCGTGGCACAGTGGCAAGCTCGGCTGCGCGGACGCAAATTTCCGACTGACACGCCCGCCGCCGTCATTCGTCACGCGCTGCACTTCAACGATGGCGATTTGGCAGAAAATCGGGCGGGGCGAATGTCGGACGCACAGCGCAAGTGGTTTCGGCGTGATTTTCAGAGGTCATTAATAGGCATGGGCATCGCGGGGTTGTTTTGCGCCGGAATTGTGATCGCGCTGTGGTCGGCGATGCGCTGGTTCGACAGCGTGACCATCAATGTGGCAGTCAGCGTAGTGATCGCCGCGATTTATGGATTCGTCCTGTATCTCTTTGTGCCGCGCATGGTGCGCGATTTGCGTGAAGGGCGGGTGGCGGCGCTGCCTGCGCCGCTGCGAATGCGCGAGCGCAAAGCCCACTATATGTTCTTCACCATTCCCACCCACTATTATGAAATCGTATACTACGTTCATGGCAAAAAGACCCGCGAAATCGTCATTCCCATCGGCTTTATGCCGTTGGCAGCATGGGAAACTTTGCAAACATGGCAAAGTAAGCCCGCGATGCTGTATCTCGCGCCGCACAGTTCAAAGCTGATGGCGCTGGAAATGGTTGGGTGACACTGTGACGTGTTATTCGCGGCGCTCCCATTCGGCAAGGCGAATTTTGGCGAGTTCGCTCCAACGGGGGAGCGATGATTTGTCGGTGGGAACGACGTTGAGTTCACGGGCGATTTGACGCGCCGCCACACCGATGATCGCAGCGAAGGTGGGATAGGCGAATTCGAGTTCGGCAAGCCCTTCGATTCGCATATCCCCCGCGACTGCCGCCGCGATGATCTGAATCACTTCAACCGCTTGCTCCCCAACAACATGCGCGCCCAAAATGAGGCGCGTTTCCCTGTGGACGATCAATTTGCAGAAGCCAACGGGACGACCATCAATGACTGCGCGATCCATATCGGCGTAGGGAACCATGGCCACCGCAACTGGATACTGTCCGCGCGCCTGTTCTTCGGTTAATCCCACGCTGCCATATTCGGGATCGGTGAAGCCGCCATGCGGGACGAGCGCCATCTCATCAACGCGATTTGCGCCGAGAATGGCATTTTCGGCGGCGATACGCGCTTGATGGCTGGCACTCTGCACAAGCATCATGCGCCCGTTGATGTCCCCGACGGCGAAAATGTGCGGGGCGGTAGTGCGTAACTGATCATCGACTTGAATGTACGCGCCTTTGGTAGCGACATTGGCGGCAGAGAGATTGAGCGCATCAAGATTGCCGGGCCACCCAACCGAGAGCAGCACGGCTTCGACAGTTCGCGTCTGCGGTTGATCGGCATAGGTGAAAGTTACGTCGAGAAATCTGTCGGGGCGTTTGTCGATGCGGTTGACGGCGTTAATGCCGGTGATGATTTCGATGCCTGTGCGACTGAACTGGTCAATCATTTCATCGGTGATGTGCTGGTCTTCCGTGATGAGGATGCGCGGCGCGATGTCAATGAGCGTGACTTTGCAGCCGAAGGTGTCGAAGATAGACGCAAGCTGGCATCCTGTCGCGCCGCCGCCGACGATAATCGCAGAGGCGGGGAGTTTGGTCATGCGCCAGACATCGCTGTGTGTGAGGGCGTGTTCCGCACCGGGGAGATCGAGTTTGCGGGCGTGTCCGCCAACAGCGATGATGAATTTGTCGGCGGAAAGGGTTTGTCCATTTTCGAGCGCGAGCGTGTGTGGATCGACAAAGCGGGCAAAGCCGACGTTGTGAAACACATCGACATTTAGTTCTTGCAAATGGGCGATCAACTGCTTTTTTTCTTGCACCTGATAGACTACCTGCTGCGTGCGCGCCATCAAGCGGGTGAAATCGAGCGTTGGGCGGGGTGCGTCCAAGCCATAGGTGGCGAACTGCTCACTGTCACGCATGAGGCGAGCAGCTTTCGCCAGCGCGCGGGTGGGGACACACCCATCATTGGTGCAGGTGCCACCAAGCAATCCGCGCTCGATGATGGCGACATTCGCACCGAGTTCACGCGCACGCAGCGCCGCTGTCACTCCAGCGGGACCGCCGCCGATCACGATGAGGTCGTACATCGTGCCATCTCCAACTCTGTTTGTGAGAATCAGTAGGGCTTGACACGCCAAGCCCCTTCTTTCTTGTCTCTCAAGACGGTATCTACATGCACCAAGCGCCTGCAATCCAATGCGCCTTGAGGCGTGCGATTAGGCGGGTGGGGTGTAGCTGCGCGAAAATTCAAGCGCCTCATCGAGTGTATCAAAGAAGTGCAGCGCGAGATGGCGGGCAATTGGCAGGTCGGTAAAGACTTTCCAAAGTACCTGTGTGTAGTAGTCCGCGCCAATGCACATCATGATGCGGAGATTGGGCAGCGCCACGTTAATATAATTCGCGCGCACATACTCGATGGCGTTGGGTTCGTACAGGCTGCTTTGGGTGATGTCCACGAGTAAGTCAAAGGGTTTAGTGGTGGGTTGTGCAAGCTCCATCAGCGTTTTGATGGCTGCATCCAATTCTTTCCAATACCAACGTCCCTGAAAAGTCAGCACTAAAATGGTGTTTTCTGTATCGCGCCACTGAACGTTGACAGACATAATTCCCTAATCTCACTGCGCCGATTGACCATTAGCATTATACGGCGTTTTGAATATGTAAAAGGTAAATTAGCGAAATCTCATCGCCCGGCGGCAGTTGAGGGTAACAGCGCGGCGCGTCGGGTGCTACAATGCGGAAAGTTTCTGACAGAATGGTGAATGAATCGATATGCCGACCCGCCGACCCAATATCTTGCTGGTCATCCTTGATACGCTGCGACGTGATCGTCTTTCACATTACGGGGCAGACCGCCCGACATCCCCACGATTTGACGAATTTGCCAGCGACAGCGTGACATTTACGCGGGCGGTTGCGCCCGCACAGTGGACTGTGCCATCGCATACGTCGATGTTCACAGGCTTGTATCCCAGTGAACATGGAGTCACACAGTCTAACAGCGTGTTAAGTGGTATGCAGCCGACGCTTGCCGAACTGCTGCGAGGCGGGGGGTATCACACTGTCGCATTCTGCAATAACCCGCTGGTGGGTGTGCTGAATCACGGGCTGACGCGCGGGTATGATCGCTTTTACAACTATGCGAGCGCGATCCCTGACCGCCCCTATGATCATGAATTGAATCCGTTGTATCACGAGTTCACACGACGGTTTCGCCCAACGGCGCGCAAGATTGGCAACTGGTTCGCTCATTCGGATACCGCGTTTCGCGTGGCACTGCATCCGATGTTCGTGCCGCTGTGGGCAAAGTGGATCAACTTTAAGGGGAACACGGCGGTTTCGATTGATGACTTGATCCGGTATTGGAAAGATCACACGGCGGGGACGATTCCACATCGCACTGGGGATGATCGCCCGCTGTTCGCGTTTTTGAATTTGATGGGCGCGCATACACCATACCAACCGCCGCTGGACTTTTTGAACAAGATCGCGCCGGAAGTGAAGAACGATAAGCGGGCGTTCGCATTCATGCGTCATTTCAACGCCGATGGCGCGGCATGGGCAGCGCCGCCAGAAAAGCCGCTGGAACCATGGCAAATCAACACACTAAATGCGTTCTATGATGCGGAAATCGCGTATCAGGATCACCAGTTGGGGCGGCTGCTGGAGTTTTTACACGCCAGTGGTGAACTGGAAAACACCGTTGTGATCATCGCGGCGGATCATGGTGAAATGCACGGCGAACATGACTACTTTGGGCATGGGTTCTCGGTGCATCAAGAGTTGGTACATGTGCCGCTGGTGATCCGCACGCCCGACACGCCGCCGAAGCAGATAGACACAAATGTTTCGACGCGGCGGTTGTTCCACACGATTCTCGATTTCGCAGGGGTTGATCCGCTGCTGCCGCCGGACGATCCCAACGCGCGGGTGCGCGATCTGTCGCTGGCGGGGGTGCTGCACGGCGATTATGATGGCGAAGGGAATACAGCGTTCAGCGAAGCGGTGCCGCCGATGCTGTTCGTGCATGTGCTGGAGCATCGTTCGCCCGCCGTGATCGAACGACTGCGGCTGCGCGATGTGCGGCGAACCATCTACGACGGCGATCTCAAGTTGATGACTGTCGGCGATGGCGATGATTTGCATGTCGAGGCGTTGTATAACGTCGCGGATGACCCGGCGGAAGCAAACCCCCTTCCGGCGGAAGAAAATTCCCTTCCAAAATCATCGCCGCTGGCGATGCAAGACGACTTAGCGCGCGTGAAGGCGTTAAAGAAAAAATTGGCAGCCTTCGCGGGCGCGGCAGTGCTGAATGACGCGGAAGAATCCACAGCACGAGAAGTCGATGACGCAGCGGTGATGGCGCAACTGCGAGCGCTGGGGTACATGGATTGAAGGAAGAAAAGAGAATGCCATCACCCCCGCCCCCTCAGCCAAGGAGAGGGGAGCAAACCCGCCAATTTCCCTAGTGTTTTGCAGCGGTAAGAGCACGTCTTAAGGGTAATCTATTCCTTGACTTGGTACACAGGGGATGCGCGATGGATGCCGCATCCCTTTTTTGTTGCAGATCGCTAACGTGGGACGTTAGTTCTTCGACTTCAACCATGTGAGGGCTTCATCGGGATTGGTGAAGACCATGATGGTCACGCCTTGTTCGTAATAGAGTTGAATGAATGCATTCATATCCATGCGCGATTTGAGGTCGCTGGAGACGACGAGCGCCCAATATTTCCAACCCGCTTCCATCACCATTTTTGACCATACCGTTGTTGCCCAACCGGCATCTTCTTCGGTGAGGGCATCAGCGTGCAGGCGGTCATCGGAGAGCCATTTGTTCGCGCCGTATTTTTTCATAACTTCGTAACCCTGAAGCAGCACGTTACGGAACGGCTCGCCTTTCATAGGATGCTTAAAGGTGTGATGAACGATCTTCGCGTCCGGGTGATACTTCAGCGATGCGTCGGCGTTGTCGAAAATAACGACGGGTTCCATGTGTGCTCCTTGGGTCTTTTTTGCATAACGCATTGGGCAAACTGCCCTTATTCTTTTCATTTTAGACCATGAAAGCATGTAAAACATTAAGGTTTATTACATGAACGCGCGTTATACGAGAGTGGAAAGATGATTTTTCAGGAATTTTTCACAGTTGCGAGATGAGAGGTGAAACACCGCGGAGTTGAGAATGAGGCGGCTGGGAAGTGGTTGTGGTTGCATCCGTGAGCCGCCCAACAATTATTCGTCTTTGTCTTTGTCGTCGCCGCGTTCAAAGTTGACGTAGATGCGCGCATTGGCAGAATGCGAAAGGGCGCGCAGCGTTTCGAGTTCGAGCAAACGCATCAACGCGGGATGTTGCTCGTACAGGCGCGCAGAGTCGGCGCGTGCTTGCTGCGTGCGAATGTCGGCTTCGTTCTTGATGCGCTGCGCTTCCGCTTCGTTTTGGGCAGCGATACGCACGGCTTCCGCCTGCGTGTCGAGTTCGGCGCGGCGGATTTCCACTTTCGCCTGTGCTTCGATTTGCTGCACTTCGGCGCGGGTGCGCGCTTCGATCAACTGCGCTTGACTCATGCGTTCAGCAGCAAGCACACGATTCATGACTTCCTGCAAATTGCCGGGGAAGATCAAATCTTTCACGTCGGCACGCAGCACGGCAACCCCATATCGCCCCGCCGATTCGGTGATTTCCGCGAGGATGTCTTCGCTCAAGCGGTTGCGATTGGTGAGAATTTCCTCAAGGGTCATCGTCGCCAGCGAACGACGCGCGGCAAGCTGGACATCGCTGTACAGGCGGTCTTCATAGTTTTCGACCTCATGGAGCGCGGCACGGGGATCGATGACACGGAACTGCACGACGATGCTGACCCGAATCGCCACTTTGTCAGCGGTGAGGATTTCCTGACCTTTGATCGTCAGATCGCGTTCGCGCATATCGACCAGTTTGATTTCGACCTTCGGCGTGCGGTAGAAGCCAAGATTGATAACGCGGGGAATGACATAGCGCCCCGCGCTCAACGTGCGAGTCAGCACGCCGTCTTGATACCACAGCCCTCGATGGGTGTCTTTGATGAGAACTTCACGTTTAGCCACGATGTCGCACCACCATGTGTAAAAAGGGATAGAAGGTAGCCCCGAAACGAAGTGGATGTGAAGGACGGGTTTACAGATAGAATCTGTATGACCGGAATCGAACCGGATCATATCCTATGACTACCCGCTTCTACTTCGTTGGGGCTTGATTTCAATCTATCACAACGGGTCATACGGGGTCAAGAAGGAAATGCCCCCAAGAACTGGGCGTAGAATCAAGGTCTGCGCCGCCCCATGCGCGCGCCGATGAGGATGCCGCCAAGTGCCGCCGCGCCGCCCAACAGCAAAATCACAACCGGATTGAGCGTGGAATCGGGTTCGGGCTGGGGCGCGGCGATGGCGGTATCCGCGGGGGGGGTGGGTGTGCCTTCGAGCGCCTCGCGCACAGTTATAGTGATTCCCGCGGGAATGCCGAGATCGGCGTGTTGATCATCCCCCAACGTCGCGCATAGGCGATAAGTGCCGGGACTCAAGAAGATTTGCGCGCGCGGCTCGTAGACCATGCCCATGAGCGTGTCATCGACCCACAAATGCCAGTGACTCCCTTGTGTCAGTTCAAAATTGTCCGCTTGGATGGCGACGATCACCTGTCCCCCGTAGATGATCGCGCCGTCAGCGGGTTCGATGATGCGGGCAGTCGGCGGCGGATTGGCAAGCGGCGGGGGATTGACCATGAGCGCGGCACATTCGGCGGCGAGATCAGATGATTGGGCGTAGGCGGTGAGGGAAAAGAAAGCGAAAAAGAGAATCGCCGTAGAGACGCAGAGTGTGCAGAGAAAAGATTGATGGCGGAGAGCGTGTTTCAAGAAAGCTACCATGCGCCCTCTAGAATGTTGGTGAGTTCGTCGGGGGTGAGCGTGATCGGGTTGCCTTTCATGCTGTTGGAATGGGCGGATTTTTCGACGATGGCGGGAAATTCATCCATTTTGATGCCGTAGGTTCGCAGCGGCGGGATGTTGAGCGCCCGCACCATCTCCGCGACCCATTCCGCGCCATCATCGGCGCTGGCTTTGGGACTGCCCGTGAGCAGCGTAGCGACGATTTTGTAGCGGCGAAGCGCCTGACTATCACGCTGGCGTTTGCGAAGGGCACGGATGTTCACCGCCATCACGTGCGGCAGCAGCGCGGCGACGAGCGCACCATGCGGCGCACCATCATACATACCGCCCAGCGGTCCGGCGAAGCCGTGCGCCGCGCCGAGTTTGGCATTCGCCAGCGCCAAGCCGCCATACAAGCTGACGAGCGCCATATCTTCACGGGCGGCTGCATCCGGGTTTTTGGGATCGGCGGCGCTTTCGTAGGCGCGCAGAAGCGAGCGAGCGGCGCGCGGGAGCGCCTCACGGCAAAAGGCATCGGTGATGGGTGTCGCGCCGGCGCTGACATACGGCTCAAGCACCTGCGCGAGCGCATCCATGCCCGTGTAGGCAGTGACTGCGGGAGGCACACTATAGGTGAGTTCGGGATCGACCAGCGCCAAGCGTGGGAGCATCAACGGGCTGCGAAGGCTGACTTTGACCTTGTGTTTTGCCGACGACAGCACGGCATTGCGCGTGACTTCTGATCCCGTACCCGCAGTGGTGGGAATAGCAACAAACGGCAGCGGGGGATTCTTAAGCGGTTTCCCCTTGCCGATAGTTTCCAAGTAGTCGAGCGGATCGCCGTCGTTGGTGGCAAAGGCGGCGATGGCTTTGGCGGCATCAATGACCGAGCCGCCGCCGAACCCGATGACAAGATCGCACTTTGCGCCGCGCACACGCTCCGCGCCCGCCACAGCAACCTTGACGGATGGTTCGCTGCTGATGGGATAGGTGATCGCTTCGATGAATTGGGCTTCAAGCATGTCAATCAACGGGAGCGCACGGTTAGTTTTACTGCCCGTGACGAGCAGCGCGCGCGCCCCCATGCCTTTGATCAACGTGCCTGCTTGCGCCAGCGATCCCGCGCCAAAAACGATGCGGGTGGCGGTGGCAAATTCAAACTGCGTGGTCAAGGTGCGATTCCTTTTGGATGAGTCCGTTGATCGAAACGTTCAGTCCATCTGTAGGTTGCATGTAGTACGGGGGCTATAATATCCCTGTTTGACCGAAACGACGATACCCTAACAATGATAGTGCTGGAAACCGAACGGCTGATTTTACGGCATGTCGAACTTGGCGACACGGAATCTCTGTATGGGGTATTCGGGGATGTGGAAGTTATGCGCTTCGGGATTGGCGCACAAACGCTGGCGTGGGTGAAAGACTGGATTGCCGAGCAGCAAGACCAATATGCGACACGGGGATTCGGCGCGTGGGCGGTGATGCTGAAAACATCCGGCGGCGTGATCGGCTACTGCGGGTTGTTCGATTTTCCCGATGTGAACGGACAGCCTGAAGTCGAGATTGGCTACCGGCTGGCGCGGGCGCATTGGGGTTATGGCTATGCGACTGAAGCTGTGACTGGCGTGCGCGATTATGCCTTTGAAACGTTAGGGATGCGCCGTTTGATCGCCATGATTGACCCGCACAACAGCGCGTCGATTCGCGTGGCGATCAAGGCGGGGATGAAGTACGAATCAGACGTGATGTTCGACGGCTACGATCACCCCGATCATGTGTATGCGATTGAACAATCGAATTTTGAAGATGGAACCGAGCAGCGATGATGAACGACGCAATTGAACGTACCCGCGAACACCTTGCCCAGTTGGGCGCTCTCCTGTTTGAACGCAAGCTCACCGACGTGGCGGGGGGCAACATGAGTGTGCGTGTGGGGGATTACATTTGCATGACCCCGCGTTATGCGGGCAGTAAAGATCACTGGCGGTTGACCCCAAACCGTGTGCTGGTGGTCGATATTGATGGGAATGTGTTGGACGGCGATGGCACGATCAGCCGAGAGGCGGGGGTGCATCTGCGGCTGCACAAAGACTTTGGCAATCATGGCACGGCGGTGGTTCATGCACACGCGCAGAATATACTAGTGTTTTGCGCCGCGTCACAGCCGATGCTGCCCGTACTGGAAGCCACACTGAAATTCGGGACGATCCCGGTGAGCCAGTATGCGCCGTCGCATACGCCGCATATCGCGGATTATGTCGCGGACGCGATGCGCGGGCAGGAAGCGCGGATCCGCGAACAAGCGGCGGGGGTGATCGCGCCGTATCACGGGATATTTGCCATGGGCAAAGACCTTGACGCGACCTTCGATGCAGTCGAGCGCATGGATACAAATGCGTACTGCATTTTGCAGAATGGCGGAATCGGGAAAATGGAATCGCTGGCGGCAAGGGTCGCGGCGGCGGTGGGCGCATATCAACGGGATCATTCATGATTCTCACTGTCACTGCCAACACCACGATTGATCAAACGCTGTTTGTGCCAAGTTTTGAGCGTGATTTAACGATTCGAGCCACATCCACTATGATCAGCATGGGCGGGAAGCCCACCGATGCGTCGTATATTCTCGGTGAAATGGGCATTCACAGTCACGCGATTGGCTTTGCGGCGGGCGCGCTGGGCGAAAAAGCCGCGGCGATTCTGCGGTCAAAAGGCGCGACGACGGAATTCGTGCAGGCGGGCGGCGAAACGCGCCTGAACACCGTGATCGTGTACGAGAGCTTCGCGGGCGACGACAAACACGGGCAGACGACGATCACGACGAATACGCTCGAAGTGAACGACACGCATGTTGAAGAATTGAGCCGCTTGTATGAATCGCTGTTAGATCGCACGACGGCGATTGTGATCGGCGGGACGCTGCCGCAGGGGATGGAGGCGGCATTTTACACGGATTTCATCGGGCGGGCGGTGGCGCGGAATATTCCGGTGATTTTCGACTGCGATGAGCCAAATTTACGGGCGGGGCTGTCAGCACGCCCGACGTATATCAAGCCGAATCATCATGAATTGGGGCGGTTGGTCGGGTTTTCGATCAACACCGTTCAAGAGGCATACAGCGCGGGGCGCTATATCGTGAATACGTTCGGGACGATCCCCGTGATCACGCTGGCGGAACAGGGCGGGCTTGCCGTACTGCCGGACAAAGCGTATTTTATCCCCCCGCTGCCGATCAACGTGGTGAGCGCGGGCGGTGCGGGCGATGGTGTGCTGGCGGGACTAGCAGCGGCGGCGCATCGCCGTCAGCCGATTGAGGAAGGGCTGCGGCTTGGATTCGCGTGCGCGGCGGCGGTGTGTTTGATGCCGGGAACGGCGGACTGTCGGCGCGAAGATGTCGAGCGATTCATCGCGCAGGTGGAGTTACGGGCGTATCCATAAACCCCAGCCCCCTCCCCGAATTCGGGGAGGGGAGCAATACATGGGTTGGCGGATTATGAACCGGCGGTGTCGATTATGGTTTCCGTGTTCACCTGCGTGGGCAGTTCGATTTGGACTGCCGCAAGCTGCGCTTGGCGGGCAAGGTCAATCGATTCCGCGAGAATGCGCGCCGCTTCTTGCGGGCTGTGAAAGCCTGTGCTGTTCTCCGACGAAACAAAGTCCCAACGCATTTGCGCGGCGCGATGGAGCGTGCGCGCTTCGGTGAGCTGTTCTTCAGTCGCGCCAGCGGTTTGCGCTGCCGCTATCGCGTCGATGGCATCGAGCAGCGCGGCTTCGCTGTCGTGGAGCAGATTCGCCGTTGTGGTTTGAATATCAACAACGCGGCTGTAAAGTTCGTCTTCATCGACATTGTGGCAGGTCTGGCACGCGGCGCTGAGGTTGGTCAGCGGGCTGCGGAGCCAGTGATCGCTGTACTTGATGCTGCCGATGCGCGTGTAGGGCATGTGGCAGTCTGCACACGCGACACCACTGCGCGCGTGAATCCCTGTGCTGTACATTTCAAATTCCGGGTGCTGCATCTTGAGCAGCGGCGAACCGGATTCAGCGTGTGTCCAGTCGATGTGACCATTTTCAATGTAATACTGCTCGATTCCGTCGATGGTCAAGCCGTTCGTCCACGGGAAGGTCAGGATTCTGTCTTCGCCCGCGAAATAGTATTCGACATGGCATTGGGCACAAACGTAAGTCCGCATTTCTTGACGTGTCGCTTGCGACAGATCGATTCCGCGTGCCGCCATCGCGTTTGCGAACGCTGGGCGAGTGATCACCAGTTCCATCGTCTGTGGATCATGACAGTCGGCGCATGAACTTCCCGTGTGTAGGTTGGACGCAAGATCGTTATACGGGATGCTGTTGAATGCTTCCCAGCCCATCTCCGCGATGAGCAGCGGCGCTTCGGCGGCATGGCAGTTGGCGCACGCCCCGGGCTGCGGGCGCTGAAGCACCCGTTCGCTTTCCTGCTGGTCGATAAGGGCGTAATAATGCCCGCGTTCTTCGTTGTGTTCAATGCTGAAAGCGTAGCCCGCCCATAGGCGAATCATGGATGGGTTGCGCTCCAAGCGGCTGTATGGGGTCGAACCGCCAAACGGGGTCGAGCCGTAGTCTTCCTGTGTGCGCGAGAACATTTCATACTGGACGGGGAAGTTTTGTCCCCATACGGCGGGATCGATCTCATCTTCACCGATCTCGACGATGCGAAGCGGCGACTGCTGGGCTTCGGTTTGGCGCTGGTTGATGTTGACGAGCAGCGCCGCGACACCGACTGTAAGCAGCACCGCCCCGAAAAAGACAAGCGCGTAAATCAGCATTTGACGTGAACGAGACATAAGCAAAATCCCTTTTACTGTGTGCTGCGGTTTTGATGCCCGACGTTGCCATGACAATCGACGCAGCGGCGGTCTTGGTCGGCGTGCAAATCTGCCGACACGCCGTAGACTTCGCCGACCAACGTTGAATGGCAGTAGATACAGTTCTCTTGGGCGATGTCGGCATTGCTTTCACGAATCTGGATCACAGCGGGGTAATCGCCCGTGGTGAATGCCAAGCTGTGATTGAACCCGTTGATCGCTTTAGTTATCCATTTCATCAGCGGGTCGTGCGGCGTATGACAGTCGTTGCACGTCGCTACGTTGCGATGGCTGGAAACAAGCCACGCATCGTATTGATCGCGCATGATGTGGCAGTTGACGCATGTTTCCGGGTCATTCGATAGATAGGACGTGCCGCGCGCGTAGGTAAACGTGAAGCCGCCCAACCCAACGAGTATTCCCAGCGCGATCATGACAATTCCGCCGAGAAAGACCGGAAATGTCCGCGAACTTATGAATCGCGGCATCGCTGCATCCTCCATGTAAGCGCAGCCGCGTATAACCGGGACGGCGCGCGGCGCGGTAAGTTCTAGTCTGAAGGTATCACGAGATGGGCAAGGGAAAATTGATCTAGATCAAGTTTGCGAGAAATTGTGGGAAAGCGAGCAAAGTGAGGCGGTTAGACCGCCTCAAAAGACTCGGTGTTTGCGATGGCTTCGAGTGCGGGGAGATTGAGAATCTCGATGCGTTTGTGCGAACACATCAAGATTTCCTGTTTGCTCCACAAAGTCAGCGTGCGGTTGATGGTTTCAACGGTGGTGTTAACGAATCCGGCAAGATCGCGCTGCGTAATCGGCAGATCGATGAGAATGCCGATGGGCGTGGGTTTACCGAACTTTTGGCTGAGGGTGATTAAAAACTGCGCGGTACGCCGATCTACGCGCTTGTTCGCCATGTTACGCACGCGGGCATGTCCTTCGTGGACGTGCGCCGTGAGCAGATCGATGATGACGAGCGCGAGTTCGGGTGAGCGTGTGATCAAGCGGCGCACATCCTGCCCATTGATGCTGATCAAGATGCTGTCATGCAGCGCTTCGATTTGGGTGGGGTGCGAATACGTGCCGCTGATCGCCAGCAAGCCAAACACGTCGCCGGGACCATAGAGTTTGAGCGCGATGCTGTCGCCATCGGCGGAGTAGCTGACGAGCCTCAGCGCGCCGGACTGCACGGCATAAAACGATTCGAGCGTATCGCCTTGATGCAGCAGAATATCCCCTGCTTTGAGCGCATGCGCGCACGCGGTTTCCGCCATCTCTTGCAGCACCCGTTCCGGGAGATGTTGAAAGGCGGGGAATTTGTGCAGTTGAAGCGAATGGCTGCGCCAGATCACGACTTTCCCTTTCATACACAAGCGATGGACTGCGGATGCAGGGAGTGTATCAGGGATGGATGTGAGCGTGTCAGTGATGATAGGCGGAAGATCAATGGCAGAATGTCACCCCGCGCCGCAAACCAAACGCGGGGTGACACTCTCTAACGTGCATTAATCCATGCAGCGATGTCATCCAGAGGGGCTTGATCGATATCACGGAAACTGTCGAGCGCGCGGTCATCGGTGGGGCTAAGGGCGTGTCCCAATCCATCATAAATGCTGACGGTCACAGATTGCGATGCGGCTTCGTGCAGTTCGGCGGCGGTTTCAACCGGAACCCATCCGTCCATGCTGCCGTGTAGAACGAGCGTCGGTATACCAGACTGCGCTAGCAGCTCACCCACTGCCCATGATGCATCGGTTTGCGTGACAAACTGATCATAATTGGCGATGAACATCTCGATGGTCGGACGCAGTTCGTCATCAATGGCGATCATGCCGTCGCCGTTACTGTCTGTGTAGCTGTTAATGAGCGGATTCTGCGGCGTGGATGTGTAATCATACAGATAGAAAGCCGGCATCAGAGATACCGCGCCGCTTACGGGAGGGATAGCGGCGATTTCATCAAGCGAGAGCAGATTATCATTATTGATGTCGGTGATGGTGTGCAAATATTCCAGCCCAAGCTCGATATGTTGATACTGCAATACTGTGCTGATATTCCCATTGGGCGATCCCTGCAAGATCAGTCCCGCGACGGTATCCCCAAGATTGGCGGCAACATTGGAGGCGACAACCGCGCCTTCGCTCCAGCCGTAAAGATAGATGGCATCGGGATCAATGTCAGTCAAGGTACGCGCAGTTTCAAAAACAGTGGTCGCGTCAGCGGTTAGGCGGTCAAGGTCTGAGGCTTGGATTTGAGCGAAATCGTAAGCGCCATCGCCAAGTACGCCGCGCTTATTGAAACGGAGGGCGGCGATTCCGTTCGCGGCAAGGGATTCTGCAATGCGGCGGAAATTGGCGGACAAGACTTCCCCCTCTGGTGTGCTGACAGTGGCATCCATATCGTAAGGACCCGATCCATGCAGCAGGATGACCAATGGAAACGGAGCGCTATCCCCCGTAGGGAGGGTGAGTTCGGCATGGGTGACGAAATCTGCCCCCAAGTCGATATCAAACTGCCGCACCTCTACGGGACTAGGCGATTCTTGTCCATTGGCGGGAAGAGCGAACAGCAGTCCGGTAACAAGCAAGACGAAACCAGCGATCACACGACGCATGTGAACTTCTCCTTTAGCAGCAAGTCAATTGGGAAAGTGAAAGTGGGTTATGAGGTTGGGCGGATTACACCGCTAAGATGGTTTTGCGAAATCGTCCTCTGTTGGGAAAAACAACTCCTCAATTGGCATATTGAACAGCAGTGAGATTTTGAAGGCGAGAATCAGACTGGGATCATATTTCCCCGTTTCAAGCGCGTTGACGGTCTGGCGTGAGACACCGAGCCTGTCGGCAAGGTCTGCTTGTGACCAGTTTCGTTCGGCGCGTAAGACACGCAGTTTGTTATTCATAGGAATTAGTAACGCCGTCTCGCCAACATCGAGCCAATCCCCCACAAGATAATTTGCAGCGGGAAAATCCAAATCAAGCCGAACTGCGGCAAGCCAGCGTTTTCTAAAATGCCGACTGTAAACGTGATAATCCCTGTGAGCGCCAAGCTAAAACCGAATGCTTCAAAGTGGATACGGCGCTGCATTTCGTCGATTTGGCGTAGGAAGCGCATGAACCGGATCAAGGCAAAAATCACGGGGAAGACGGGCAGCACCGCGATCACATAGCGAAGTGGGGAGTCTTGATTATCACGCAGCCAAGAGAGCGACAAAACCAGTACGAGCGCGTAGCTCACCATCGACGCGAAAAGGGTAACTGTGTACTGCCGATTGATGTGTGATTGACTCATAAATGCAACCTTTCCTGTACGCTTGTTGATACAGAAAGTGTAAAGCATCATTGTCATTAAGTCAAGCACACTTGATTAAAAATCATGGAAACTTGACAAAAAGCACAGTCGATAGCAAGTTGACTGTGCCTGTGAAACGAATGCGATGCGGTCTACGGGGTGACAGGTTCAACGAAGTAGTTGGTACCGCTGCCTTCGACAGTGAAGCCGAGAATGCCTTCGTATTCGACGAACCACCATGCGTAGCCTTCGGAACAGACGGGACCATCAAGTACAGTGAAGATCGCGCCGCCGGGAATGGCACCGACGATTTCGGCATTTGTGGATGGAGCGGTGCGGACACGGTTGGCTTCGCCGGGGGTGACGCGCCCCAACTGCCCGATGATCAAGCGAGATGGGCTTGCGCCTTCGCACTGCGGCGCGTTCGCCAGCATGATCGCGTTGAATTCATCGGGCGGTGGCGGCGCGATGACGGTGAAACCAATCGGAGGGATCGCCACGTTTTCGCCTAGCGCGGGCGCGCGCAGCAAGCTCACTGAGCCGACAATATCGGCTAACACCTGCGGTTGGTATCCACCGCCGGAGAGCGTGTAGGAAACGATGGATGTTCCGCCCGTCGAATTTGGCTGTGTGCCAACCCATCCGCCGTTGACACCCGCAAGCACGCTTGAATCGGCGGGGACAGTGACGAATCGCTGCCCGCCAAAGCGCGACGTGGCGATCCATGTGGTGTCGGTTTGCGATGTGACGATGAATTCATCCCCACCATTGATCCAAAACAATCCGTTGCCGTCGCTCAAGTCGATGTCATTCGGATTGAAGTAGACGACTGGCGCGCCGCTCAGTTCAGACGATGACGGTAGAACTCCATCGGCATAATATTGAACGACGTTGAAGCGTGGGAAATAGGCAGGTTCGGTGTCGTAAGGATAATTGGTGCGGTGCGCGCGCATCAAAAGCTCGTTGGTAGCGGGCAGCCATGTCCCGAAATAGCTGAAGTATTCGCCAGACTCGGCGGTGAATTCGTTAGTATCAGGATTCCAGATCGACCACTGACCCTCAAAAGCGGGTTCGCAGCCGAAGCAGCTCCCGATAAAGCGGATGCCATCCGCGCGCCATTCATCGACAAATGCCCAAGGAGTGAACTCGTCGGGCGTGATCGGGTTGCTGCTCATCGGCAGATCAATGAGGAGCGCACCGTTTGATGCATCAATAATGGCGATGCCGCCGTTGTAGGGAAAGGTGTCCGGCGCAGGGGTTGGAATGTACGAGACATAAGAGAGGGCAAAGCGCGTCCCCGCCGGATCGAAGCCGCCCAGATCATAAGCTGCCGCCGGGGGGATGTTCGCTTGAATCGTCGTGCCATTCTGCAAATCCGCGATCATGACCGGATGGGTGTTCTCTGCGCCTTCCATTTGCGACGCGATGACGAGAAAACGTCCATCTGGCGAAAGCACGTACTGTTCGTTAACCGCGCCGGGGATAAACGCGCCGCCGGGAACGTTAATCTGCTGGGTTACGCCTGTGCTGGATAAGCGCACCACAACCCCGGTATTGCTCTCGCTTTTTGCCAGCACCCACACATCATTCCAAAGCGCGTCTTGGGCGCTGACCGCGCCGAACCCCGCACTCGCGGAGAGCAGCGCGATAAAAATCACTTGCAGCCACTTCAATCGCATCATTTCAAATTATCCTCGTCTGTGATTCGTTCTGGCTTACAGACGATTATAAGCACAAGCGTGTTCCGCACACGCTGATTGTTCGATGATTGGCTATCGCTTACCCAACACTTTGAGTTCGTGTTCGATAACGTCGGGCAGACCGGCACTCACAGGGCGCGGATTGTAGCCGAGTTCGCGGCGCGCTTTGGCGTTGCTGCCAATGTAAGTGCTTCCAGCGATCACGCGCATGGTTTCGCTTCGCATGGTTTCAGGCAGCGGAAGGAAGCGTTCCAACACGCTCATCACGCTGGACATCGTTTTCATCATGCCCGGCGATGCTTTGATCGGCGGGGGATTTACTCCCGCGCGTGCGGCGATAAGCTCGATAACATCGCGCATCGGCTGTGGTTCGCCCGCGATGATATAGGTTTCACCTGCCGCGCCTTTTTCCATCGCCAAGATGTGCCCCTCAACGATGTCATCGACATGCGCCCATGTCAGGACTGTACCCATCGGGATCAAGGGTAGCGTCCGTTTGATAATCTGGTGGATGGTGACGCGCAGCGAACTGGTATCGCCAATACCGTAAACCATTCCCGGCATGACGATGACAAGGGGAAGTCCCTGCTTGATGAACTCATCCGCGATCACATGGGCGGCGGCTTTGGTGCGGTCATATTCGCTGATGTGCGTCCCGCTGAAGCGATAGGTTTCATCGACCAACTGCCCGCGCGTATCCGAATTGACGGCGAGTGTGCTGGTGTACACACCTTTGGGGATATTGAGTTCGCGCATGACTTCAAAGACATTGCGCGTGCCGTTGACATTGATGTTTTCGGCTTCAGATGTGTCTTTTGCCCCGACTTTGTACCACGCCGCGACATGAAATACGCCATCTACGCCGCGCATCGGCGCGACGAGCGATGATTTGTCGGTGATGTCGCCTTTGTAGATTTCTACCCCTAACGCCTTGAGATCAGCCGCTTTTTCAGGCGTGCGCGCAACTGTCGCCACCTCATGCCCGCGCTTGACAAGTTCGCGCGCTAATTTTCCGCCAATAAACCCTGTTGCCCCTGTGACCAGATAGCGCATTATTGTTTGCTCCACAGTGTAAATTAATTGACAAGTGTACGTTATCTAGCATAATGAGATTGTGCGGAACGTCAACCGCCAGTTATTGATTGATGTACGTTTATAGACAGTAGTCAACTTTTAGAATGGAACTGCCATGCCGAATCCTCATGATCGCCGCGTCATTCGCACGCGCGCACAGCTTCGCGCCGCATTGATGGCGTTGATTGCCGAACGCGGGTATGACACGGTGAATATCAGCGACATTACCGAGCGCGCCGATTTGCGCCGCGCGACGTTTTATTTGCACTATTCCGACAAAGAATCGCTGCTCATCGACGCGCTGGAAGCGATGTTCGATGAACTAACGGCGCAAATTGATTCCCTTACAGGGCAAGATGGCTTGGCGGGCAAAACGTTCGTTGAAGCATATCAAGGCACGTTTCGGCATGTGGCGCAGCACCGCGATTTGTATCGTACCCTGCTGACTGGAACAAGCGCGGCGGCGATCACGCGGCGGGTGCGGGCGTATCTCGCAGGTCATGTGCTGCGTGGTCTGCGAAATTTGCCCGCGAATTCGCTTCTACTGCCCGCCGAAGTGATGGCAAACTACATCGCTGGCGCGGAAGTCGGGTTAATTGTGTGGTGGATCGAAAGCGAGTCCCCGTACAGCGCGGACGAGATGGCGGCGATGTGTCATCGCCTTGTATTGGACGGCGTGCGCGGGCTGATCGCCGCTAGTGCGGGGGATACCCAAGCGGAATCACTTCGTAAGTAATGTAGGGTAGTGGAGGATGCTCCACGCCGTACATGAGGTGCAAGCGTTCGACGCGAAACGTGATCGGATCATATGGCGGGAGAGTATCGGGTCGCTGGATACCCGCTTCCTGCGCCGATTCGGAAAGCCATTCCGCGACGGTGACATGCGGGTGAAGATCATCGCCGAACACGCCGCGATACGGCGGATAATCCGGGAAGGCGGCGAAAATCGTGCGATACATCGCCTTGAAGGGTTCGGGATTGACTAGCTGCATGTAGACCGCGCCGGGAAACGTCCCATAGCCCGCTAGTGTGAGTTCAAACGGTTCGATTTGGCTGCAAATCTCGCGCAGTTTGCGGGCGGTGTTGGCAAGCTGATCGAACGGCACAAAAGGATACATGATGGTCATATGCGCGGGGATGCGCGTTTGACTGTCGGGCGCGTGGGCTTTCAACAGGGGGATGGCGTGGGCTTGAACTTCGTGTGGGGTAATAAAGACCAGCGAAGTGAGCAGGTTATCCATTGAATGACGTTCCCCCTATGGGTGCGGGTTCGAGAATGTCTCAACTATGCAATAATAGAGGCAGTGAGGCAAGCGACTAGAGGACAAATATGCTGACGCGACTGCGGTTCAAGAACTGGCGCAGCTTGAAAGACGTGACAATTGACAATCTCACGCCGCTGACGGTGTTCATCGGCGCGAATTCGTCTGGTAAGACGAATATTTTGGAGGGATTGAGATTCTACAGGGATTCGTTGCGCGTGGGTCTTGTGCAGACTGTGAGTTCAGAGGGATACGATAAGATTCAAACTAACGCACTTGACAACGATGAGGATGTAGAACTGGAGTTTTCCCTACAACTACCTGAAATTTCCACAAAGCCAATCACAGAAAAACTCCAGTTGTCGTTCCATAAGCGCAGCTTTCCGTTTGACTTTGGCTCACAACTTCTCGAAGGTAGTTAAGCACTTGACCAGCGACCAAAAATTGAACTTCCCCGCAAGGACATATTGGAGGTTTCTACGTATTCGATGTCTCAAGAGGATAGTGAACGCGACAAACGTGCGCGCGATGTGAGAGCGTATCTGTATTCCACTGTTGTAAACCGTTGGCAAATACTTGGGGAGAATTTTGTTCCGGTGACTCGCTTGAGCCATCGTGAAGGCGGTGACATTTATCGTCTTGAAGCAGACGCACACAATACCTTGGTTATCCTAAATTTTATGCGTGAAGTGCATAAAGAACTTTACGCGGCTTTGAACGATGATCTCTCATGGCTCTTGAGCCACGTGCAAGAAACAACCGTCAATGTGAGTCGCTCGACGGGGGACATGGAGCTGTTTATATATGAGAATGCTCGAAATGGAAAACTGGCAAGGACAATCTCAAGCGGCACACTCCGCTGCCTAGCGATGCTCACGGCGGTCTATGCGCTCGATATGCCCCAACAAGAGGAACTCATCCGCGAAACAAAACCGCTGACTCCGTCTGCGCCGGGACTCATCGCGATTGAAGAACCTGATACAGCACTGAACCCTGATATTCTCGATAAGTTTGTCGAACTGCTTCGCACCTACACCACCCGCGCGGATCGTCCGCGTCAGTTTATTTTGACCACACATAATCCGGCATTCCTCGACTATTTTGAACCTGATGAGGTTCGGATCGTTGAGCGTGATGCGGATGGCTATACATCCGTGCGCCCGATTGACGACGATGTTCGTAAGACGCTGTTGACGAAGTATACGCTTGGGGAAGTCTGGAAAATGCGCGCCTTAGGAGCAATCCCCGATGCGTAGGAAGATCTATTTGATCGGGGAATCGCGCAAGGACAGTGAAATTATCACGGCTATTTTGAAGAAAAAGCAGATCGAGCGCGATGTAGAATGGGTGAGATTGAGTCCGCTATCCAATAAACCCGGCAGCATTTCACGTCTCAAAGCCGAACTGAGTGACCGGATCGAATTTGCAAAAGTCAAGAAGAAGACCGGCGATTGTATCGCCGTTGTGCATGACTTGGATGAAAATTCTGAGCCAAAACGTGCAATCCACGACGAGATTAAACGCATTTGTAAGGCATATCAGGCGGATGTATTTCTCGTTGTCGCTGAGGATGAAATCGAGTCGTGGCTGCTCTCCGATGAAGGCGTGTGTAGTTGGCTAGGTGAAAAACACGAAAACAAAGACGGCGACAAGAAACCATCTAAAGTTTTGAACCGTTTACTTGATGAAAAATTCCGCATGAAATTTCAAGGACCCCGACCGCGACAAGGTGCTGCAAAAGGTGAACGGCAATATCTTGAGCGCATCGTTTAAGCGTGCGCTCAAGCACCTTGACTCCGATATGTGTAAATCGTAGGTTCACTCACTCCGCAGCGCGACTGCCGTGACCAATTGACTCAACTTGCGCGCGGGATACACCCCCGCCAACAGCGCGGCGATCACGGCGACGGCGAATGCCAGCGCGAATTCGTCCGGCGAAAGCGCCAACTGCATCGTCCAGCCGAATGAGCGCACATTGATCACGTAGATCAAGATAATCGCCAGCGCCAAGCCAATCGGCAGTGCCAATACCCCCGCGACAATTCCCATCAAGCCCGTTTGAATCAGTGTGTAATTCCACAATTGACGACCTGTCAGCCCGACGGCGCGCATGACACCGTATTGGCGCGTTTGCTCCAGTTGCAGCGACATGAGCGCGCTCAAAATGCCGATAAACGCGACGACCACGGCAAGCAAGCGCAGCGCGGCAGTGATGGCAAATGTGCGATCAAAGACTTCAAACACGCCTTCGCGCAGCGTGCGATTGCTCTGCACGTTGAGCGGCGTTCCGGCAGTGACTTCGCGCACGGATTCGACAGCGGCGTTTAGGTCGGTGTTTGGCGCAAGGAATACGGCAATTGACGTGATGTAGGGATCATCGAAGTATTGATCGTACACATCACGCGCCATGAAGATGAACCCCTGATCCGTCGAATAATCGAAGTACACGCCGGTGACGGTGAATGTTTGCTCTCCGCGATCCGTAAGGATGGTGAGCTGGTTGTTCTCCGGCGTGATGCCGCGGCGGAACGCGAACGGTTCGCTCACAGCGATCTCGCCCGCTTGCAGCGCCGCCCAGTAATCGCCGTTGGGGGCATTCAGCCATGCGAACTCGCGCGGGCGATCCACGACTTCGCCTGTCGCAGCGGTCAAATTGGCGGGCGGCAGATCGGGAAAACCGGGCACGGTGACGGTCACGCTGCGTCCACCGATGACGCGATCCACGCCGGGCAGCGCGGCGATTTGCTCCATTATCGCGGGATCGGTATTGGCGCTGGTGCGCGTGGCGGTGAACTGCGGCGGCGAAATGTAAATGTCCGCGCCAATTGTGGTATCGAGCCAATCCGCGACGGTGCCGCGAAAACTCCCGATCATGACGCTCACGCCAACGATTACGCTGACGGCAATCGTCAGCGCGGCAACGGCAACACTGGTACGGCTCAACGAACGCGATACGGCGCGGGGAGCCATGCGTCCCAACACGCCGAATAATCCTGCGGTGATCGGCGTGAAAAGCTGCATGGCGATCACCAGCACAGCGGGCGTGAACAGCGCGCCTCCGACAATCACGGCAAACAATGCGCCAAAGCTGATAAACAGGCTGTTGGTGGGAATTTGCAGCAGCACCACACCGATGATGGTCAGCGCGGCGGCGGCGAGAGTGATCGCCGGGAGCAGTTTGCGTGTGCGTCCTTCAAGTTCGCTGCGCCGCATTGATCCAACGGGCGGGGTGCGTGTTGCCTCAAATGAAGGAACAAGCGCCGCCGCTATGCTTGCCAACATGCCGAAACTCGCGCCCTTGATCAGCGTTAACGGATCGATAGTGACGCGCTGTACGGTCACTGTAAAATATAGGTCGCTGATCGTTTGCGCGACAAGGTTGACCGCGCCGCGCCCGAAGATGATCCCCAAGCCCAAGCCAAGCACCGTGCCGATTACAGCAAGCGTGATCGCTTCACCGAGAATGAGCGCGAAAATCTGCGCGCGGGTTGCGCCCAGTGAGCGCATAATCCCCAACACGGGGCGGCGCTGCACAACGCTGAAGGTGACTGTGTTGTAGATCAAGAACACACCGACGACGAGCGCCAGCAGACTCAACGCCTGCAAGTTGAGTTCAAAGGCATCGGTCATTTGACCGAGGGCGCTGTTGGCACTCCGCGTTGTCGTCAGGCTGGCATCCGGCGGCAGAATCGCCTGAATACGTGCGGTGTCGTAGCCTTCGGGCAAAATCAAGTCAATGCGCGTGATCGTGTCCGTCCCAACGAGTTCTTGCGCGGTGGCGATGTCGGTCAGCAGCAGATTATCGATGGCTTCCTGACTGGTGCGATCATCCGCTTGCAGCAGCCCGACAATCCGCAGGGATGCTGTGCGCGTCCCAAGCACAATCGTGATGGTATCGCCCGCCGCGATTCCGTTTCGATCCGCCAGTGTTTGACTGATCAGCGCGGTGTTGGGCGTGGCGATGAAGGCGTTGAGCGCCTCAAACGCGGTCTGCGGGTCGCCATCGACTTCGACGGCGCTCAAATAGGCGCGAAACGGCGGCTCTGCGAACGGATCGACACCCAATAGACGCAGCGGCTGCCCGCCGAGATCGTCGGCGCGCACATACTCATCCACGACGGGCGCGACTTCACGCAGCGCGAGATCGACGCGCAGTTGACGGTAGAGCTCGTTCGGGAGATTGCCCGCTGATCCGGTGATCTGGTGGGTGGATCGTCCAGTAACGGTCTGCGTGCTGAGATCAAAGGCGCGGCTGGCGCTGGAATTGGCGAGATCGATGGCGACCATCACCGCCACGCCAAGCGCGACACCAACAACGAACAATACACTTTGCAGCAAGCGGCGCGCGATATAGCGCCCCGCCAAACGAAACATGATCGGGGTGTGCATAGAATGACTCAACTTCTACGAGTGTTTGCTTGTGAAGTATGCCACAAAAGCGTGAGGGATTGTGTAGAAAGTGATGAGGGGATTACGCCTTATTAACACAAAAATATGACAATAAATGACTAATATGAAGAAATGGGGCACGTAACTTTGGAAAGTCTCGGCTGCAATTAATAGCTTTTCACAAGACAGGCGTATTGCTTAAGTCTTACGCCTGTGTGAAAGCATTTGCTACGTTTATGTCGCTCTAATTAACATTGGCGCGAGATTTGGCGTTCGACTTCAGCTAACTCCTTTTCCTGTTCAACAAGTAATTGCTGAAGGTTCGAACTCTGAATTACGCCATCGGCTGCATTCACAACACCAAATAGCATGAGAGCAATGCGTCCATACTTTACCACACCACTAACAATCTCTTCGAATTCCGATTTCTTAACGTTTTTCCGATCTTTTGGATTGCTAATCACGTTTTTCACACCCTCTATTACGTAGGGTGTGGCGGCACCGGCAATAACTGTCGCCGCCCCACTTGCCGCAGCGTCATTTCGCTTGCGGATTTCGTCACGGGTTGCACTTATTGCCCGCTCGAGTTGAAACTTCTTTTGCTGGAGTTCAGTACAATTCATTGGATCCTCCATTCAAAAGTTTAATCACTTACAAAGCGCAAGATAATACTTAAAATATTAAGCTAACAAACTATTAAATATCAATTTAAGCATATATTAAACTAATCAAGCTGATCCCAGAAGTTGCGCGGAAATAATGAGACTGAGTGTCTAGTATATGTTTGCCGACCAAGTGAAATATCATAGAGTTCATCACCTAATAATTCGCGCGCTACCTGCCCACGCAATACGTCGGTAGCACCATCGGCAACCCTAAGTCCTTTCAAATCCCTTACTCGTTTCTCTAGGTCAAGGTCTGTTGTATATCCTCTTGCACCATGAACCTGCATTGACCAGTCCGCCGCATCGAGTGCAGCTTCTACGGCTTCTGCTTTAACCATTGCTGCATCCACATAAGCCCGCTTTTTTGAGTCAAGTCGATCAGCGGCAGACAAGACAAGTAACCAAGTCATGTGCAGATGTGAAATATGGCGAGACAATTCCTGCTGAAGATGCGTGAATCGACCTATTGGTCCCCCAAACGCTTGACGCTTTCTAAGATAATCAATTGCTTGGTTTACTGCACCGCGACCACAGCCGACGGCTGCGGCAGCCATCGCAATACGCCAATATGTGAAATGGTCGCTAAATAGTCGAAATCCATCACCTTCGTTCCCAAGTCGAAATTCATCTGGCAAGAAAACATCGTGAAAACTTACGCCGCCAAATGAAACACCATGTAAACCCATCGCATCTATAGCTTTAGTGTTGACACCGGGGCTGTGTATTGGAACTATAAATGCACTTATGGTTTCATAGTGTGAGGGAATCACTTTTGCAAAAACAATAATATGCGTTGCCTGTTCGAGGCGAGCAACATAGAGCTTTTCTCCATTTAGTATGTATCCTTTACCGTTTGGTAAAGCTAAAGTAGATATGTTTCTTATATCTGATCCTGCGTCTTCTTCAGTTATCGCAACCGCGACAAAATCCTCTGATTTGACGACCCGTGATATAATTTGTTGCTGCACAGTGTTAATGTGTTCCTGTTGTAGGATTATCCTCGCATGTCCTACACCGGGAACATCTCTTAGATCCAAATCTATCTGTCCGCATATGGCAAAGAACTCGACCATCTGGGTGGCAGAAAAATTGTTTCCTCCAAACTGCAGAGGCGCATCTAGCCCAGGTATGCCATGAGAGGCTAGTTTTTTGCGCCAAGCAATTGGGGAATTCCAATTAGACGTTCCTCTTAATTGTCTGGCTAGCGACCTAATTGCGTCAAATTCCGCTATCACCAGCTTATTTTCCTTAGACTAATCTTTGAATTATGCAAGCCATGTTATTCCATGCAATCCTGATCGGTAAACTGTGGCCAGTATACGCTAGCAGAATAAGTATCGCCATTAGGGAGGATAGTCTTCTCATTGAAAATGGCGGAATGGGCGATATCGGGATTGGACAAGACAACATTGCAGATATTAGCTTTTGTCAAATTTGCAGACGAAAAATCGGCACCAACAAGGAATGCGCCTCTCAAATTGGAGGCTGTCAAGTTGGCATTGTTGAATCGGGTGCTTCTGAAGCTTGCATATTCAAGATTTGCTCCAACAATAATTGCATCTTCAAAATCTGCGTCTGTAGCGAAGGCATTCTCTAGGTTTGCACCGATAAGATTTGCACCCTTTAGCTTTGCTCGACGCAGCTTAGCACTTTTTAGGTTCGCATCTTTCAAATTAACACCTTCAAGGTTACATCCGTTCAGATCGATGCCTACCAACAATCCACGAGCCATCATCCTATTCAGTACATCTTGTCTTGCTTGAAGGTTATCCCCCGCTTGCTTAAGTAAGAATAAATGCTCTCTCTGTTCAATTTCAAATCGTTCTTGGGCATCGTTTAATTTGTCACGACGCTCAACGACAAGAACTAACAAGAGAAATGTTATGATGGTTCCCGCCATTCCTGCACTGAGATTCTGAAACCAATTTGCCCACCAGTTATCTGTGACTCCTCCCGGCGAGACTGCAGCTGAGATGAATGTAGTTACACCTGTAATTGTTACCAAGACAAGAATCACTTCCAAGTTTGAAAGTTTTTCAAGACGTTTCATCTCATATCCTGTTGGGTTTGGCAGCTAATAAGGTAAAACAAAATGTAACATATGGATTTTGTCGAAGCAATGCAAAAATACCACATTAACTGTCTGAATATGGTTTTTATCTATACAAGGTGACATATAAAAAAGGGCGGCGTTTGAGATAATCCCCGAACGCCGCCCTCAAAAGTGCGAGAGTGAATTACTTGCGCGCGTTTTCGGGCGCGGGCTGCATATCCGAATTGCTCGGCGGCGTGGTATCTGCGGGCTTATCGTTGTTGATCGGAATGATGTTGGGCTGCGCGGCATTGTTTTCAGGCTGCGCAACATCCGCGTGCGCGGCAGGTTTATCACGCTTCGGCTGTGTGGGATCTTCGTGATTCTCAAAATAGCCGAGGTTCTCAAGCGCATCGTGTGCCGCTAAGCCGACTTTGTCATGATCTTCGTCGAGCATTCGCAGCAGCGCTTTCACCGCGCGCGTGCCGCCAATTTTGCCCAACGCTTCGGTGGCATTGAGGCGGGTTTGGAACCCGCCGCTGTCGAGCGCGTCGATGAGGGTATCAACGGCGCGTTCATCGCCCAACTTGCCGAGCATCATCGCGGCTCGACCCCGCACGATAATATCTTCGCTGCGGTTTTGCAGCACCATCATCAAGGTGCGGAGTGCTTCTTCTCCGCCCAACATGCCCAATTTCATTACGGCGGTGCGGCGACGTTCTTTACTGGTATCGCGCAGTTCGGAAATCGCTTGTTTGACCGCCTTTGGGTCAGGGTCCGTCATGAGAAAACTCCTTCGCCTTGCATTTGCGAGGTAGACGTGATGATGAGTTTACCTTCGTGAATGCGGCAGACGCGGTCTGCCAACGGGACGATGTCTGGGTTGTGAGTCGCCATGATCAACGTCTTTCCTGCGTCTCTTGTTAATTCTAGCAGAAGCGCCAGAACTTTTTCGCCTGTCTCTTCGTCTAGGTTTCCTGTGGGCTCATCCGCCAGCACGATCTCCGGTTCGCTGGAAAGCGCACGGGCGATGGCGACACGCTGCTGCTCACCACCACTGAGCTTATCAGGAAAAGCATCAGCGCGGTTGAGCAAGCCCACACGGTCAAGCAGCGAACGCCCGCGCATTTCTGCGTCACGGGTGCTTGTGCCGCGCAATTCTAGCGGCAGTGAGATATTTTCCAACACGGTGAGCGTGGGAATAAGGTTGAAGAACTGGAATACAATGCCAACGTGATCGCGCCGAAACAGCGTCATTTGGCGATCATTCAACTGCGCTACGTCTGTCCCGGCAACGACAATGCTGCCGCTGTCCGGTCTATCAATGCCGCTGATCAAGTTGAGCAGGGTGCTTTTACCGCTGCCGCTCTTTCCCAACAGCACGAAAAATTCGCCGGGGGCAATTTCCAAATCTACATCGTCAAGGACATGACGTGTGCGTCCGCCTTCGCTGTAGCGTTTATGCAGCCCGTGAATGTGGACGATGGAAGCGGTGGGATGACCGCGCAAAGCGCCGTTCGTACTCATAATCTCATTCTACCTATGCTCACCGATTTTGAATAGCGCAAGCATCTTAATGGATGACTCATGTGGGTATTGTAGCCGTAGATCATGAGGCGATGCTGACAATTGACGTACTAATCAGATGAACAAATTGTGAAAAATCTTACAACTGTTCGCCGCGTGCGGAAAAGAAAAAGCGTTCGTTCACCTGTGTAGACTGCACAAGCCGAAAACCCCCGCAATTGCGGTATCTGGCGTAATTGAAAACCGTGCGAAAATATTGCCTGTGTGCGGCGGAGATCATGTGGCACAATGAGCGCCGCTGATAAGCGCCGCTGCCAATGAATGTGTCATAATAGTGGGACGTAAAGTCTAGGAGTCGCAGGATGGCGATTTCACAAAATACGTTGATCACGACTGCCGAATTCGATGAATTCATCGCGCGACCCGAAAACGCGGATCGGCTGTGGGAACTGATCGACGGAAAAATCGCGCAAAAAGTGCCGACTGAAGAACACAGCCTGATCGCGGGTAACCTGTTCGCCGCGCTGCGTGAATTCGTGCGCCCGCGTGACTTGGGGCGTGTGCTTTTTGAGGCGTGTCATCAACTGCCAAACGACAACACCAATGCGCGTCTGCCGGATGTCGAGTTTACGCGCAAAGAACGGCTGCTCCCGATTGCGAAAGAGGGAGGCATCCGTCAAATGCCCGTATCGCCATTGAAGTCAAATCGAAGAACGAGACCTTCAAAGGGCTGCGTCAAAAGGCACTTTATTACCTAGAAAACGGCGCACAAATCGTATGGTTGGTGTACCCATCCAAGCAGCAGGTCGAAGTGTGGACAGACACCGACCCAGTGACAACTTTGAGCATGGGCGATGTGCTTGATGGCGGTGATATACTGCCAGAATTCAAGCTGCCAATGAGCGACATTTTCGCGGAATGAGACAACCTGTATCGTACCCGCATCACGTTAAAGGATCAGTAGGACAACAATGACAGACACACTCGCGTCACCCGCGCAGACTGGTGCCCCCGCGCGTAAGCGCATCCTCACGGGGGATCGCCCGACGGGGAAACTTCATTTAGGACATTATGTAGGCTCTTTGCAGAACCGCGTGCGCTTACAGCATGAATATGAATGCTTCTTCATCGTCGCTGACTTGCACATGCTCACAACCAAGCCGGAACGCGAACACATTCAAGCGTTGGAGCAGAATGTCCACGATATTGTGCTGGATTATCTCGCTGTAGGAATCGACCCCGAAATCAGCACGATCTTTTTGCAGAGCGCCGTGCCGGAAGAATACGAACTCAACCTGATCTTCGAGATGATGATCACCGTGAGCCGGTTGGAGCGCGTGCCGAGCATCAAGGACATGGCGCAGGCGGCAAATCTGGGCGATTCGCTCCCGTTTGGGTTGCTTGGCTATCCGGTGCTGCAAGCGGCGGATATTCTGCTGCCGCGCGCGACACTCGTCCCCGTTGGCAAGGACAACGAGAGCCATCTCGAAGTGACGCGCGAAATTGCCCGCCGCTTTAACAACCTGTACGGGGAAGTGTTCCCGATCCCCGATACGCTGATCGGGGATGTGCCGTCGCTGATCGGGACAGATGGACAGGGGAAGATGAGCAAATCGCTGGGCAACGCGATTATGTTGAGCGACAGCAAAGAGGAAGTCGAGCGTAAGGTGCGGGGAATGTACACCGATCCGGCGCGGGTGCGGGCGGATATTCCCGGCACTGTGGAAGGTAACCCGGTGTTCATTTATCACGACACGTTTAACCCGAACGTGGACGAAGTGAACGACCTGAAGGAACGCTATCGCGCGGGGAAAGTGGGCGATGTGGAAGTGAAGAAGAAGCTGATGATCGCCATCAACAACTTCTTAGAGCCGATCCGCGAACGGCGGGCGAAGTATGAGGCAAATCCGTCGCTGGTGACAGATATTCTGGTCGCGGGGACAGACCGGATGCGGGCGGAAGCGCAAGAGACGATGCGGCTGGTGCGCGATGCGATGGGGATGTACCGGCTGCCGGGGTAGGGCGGGATATGTCCAATTGCTACAGGCAGCGATGAATTTTGAGAGGAGATATGTCCACATATGACCGTTTTTTGATTTTTGTGGACACATCTTTGAAAAGTTAGAAACTGGTTTGTGTGGGGCGTGGATGTGAGTGATCCGCGTCCTTTTTGATTCCGCGTAGGCTAATCGTCGCAAAAGCGGCGCAAAGTCTTAACATTTTATGCTTGACAAAAAAACGATAAAGGTGTTAGCATCTGCAAATTAAACTAATATGTCCCTTGCTGAAGGCGATGATAGATGACTTCACGGAAAATTGCCGCGCTTGTGATTTGCGCTTGCTTGCTGATGATTGGCGGGGTGTTCGCGTAAGAACCCGAACCCACCCCGACTGAAACCCCAACGCTTGTGCCGACGGATACACCAACCAATAGTGACACGCCCAGTCCGATCCCGACGGATACGGCGACGGCGACGAATACAACACTCCCGACGGATACGCCGACAAGCACAGCCACACCGCCAGAATCGACCCCCGAAGTTACCGATCCGCCATTGGGTGAAGGTCCAACGAGTACACCGACGCGAACCGCTGTTGAACCGACGGGGCTGCCGACTTGGTGTTACTACTGGAATTTCGCTGATGGCAATGGTGGATTCGGGCTGCCTGCTCAAATTGGGGCGGGGGAATGGGTTTTGGGGCAAGGGTGGAAGGCTCAACACGTGACATTGAAATCCATCAACCGCACACTGGTACAAATCGAGCGTACCTTCGCACCTACCATTCTCACCAATGTCGATTTTGCCTACGTGAGGGAGGAAGGTGAGGTAGATTCGGAAGCCTCTGGTATCGTGGAAACCTTGGGCATCTTTATCAACTATCAGCATTCCTCCGCCACATTCGATGCTCAAGCAGCGCAGCTTTTTCCATTCTCAGGCACACAAGGCACCTTCTCATGGTCGGATAGTGTAGGCGTGATGGCGACCAGTGTCATTTTGGAAAGTCAACCCTCGTGGACAAATGATGCAACTGCAACAGGGAGTTCGACAATCACCGCCGCCACTTTCAGAGGGCGCGGCGTAAATCCATTTAATGCGCCGGATAATTGCGATTTGCCACTTACCGCTACCCCTACGCCCACCCTAAACTACACGCTAACGGATACTCCTACATTCACCCAAACTCCGACACCGATAGGGACACCGGGCGTAAACTGCTCCGGCGATGGTATGGGACTCATTGGACATTATCACAACGCCGCCCAAAGCTTCACCAACGAAGTGCTTGTCCGTCTTGACCCCCTTCTGAATATCAATTGGGGATTGGGCAGCCCTGAGACGGGCGTTGTTTCGACGGACAGTTTCACGGTTCGTTGGAATGGCTATCTCAGACCCACGTATTCAGGACAACACTATTTCCGCTTTCGGGTGAGCGATGGCATTCGGATGTACATTTTGCTGAATGGCGAATACCGACGCATCTTGAGCAAATGGGTGAATGCGACCTCGCCGCAGTATCGCGTGAGCGAAAAAGTACTCTTGATAGCGAATGGGTGCTACCCCATCACGATTGAATATTTCGATACGAACCAAGAAGCGGTGATGGAATTCAGTTGGTCAACGTCGCCGCTGGTAGACTTCACGGACATGGCATCGCCAGATTGGGGATTTGTCCCGTCGGTTCGCGTGTATCCTGATGGCGCGCAGTTGTCTACACCTACGCCGACTTTGACACCAACCGCGACACCCACGCCCACAGAGGCAGCTTTAGCAACCTACCATGTTAACTGTAATTTAGGAACTGCGGCTAATGCACGCAATTTCCCAAGTGGATTTATTACGTCAGAAAATTCGCAGATAGACGGACAGAGTCGAATGGCTCTAAGTGCGGGAACTCAAGTTATGGTTTATGAATTGCGCCCCGGTAGTGACGGTATTCTGTGGGCTCGTATAACTCCTTACGAGGCTTACGATGGAATGGGCACGCTTACAAGCTGGGATACGCTTTGGGTGTGCATGAAAAATGCGGATAATGTGACTGATAATCTTGTATTGGGGCAATCTCAATGCGGAGGGGCACCATTAAACTTAACAGCAACTCCTCTACCTCCAAACCCGCCGGTAATTCTGACGATTGCCCCATGCGTCGCTGTAAGTGAAGGAAATGACTGCCCACTGACATCAGATACAGATGCTGTTATCCAAATCGCTTTTGTCTTGGCTTGTGAGGCAGGAGTGAGCGTAATCGAACCTTCTGATGGATCGGTTAAGAATGCAATTGGTATCGCACACGTGATTTATAATCGGATGACAACCCTTACGTATGGCGGGAGTGCGCTGGAAGTCATTAGTCGTGGGGGCTATGAGCCGGAGCCACGCGCGCAATGGGATTGTTATATAAACGGCGCGTCCCCTTCGTTGGGTTTGGTAGAAGGCACAACGGCGAGTTTGCCGATGGAACTCTTGGATGCTGCAGCACAGCTATCCAATGGGCAGCAGCCTACAAGGCAAGCCTTCGAGCCGCGGGTCAACTACTACGGTTTGTATACCTTCGGTATTGCTGGTGATCCCGCTATTGCAGCAACTCCCGGTGCAGCCGCCACATACATAGCGCCATACTGCAATGATGATGATCTTGATCTACTCATTGCAGTTGCCCCATTTGTAAACAACCTAAACGCAACAGCCTTCTTCAGTAGCCCGACCGATTGCCGTTTATAACGCCTGTTGCTGCCGTATAGAGCGTCAAATACGAAGGAACGTACCAATGTATACGAAACGTCTACCTATAATGCTGATTAGCGGGGTGTTGTTGTTTTTTTGCCTGCAAGGGGTAATTGCGAAGCAGCAAAGTGTGAATGCTGAAGGCATTTACCTGCTGACAGACAATGTGCTGACGTTATTACACTCAAGTGAGCCTAATCTCACCGAGAGTCCAACACGAGCCGTGCCCCTTCCCTTGCGCCGATCCGCATACAGCCAAGATGAGGTTGCCAACGAATTTGCTATCCTTTTCGCTGAACTAGACTCAAGTGGATATACGCTATACACCGTTGAAGTGCGAGGGCAGGATGCAAATTTCCTGCCTACGGAAACCCGTTTGGTGAAAACCAATTTGCTGAATAACGAACGGGAAGTGCTAACAGAGCAACCGGGAATCTTTGCGTTTTCTGTATCGCCCGATCAAGCAAACATCGCACTTGCATATTACGATGGTCTCTACGAATTTGGCAGACGGAAAACTTGCGTTCTGAACGTAATAACCCATGTCTGTACATCGGTCGATGTGCAATTTGGTGATAGTCCGGCGCTGTGGCTAGACTCTCAACATTATGTGGTAACGATTCCGTGGCAACTCGCCGAGGTCAATATCACCGACTTTTCTATACAAGTCACACCCTTTCCACAAGAATGGTCAGTTTTTTCCAGCCTTTTGATCCCTAATACCAACGTACTTGTGCTTGCGGCAGAAAACCGAAACAATCATTTGAGTGAGCGACCATCATACTTTCTGACCTTTGACCTTCAGTCCAGAGAGCTTCTGCAGCTTCCATATCGAGCAGCACCATCAACGTATTACATCATTGACACGTGGGCATTTTCGTCAAACGCAACGTATCTTGTTTATGGACCATCATATGGCGTTTCGAATCGAATGGCTGTTATCGAATTTGAAACGGGTAGGCTTATCGCGGAATTTCACGATGTTCGGAATTATCAATGGCTGAATGATGAAACCCTTGCGCTCCAAGGTCCATTGAATAACACCTTTCCAAGCATTGTCTTGCTCAATGCGTCCACGAGTGAAATTACTAGTTTAGCTACGGGATCAGCCGCTGAAGGCATCATGCTTGTTGCACCCGAATCCTCATCCGAATAGAGATATATTCCCACGCGGCGATATGTTGATTCACCCCGCCAATTTTGCACCGTGAATCAACCTATCGTCGCTCAAATCCACATCGCGCATTCCACAACGCGGACATCAACGGGCGTGGTATCCCTATTCTTCCGCTATGCTTCGACACATGATATTTTCTCGTGGACAGGCACGGTTTCAGGCGCGACGAATATTTACCTCGAAAGCCAAGCGTCGTGGATGGGTTGGGGGGGTGTGGCAAACGGCAGCACACGACTTACCAACGCGACCCTGCGTGGGCTTGGCACCAATCCATTTAATGCGCCCGATAATTGCGATTTAACGCCCACACCGACACCAACCGCGACGAATACACCGACAGCTACACCAACATTCACGCCAACCAACACGCCAACGAATACGCCGACACCAATAGGCACGCCGGGCGTGAACTGTTCCGGCGAAGGCGTGGGCTTAACTGGAACGTATCACAATGCCGCGCAGAGTTTCACCAATCCTGTGCTTGTCCGTCTTGACCCCCTTCTGAATATCAATTGGGGATTGGGCAGCCCTGAGACGGGCGTTGTTTCGACGGACAGTTTCACGGTTCGTTGGAATGGCTATCTCA
>Ga0209172_10000493_pt1 | contig 108082 bp, 92 predicted proteins | sample LarsenN4metaG_FD_184113 | JGI IMG/M metagenome (GOLD analysis project Ga0209172, IMG submission 184113) | Hot spring sediment bacterial and archeal communities from British Columbia, Canada, to study Microbial Dark Matter (Phase II) - Larsen... ... | reverse complement strand
CCACACCGGCAAGCGAAAATCATTTACAAATTGCAGCGCAGCCGGTAGTGGATAAAGCGGGAAAACAAAAGAAAACTATATTTGAAAACTCTAACGGACATTGGCACTAAAAAAGGGGGAGCTTACATATGGGCTCTACCTGATTCAATATCCAAATAAAGAATTTATTACCAATGATACCTTGGGTGAGTATGTGGATATTTTATTTGCAGACACACTTACAAGAAAAATTGAAGGGCGTTTTGAGTTTACCGGAACTGATAGAAATACCGGTGAAAAAGTAACAGTTACCAACGGATATTTTAAGAATTTTTAAACCTTCTCAATCAACCTGCTGATTATTTAAAGAACCATTCCTCTTTACATAATAACACTTAAAACTACAGCTTATGAAACAGTTATTTCCTAAGCGCAGCCTTTTACTGTTCCTGCTTTTACCATTTTATTTTCTGTTTTCTGCACAAGCGCAGCAAAATTATTTGTATGCTGAAAAGGCAGACTCTCCGTAGTACTAAAAAAGGGGAAGCTTACACAATATTTGAACCTCGTATTCTAGATAAGCTGGGAAATATAAAACGACAGTACAGGTTTGGCAAAGGAACTCAATCTTGATGTTTATACTGTTATGGCTTTTGATGGGAAACAATGGTTAACTACCCAGCTGATAAAAAAATAAATGCTTCTCAAACTCCCGGATTCAATTACCGGGGGTTTTTTATTTTTGTTCATTATCAGCCACCCTAGCTCAGTTGGTTAGAGCAGCTGTTTCGTAAATAGCAGGCCGAGGGTTCGACTCCCTTGGGTGGCTCTTTTGTAATCCGGGCATCCTGCCATTTAATCCATGCTGAAGTTTCGGCAGGCAGGCCATTGAGCACCCTCCTCTGCCACTCAACCATTTTTTTCTGCCGATTCGGCATTTTAAGTAAGTTTATTTTTAAAATCCACATGCAATGAGAAAGATCACACTGGTTTTGTCTGCTCTTTTATTTTTTACAACCATCATTTTTGCGCAAAAAGTAAGCCTTGACGATTTTAAAAACTGGAAGCCCCGCAATATCGGCCCTGCCGGTATGAGTGGCCGTATTACGGCTATCGATGCCGTTTATACCAACCCCGATATTATTTATATCGGTGCAGCTTCGGGCGGCGTATGGAAAACCACCAGCGGCGGCGCCGAATGGACGCCGGTATTTGATGAACAGCCCTTATTAAATATCGGTTCCATCGCCATACAGCAAAGCAACCCCGACATAGTATGGGTGGGAACCGGCGAAGGCAATCCGCGAAATTCTCTCAACCTGGGTGGCGGAATTTATAAATCATACGATGCCGGTAAAACATGGAAGCTGATGGGCCTGGAAAAAACAATTTGTATTCACAGAATAATCATTAACCCGCAAAACCCGGATATTGTATATGTGGGCGCCACCGGTAATCCGTATGCGCCTCATCCTGAAAAGGGTGTTTGGAAAACTACCGACGGCGGAGAAACCTGGCAGCAAATACTGAAAGTAAATGACTCCACCGGAGTGGGCGAACTGGTGATGGACCCCTCCAACCCCAATAAACTTATTGCCAATATGTGGCAGTTTTACCGCACCCCGTTTAGCTCGAAAAGCGGCGGACAGGGAAGCGGTCTTTATATTACAACCGACGCCGGAAAATCATGGAAAAAACTAACCAGCAAAGACGGACTGCCCGCCGGTGAACTGGGCCGTATCGGTATTGCTTTTGCCCGCAGCATGCCCAGCCGCGTATATGCAAAAGTGGAAGCCGCTAAAAACGGTTTTTACAAAAGCGATGACGGCGGATTTACCTGGACATTGGTAAACAGCAATCCTGCCGATGTAACAGACCGTCCGTTTTACTATCAGGAAATTTATGTGGATCCTAAAAATGAAAACCGGATTTATGATATCCACTCAACGGTAACCCTCAGCGAAGACGGCGGTAAATCATTCTCCACACTCTTACCTTACCGGCATATACATCCCGATCATCATGCGTGGTGGATACACCCCGAAAACCCCAACCTGATCATCGAAGGCAATGATGGCGGAATAGGCATTTCAAGAGACAGGGGCAAATCGTGGGTATTTGACGAAAAAATCCCGGTAGGGCAATTTTATCATGTGCGGGTGGATAATGAACTTCCTTACAATGTAATGGGCGGTATGCAGGATAACGGCAGCTGGCACGGCCCCGCCTATACATGGATCAGCGGAGGCATCCGCAATTATTACTGGAACAATGTAGGCGGCGGCGATGGGTTTGATGTGATGGCCGATCCCGATGATGCCAGCTGGGTGTACAGCATGAGCCAGCAGGGAAATGTAGGACGCCGCAACTGGAAAACAGGAGAAAACTGGTATGTGCGGCCCGTACCCTTTGATACAGCGCTGCGCCTGCGGTTCAACTGGAACTCGGCCATTGCACAAGATCCGTTTGATAACAACACAATTTACTTCGGAAGCCAGTTTGTTCATAAAAGCACCAACAAAGGCGCATCGTGGGAAATCATTTCACCCGACCTGACCACCAACAATAAAGACCAGCAGAAACAGGATGAGAACGGCGGTCTTACACTTGATATAACCGGCGCTGAAAACTACAATACTATTCTTGCCATCAGCCCCTCAACGCTTGAAAAAGGGCTGCTATGGGTAGCCACCGATGACGGTAATGTGCAGCTTACAAGAGATGGCGGTAAAACCTGGACCAACTTTCGCGGAAAGATACCCGGTATGCCCCTTGGCGCCTGGCTGCCGCAGGTTCATGCATCGCGGTATAATGCAGGCGAGGCCTTTGTAGTGGCCAATGATTACCGGCGGGGTGATTTCAGGCCCTATATTTTCAGAACAACCGACTATGGAAAAACCTGGACAAGAATGGTAGATGAAAAAAAAGTAAAAGGATACGCTTTATGCATGATACAGGATCCGGCGGAAAAGAACCTGATATTTGTTGGGACGGAGCATGGTCTTTGGATAAGTTTTGACAACGGCAATACATTTGAACAGTGGAAGAACGGATATCCTTCCGTCTCTACGTACGATCTGGCCATACAGGAAAGGGAAGCCGATCTGGTGATCGCAACATTTGGCCGTTCGCTGTGGGTGCTCGATGATATCCGGCCTCTCAGAAAAATGGCCGCCAATAATGGCAATAAACCTTCAGCTCCCATTACCGCTTTTGCAACACCGGATGCTTATCAGGCACAATACAAAGCTGCTCCGGGTTATGAATGGAGCACAGCAGGATTGTGGGATGCGGAAAACAGAAACAGGGGCGCCTCTGTTTCATTTTACATAAATAAAGCGCATATGCCGGTTGCCCCGCCACAAACACAACAACCCGAAGCAAACAGAACTCAGCCTGCCGCCGGCCAGCAGCGTGGCGCCGGCGGTGGAAGAAGAAACAGGGGCGACAGTGTTTCGGTAAAAATTTACAATGCAAACAATGAATTGATCCGAACGCTTCAGTGGAATGCCGACAGCGGATTCAATCGCAGGTATTGGGGTATGGAAGAAAAGGGAGTTCGTTTTCCCGGGTCTCCCAGGCCGGCTCCGGGAGCACCTGAGCCCGGCGGCATGCAGGCATTGCCCGGCACATATAAACTGGTGCTCAGTTACGCAGGAGCCAGCGATTCGACAATGGTTACGGTAAAAGATGATCCGCGTTTGGGCAACAGAAACAGCATTAAGATTGCACAAAAAAAAATGATCGACCGCCTGCAAAAAAGCGCTGATAAGTTAACCGAACTGATGGACCGCCTAACGGAAGCCGAAGAAGTATGCAATAAAATTACAGCGCAGCTGAAAGATCTTTCCGGAAAAGAAACAGACTCGCTGCGCAAAACGTCTTCGGCCATGCAAAAAGAAATAACCGGCATACGCGAAATCATTTCGGGAAAACGGGATGAAAGACAGGGCATCACCCGCAATTCGGCGGTAACTGTACTGACTCAACTGCAAATGGCCCGGCAATACATAACGGCAAAATCGGTTGCCCCCGGAGAGCAGGAAGAAAAGCTGGTGCAGAATGCGGAAAGCTCTGTAAATACCGTGGTTCAAAAAACGAATGATTTCTTTGAAAACAAATGGAAAAAATTCAAAGCACTGGCAGAATCAACAAAAATCGAGTTATTCAAAGAATATAAACCGTTATAAAAAACTTCATAATTACCTGCTTAAGTCCCGCTCTGTTTGCGGGACTTTTGTTTTCCCAGGCCAGCCTTGTCATATCCTGCTTAACACATACTTTTGCCGCGGGCAGATAAATCAGAAAAAAATAATCATGAGCAGCAGGTTATCGCATCTGGCAGAAACACTCATTGGATCGGAAATTGTAAAACTGGGCGGAGAAATCAGGGAGAAGATACGACAGGGAGAACGGATCTATAACTTCACCGTGGGTGACTTTGATCCTTCCATTTTTCCTATACCCAACGAACTGGAAGAAGAAATCATTACTGCTTACCGAAACCACTTTACCAACTACCCGGCCGCCGAAGGAAACCTTGACCTGAGAGAGGCAATCACTTCAGTTATGCAGGAGTGGCAGGGGCTTGAATATTCTTTAAATGAAATACTGGTGGCTTCCGGCGGGCGGCCGCTCATTTATGCTGCCTTTCGTGCAGTGTGTGATAAAGGCGATAAAATAATTTACGCCGTTCCTTCGTGGAACAACAATCATTACACGCATTTTGTAGAAGGAGAACATGCAGTAATCGAAGCCCGTGCAGAAAATAATTTTATGCCCACGGCCGATGATATCAAACCACACATCGGGGAAGCCTCTCTTATTTCTTTGTGCTCGCCGCAAAACCCTACCGGCACCACTTTTAAAAAAGAAGATCTCGAAGCCATATGCGACCTGGTGCTGGAAGAAAATAAAAGAAGAAGCGGAAATGAAAAGAAAGTGTATGTAATGTACGACCAGATGTACTGCCGGCTTACGTATGGAAACATCAGGCATTACAATCCCGTTTCGCTGCGGCCCGAAATGCGCCACTATACCATCTTTATAGATGCCATCAGCAAAGTGTTTGCCGCTACAGGCGTACGGGTGGGCTGGAGCATGGGCCCGGCACAGGTTATCGGTAAAATGAAATCCATCCTGGGTCATGTAGGCGCCTGGGCGCCGATGGCCGAACAAAAGGCGCTGGCAAAATTTTTATACAACCGGAAAGCTATTGATCGCTTTCTTGTCAACTTCAAAAATGAAATTCACGAGCGGCTTGAAAAAATTTACCAGGGATTTATGCAACTGAAAAAGGAAGGATTGCTGGTAGATGCCATTGCTCCCGAAGCCGCCATCTACCTGACCATTAAAATTGATGCCGCCGGCAAGAAAACGGCTGATGGAAAAAAACTCGAAAGCCAGGCCGATGTCACTTCTTATATTCTCAACCAGTCCGGCATTGCCGTAGTTCCCTTTTATGCTTTCGGCGCTTCCCGCACCTCACCGTGGTACCGCCTGAGTGTAGGCACCTGCAAAAAAGAAGAAATAGGTGAAATGACCGGCAAGCTTGGAGAAGCGCTGAGGAAATTGTCTCAGAGATAATTTTTTCAATTTGTTCATTTCCTCTTTTGGGTTAACTTAAGGGAGAGGTCTTTCTATACCCGTTGAAAAATAAGGGTACCGGATTTTATCCTGAGTTATAAAACGCCGATTGCATGCCGGAAGTCAACTTAAGGGGAATCGTACATCGTTTGGGGGTTACCAGCCGGCAGGATGCCTGGGTGGGTAACACCATTGCTTACTTTTATTGCCCTCACCGCATTTGTTATTTATGTAACCTGGGCTGCCCTTCAGGGTAAGCATTACTATTATGCGCCCTATCTTTCTCCTCTTTATTCACCTGAACTTTTTTGGCGAATCAGCGCATAACTGGTTTGGCGACAAGCCCCGCTGGTGGCCTGGTTGGCTGCCCTGGTCGCCGGCATTACTCATCTTGTGGGCGCCGGGATTGTTCCGGCTTACCTGTTACTATTACCGGGGTGCTTATTACAAAGCATTCTGGGCCGATCCGCCCGCCTACAGCGTGTCGGAGCCGAGAAAAAAATAGCGGGGCGAAAATTCGCTGCCGCTGATTATGCAAAATATACACCGCTACTTTATGTACATCGCCCTGTTCTTTATTGTATTTCTTGCACTGGATGTGTGGAGGGCTTTGGCATCGGCACTTTGGTGCTGGCGGTAAACGTTGTGCTGCTTGGCGGCTATACTTTGGGTTGTCATTCGCTGCGCCATTTTGTAGGCAGCTTTATGGATCGCTTATCCGGTAAACCTGTCCGGTTTACCCTGTACAGATATGTAACATGCTTAAACAGGAAACACATGCTATGGGCATGGATGAGTTTGTTTTGGGTAGCATTCACCGATATTGATGTGCGGATGTGCTCAATGGGGGTATGGAAGGATCTGCGACTTTTATAAAAAAATTTTACACTGATCTGCTGGTATTGGGGAAAAGAGCCGGAGAGTATGCCGCCCGTTTTGCAAAAGAAAAAAAGGAAGGAGCAATTGATGAAGAGCAGGTAAAAAGCAGCGGATTGGGCCTTGCATTTTTTTGAAAATGATAAAGGCGATAAGCCCTTTGATGTGCAATACGCCCTGCAGGATATGATGCAGCAGCTGGTAGGCATCGTACGCACCGAAGAAGAAATGCTACGGCAAAAGAATATTTAAAAATAATGCGCAAGCGAACTGAAAATATTTTTGTAACCGGCAACCGTGAGTACAATGCAGGAGGGCATACCGCCATGGACCTGAAAAACATGCTGACTGTTTCGGAAGCGATTACAATGGCAGCCATTGAAAGAAAGGAAAGCCGCGGCGCTCGCTTCCGGAAGATTATCCCTAAAAAGATGAGAAAAGCAGTAAATTCAATGTTGTAATTTATAAAGACGAAAACCGGACGCCGCCGATAGCACCTGACGTATGCAGCAGCAGGATATTGACCGGGTACAGGAGTTTCGAAAATGCATCGAATGCTATCTGTGCCAGAATGTGTGTCATGTGCTGCGCGAGCACCAACTGCATAATGAATTTATCGGCCCAAGATTTTTTGTATGTATTGCAGCGCTGGAAATGCATCCGCTGGATGCAGAAGACCGGATGACTGACCTGAAAAAAGAAAACGGAGTGGGTTTTTGCAATATCACCAAATGCTGCACCCGTGTATGCCCCGAAGAAATAAAGATCACCGACAATGCCATCATTCCGCTGAAGGAAAGAGTAGCTGACCGGTTTTACGATCCGCTTAAAAGGCTGATCCGCTATTTTACCGGGCATAAAAAGAATTGAGGGTTTTCAAAAACATCTTCTAACGATTCAAACAAAGGCTATGTTTAAATTAAAACGCATTTCCCCGGGCGGTATACCCGAGGCGCTTGAAAAAGCAGAACGGTACCGGTTGCTGAATGAACCGCTGCTGGCAGAAAGCATTTGCCAGGATATACTTGAAACCGATCCGCAAAACAGAAAAGCAAAAATAATCCGCCTGCTGGCCATCACCGATCTGTTCGGTTCTTCATCGCCTCCCGATGTGAATGATGCCCGGAACCTGGCCGAGCAACTGAGCGATGAATATGACCGTTATTATTACAGCGGCATCGTATGCGAACGAAAGGGAAAATCCGCTTTGGGAAAAGAAGTGCCCGACAGCAGTTTTATTGCCTATGAATGGCTGAACGATGCTATGGAACTATATGAAAAAGCAGAAGCAATTCGCCCCCCGGGAAACGATGACGCCATTTTGCGCTGGAACACCTGCGCCCGCATTATTATGCGCCACCATCTTCAGCCAAGAGATGAAAAAAACGCTGAGCCTTTATTGGAGTAGGCGAAAATGAACCGGTACTTAAAGAAAGGAGATTAATTTCTGTTCAGTAAAAACCAGAATGGTTTCAGTTCCGGCCGGTAATATATTTTCAGCAAGCGACTTTTGAACGAAGTAATTGTATTGCGCTTCACCAGTTCATGAACTTTGCAGAAATTTTCGGCAGTTTCCGCCAGTACAAGAATTTCGTTTAACTGCTCTACCTCCTGTTCAATCTCTTTCTCTGTCATGAACTCGGTTTTTAGCAGCACCATGATATCCCTTTTCTGTTTATTCATTTCATCGCATTTAATATCCTACCATTCCCTTTGTATTGGGGCAATTACAATCTTTTGATTTGGATTTGCCGGAATAATAATTTTTCTGGCAGGCAGAAAGACCCAGCATCGCCGTCATTACTAATATCATCCACAATTTTGTTGTTGCTTTCATATCCGGATTTTCTAAATTAAACTATTTTGGGCGGAAATTATTATGTTTTTTATATAAATGGCCATAAAAAATATCAATCCGTCTAAACTCCGGAAAACCATACTGGTGGCGCCGCTCGACTGGGGCCTTGGCCATACTACCCGATGCATCCCGCTAATATCAAAACTACTTGAAAAAAGACATCATGTGATACTGGCAGGGGATAAAGCACAGGAAGTTTTACTAACCACAGAATTTCCCGGAATTCCTTTTTTGCCGCTGAAGGGTTACAATATAAAATACGGCACTTCGGGCAAAAAAACGGTTTTGCAACTGCTATGGCAGGCACCGGGCATATTAAAGTCGGCCAAAAAAGAAAATGAATGGCTCGGATCGGTTATTAAAAAGTATTCAATAGATGCTGTGCTATCCGACAACCGCTTCGGATTGTACAGCAGCCAAATCCCCTCTGTATTTATTACTCACCAGCTATATATCGCTTCGCCGCTTGGCGCAATTACAGCACAATGGGTTCAGAAAAGGAATTATTCATTTATCAATAAATTCTCCGAATGCTGGGTACCCGATTTTCCGGAAGCAAATAGCCTTGCCGGAAAACTTTCTCATCCTGAAAAAAAGCCATCAATACCGGTAAAGTATATTGGTCCGCTTTCAAGATTCCGTTTTGAAAATAATCAGCAACAGAACGGTTTGCTGGTTATTCTTTCCGGCCCGGAACCGCAGCGAAGCATTTTTGAGACTATAATACTAAGAGAGCTGGAAAACTATAATGGCAAAGCCACTGTAATTCGCGGATTACCCGGAGCAGGTTCATTTATTCCCTCTGTGCCAAACGTTACGTTTTACAATCATTTACCGGCAAAGGAAATGGAAAGAGAAATAAACAAATCTTCGATGGTAATCGGCCGCTGCGGATACAGTACCGTAATGGATATGGCGGTACTGAAAAAAAGTTGTGTGCTGGTTCCCACGCCGGGGCAAACGGAACAGCTGTACCTTGCCCGGCATCTTACAGAAAATAATATAGCTGCCTGTATACACCAGGAAAATTTTTCCCTGCGTAAAGCCATTGAACTGGCACATCAGTTCAGCGGCAATTTTGCAGTACGGGATACATCCGCAGTGCTTGACAATGCCGTTGATTCTTTTCTGTCAGCTATTTGACTCCTGCTGCATTGCTTTCGGAAAGTCAAAAAAAAGAAAGTTTTTTGGCGCTGCTCTGAAGTCTTTCCATTTCTTGGCATCAACGGAAACAGCAAAAATGCCTGAAGTGGGAATATTATCAATACGTGTAAGGGTAAGGGTGTTGGCAAAATCAGTTATGCCGGGGTTGTGCGAAAAAAGCGCCACGCATTCATATTTGTCGTTTATATTTTCCACTACTTCATAAAAAACGTCTTCGCCGGCAAGATATAATTCCGTCTTCAGTTGTATTTCCTCTTTATCCGTATTATATACCCGGGCAAAATGCGAGGCTGTTTTCCGGGCTCTTTTGGCGGGGCTGGAAATAAATGCGTCAATCCGGATTTTTCTTTCCTTCAGTTTTTCCGCCATACGGGGTGCGTCTTTTTTGCCGCGTTCATTAAGCGGGCGGTCAAAATCGCTCAGCGCCGGATTATTCCAGTCGCTCTTGGCATGACGTATAAGAAGCAGCGTTTTCATCAAACCATCACAACTTCTGAAAAAAAGATTTTAAACAGTTTTTTGTATTGCCGGGTTTTATCATAAATCCGATAAAACCTACCGGATCGAAATTAATAAAGTTTCTGTTCATCCGGACATCTTACAAAACACCTCCTGAGAGGCCAAAGGTTTAGTATCCTCTTACATTCTTTCCCTCGTAATAATTCATGAACGCTTTGTTCACTACCCGGTTGCCGCCGGGTGTAGGATAATTGCCGGTGAAATACCAGTCGCCAAGGTTGGTGGGGCAGGCCCGATGAAGCGATTCGATAGACTGATAAATAACCTCAACAGGTATTTTCAGATCCGGCGGAGTGATAAGTTTTGCTATCTGCCGGTTTATTTCCTCAATGGTAAACAGCTTGTAGATTTTCTGAACCAGATTGGTGGTGTGCAGTTCGTTGCGGCGCTGCAATTCCCTGCACTCTTCATACACTTCGCGCAGGCAGTTTTCTTTGCCTTTTTCTTTTATCAATGAAACTACGGCCTGGAAAGCTACAAAGTCACCCATCTTGCTCATATCAATGCCATAACAATCCGGATAGCGTATTTGCGGCGATGATGACACTACAATTATTTTTTTAGGCTCCAGCCTTGCCAGCATACGCACTATGCTTTCCCGCAGCGTGGTTCCGCGTACAATAGAATCATCCAGCACCACCAGCGTATCCTTTCCCTTGCGAACAGTGCCGTAGGTAATATCATACACGTGCTGCACCATCTCGCTGCGGCTGGAATCTTCGGCAATAAACGTACGCATCTTTACATCTTTGATCGCTACTTTCTCTATCCGGATGCGCCGGTTGATCATTTCAGAAAGCTTTTCTTCATCAAAATCTTTTCCCCATGAAAGGATACGTTCTATCTTTATTTTGTTCAGGTAATCTTCCATGCCCTTCAGCAAGCCGTAAAAGGCCGTTTCGGCTGTATTGGGTATAAAAGAAAAGATCGCATTCTTCAGATCGTAATTGACAGCGTTCAGCACCTGTTCGGTAAGGTTGTATCCCAGGGCGTTTCGTTCCCGGTAAATTTTTTCATCGCTGCCTCTGGAAAAATAAATACGTTCAAAGCTGCAGGCTTTTCTTTCTTTAGGGGTCAGTATCTGAGCGGTTTCGTATTCACCGGTTTCATGCACAATCAAAGCCTCGCCGGGCATTAATTCCTTTACTTCATTTTCTCCTACGTTAAAACAGGTTCGTATGGCGGCTCTTTCAGAGGCCGCTACGATCACTTCATCGTCAATATAATAATAGGAGGGGCGTATTCCGTGTGCATCGCGGAATACAAAGCCTTTTCCGTTTCCGGTCATTCCCCCCACATGAAAACCGCCATCAAACAAAGGCAATGATTTTTTGAGTACCTTTTTTATATCCAGCTTATCGGGGCTTTCTTCATCCACTTTACACAAAAAAGTGTACATCACTTCGATCATGGCGGCCAGATCGCTGAACCGTTCATTTTCGTTGGGCTCTTTTCCTACCAGTGCAAAAAGTTCATCGGTATTTACCAGATTGAAATTGCCGGCAAGGGCAAGATTGCGTGAAGGAATGGTGTTGCGATTAATAAAGGGATGACAATACTCCAGTTTATTTTTTCCCTGAGTGCCGTAGCGCAAATGCCCCAGCATGATTTCGCCAAGGTAATTTACATGCCCTTTCATTAACCCCGGATGTTTTTTTATATCGGGATGATACCTTTCCAGTTCTTTCACCTCTTCGCCTATTTGACGGAATATATCGGCAATAGGCTGCGGTGCATTGCTGCGGATGCGGTGAAGAAACGGATAACCCGGTTCGGTATTAAGTTTTACAACGGCAATGCCCGCTCCGTCCTGCCCGCGGTTGTGTTGTTTTTCCATGAGGAGGTACAGCTTGTTCAGCCCCCACAGTACTGTTCCATATTTCTGATGGTAGTATGAAAAAGGTTTGCGTAAGCGGATGAATGCAAGGCCGCATTCGTGCTTTATCGGGTCACTCATTAATTAAGTTGGTAAAGAGGATGCAAAGTTAGGGCTTATCGGAGAAAAGGATGTAACGAAAATCCGGTTCCATACTAATCCCTGTAATTCAGCGCCGGTTTGCGGTCTCCCAACAGTGGCTTATATACAAATTTGTCGCCCGTCAGTTTTTTCCACTCGGCTTTCGCTTCTTCAATCAGTTGCTGACTGGTAAACAGGTCAAACCCGGTTAAAGCCAGTGTTTGTGCGGCCACCATCATTCCTTTTGTTCCTATTTCGGTGCCGCCGCATGCTACAGCCTGCCAGCTGTGCGCCGGTGTGCCCGGAACCCAGGTGGCAACCCGCAGACCCACCGTTGGCACCACCCAGCTTACATCGCCTACGTCGGTTGAACCGCCGCCACGCCTTTCCGTACCAAAAGAATCTATTTTTGCCGCATCGGTAATTGCAGGTTTGTCGGGGCCGATAAAACTTTCCTGTATTTTTTTTGCAAATGCCATTTCCTGTTCTGTATATGTTATGCCGCCAACCATGTTCAGATTTGCATACATCAGTTTTGCCAGCGATACGACCGGTAAAAGATTGTACACACCCCCTGTTATTTCATATTCCATTCTGGTATCGGTTCCGGTGGCGGCGCCATTAGCCGCTTTAACTATGCGATCAAAAATGCGGGCCAGTTCGGCACGGTCGGGATGACGGGCATAATAGTATACTTCGGCAAAATCGGGTACCACATTGGGCGCATTGCCCCCTCTGGTTATCACATAATGTATTCGGGTATCCGAGGGAATATGCTCACGCATCATATTTACCATATAGTTCATTGCCTCTACTGCATCAAGCGCCGACCGGCCTCTTTCCGGTGCGCCGGCGGCATGGGCCGAAATACCATGAAACCGGAATTTGGCGCTCATATTAGCCAGTGAGCTGGATGCATTTGCCGAATTTCTGTCGCCGGGGTGCCAGTGCAAAACCACATCCACATCTTTAAACAATCCTTCTCTCACCATATACACTTTGCCCGAGCCGCCTTCTTCAGCAGGTGTGCCGAAAACTCTGATAGTGCCGGAAAATTTTTTCTGATCCATCTGCTGTTTTAATTCAATACCGGCAGCCACCGATGCCACCCCAAAAAGATGATGGCCGCAGCCATGGCCTGCATCTTTACCGGCTGCAATCTCCTTAACGGGCTGATTGGTTTGCGATAATCCCGGCAAAGCATCAAACTCTGCCAGTATACCAATCACCGGCGAGCCGCTGCCGTAGGTGGCAACAAAGGCCGTAGGTATGCCGGCCACTCCTGCTTCCACGCTGAATCCGTTATCCTTCAGTGTTTGTTGCAACAATGCGGAACTTTTCTCTTCTTTGTAACCTACCTCCGCATAATCCCATATCTGCAATGCCCTTTCTTTGTAATAGTCATACTTTGCTTTCAGCGATGTTATGATCTCCTGTTTGCTTTTGAACGAATCGGGAGTTTTCGTTTTCTTCTTTTGCGCCGAAGCATCCGCTGAAATACATAAAAAAGCAATAAAAAACAACTGGGCTGGTTTCATTGTATGCGGTTTGGCATAAAGCTAATAATTTTTACATCACAAAACCCGGGTTCCGTTACATTACAAACACTTAATTTTAGGGATATGAGAGTTTTTTATTTAATCATTTTTCTGCCGGCCCACCTGATTTGTCAGCCTTATTCAAAAAATGAAATTACCCGCTGGGAAAAACAAGCAGGAAATGTAACTATCATTCGCGATAACTGGGGAATACCGCATATTTACGGAAAAACGGATGCCGATGCCGTCTTCGGCCTCATGTATGCCCAGTGTGAAGATGATTTTAAAAGAGTAGAGATGAATTATATTGAAAAGTTGGGGCGTATGGCAGAAGTAAAAGGAGAAAGCTCATTGTATGCTGATTTGCTTCACCGGCTGGTGCTTGACTCCGGCGAAGCTGTAAAAGATTTTCAAAATGCACCGGCCTGGCTTAAGAAACTCTGCATTGCTTTTGCCGATGGCATCAATTATTATTTATACAAAAACCCTGATGTAAAACCCGCCCTGCTGAGCCGTTTTCAGCCCTGGTACCCGCTGCTGTGGACCGATGGAAGCATCGGCGCCATCAATACAGCGGGGATTTTCGTAAACGAACTGCAGCTCTTTTATTCATCTGAACCAACTGCTGCTGTAACGGAAACTAAGAACTATGTCGAAATCCGGGAAGAGATGCTGGCCGGGTCAAATGGTTTTGCTTTCTCTCCAAAAATTACCGAATCGGGCAATGCTATACTTTATATTAATCCCCATGTTACTTTTTATTTCCGTCCTGAAGTACACATGATAAGCGAAGAAGGGCTGAATGCTTATGGGGCCGTAACGTGGGGACAGTTTTTTATTTATCAGGGATTCAATGAACACTGCGGATGGATGCATACTTCCAGCGCGGTTGACGCCGCGGATGCTTACATCGAAACTATTTCAAAAAAAGACGGCAGATGGGTGTATGAATATGAAGGCAGGCAAAGACCTGTGAACGAAAAAAAAATTTTACTGAAGTATAAAAACGGAATAGCGGTTGAATCTAAAACCATCACTGCACTTTTTACCCACCATGGCCCCATCATGGCAAAACGGAACGGTCAATGGCTGAGCGTAAAAGCCGACAACCGGCTGATGAATGGCCTGATTCAATGCTGGCAACGTACAAAAGCCAGAAGTTTTGAAGCGTTTAAAAAGACGCTTGACCTGAAGGGAAACATTTCCAACAACACCGTATATGCCGATGCGCAGGGCAATATCGCTTACTGGCATGGCAACCGAATTCCGAAACGGGATATAAAATTTGACTGGAGCAAACCGGTGAACGGAAGCATTGCAGCCACGGAGTGGAAGGGTTATCACAACATCGGCGAGACGGTGTTCTGCATTAACCCGGTAAACGGATGGTTACAAAACTGCAACTCCACCCCTTTTACGGTTGCAGGAATCAACAGCCCGAAGAAAGAAAATTATCCTCCGTATATGGCGCCGGACGGGGAAAATTTTCGCGGCATCAATGCGGTACGGGTATTGAGTGAGGAAAACAGATATACGATTGACAAAGTAATCAAGGCTGGTTATGATACCCGGCTGGCCGCATTTGAGGTACTGATTCCTGCATTAGTAAAAGCATTTGAAAAAAATGTGTCTTATTCCGATTCTCTGTTTGCATTACTGGCGGGCCCTGTTGCAGTTTTAAAAGCCTGGGACTACCGCTGTGCCGAAAATTCCATTGCCACCACATTGGCCGTGGAGTGGGGACAAAAAATTTTACCCGCCATGATGCAGATGCAGGTGACAGATGATGAAGAAGCCGACCAAGTGAACAGCGCTGAATTTTTTGCGGCGAATGCAAAAGCAAATGAATTGTTACAGCCATTATTGGCAGCGGTTGAGGATTTGCAAAACAGGTTTGGCCGCTGGCAGATGCCCTGGGGCGAAATCAACCGCTTTCAAAGAATATCATCTGATATTGAAAACAAATTTGACGACAGCCGGCCCAGCCTGCCCGTGGGTTTTGTATCTTCCACATGGGGCATGCTTCCTTCTTACACCAGCCGAAGCTTCCCGGGCACTCTAAAAAGGTACGGAGTGAACGGTAATAGTTTTATTTGCGCTGTTGAATTTGGACAAAAAATAAAAGCAAAAGCATTGCTGGCCGGCGGCAACAGCGGGCATGAGCGTTCAGCGCATTTCTTTGACCAGGGACTGATGTACAGCAAAGGAGTTTTCAGAGATGTATTGTTTTATAAAGAAGATGTGCTGAAAAAAGCAGAAAGAACCTATCATCCGGGAGAATAGCTTCAACTGCTTCCTGTTATAAACCGAATAACGATTACCGCCTCTGCGAAAACAAACTGCTTACCGCTTTGAATGCTTGGCTATACCCAACCCCGTGCAAACAGCAGAATTTGATTTTTTAACAATGCCATGCTATCATAAAACCCTGTGCTGACCATTTGCGATGAAAAGAAACGAGAAGGTGCTGTGTCTGCTATTAATTTACCTGATAATAAATAGGAAATGAAGCTGACTAAAAAACTGGAAGCAGAAATCCTGAAGACGTACAACCAGTGCTGGGAAGCCTACCTGGCAGGCGATTTAAAAACCCATGCTTCCTTCTTAAGCAAGCAATTCAAAATCATCGGCACATCCGAAAGCGAACAATTTAACAGTAAAAAAGAATGGATCGCCTATTGCAAAAAAACGATTAAACAATTTGCCGGCGTCATCCGGCTCCGAAACAGGAAATTCAGGCTGCAGCCGGCCAGGCAAGAAGTAATGGTGACAGAAAATTCGGATATCTATGCCCTTATAAATAATAAATGGAATTTTTATTCCAGGATAAGAATATCGGCTCTGCTCCAAAAAGAAAAAGGCGGGTGGAAATATATCCACCAGCATGGTTCACTGCCCGATGCCAGGGCCAACGAAGGTGAGGTGATTGCCACAGAACAAATCAAAAAAGAAAACCTGCAACTGCGTGAAGCCGTAAAACGCCGCACCGTTGAACTGGAACAAAAAAACCGGGAGCTGGAAATAGAAACCGCTCTGGAAAAGGTTCGTGCCATTGCCATGAGCATGAAAGAGCCGGCAGACATGCTGAAGATCTGCAAAACCATTTCACAACAACTGGTCAAACTGGGTGTAAAAGAAATCCGCAATGTGCAGACAGCTATCTTTTATGAAAGCCGGGGTACCTATATGAACTATGAATATTATGCAAAACATGATAAAACGATTATTACAGATACCACTTACACAAACAATAAAATACATAAGGCATTTGCTGCCAAAATGCTGAAGGGCCGGGGACAACATTTTGTAACGCATATCAAAGGAAAAAAAGTAAAAGAGTGGCTGGCTTACCAGAAAACCACCAATGTTTTTATTGATAAATACCTGAAAACGGCCTCATCACTCAACTACTACTGGCACTCCCTGGGGCCTGTGGCATTGGGCGTTTCCACCTATGCGCCTTTGAATAAAGAAGAAGAGGAATTGGTAGTTCGTTTTCGTAACGTATTTGAACTTTCGTACCGCCGCTATTTAGATATTGAACAGGCAACAGCACAGGCAAGAGAAGCACAGATAGAAGCGGCGTTGGAAAGAGTGAGAAGCCGCTCAATGGCCATGCACAAAAGTGAAGAGCTTAAAGAAGTGATAAAGGTGGTGCTTGAGCAATTTGTGCACCTCAACATTAATGTGGGGCATTCAGGTTTTTATATTGATTATAAAACCCATGATGACATGCACATCTGGCTGGCCGACCCGAACATTGAACCTTTCTTTGCCATCATTCCTTATTTTGACACACCTACATGGAACAGTTTCCTGGAAGCAAAAGCAAAAGCCCGCCTGTCCGGCGGACAGGGTACCATCCTTCATACCGACCTGCTGGATTTTAAAGAAAAAAACAAATTCTATAAAAAACTTTTCAAACTATTTACAATACCCGAAGATGCACAGAAATTCTATTTGCAATGCAAGGGGCTTGCTGTATCCACCGTTTTGTTAGATCATGTTGGCCTCTACATAGAAAATTTTGAGGCAATTCCTTATACGGATGAAGAAAATGCCATATTGATGCGGTTTGGCAAAGTGTTTCAGCAAACCTATACCCGTTTCCTCGATCTGCAGAAAGCGGAGGCGCAGGCAAGGGAAGCAAAGATTGAAGCGGCATTGGAAAGAGTGAGAAGCAGATCTATGGCCATGCATAAAAGTGAGGAACTGGCTGATCTTTCACTTGAATTGGTTAAACAAGTGCAGGCCCTGGGTGTTACCACATGGTTTTGTGCATTCAATATTTATGATGATGACCCGCAAGGTTCACTGGAATGGGGCAGTAATGGGCAAGGTACATTTCCAAGATACAGAACACCGAGGGAAGGAATTTTTCTGCGCTATTATGAAGCAGGGCAAAAAGGAGAAACCTTACTGATCAATGAAATTGGAGAAAATGAATGCCCCGCACACTACGAATACTTATGCACTTTGCCGGGTGTTGGGGAGCAATTGCTTGCTATGAAGGCCGCCGGAATACCTTTTCCATCTTTTCAGATTGACCATGTAGCTTTTTTTAAATACGGCTATCTGCTTTTCATAACCTATGAACCGGTACCAGAATCACATGATATTTTTAAACGTTTTGCCAAAGTTTTTGAACAATCCTATACCCGTTTCCTCGATCTGCAAAAAGCCGAAGCACAGGCAAGAGAAGCACAGATAGAAGCAGCGCTGGAAAGGGTGCGTGCAAAGGCAATGGCTATGCACAAGAGTGACGATTTAAACGGGGCTGTAGCAATTATGTTCGAGGAATTTCAGAAGCTAAACCTGGATGTACTCAGATGTGGAATAGGAGTTCTTAATAAAGATGCAAGAACAGGAACGGTGTGGACTACTTCTGTTTCTGACAATGGACTTGCCGTCCAGATATCAGCTAATGAAAGTTTTGACACACATCAGCTGATGATGCTTAATTATGAGTGCTGGCAAAAACAGGAAGATTTGGATTACGTTTTAGAAGGGCAGGATTTGATTAACTATTACAAAGCAATGGACGCAAGTGAATTGAAATTGCCTAAATCACAATTATCTTTTTCAGACGATGAGTTACAACCCCAGTATTATTATGCTGCAATGTTTAATGCCGGTGGCCTGTATGCGTTCAGAGATAAGCCTTTTGCTGCAGAAGACAGAAAAATAATGAAGCGTTTCGCATCTGTTGTAAATCTTACCTATAATCGTTTTCTTGATCTGCAAAAGGCCGAAGCACAGGCAAGAGAAGCGCAGATAGAAGCAGCGCTGGAAAAAGTTCGTTCCCGCTCATTGGCTATGCATCATTCAGATGAACTGGAGCAAGTGGCTGCTTCTTTATTTGACCGCCTTACGGAACTTGGTCTTTCTTTTGACGGGGCCCTGATTCTTATTTTTGAAAAAGAAAGGCGAAATATCCGGCTATGGGTCGCTACAAATCAATTATCAGCACCGGTTAAAATCGAACTTCCTTATGATGAAGAAATAAAAAACAATGCAATTATTAAAGACCTGTGGAATGCGATAGAAAACGGTAAGCACATTTTTAATAAATCTTATTCGGGAGAAACCAAAAATGATTATTTCCGGTATGTTCAAAAATATAATGAATCAAGAATACCCGAAGCTGTAAAACAGATCCAACTTGAAAATGAAAGCTGGACTGCATGTTTCGCCGCTGAAAAAAATTCAGTTGTTGGTTTTGACAGTTGGTCGGGACACATTATGAAAGAGGAAGACTTTCAAATTTCAATAAGATTTGCCAGAGTATTCGAGCAGGCTTATACCCGTTTCCTTGATCTGCAAAAAGCAGAAGCGCAGGCAAGGGAAGCACAGATAGAAGCAGCGCTGGAGCGCATCCGGTCGAAAGTGACAGCCATGCAGGAATCATCGGAACTGCTCGACATTGTAGTTTCCATGCGCCGGGAATTTGTCGGATTAAATCATGAAGCCGGTTATTTCTGGTACATGCGGTGGTTGCCGGATAAATATGAAAAAGCCATGACCAGTGGTGACGGAAGCCGCATTGGTATGGTGATGACCTTGCCCCGCCATATTCATGGCGACATCAAACTGGTAGCTGATTGGGAAAAAAGTAATGAACCTGCTCTTGTTTTTCCGATGGATATAGATACGGCGGTGGAGTATGTTGATAAAATGATAACATTGGGCGATTTTCAACAGGTGGATCCACAGGCGCCAACGCTTGATGATATCAGGCATATCGGCGGCCTAACTTTTGTTATGGCACGTACCACCTATGGAGAAATAGGTTTCAGTCTTGCCGGAGAAGTAGATGAACCGCCTAAAGAATCATTGGATACTTTGATCCGTTTTGCTGCCGTGTTTGATCTGGCATATAGGCGTTTTAATGATTTACAAATAGCCGAAGCCCATGCCCGGCAGGCAGAGCAGGATTTAATTGCCATTAAAGAAGCCAAACAAAAAGCAGAAGAAGCATTAACAGAGCTGCAGGCTACACAAAAGCAGTTGATACAATCAGAAAAGATGGCAAGCCTCGGCGAACTCACTGCCGGCATTGCACATGAAATTCAAAACCCACTAAACTTTGTAAACAATTTTAGCGAAGTAAGCAAAGAGTTGCTGGATGAAATGAAGGAAGCCATAGAAAAAGGCGATGCAGAAGAAGCAAAGGAAATCATGAATGATGTAATACAGAATTTGGAAAAAATTAATCATCATGGTAAGCGGGCAGATGGTATTGTAAAAGGAATGTTACAGCACAGCCGCAGTAGTACCGGGCAAAAAGAGCTAACAGACATCAATGCATTGTGTGATGAGTATTTACGATTGGCTTATCATGGCCTGCGGGCAAAGGATAAAAGTTTCAATGCAAAATTTGAGACCGGTTTTGATGAAACAATTGGAAAGATAAATGTAATGCCGCAGGACATAGGCCGTGTCATTCTGAATTTAATCAACAATGCTTTTTATGCCGTAACCGAAAGAAAAAAGGCTGGTGAAGCCGGGTATGAACCAACAGTGGTTGTTAGCACAAAAAAGCAGAACGGAAATGTTACAATCAGCGTAAGAGATAACGGAACAGGGATTCCGCAAAAAGTACTGGATAAAATTTTCCAGCCCTTTTTTACCACCAAGCCTACCGGGCAGGGAACAGGATTGGGATTAAGTTTGAGTTATGATATTACTACCAAAGGTCATGGAGGAGACCTGAAAGTGGAAACTAAGGAGGGGGAATTTACTCAATTCACCATTATTTTACCATATAAACCTTAAATTCAGCAGATGAAAATTTTAGTAGTTGATGACGAAAAGGATGTACAGGTATTGTTTGAGCAGCGTTTCCGGAAAGAAATGCGGAGTGGCGAAATAGAATTTTCCTTTGCCTTTTCCGGCGAAGAAGCATTACAATATCTGGATAAAAGCATTTCAGAAGCTGTTTTGATACTTTCTGATATTAACATGCCTGGTATGAGCGGCCTGGAATTGCTACGGCAAATAAAAAATAAACATATTGAACCACCGCCTGTGGTAATGATGATCACTGCCTATGGTGATGCTGATAATTACAACGCCGCCATGAAACTGGGTGCTGATGATTTTCTTACCAAGCCCGTAGATTTTACTTCATTAAAGGAAAAACTAAAAGCAATACACTAATGGCTAAATTTTTAGTTGTGGATGATGAGGCTGACCTGGAAGTGCTGATCAAGCAAAAATTCCGGCAAAAGATAAGGGAGCACCAGTATGAGTTCATTTTCGCCATCAATGGTGTGAAAGCCCTGGAGCAATTGCAACAGCACAACGACGTGGATGTAGTGCTGGCCGACATCAATATGCCCGAAATGGACGGCCTTACCCTGCTCAATAAACTGAACGAACAAAACAGCCTTTTGAAAGCCGTTATTGTTTCCGCCTACGGCGATATGGAAAACATCCGCACCGCTATGAACCGGGGCGCTTTTGATTTTATTACCAAGCCGGTAAACTTTGAAGATCTGGAAACTACCATGCAAAAAACGCTGAAGCATGTGGAGCAGATGAAAGAAACCATGCGGGCCATTAAGGAAAATAATATCCTGCGCATGTATGTGGATGAAACCGTGCTGAATTTTATGGGGGGCCGGGAATTCGAATCTTCGCTGATGGCCAACGAGACGATAGAGGCTACTGTCGCATTTATTGACATCTGCAGTTTTACCTCCATCAGCGAAAAAGAAAGCCCCGATACAGTTGTAAAGATGCTGAACAATTATTTTGATCTGATGGTGAAAGAAATCATTGCACAAAGCGGAATTGTTGACAAATTTATAGGCGATTGTATAATGGCGGTATTCAAAGGATCTTATCATCTCGACCGGGCAATTGACGCCGGCATAGCTATACGAAACAGGATTGATGCCTTGCCGGCGGAGCACAGTTTTTCACCCAAAGTATCTATTGGTATCAACAGCGGCGAAATGATTTCGGGTAATATCGGCTCAGCAGCATTACGGCGGCTGGATTATACCGTGATAGGAGATACAGTAAACGTGGCACAGCGGCTGCAGGCAATAGCCGGCAGTTGTCAGATAGTAATTACGGAAAAAGCATTTGAAAAAGTAAAACAGTCGTTCAATTGCCGCCGTCTCGGCAGCACAGCTTTGAAAAACAAAGAGACCGAAATTGTACTATACGAAGTGCTCGATTAGTTCATTTCAAAAAAAACTTTTTAATGCAATACGACCGGGTTTATTCGTTTCTGATCAGCCAGCTGGAGACAGGGCTTCCTTCTTATCTTACCTACCATGATGCGCAGCATACCAAAAATGTGATTGCCGCTGCCGAACACCTGGCTGCCGCCGAAAACGTAACGGGAGATGACCTGATTTTACTTAAAACCGGAGCGCTTTTTCACGATGCCGGCTTTTTACAAAGCCATGAAGAACATGAAGAGCTTTCCTGCAAGCTGGCCAGAAAATATCTGCCGGAGTATGACTATTCAGCAGCACAGATTGAAACGGTCTGCACTATGATACTTGCTACCCGGTTGCCTCAGTCGGCTTCCGACCGCCTGAGCCGCTTGCTGTGCGATGCAGATTTGTATTACCTGGGTGCTAATGATTATCCCGAATACGCAGAGAAGCTTTTCAAAGAGTTCAAAAAATTCGGGATGGTAAAAACACAAACCGAATGGGAACTGCGGCAGGCCGAATTTTTATCAACGCATCATTTTTTCACCAGCACAGCTATAAAAGAAAGAGATGCCACAAAACAAAAGCATTTAAATGATGTTCGCCGAAAAATTGACGAAGTATTGGTGCATCACAAGATAAATAAGCCAATAAAACTAATAGAAGACGCCCTGATGATGATTATAGGCGTTCTCTTTGCCGGTGTAGCGTTAAAAGGATTTCTGGTGCCTAATCATTTTTTTGACGGCGGCATCACCGGCATGGCGTTGCTCACTCAGGAAATTTATCATTTTAACCTGGCCGTGGTGATTATTATTCTCAACCTGCCGCTGATTATATTAAGTTACTTTTCAGTGGGGCATCGTTTTTCGCTGCGGATGCTGGTGGCCGTACTTTTACTGGGGGTGTGCCTGCAATTGCTGCCCGATTTTAAATTAACGGCAGATAAGTTGCTCATCGCCATTTTTGGCGGGGCTTTTCTGGGCATTGGAATAGGTATGGTGATGAGGGCGGGCGGTGCTCTGGATGGTATTGAAGTACTTGCTATTTATACACTCCGCAGAACGTCATTTACCATTACCGAAATTATATTGGCGATAAACATTATCATTTTTTCAGTTGCGGGTTTCAAATTCGGAATCGAAACGGCGCTGTATTCAATCTTAACCTATTTTACCGCCACCCGCTGTATCAATTATGTGGTGGAAGGTATACAGGCCTACACCGGAGTTACCATTATTTCGGGCAAAAGCGAAGCCATCAAGTATCAGCTGGTGAATAAACTGGGCCGGGGAATTACCGTATATAAAGGCGAGCGGGGTTTTCTTCCGGGGAAATTTGAGATCAGCCGGGATTGCGATATTATTTTTACTGTTATTACCCGGCTTGAGCTCAGAAAGCTGAAAAATCTGGTGTATGAAGCCGACCCGGATGCCTTTGTATTTGCCAGTACCATTAAAGAAGCATCGGGCGGAGTGCTGAAGCGCAGGCATCAGCATTAAAAAACACACAAGCATTTTATTGATTCAGTCAGCATATCAATATAATATTTCTTGTATTCTGTAATTTGTAACATGAAATGTTTATAAACTTACGTTGGCCGGCCGAAGATTTTTATTTAGAATATCACTTCGCTTTAGAGCGGACCAAGTTGTGATAAAAAATGAACCGCCCGACGCGGTGATATAAAGATAAACGCATGAGAAAATTGTTTCTTCTTTTGCTGCCGCTGGCCGGCATTTCACAAGATTATACGTACGATGTTCTTATAAAAAACGGAAAAATCGTTGACGGTACGGGAAACAGCTGGTATTATGGCGATGTAGCCGTGAAAGACGGAAAGATTGCCGCAATCGGCAAATTACCCAATGCAGCGGCCAATAAGGTGGTCGATGCCCGGGGGTTGATTGTGGCCCCGGGTTTTATTGATGTGCACGGCCACCTGGAAGGAGGCGTGTTCAGAAACCCTTCGGGAGAAAATTTGCTTTATGATGGTGTCACCTCTGTCATTACGGGCAATTGCGGCGGATCGTCAGATGATATTGGAAAATTTCTGTGGCGGCTCGACAGCATCAAAACAGGAATCAACATCGGTTCGCTCATTGGCCACAATACCGTTCGTGAAAAGGTTATGGGCAGAAGCAACCGCCCGCCCACTGCCGAAGAGCAGCGGCAAATGGAAGCCCTTGTGGAAAAAGCAATGAAAGATGGCGCTGTGGGTTTCAGCACGGGATTGATTTATATCCCGGGAACCTATGCTGCTACCGATGAAGTGGTTGGTCTTGCAAAAGCCGCCGCCCGGTACCACAGCGTTTATGCTTCGCACATCCGCGACGAAGGATTGAACGTTTTTGAAGCCATTGAAGAAGCAATTAATATCGGCCGGCAAGCGCAGATGCCGGTGCAGATTTCACATTTCAAGATATCCAACAAAACCAACTGGGGCCGGGCCGGCGAAACACTTGCATTAATTGAAAAAGCAAGAAAGGAAGGATACGATGTAAACATCGATCAGTACATGTACACGGCCAGCAGCACCAACCTGCACACCCGGCTTCCATCGTGGGTAATGAGCGGTGGCCAGGATTCTGTTGTATGGCGAATAAATGACCCGGCCACGCGGAAACGAATACTGGACGAAATGATGCAAACCCTCAAAAAAAGTAAAAACAAAAATTACAGCTATGCCGTAGTAGCCAGTTACAGCAAAGACACGACGCTTAACGGCAAGAGTATTTCCGAAATAAATAAAAATAAAGGCCGCAAGGCTAAAGCAAAACAAGAAGCAGAAACCATACTTGAAATGATTGAAAACGGAGGAGCGCAGATGATCTATCATTCCATGAGTGAAGACGACCTGCGCTATTTTTTACGTTCGCCTTACAATATGTTTGCCCGCGATGCCGGTGTAACCACACACAGCGGCGTACCGCATCCGCGGACGTACGGCAATAACTCAAGGGCGCTGGGAAAATATGTACGTGAAGAAAAAATTATAACGCTTGAAGAAGCCATCCGCCGAATGACTTCGCTGCCGGCTCAGAAATTTCAATTGAAAAACCGCGGCCTTCTTCGCGAAGGGATGGCGGCGGATATCGTCATCTTTGATGAAAAAACGGTAACCGATAAGGCCACATTTGAACAGCCGCATCAGTATTCCGAAGGATTTAAATTTGTGCTTGTCAACGGACAAATGGTAATTGAAGAGGGGAAATACAACGGAACCCGCAACGGGCAATCGCTGAAGGGACCTGGTTTTATTAAGCAATAAAATGCAGCATGAAAAAATATTTCTTTATTGTTTTTTCTTTACCGTTTTTTACTGCAGCCCAGCAAAAGGCGGAACAGTTTGACAGTTTGTTCAGAGCACATCCCGACTTTAGCGGGGTAATACTGGTTGCGGACAATAATCATATTGTTTACCATAAAGCCTTTGGCCTTCGCGATTTTTCAAAATCATCCTTAATAAGAAAATCCGACATCTTCGAGCTGGCTTCTGTATCGAAACAGTTCACAGCCATGATTATCATGATGCTGAAAGAGAAGAAGCTATTGGAGTATGATGATCCGGTTGAAAAATTTCTGAACATTCCCTACAAGGGAATTTCAATCCGGCACCTGCTTACGCATACCAGCGGCCTGCCCGACTATCAGGATGTGATGGACAAATACTGGGATAAAACCAAAGTAGCCGGTAATGAGGATTGTATTGAATATTTGAACAGATATGCCCCGCCAAAGCATTTTGAACCGGGCGAAAAATATGAATACAGCAATACGGGCTATCTTTTGCTGGCCAGCATTGCCGAAAAAGCCAGCGGCCGCGATTTCGTTGAGCTTTGCCGCCAGTGGATATTTGTACCGTTAAAAATGAAAAGTGCCGGCATTCGCACTCCCCAACAAAAAGCCGGAAAAAAAAATTTTGTAACCGGCCACATTTATGTAAAAGAAAAAGGTAAGTACCTCCGCGCCGACTCGTTTCCTTCTTCCAATTACACCCTCTGGCTCGGAAACCGTAAGGGCCCCGGCCGCATCAGCGCTGCGGCTATTGATTTGCTGCGATGGGACCGGGCCTTATATAATGGCAAGCTGGTTAAAGCCGAGACGCTCGAAGAAGCTTTTTCGCCAATGAAACTAAATAACGATTCCCTGTCCGGATACGGATTTGGCTGGGTGCTGAGAAATCATCCGGTTTTTGGAAAAATCGTAATGCACACCGGCAGCAATCCGGGATTCAGTACTATTATTGTGCGGATGACAGACCGGAAAAAGACCCTTATTTTACTCTCCAATAATGAATACAGAAATTTTGGCGAGATGGTGCGGCAGGCAGAAAATATAATCGGATATTGATAATCTTAAACAAATATATTCGGCGATGCTTAAACGTTCTGTCTTTTTTTTGCTGTACACTGTATTAACAATAAATTCCGCTTTTTCGCAAAATGCCCGCAAACTTCATTTTAAAGCCAGCGTGGTCGATACGCACAATGATATACTGACCACCATTGCTACGGAGGGAGTGAATATTGATAATGATCTTACCGGAAAAACGCATTCTGATATTAATCGGTTTCGAAAAGGAGGCGTGGATGTACAGATTTTTTCGATATGGTGCGACGGGAATAGGAAGAATCCGTTTCAATGGGCCAACCGGGAAATAGACTCGCTGTATGCCATTGCATTTCGAAACACGGATAAAATGGCAATCGCCTACTCTCCTGCTGATCTGAAACAAATATTGAAAAAGAAAAAGTTCGCTGCCCTGATAGGTGTAGAAGGAGGGCATATGATAGAGAACGATCTTTCCAAACTGGACAGTCTTTACAAAAGAGGAGCAAGATATATGACCCTCACCTGGAACAACTCTACATCGTGGGCAACCTCTGCGATGGAAGAAACCGGAAAAGGAGATTCTCTAAAAAATAAAGGATTATCGGATTTTGGCAGGCAGGTGGTGAAGCGGATGAATGAACTGGGAATGATGGTAGACGTTTCTCACGTGGGTGAACATACTTTCTGGGATGTCATCAACACAACTGTCAAACCGGTCATTGCATCGCACAGCGACGCATACACGCTATGCCCTGTATTCAGAAACCTGAAAGACGATCAGATAAAAGCCATCGGCAAAAACGGGGGTGTCATCTGCCTGAATTTTTATTCGGGTTTTCTTGACAGCACCTTTAATGTAAAAAGAAGTGCCTTTAACCAGCGGCACAAGGAAGAAAGAGACTCATTGCTCAAAACAGTTACCGACCCTTATTTTGCCGATACCTATCTGGCTTCGAAATATAAAGACGAAGTAGAGGCTTACCGGGCACCATTCCGTTTGCTGCTGGATCACCTGGATTATATTGTAAAACTTATAGGAGTAGATCATGTGGGCATTGGCAGCGATTTTGATGGCATCAGTTCTCCGCCGCAGCAGCTGGATGGGGTACAGGATTTTCCAAAGATTACAGAGGCGTTGTTACAGCGAGGGTATTCCAAAAAAGATATCCGTAAAATACTTGGAGAAAATGTGCTGAGGGTTTTTGCTGAAAATCAGAAGTAATTTCTTTTTTAACCCTGCAGTTTTATTTATTGCTTCGGTACTTCCCGGATATGATATTCCTGTATCAGAGGCGGGTTTTCGGGCGAAAGCGTAAAATAGATTTCGATATTGATTTTTTCGCCTTCAATGATGAATGAACCCCGCAACTGGTTTTCTGGTTTCATTTCTTTTACAGAAATAATTTTACCGGCTTTGGCAAACAGGTCTTTTGCCTGTTTTCTTAACGTATCAATCGGGTAATCAGGAAAAAAATTTTCAGCGAAAATGCCGGCTTTTTCTGCATTATTCCAATCCGGTAAAATTTTCACCAGTTCATTTTTTCTTTGTTCCAGAATTTTTGACGGCGGTAATTGCATAGGGCGGAATCCGGTTAGTTTTATTATTGTATCCAGCACCTTCATATTTACATACCCCATGGGGGCATAGGTACGGTTAGCAAAGGATACAATGCCGATTCCGTATTCGGGCATGATGCGCCACTGGCTGCCAAAACCAGGAAGCCCGCCGCTGTGTGCAATGTACGTTTTCCCTTCGCAATCTTTTAGCCAGCCCAGCCCATAACCGTAGGCTGAGGTAACTGCGCAGGTTCTGCCATCGGGGTATTTATAATTTGGATTAAGCCCATTCCATCGCCAGGGATGGTGCATTTCTCTTACCGAGCTTCTTTTAATTGGTCCGCTCTCCTTTGTATTATTGGGCGGCCAGGCCGAGAGATGAAAAGCCATATAGTTGGCAAACTCATCGACGGAACTGATCATGCTGCCCATAGCGCCCCAGCTTCCGTCGGGGGTATCATGCATTAATTCCTCCTCGTTCCACTTTTTATTGAGCCAGCGGTAACCATGCGCCAGTTTGTCGGGTGCCACATCACCATATTCATATGTGGTTGTTTTCATTCCCAGCGGCTCCAGAATATTTTTTTTAATATACTCCTGATACCGGATGCCGGAAACTTTTGTTATAATTTTTCCCTGCAGGGCAAAGCCCAGATTACTGTACTCGTAAGCAATACCCGGCGGGTTGGAAAAGGATATTTGCCTGCCGATAAATTCCATTAAATCTTTATCGCTGTCGGCCAGCTGGCGGTCGCCCCAGGGATTGTCTTCCGGAAAACCGGCGCCGTGTGTCATCAGGTGCCTTATTGTGATATGCGGAGCATCGGCCGTGGGGTATTTTATATTCTTTAGTTGCGGAATATATAAGTAAACAGGATCGTCAAGATTTAATTTCCCTTCATCTCTTAATTTCAAAATGGCCATACTGGTGAAGCTCTTGCTCATACTGGCGATCCGGAAGAGTGAAGAAGAAGTAACAGGTATTTTCTTTTCAATATCCGTGTACCCGATATTTCCTTTGTGTATCAGTTTTCCGTCTAATACCAGCCCGTAAGCCACACCGGGCAAGTGCTGTTCTTGTGCAAAGTTTTTGAAAATGCTGTCAATAACAGAGAAACAGGGTACTATTTTATCATAGCGGTTAACGTCCGGAAATAAAGCGGGCTGATAGGCCGTATCAAAGGCCGGTCCGGTGTTTGTGTGCGTTGATGTGCCGCTATTGCATGCAGTACATACAACAATGACTGATACCGCTGTTAGTATTCGTATTGTACATTTCATTACATCACCTGTTTCAATATCTCTCTTTCTGAATATCTGACCAGCAATTTGAATTTTTCGTACCATTCTTTCCATCCGGCGCCGGACAACTCTTTTTTAAGATCCGCTTCGTAGGCGGCCAGCGTGGCATAAGGTAATTCGATAATAAGCCGGTATCCTTCGCCGGAAAAATCGGTGAGTATCCGGCTACCCGGGGGTTGCAGCAGCAAATGCTTCTGCATGCCTTCGTCAATCAGCGCTTTGGCTTCTCTATAGCGGCCAAACTGTAAATAAAAAATTTCACGAATGATGTACATATAAGCCGGATTGAATTAACCCCGCAATTGCTGCATCAGCACATCAGTAAGCATATAAATTCTTGCTTCCTGGATAAGGCCGTTTTCAATATTGTAGGTAACGCACAGCGGCACGCTGACCGTTTTATAAGTAGCGGGCAGCCCTGCAAATTCGCCAATATGCTTTCCTACAAACAATCCTTCCACCATAGCTTTCTTTTCGGTGATTATGGAATTGATAAACTCTGCCCGTGCATCGAAAGCGATATGATAGAAATAGTCCAGCATTTTTCCGATAGCCTCGCGGCCTTCTGTTCTTTCTCCGGTTCCCATATTGATAAATACGGCATCATCGGCCACATAACGTACATCGTGGGTTTCGAAATACGCATTCATGTTTTTCAGGGCAATGGCATAACCGGTGGTGGTTAAAACATCTTCCATAAAAAGAGTTTAGAGGTGATTGAATCTGTTTACGGTATACGAACCCTGTTTCAGGAGGTATCGGGAAAAATAAGTTATATCGGATTTGAAGGTATAACTAATATTTCAGAATCGTTTTTAAGGTTTCCCCCAATCTCGCTTTTGCCAGAAAATTTTTTTCCAGATCAATATTAAACGGTACGGGGGTGTCCAGACTGGCGCAGCGCATTATCGGCGCATCGAGCAATGAAAAACAATGCTCAGCAATCCATGCGGCCACTTCTCCGCCTATTCCGCCGGTTAATGTGTCTTCGTGTAATAATAATACCCTGCCCGTTCTTTGTACTGCAGCACGAATAGCCATGTAATCCAACGGTAATAATGTACGCAGATCAAGAATATCAATCGAAATTTCGGGATGCTCGGCAGCATAATCTTCGGCCCAGTGTACACCGCTGCCGTAAGTGATAATGGAAACATCATCGCCTTCCCGCACATGCCGTGCTTTGCCGATTTCAATCTGATAGTATTCTTCCGGCACAGGCCCGCTCACCGAGCGATACAAGGCTTTATGCTCAAAAAACATTACGGGGTTCGGGTCATTGATGGCGGCAATCAGTAATCCCTTTGCATCCATCGGGGTAGCCGGGTACACCACTTTCAAACCCGGCACATGCGTAAACCACGCTTCGTTGCTTTGCGAATGAAAAGGCCCGGCACCAACTCCCGCTCCGGCCGGCATTCGAATAACAACGTCTGCATTTTGCCCCCACCGGTAATGAATTTTGGCCAGATTATTTACGATCTGATTGAAGCCGCAGGTTACAAAATCAGCAAACTGCATTTCTACCATGCTCTTAAATCCTTCGAGCGATAAGCCCAGTGCACTTCCGATAATGGCGCTTTCGCAGAGAGGCGTATTCCGTACTCTTGACTTTCCGAATTCCTGTACAAAACCTTCAGTGATTTTAAAAGCGCCGCCGTATTCGGCAATATCCTGCCCCATCAGTATGAGACGGGGATGATGAACCATGGATTGGCGCAGCCCTTCGCTGATGGCATCTATGAAGCGCAGGTCGCGGGCGGGGAGTTGTATATTGTGATTGGCTTTCGAATTGTCGACAACCCGGGCTTTTGGCTCCTGGCTATTGATACCGGCTTCTGCATATACATCCGCCAGTTCTTTTTCCTCATCCGGGTAAATTTCCGGAGAGGCAAAGCCGGCTTTCAGCTCTTGCTCAATTATTTCTTTGAATTCATTTTTTATCTGGCTTGCCTGCTCTGCCGTCATCGTGCCCGTACTGAGCAGGTATTTTTCATAATTATCAATCGGGTCTTTGAGTTTCCAGAGGTCAAACAGATGCTGCGGCACGTATTTGGTACCACTGGCTTCTTCGTGCCCGCGCATGCGAAAAGTCATGCATTCTACCAGGTAAGGTTTCTGATGATGTATACAATATTCTCTTACACCTTTTATCGTATCGTATACCGTCAGTACATTATTACCATCGATGCTTACACCCTCCATACCATAACCCTTTGCCCTATCCACCAGGCTGATGCATCGGTACTGTTCGCTTACCGGCGTACTTAATCCGTATCCGTTGTTTTCAATAATAAAAATAACCGGCAGATCCCACACAGCAGCCACATTCAATGCCTCATGAAAATCCCCTTCGCTGGTTCCGCCTTCGCCGGTAAATGCCAGCGAAACCTTCGGCTCGTGTTTTAATTTGTAGGCCAGGGCTACTCCGTCGGCAATAGCCAGCTGCGGGCCCAGATGTGAAATCATGCCGCAGATATGATGGCTTTTATTTCCAAAATGAAAACTTCGCTCTCTTCCATTGCTATATCCATCCACATTGCCCTGCCATTGCTTAAATAATTTATGCAAAGGCATTTTACGGGTAGTGAAAACGCCGAGATTGCGGTGCAGCGGCATGATCCATTCGTCTTCTTGCAAAGCCAGCGTAGCGCCTACGGCAATCGCCTCCTGACCGATGCCGCTGAACCATTTAGAAATTTTTCCCTGCCGCAGCAGTACAAGCATTTTTTCCTCAATCAGGCGGGGCCACAGCAGGTGCCGGTAGATATCAAGTAATTGTTTGTCCGATAAATCCTTTCTGTCAAAATGCATGACACGAATTTCCGGTATCCGCTTCGAATAAACAAAGAAGCGCTGTTATGGAATCATTCTTCTTCTTTGTTTTGCCGGTCTTCTTCCCGGAATAATAAAGAAGTGGTAAGTGTGAGCAAGAGGCTGAACAATAAGCCGTGCCCAAAAGAATCAATGGAAAATCCGTTCACAAAATTACTGGCTACCAGCACCGTGATGGTATTGATGACAAAAAGAAATAAACCAAAAGTGACCAGCGTAAGAGGAATAGTAACAATGATCAGGAGGGGCTTCAGAAAAATATTCAGTATTCCGAGTACGATGGCAAACCATAGCGCTGTTGTAAACCTGTCTACATACACCCCGGGAAGCCATTGCGCCAGCAGAAAGGCTACAGCAGCCACTACCAGCAGGCGGATGATAAACTTCATTATTCCAAAGTACTGAATAATGGGGGATTTATACCACTACCAGCTCATAAAACTCGTCGGGACGCAGGTATTTTTCTGCCAATGCCTGTAGTTCTTTTGGCGAAACGGTTTTGATAACATGGATGGTATTGTAAAAATAGTTTTCATCCAGATTGTTCAGAATGATATTTTTCCATCGGGCCAGCAAATGAAAAGGGCCATCCAGATCGCCCAGCAGCGTTCCCATCATATAGTTGCGTACCAGCAGCAGTTCTTCTTCTTTCACCGGCGTTTCTCTCAGCCGCCTCATTTCATGATATACTTCCTTTATCGTAGCCTCACATACCTCTTTACCGGCCTCGGTGCTGATGATCCACGAGCTTCTTTCAATATGATTCTGAAGATAGCTGTAAATGCCGTATGTATATCCTTTGTCTTCGCGAATATTGGTCATAAGCCTCGATCCGAAAAACCCGCCAAACAGATTGTTCAGCACCTGCACCTGCTGAAAATCGGGGTGATGCCGGTTGGGAAAAGGCCGCCCGATGCGGATCGCTCCCTGGCTGGCTCCCGGGTCGTTGGTAATCCGTATGCTTTCTCCTTTTTTGGATGAAGGGGCAAACGAAATGGATGGTATTTCGCTGAATGACGGCTTAGATAATGGCAACGACCCAAAATATTGATTAAGCAAACGGGGCAAATCATCGGGAAGATTACCCGCAGTGAAGATGATACACTTTCCTTTTTTATAATACTTTTCATAAAATGCCACCAGTTCTTCGCGGTTCAAAGCATCAAAGTCTTTATGGCGGCTGAATCTGCCATAGGGATGTTCTTCGCCATACAGGTAAGTATCCATCAGCCGGCCTGCTACAAAATCGCTTTTTTTGAGGTTCACCGACAGTTTCTGCTTCATGTTCTGCTTATATACAGCCAATTCTTCTTCGGGCAAGGTGGAATCGGTGATCAGTTCCTGCACAGCGGGCAGCAGTTCTGCTATATGTTTGCTGAGGCAATGCAGCGTCAGCGTGGAGGTTTCATTATAACAGGCTCTGTTAAGATACGAACCGTAGTATTCGAAATGTTCGTTGATCTGAAAAGCGCTACGCGAAGTCGTTCCATTTTTCAATAAAAAGTTGGCTGCTGCCGCTACCAGGTTTTTTTCTTCGTAGCTGTTTCCGGCAAAAAAAACCCACTCTACTGTCATCACCTCCTGCGATCCGGCATGAATAGCATAAACTTCCACTCCGTTATCAAGAATATGTTTTTGACAGGGTTTTAATTCGAGATGAAAATCAACGGCGTCGATGATGGGAGGAGCGATTGTTCTGTTCTTCATTATATCTGTTAATCAGTTCTGTGAGCAATAATACATGGTGCTGCAGTTCTCCGGCCGGAATATATTCCGGCATTCGGCCAGAATATCCTGCGCCGTTACCGCGTTATACTTTTCCAGTTCTGTATTCATCCATTCGGCATCGCCCAGCAGTTCGTAAAAAGCAAGACTGCCGGCACGGTTGGTGATGCTCATGTCTTCAAAAGCAATCAGGCTTTCTGTTTTATTCTTTACCTTCTGCAGTTCCGTTTCGGTCACCAGTTCATTCTTTATTTGATTTAAAATGTCGTTGATTTCGGCTTCGGCTTTTTTTATATCCGTGCCCTTCACCAGCTTACCTTCTATTATCAGGCTGCCGGCATCAATGCTGCCGCTGTGATAGCATTCAATCTGGCTAAACATTTTTTTCTCCTTCACCAGCCGCTGAAACAGGCGCGACGATCCGCCGCCGCTCAGTATTTCCGTAATCAGGTCGGCAACGTAGTAGCGGCGGTCGAGCCGCGGATAAATATGCCAGGACTTATAAAGCGCATCTAGTGGCACGTTGGCATTTATTTCCAGCATGCGCGGGGCTGTTTGTACCGGCTCCTGCGGCAGGTTGCGAATATATTTTTCGCCCGAAGGAATATCGGCAAACCATTTTTCTGAAAGCTCCTTTACTTTTTCCACCGTTACATTGCCTGCCACTACAAGTATTGCATTGCATGGCCGGTAATGTTTAAAGAAAAACTTTTCAACATCGCCGAGCTGTGCGTTTTCAATATGCGAAATATCTTTCCCGATAGTCATCCACCGGTAGGGATGTGTGGTATAGGCCAGTTCCCGCATTTTGTGCCATACATCACCATACGGCTTGTTTATATAATGCTCTCTGAATTCTTCGATTACTACTTTGCGCTGTACATCGAGGCTTTTTTGGCTGAAGGCCAGCGAAAGCATCCGGTCGCTTTCGAGCCAAAAGGCTGTTTCCAGATTTTCGGCGGGCAACTGAATGTAGTAATTTGTAATATCGTTGGTAGTATAGGCATTATTCTCACCGCCTGCCATTTGCAGGCGCTCATCGTAATTGGGAATATGCACCGACCCGCCAAACATCAGGTGCTCAAACAGGTGAGCGAATCCTGTTTTGTCGGGGTCTTCGTCTCTGGCTCCCACGTCATATAGTACGTTTACAACGGCTACCGGTGTTGAGTCATCCCGGTGTACAAGCACCCGCAGGCCATTGTCCAACACAAATCGTTCGAACTGGATCATAAATTTTATTGAATAAAGAATGTAAAATTATCCAAATCCGGCGTAGGGATAAAACGTAATTATTATTTGCGGATGTTTTTAACCTTAAACTCAAACTCCAGCAGTTCGCCGTTCCGGTTGATAATCATTTTTACTTTGCCGGTTGTATTCATCAGAGTTTGTTTCAATAGCTGAAGATTCTGGGTAAAATCCTTATTGATTGCAATGACCCGGTCGCCCTCCCGCAGACCGGCTTTTTCGGCAGGCGAATCTTTGGCCACATCGCCAAGAATCACTATGCCATCTACATAATACAACTCTACCCCGGTATAGGTATAATCAAAAAGATCGTTGTAATGTGAATTCGGCGTAATATAAAATTCACGCTGGCGGTAGTTGAGTATAATATTGAACCGCCGCAACAGATCGTTTCCAATCAAACCCGTGAGGTAGGGATAAGAGGTAAGATTATACGTATCGTCAAAAACAAAGGTGGGCACATTGCTGAACCGGTAAGGCCCGATCTTAATATCGCGGATGACAGTCATGTGCATGTCTACTTTGCCGCCTAATCCTTCGGCCTCTTTTGGATACAGCACTCTTTTTTTATCTAAAAAACTGCTGTCATCAATAAACTCCCGGTTTAGTAAAAGACAAAGCCCCGCTCCCATGTCGAATAAAAACCGGGAGTTAACGGTGATATTGTCTCTGATTCTTGCGGCCTGCACCGGCAGCATTCGCAGTATTGGTTCCAGCAGCGTGCCTCCGCGGGGATACTTGAAGCTCCCCGGTGTATATACTTCAATCTTCAGACTATCGTAGTTTACACTCACGATATACCGGTTGAGAAACGAAAAACCTACGATACCATCAATCTTTTCTCCGTACACGCTGGTCAATACAGAATAATCGTTCACATGAAAATCGAGGCTGTCAACGGAAAGGCCGGGAAGTTTCAATGACCGGTTATAGAGAAATCCTACTTTTTTTATACCGCCAATACCCAGTATTGTTTTATTGGATGGCTCGGGCTGGAGTTTGAAATACTCCGCAGTCATGGAGTCAAGCGATATGCCCCCGCTGCCGGTATCAAGAATGAAATTCAATGTGTCGGAGAAATTATCAAACTGTGCATTGAACAATACGACTCCGCCGGTAAGCATGCGAAAAGGAAACCGGCTGATCATTTCAGCGGGCGGCTCCACAAATCGTTCCTGCGCATGAAGCGAAGAGGAGCAGGCAAGAACTCCGGCAAGCAATAAAGTCTTCAGTGCTTTCATACCCCTGTTTGCAGACTTTTGTAAGCAGAAAAAGGCTGCATCTTGTTCCCGAATTTAATTCATATATCGCGGCGGTCAATACCATTTGTACAAATGCCGGAGGTAAACAGCGCTTGTGCTATTTTTGCATCATCAATTTCAAGTATGCAGCTGCACGAATTATATGACAAAGCTCTTGCCGGTGAGTTTCTGAGCGCTGAGGAAGGAAAGTTTCTTTTTAAGGAAGCCCCGCTGGCCGAACTGATGTATGTGGCCGACGAGCTGAAAAAAAAACAAGTACCGCATGGAAAGGTAACCTGGCAGATAGACCGGAATGTAAATACCACCAATGTTTGTATCGCCAACTGTAAGTTTTGCAACTTTTATCGCATACCCGGCCACCCCGAAGCGTATATTACTGATATGCCGGCATACCGGCAAAAAATTAAAGAAACGCTGAAGTACGGCGGAGATCAGTTGCTTTTGCAGGGAGGCCATCACCCTGAACTTGGACTACAGTTTTACGTAAATACTTTTAAAGCGATTAAAGCCGAATATCCTCAAATTAAACTGCATGCACTGGGCCCGCCCGAGGTAGCGCATATCACAAAACTGGAAAAATCTACCTACCGTGAAGTATTGACAGCATTAAAAGAAGCCGGTCTGGATTCGCTGCCGGGTGCCGGTGCAGAAATACTGGTAGACCGGGTGCGAAGATTAATAAGCAAAGGAAAATGCGGGGCGCAGGAGTGGCTCGACATCATGCAGGAGGCGCATAAATTAAATATTACTACCTCGGCCACCATGATGTTTGGACATGTAGAAACAATTGAAGAACGCTTTGAACATCTGATAAAGATCCGGGAAGTACAAAGCAGAAAGCCTGAATATGCAAAGGGTTTTCTGGCCTTTATTCCCTGGACTTTTCAGGATGTGGACACACTGCTGGCAAAAATCCGCGGTGTACACAACCTTACCACACCCGAAGAGTACATCCGCATGATCGCTATCAGCCGCATCATGCTGCCAAATATCAAAAACATACAGGCCAGCTGGCTGACGGTAGGCAAAGAAGTAGCGCAATTGTGCCTGCATGCAGGCGCCAATGATTTTGGCAGCATTATGATTGAAGAAAACGTGGTTAGTGCTGCCGGCGCACCGCACCGGTTTACTTATAAAACCATTCAGGATGCCATACGGCAGGCCGGTTTTGAGCCCCAGCTGCGCAACCAGCAGTACGAGTGGAGAGAAATTCCGGAGCAAATAGAGGAGCAGGTGATTAACTACTGATCAGCTACAGTTTTCTTTTCTTGCGTTTCTTTTAATCCCTGTTTCAGACTGACGATTTTTCTTTTGCCGTTACTTTATAATGAAGTGCGGAAAATTATGCAGAACGATCAACGGATTATCCGGCAGTTTTTCATTTATTCTTTATTAGACCAGTGCTGTTATAACTATTGTTCATACAGCATCTACAATTGTTTGCGCCAGTCATTTTCGGAAAAAATGTTGTCGATTCTGCCGAAACAATTCGGAGCCCGTTTTACCAGCTCATGGCAAGTTTATTGTTTGCAGTAATTTCAAATGCGGTTTTGACCCTACAATACCAGAGTTTCGTTCCGGATAAAACAAACAAAAATCAAATGGAAATCCATTTTAAAATATCTGTATCAAAGACAGACGCAGTAAAATGAATTTACTATTTAATAACTTCATCTGATATGACACGGCTGAATTGTCCTGATTTTTCGTTGACCACTGAGATCACAAAGCCCGAACGAGAGTTTTTTGAGCAGAATGGATTTATCCTTTACAGAAACTTTATCTCTAAAGAGGAGGTAAAGTTTATATTACATGAAGTTAGCATAGTAGAGAATGACTGGTTGAAGCGCGGATATAAAAAAATCTATGGCACCCCCCTAAGAATAGGAGAAGATCAAAACGGCAGAAGAGTTATTCAGCGTTTTTGCTTTTTGTCGCTATTTAACCCAAAATTGAAATTCCTGATTGAAAAGCTTCAGGCATCCGGGTTGCCCGGATTGCATCCGGAAGAAGGGGCCCGATTTGCCGAAAATGAATGGGATGGTCTTATAATGAATCACTATTTTCTTTCGGGCAAAAGTTCTTTCCGAAAAATGGGATGGCATATAGATGTGCTGCGTAATATTTTCTATGGGCAAAGGATATCGCCAATGTTGAATGTAGGAATTCATTTAGACGATTGTCCGTTTCAAAATGGAGGATTGCGATTTATACCCGGTTCTCACAAGCAGGGATTGATACCCCTCCTGTTGTCAAAAAAACATTTCATTGATAACAGGCCCGATCAGCGTGAAAAAGGAGTTGATATTTGCGCCGGTGATCTCACTGTTCACAATGGCAGGCTCTGGCATCGCGTAGCCCCGTCTCCTCTTACCGGCTCATGCGGAAAAAGAAGGGTTATGTATATTTCGATAATCGCTGGCAAATACAGACCCAGGAATGAAAAAAGCAAAACACCCCTTTACCACCGCTTCGGAATGGCAAAATGGTTAAAAGAAAAGTTTTAGTTTAAAAACAGAGTTCGTTCGGATTATTTAATCTTTCTTCAAATTTTGAATTCTGTAAAAAAATCCAACCTGGCCGGTACTGTTTCTTACGTTTGAATAATAGGGTTCTCCTGTATAAACTTTTGTCAGGCCATGAATATACCGTACAAATGCTCCAAATCCCGAATCGCCAAATAAGTAGCCTCCGCCGCCGCTTATTGAAACTTCAATTTTTTTATAATCTTCTTTATCCTTATTCTCAAAGTTTACATTTCCATCCTCCTCCTCTGTTGCCTTTACAGAAAGCAGGAATCCGATGTCCGGGCCGGCTTCCAGATAAAATTGTTTGTTAATCCAGTATTGGACAACAGCAGGCAAATCAACATAACCATAAACCCATTTGTTGCTGAAAGGGGTTTTTGATGACCCGGTACCGTAATTTCCTTCGGCTTTCCCTCCCTTAATATTAAAATCCAGCCCGGTGCGGAAAGCCCATGCTGTTTGCATAGGGATGTTCAGACTGATTCCTAAATTAAAACCCGGAATGAAAAGAACTTTTTTAATATGACTTACTCTTTCAGTTGATCCGACGGACTGAAAATAAGCATCCCAGCTCTCCTGCACGGCTTCCTGAACATGATTTTGACAACACAGATTAACTCCGCCGTTAAACTGAAAAAATAAATTCTGCGCAGATGCCAGAGTTATGAACCCGGACATAAGTAACAAAATAGCCGTCTTTTTCATAATAGTAAAATTTTTTGGTTAACAATTGCACTATCTATCTGCCGGTACTTTCCAGCGTGTAAATAGTATGAAGGTTCTGCATAAGCAATTAAAAATGACGGATCACCTATTAAGGTAAGAACTTTTATTAATATGAATCATGACTAAAATATTCACACTGTCCGTATCTGTACTGAAGTGTCGCGGGGAAGGGAAGTCGATATCAAACAATATCGACAAGCAAAGAAAACCAGATCAATTATTTACACGCATTTACCAATCACATATAAAACAATAACAGACTTCTTAAATGCAAAAAAAATTTTCAAGGCTGTTACCACAGTAGGGTTACTTAGCAGATTGCCCGGCAAGGCATGACATTTTTGAAAAGGAGTAATCCTGCAGAAAATAAAAATCTCAGAAATTTTCTTTTTGGTATCAAAAAAAACAAAAGAAGAAACTTCCTGGCTAAATTTAATCCTTTGCCATGGGCTGAAATATCCAACTTATGGTAACAGTAGCTCCCGAACTTGTTTTATACACAATGCTTCCTGCTAAATTCCTGGAGCTGGAACCTGCATCGCCTCCAATAAATGTTTCATCAGAAGCAGGAGTAAAAGGACTCTCATCCGGAAATTTAAATAAGTGATTCCAGTTTTCCTTGTCAGGAATTCCTTTTCCAGTACATGTTAATGTGTTTAATTGAGGCGGACCTACGGAAACAGCATATTTCCCATCCAGGGTAGCAGTAATGCCGCCAAAAATCAATTCATCAACTGTTGCCGTGCAGGTATATTCCTCCACCCGGTTAACAGGTGGTGCATCTTCTGTTACTTTCTTGGTATATTGACCTGTCGCTCGCATCCTTTTCATCTCGACAGGATTCATAGCCAAAGGCCACGTCATATGAGCATTTGCCGCACCAACTTCATCTTTAATAATGCCTGTTGCAACGAAGTCTAATCGTGTATAATTCGAAACATTAATGCTGTCAACATAACTGAGTGTGATTTTTGCGTTCCAGCTAACCACACGGCTCATCCAACCGGCTATTTGAGCCGTTGTAGTTTTTAAAATGAATGCGCCAAAAGAAATTAAAACAACTCTTTTCATAATAGTAGTGTTTGGTTTTTTATACATCTGCTCTTCTGATTCCCTCCGGGAATATCACTCGTTACACCTGGTTTTATCTCATCAAAACCTTTGGTTGTTCCTCTTTCGGTTCACGGCGCTATTGTTCTATTGCCCATTCTCTCAACTCATTCAGGAAACCCGTGCATTCTACCTCTCTGGCCGCTTTATTTACATCGAATTTTATGGCATATGTAAGGAGTTTACCGCCCGTAAATAATTTATTCCCCATCTTCATTCCGCCACCAGTAACTAATATAAAAATTATTTTTGAATTTGCTCCGGACTTATACCTCCCTATAAAAAGGATTTTGTTTTAGTGAAAAAATGAACATACAACATGAACTGAACTGTGTAACGGGAAACGGAAGCGCTGCAACCTGCCGCTTCTGCCGCATACGTTTTTTTAGGTTATCAAATCATCAAAAACCTTAAAAAGTAACCGTGAGTGTGGCGGTAAATCCGCTGGCTGCCGGTACAAACCTGCACACGCCGCCTACACAAAACAGCCCGGCCCGCTGTCTTCCATAACTAAGGCCGAAACGTGTGCCTCCTTTTGTAAATATGCCGCCGATAACGGGATAGTGTGTATCCGTTGCCCCGTAATTATACAAATCGCTCAGGTAAAAGGTCCATAAAGGAGCAAAAGAAAGTTCACTAACGGCCGCGGCCCAGTTGCCCGCGTCCTGTTCAGTAGCAAGGTGCTGCAATTCAAACCGGAAAGCTTTGTTTGCTTTGTACCTGTAAATAGTATTCAGCACTCCAATATGCGATCTGATATTATCGTATATGCCGCCCTCCACCACCGATTTGTTGTAAAAAACATGGTGATAAGAGAGAATGCTGCTCCACTTTTCGCTCCATTTCTTTTTCCACTCAATACTCATGTCCTGAAAAAATTTTTCACCGCCAGGGCTGAAAATAGTATTTCCGTTGCCGAGTCTGCCGTAATAGGAAAAGTTGAAAGCTATTTTTGATCCGTGGCGGCCGCCCAGCCCTGAGCCTTCGGAAAAATTGTAAAAGAACTCGAACTGCCCGCCGGTTTCTCCCATTGCCTGCGCATTGTATACAAAAATATTGGTGGTAAGATAATCGTGTTGTTTGGTAAGTGCCGGAATAAAATTAACCGGTAGCTGTGTACCAAAAGCATCTCGTTCGCCGCGGAAATCCATGTTTTTCATTCCGCGAAAAGTAACGCTGATGCCGAGATTATTCTTTGTAAAACTGCCGTTCAGCAATAATGCCTTTCCGGTCGTGGTATCAAAACCATTTACGTCGTGGGGATCTTTTCCTTTATGCACATATTCAAGAGAAAGTGACGCTGTTTGACCCGAAATATTCAGGCGTATGGCTCCGGCTTTTACGGTAGCCGGAAAATCGGGATCGGGGCCGGTGTATTGCTGGTAACGGGAAACAAAGCTTCCGCCCAGCAATACTTTTGTGTTTTGTTTGGCTTCTGCCGTGGCGGAGGCTGTCAAATCTATTTCCGCATCAATACCTCTTACATTGGAGTTGGCGTATTCAAATACTTTTCGCTGGCGCCCGTATAAAGCTTTTATACTCAGAAACCGCAAAGGCTTTACTTGTATATTTACTCCTTCCAGTGCATTGTTGATGCCGATCTGCCGGTTTTCCCATGATCGGAATACCAGGCCGCTGCCGAACTGTTCATAAAAATCTCCTGCCTGCACCGAAAAATTTTTTGCCGAATACCTGAAATAGCGGTTTACCAGCTTACCCTGGTTGATTACAAACGGAAAGCCGGCGATAGAAGGAAGATAGGCTTCGAACTGTATGCCGGCAGTAAACTGTTTGTAATTATAATCCAGTTTTAGAAAATTATTGGACCCCAGCCGGTCTGCCGGAAGTATGGCATTGATCTTGTCGTCTTCCCGGTAAAATTGTGTATAGGTTTCAAAACTGCCGTGCAATTGCCCGTTTGTTTTTTCATTTTCATTTTTTCCGAGGTAAGAAAACAACTCGTTTTCGCTGCCGGGTACATAGCCATTGCGCTGGTGCACTATCTTTCCGTTACGTATTATAAGTACATGGGGAATATCATTTACATTTAATGCTCTTTTAAGATCATTATTTACATCAAGATAAATTTCGAAAGGCCAGCCTCTGCCGCTCACAAAGGGTTTTACTCTTGATGCCGTTCTGGCGTCGTCAACGGAAACTGCTATCAGTTTGAAAGGCGTCGCATTCTGTCTTTCTTTATACTGATCGCTGATGGTTTCCAGTTCAAGAATGCAGGGCACACACCAGGTAGCCCACAGGCTGACGATAATAGCCGTATCACTTTCGGTCAGTCGGCTAAATGACAATTCTTTGCCGGTTAAACTTCTTATTTTGACATCCGGAAGAGAGGATTGCGAATAGGCCGGTACGAAGAAAGCCAGGCAGATAATTGTTAACCAATGTTTTCTCATATTGTATGGGAATTTGAAATTTAAAATCGTCGAAATGCCGGATGCGAAGGAGCAAATTAATATATTTGATAACCAGAATTAGAAGCAGTAGATAAAATTCTTTGCAAATAACTGTTATGAAGAAAATACGTTTGATTGCCTGCTGGTGTATTCTGCCGGCTGTTATAATTTTTCAATCCTGTTCCAAATCGGGATCGGGTGGTGGTACGGTTAATCCGCCTGCGCCGGCAAATAAACTCACCCTTACTTTGGGCAAAACCACAATTACAGCCGACGGGTTTGAAGAATCTTCTTTTGTGGTAAAAGATCAGAATGGAAACGATGTGACCAGTTCCTGTCTTTTTTTTGTTAATGACCAGGGGCATGCGGCCACCAGTTTTTGGTCCGAAACCCCCGGCACATACAGGATAAAGGCGCAGAAAGGATCAACCATTTCGCCTGAAGTAACTGTTACTGCCACATCAGCGGGACCGTCTCCCTTTTCTCAAAAATTACTGGCCGAAGATTACACCGGCACCTGGTGCGGCCATTGCCCCCGCGTAGGTATTAATCTTGAAAATTACGCTGCCTCGCATCCGGGCACCATCATCATTGGAAATCACGGACCCAATGGCAGCAGTGATCCCTTTACCTTTTCGCAGCACGATCTGATGGCCGGAAACTTTGGCGTTACCGGTTATCCCAATGCAATCATTAACCGCAACTTCAAATGGAATGAGAATAATTCTCAGCTGAATACCGAATTGGCGCGATGGGCACCCCTCGGGCTTGCATTCGAAACTTCTATCAGTTCTGGTAACATTACCATTAAATCAAAAGTAAAGTTCAATGTTACAACCAACATTGATATGAAACTGGTTGTATACCTGGTAGAAGATGATATCGTATATCCCCAGGTGAATTATAATTACTTCGGGCTTCCCAACCCAATTTCCAATTATGTTCACAAAGGCGTATTACGAAGAACCGGTACCGATCTTTTTGGCGACCTGATTGATAAAAGCAAACAGCAGAAAGGGAGCATTTTTGAAAAAACAATTAATATCAATGTAAGCGGCCTGGGATATAATACGGCTAATCTGAGAGCCATTGCCTTTGTGGTATATGGAACCAATCACCTCGGAAAAAAAGGGGTTGCCAATGTGCAAAGTGTGAAGATTGGCGAAAACAAAGATTTTGATTGAACAAATTATTTGTATATGCTACAAGGCCCCTTGTGAGGGCCTTTTTTATTTAAACAACGTCTTCAGCACACGTTCATCCACTTTTACCGGGTATTTCTTTTTCAATTCATCGGTCCAGCGTTTATCCAGTTCTTCCTGGTAATCGTTGATTACCGCACCGCGGGCATCCGCAAAGTTTTTCGGCTCCGGTTTTGTATACATTTTCACGATCCGGGCAAAGGTTGCTGTTTCATCGCCGCTGTTTCGGCTGATGCCGGTAACCTTGCCGGCAGCGATCGGTTCTTTTTTGTAGCCGGGTATTTGCTCCAGTTCGAACCGGCCGGAATCAACAACAATTTTATCTCCAAACCGTTTCAAAATTTCCTCCCTGGAAAAGTTACTGTCTGCAGCCATTTTTCTTGCATCGGATGCAACGGATGTGTCGGTACAATAAAAAATAAGAGCCGCAGCGCTTTGTTTCCAGTTGTATTTGTTTTTATTTTTTTCAAAAAAATTCTGCTGACCTGCCGAATCGGTTTGTGCTTTATTCCAGACTTCGCGGGTCATGATCTCAAAAAAAAGAGTACCGTCTTTAAACTCGTTCATCTGAATACGGAAGTCATCGTTGTACTTCTCAAGATTTTCGCGGTAATACTCCGTGGCTACAAAGCGTTTGAATTTTTCAAGCAGGTCGGGGTACGCAATCAGTCCCGAACCATCCGGTGAATAGCGGTTGCTCTGGGCATAGGCGATCCAGTCCAGCGCTGTCATCATTTTTTCGCCCAGCCGGAACAGTGGTGTTTCGCCGCTTACGGTGAGGCTTTGGCCAAAAACGGCCCGGTTAAGCAGGCTGTCCGAAAATTTCCACAGATCATCCCTGTTGTAAGCCGATTCTTTAAAACCCGCCGTGGTTATTATCCGCTGGTAAAGTTTCTCTTTTACCGACTCTATTCTTTCGTCTTGCTCGATTCTTGTTTTAAGGTTTAAGGCAAAAGATTTGTCGTCGGGTGAAGAGGGAATCTCTGCTTTCGTAATCCGTTTGATAATATGATAACCATATTCGGTAAGTACCGGCTGGCTGATTTCGCCGTCTTTTTTCAATCCAAATGCCGCCTGTTCAAATGCGGGGTCATAGGCGCCCACGCCGAATTCCTGCATCATGCCGCCCGATGCGGCAGAAATATAGTCGTTGCTGAATTCTTTCGCCAGTGCCGCAAAGTCGGCCCCCTTCTGCAACAATTGATAAAGCGAGTCGGCCAACCTGCCTGTTTTTTTCTTTATTGTTTCATCCGACCCGGGAGGAAATCCCAGCAATATTTGTGCTGCCCGAACTCTTCCGGCAGCTTTTCTTTCTGCACTGTTTTTAAAAATATGATAGCCGATATCTGACTTCACCGGCTGCGAATAATTGCCCGGCCGGAGAGAGTATATAGCTGACTCAAAATAATAAGGAAGCGAAAAGACGGTGATGAAGCCTATATCGCCCTTATTTATTTTAACGGAAGGATCCTGAGAATAGGCCAGCGCCACTTCTTCAAACGATTTTCCATTTTTCAGTTCAGTATATGCCGCCTTTATTTTTCCGGCGGCTTCGGCGGTATCGGTTTTGGATTTTACGGGAATAAAAATGTGCGAAACCCGTATGTCTTTCTGGCTTCTTTCAAAAGCCTCTTTCATCAACAGGTTCATTCCTTCGGGGTCGATTAAATAATTCCCGATGATCTGCTCCCGTATATTTCGAATTTCTTCTTTCAGCGCCGGTAAACTATCGAGCCGCTGCTCGTAAGCAGCTGCAATTTTCAGTTTGGAATTGATATACAAACCGAGATATTCACGTATGGATTTTTCCTTGTTGCCTGCCGCACCCGGATTATTTTTTTGGTATGCCCGCTGAAACTCTGAAACATCCACCGCATGCGAACCGTAAGTGAATAAAGTTTGTGCACCACAGCGGAAAACAAGAACAAGAATAGCAATAACTAAAGTATAAAAGGGTTTTTTCATAGCAACAGGGTTTGGGGCGCTAAATTACTGACCTTTCAGTTTAAACTGAAGTACTTCATCCATTTGCTCGTAAGGTATTTTTTTGGCAATAATTCTTTTTTCTTTGTCAAGAAGATACAGTGTGGGAACAGATAGCACATCGTACAATTGCATATAGCCGGGAATGCCAGCCGAAATTCTTGCATTCTCTTCCGATTTGGAATAGTATACATGTACCCAGTCTGAAAGATGATGCTCGCTGATAAACTTCTTCCATTCCGATTTTCCCAGATCGCTTTCTTTGGCTACGGCAAATATGCCCACTCCCGATTTTTGCCATTTGCTTCTGTAAACCGAATCGATCCGGGGCAGTGTTTCTTTACAATGACTGCAGGCCGGATCCCAGAAGCAGACCAGCACGTAAGGGCTATCGACTGCATACAGCCGCTGTAGTTTGCCGGCAGAATCCGGCAATTCAATATCGGATGCCGCATTGCCGAAAAGATTTGCCATCAGGCTGTAGGCCCTGTCGAAAATGGTTTTTTTTCCCTTTTGGGAAAGCCATGTATATTCTTTCTGCGAAAAATATTTTTCAAAAAGATGAACAAACACTTTGTCCTCCCACATATACTTTTGGTTCAGATACCGGTTTACAAATTTTACCAGCAGAAATTTTTCCACTTCCGGGCTGGCCGTGGCAAAGCTCATCATCCAGTCAATTTCCCTGATTACCGAATCGGCATGCGGAAATACCAGTTCATCAAAATACCGGTCCAGCTTGGGTTCAAAAACAGGAGTGCGAACGATCCGCTCATCAAAAAAATAAACGTCATCCCAGAAATGGTTTTTGAAATACCGGTACGCAAATGCAGAATCGTACCTGCCGCCCGGATGTTCTTTTGCCGGCGGCACAACCGGCTCTTTCATAATATTCAGCAGCACTGTAAGTGAAGCGTCGGGGTATTTCTTCATAAATTCATTTCTGAACTGCTGCATGGCCTCGGCGTTTTTGCTGATTACTTCTTTCCACTTTGCAGAATCTTTTGCATGGGCAGAGGCCGCCAGTTGCTTTTTTGCGTTTTCAATTTCGCTTCCTTTTATGCTGACGAATTGCTGGTATTCGTTGAACAACGTATTATCCGGAGAATTTTCAAATTTGATATTATTAATCAGGCGGGCAGAATCTGCATGAATAACAAACTGCTGCTGTTTATCAACAAACACTTCAAAGTAATTGGATTTATCCGGATAGCCTATAAGATAAAGCCCCCGCTCCAATGCCCTGTTGCCCCGAAAAACACCAAAACTGTTTTCATCCAGCATTACCGAATCAATGATTGGCTTTTGCCTGCCGTAATGATAACCCAGGTATATGTGCTGGTTCTTAAAAGGGCGAAATGTGATCTTTATTTCAAAATTTTGCTGTTGTGCACTGCCTGCACCGAAAGAACTTAGAAATAGAACTGCTAAAAAGAGTTGCTTCATGCCAAAAACTTCTGAACCGGTAAAGATATTCAATTTAAAATCCGCTTCAAACCCGCTCATTATAAAGAGCCGTTAAAGAAAAAATAAGAAGCCCTTTTTGAAACAAAGGTTGCTTTTACGTTAAATAGAGGGAGGTAAACCTGAATTTTTATGCTAATAGTACCGGAGGCGGGTAGTATTACTTAGTTTTGCCCCGTGCGAAAAAAGAAAACTGTCATCCTCGAAGGAGTGGAAGTGGAGAATTACGCTGCCGAAGGAAAATCGCTGGCAAAAGTAGATGGAAAAGTGATTTTTATCGAGCGGGTAGTACCCGGGGATGTGGTAGATGTGCGGCTTTACAAAAATAAGAAGGACTGGGCCGAAGGATATCCGGTACAGTATCGTTCCTATTCGCCAGACAGGGTAGCTGTTTTCTGTTCCCATTTTGGCGATTGCGGCGGTTGTCAGTGGCAGATGCTTCCTTACGAAAAACAACTTTTTTACAAACGCCGGCAGGTAGAAGATAGCCTGAAGCGGATCGGGAAAGTGGAACTGCCTGAAATCCCGCCGGTGCTGGGCGCCGAAGAAACAATCTTTTATCGAAACAAACTGGAGTATACTTTTAGTTCGAAGCGGTATATACCGGAACAGGAATTTGTAAAAGGCGAAGTTGCAGAATCCGATGCTTCGGGTTTTCATGCCAAAGGGCTTTTTGATAAGGTGGTGGAAATAGAAAAATGCTGGCTGCAGGCAGAACCCAGCAACAAAGTGCGGCAGGCGATTGCCGGCTTTGCCCGAAAACACGGATATTCTTTTTACGACTACAAACGACACAGTGGCTTTTTAAGAAACGTCATGCTCCGCGTATGCACCACCGGCGAAGTGATGGTGAATCTGGTGATGGGCGAAGATGATGAAGAAAAAAGAAACCGGCTGCTGCAATACCTGCTCAATGAAGTACCCGAAATTACTACTCTGCTGTACACCGTTAATACAAAACTGAACGATAGCCTGCAGGGCTTAAGTCCGGTAATTGTAACCGGCAGCGGATATGTAACGGAATGCCTGGAAGATTTCCGTTTCAAGATTGGGCCGAAATCTTTTTTTCAAACCAATACACGGCAGGCAGAGAAGCTTTACGGTGTGGCAAGAGATTTTGCGGAACTAAGCGGGAATGAAGTGGTATATGATCTGTATTGCGGCACCGGCAGCATCGGTATATTTATCAGCCGCTTGGCCAAAAAAGTGATTGGCGTAGAAATGATTGCGGAAGCGGTAGCCGATGCAAAAGAGAATGCGGCATTAAACAATATCGGTCATGCTTCTTTTTTTGCCGGCGATGTGCTGAAAGTGTGTGATGAAAATTTTTTTGCCGCAAATGGAAGGCCCGATGTAATCATTACCGATCCGCCCCGCGCCGGCATGCATGAAAAACTGGTGAATAAGATACTGGAAATACAGGCGCCGGTAATAGTGTATGTAAGCTGCAACCCGGCCACACAGGCAAGAGACCTTCGATTGCTGAATGAAAAATACACAGTAACTCTTGTGCAGCCGGTGGATATGTTTCCGCATACGCATCATATAGAAAATGTGGTACAATTGAAATTAAGAAACTAAGAAGTATATTTAAAGATTATGAGTTCATTCCGATATACAAGGCCGGATAATTTTCCCCCTGTAGTAAAAAATCTTTTGATTCTAAACGGGCTCGTTTTTGTTGCACAGCTGATCTTTGAAAACCAGGGTACAAATCTTTTGCTTTATGGCGGCCTTGTTAACTGGAGATATGATGAGTTTAAGCCGTACCAGTTTTTTACCCACATGTTCATGCACGGAGATTTTTTTCATATTCTTTTTAACATGTTTGGCTTATGGATGTTTGGCAGGATATTAGAGACCGTGATGGGGCCCAGGCGTTTTCTTCTTTTGTATTTTATCAGCGGTATTGCTGCGGCATTATTGCAACAGATCATGGGCGGATTTTTAGTGGCTATCGGCGCCTCGGGCGCAGTTATGGGCGTATTTGCCGCCTTTGCCTATCTTTTTCCAAACACAGAATTATTTTTCATGTTCATACCCGTTCCCGTAAAGGCCAAATATGCTATTCCGGGTTTGATGGCGCTGGACCTCTTTGGCGCCATTTCAAAAGTGCCCGGCGATAATGTAGCCCACTGGGCACACCTGGGCGGTGCAGCAGCCGGATTTTTACTTGTGCTGTTCTGGAACAAAACCAACCGGAATTCGTTTTACTAATTATCCGGAACCAGAAGGTATTTCCTTTTTAATTTTGCATTAGCCCAATTGCATTTTGCCTATGCCCTATTACGAACAAAAAAGCCGAAGCCGGTTATCGCTCGATCTGAATAATAATGCACTGGTTACGCTGATCGCGATCATCCTGGTGGTGTTTGTGCTGGTAACCTTTGTGAGTGTTTTTTATTATTTCGGCTATTCCAAAGAAACGGCAAACGCAAAATTTTATACGGAGGTGTACCGCAATCTGGCCATACCGGCCGAAGCGGACGTACTCCTGCAAAAACCCTGGACGGCCATCACCCATATGTTTTACCATTCTCACCTCAATGTATGGCATCTGGTGGGCAACCTCATCTGGCTTTGGTTCTTTGGATATATACTTCAGGATCTGACCGGTAACAGAAAGATCATCCCGGTATTTCTTTACGGCGCATGGGCCGGGGCTCTTGCCTTTGTACTTGCGTATAATTTTATTCCGGTATTAAAGGCCGGTATTGAAGGAGCCAATGCTATCGGCGCTTCCGCCGGTGTGATGGCGATTGCAGTAGCTACTACCCTGATTGCTCCCGGCTTCCGTATATTTCCCTTTATCAACGGGGGCATCCCGCTCTGGGTAGTCACCTTGATATTTGTTGTGATTGACCTTGCCACTTTATCGGTCAGCAACCACGGCGGCCATATTGCTCACCTTGCCGGGGCGCTGTCCGGCTATCTGTTTGTTTTCTTTTTTCGCCGCGGGTACGATGGCAGCCAATGGATGAATACAGTATGGGAATGGATCAGCAACCTTTTTAATCCTGACCGGCCCGGAAAAAATAAACCGGTGAAAGAACAGTTGTTTTACCGCTCTGAAAGAAAACCCTACACCAGGCGCTCCCATCTTTCGCAGCAAAAAGTAGATGAAATACTGGATAAGATCAGCCAGCAGGGGTACGATGCGCTGACCAGCGAAGAAAAAGAACTCCTGAACCGTGCCAGCAAAGAAGATTTATAATATTTATACTATATAATGGCAGAAAAGCTCAGAAAATGGAGTAAGAAGATCTTTTTGGCTTTCACAATCGGAGCAATTATCCTGTTTCTGTTATCTTGCCTGGCCCCTTACCTGCATCCGCAAAAATGGTGGATGATCTCTCTGCTGGGCCTGGGGTTTCCTGTACTGCTGGTACTTGTTTTTTTTCTTTTTGTGTTTTGGGCTCTGTTAAGAAAAAAACTTGCCTGGGTGCTGTTGTTCGCATTAGCACTGGGCTGGAAAAGTATCCTGGTAAGCTTTGCCATCAATAAAAGCCCATCCTTTAACGAAAACAAAAAAAGCGGCGATATCCGGATCGGCAGCTGGAACGTGGCCCGTTTTTTTGAATGGAAAAGAAATAATAACCGCGGCAGCCAGCAGCGGCTGAAGATCCTGGAGCAAATCAGAAAAGAAAGCCCGGATATTCTTTGCCTGCAGGAATTTTTTCACTCTCCCGATTCCATCTATTACCATAACATTGACGAAATACAGCAAATGGGATATCCCTATTTTTATTTTTCCTACGACCCCGACGGCTGGCGTCAGTTTATCGGTTCCGTAATTTTTTCAAAATACCCGATCATTGATTCGGGTCTGGTGCGTTATTTCCGGCCATCTATGCCCGAAGCGCTGATCTACGCCGATATTAAAATAAATGAGGACACCCTCCGCGTTTTCACCACGCATCTGCAATCCGTACAGTTTCGGAAAAAAGATTATGAAACACTCAGCGAAATAAAAAAAGCAGAAGACAGCTTTTTTGTAAACACCCGCACCCTGCTGGCCAAAATGAAAAAGGCAATACGCTACCGCAGTTCGCAGGCCGATATCGTACGCCAGATCAGAGACGACAGTCCGTATCCCGTACTCTTGTGCGGCGACTTTAACGACATTCCCAACAGCTACACTTATTTTACAATACGCGGCGATATGCAGGATGCCTTTCTTAAAAAAGGATTGGGCATCGGCCGCACATACGCCTCCTTATCGCCTACGCTGAGGATTGACTATCTGTTTGCCGATAAAAGCATTTTCATCCGCCAGTTCAAGCGGGTCGTAAACAACAATTCAGATCACTATATGCTGGTGGCCGATGTAAAACCCTGGCTGCCGGGTGCGGAACCGTGAAAGTTTATCCGCCCTGATTGATATACATTATTTTTGCGGCAGTTTTTTTTATTTATTAACCCGGCCTGTTTGCTGCTATTGGGCCCCGGTTGCGTCGCACTCTTCAGCGTCCGGTAATTCTACCGGGCAATTAGGAATGGCAACCGAACGGCTTCTGAAAATCTGGTCATTAAAAAAAGCGGACAGCATTACCAAAAGATGAACGGAGCGTCGCAACAGCAGATTAATCAGGGGTTCAAAAGCTGGTTGTATAAAAAATCACCGATGACACAACTGCAGATCTACAACTCCTATACAAGAAAGAAGGAAACTTTTACTCCTCTTACCCCTGGCCATGCAGGCATGTATGTGTGCGGGCCTACGGTGAGCGGCGAAAGCCACCTGGGTCATGCACGGCCTTATATTACGTTTGATGTCATTTACCGGTACCTGATGCATCTGGGCTACAAAGTACGGTATGTGCGCAATATTACCGATGCGGGGCATTTTGAAGAAGAGGGCCGGGAGGCAGAAGATAAAATTTCAAAAAAAGCTGTACTGGAAAAGCTGGAGCCCATGGAACTGGTACAGAAATACACCAACCTGTTTCACTGGGCAATGGATCAGTTCAATACACTGCCGCCATCCATCGAACCAACAGCCACCGGGCACATTGTAGAGCAGATAGAAATGATAAAACAGCTGATTGACGCAGGCTATGCATATGTGGTAAATGGCTCGGTCTACTTTGATGTAAAAAAATATGCAGCGGGTCACGATTACGGTAAGCTGAGCGGAAGAGTGATTGAAGATTTGCTCGAAACAACAAGAGAACTGGAAGGACAGGAAGAAAAAAGAGATACTGCCGACTTTGCCCTCTGGAAAAATGCAGCGCCGGAGCACATCATGCGCTGGCAAAGCCCCTGGGGAGTGGGTTTTCCCGGATGGCATATCGAATGCTCCGCCATGAGCACAAAATACCTCGGTAAGCAATTCGATATTCATGGCGGGGGTATGGACCTGTTGTTTCCTCATCATGAAAGCGAGATAGCACAAAGCACCATCTGCAACCAGGTAAGCCCGGTACGTTACTGGATACACAACAACATGATCACCATTAACGGCCGAAAGATGGGCAAAAGCTATAACAATGTAATTAAGCTTACCGAACTTTTCAGCGGCAGCCACCCCATGCTGGAAAAAGCCTATCACCCCATGACGGTGCGGTTCTTCATACTTCAAAGCCACTACCGCAGTACGCTGGATTTCAGCAATGAGGCATTACAGTCAGCAGAAAAAGGACTAAAAAGACTGTGGGAAGCGTATGAAAGACTGAAAGCTTCAAAGCAAGGAGCAGCAGATGCTGAGCTTGAAGCCAGAATCTTAAAGCTCATCGAAGGGTTCGATGAGTATATGAACGATGACTTTAATACTGCCAAAGTGCTGGCAGCTATGTTTGAACTGGTGCCCATTATTAATTCTATGAGTGGAGTTATACCGGTAAGCCCGGAAACGTTTGCTTTATTACAAAAGCAGATGAAAGTGTATATAGAAGATATTTTCGGGCTGAAACCGGTAACGGAGCCCGACAATGCAAAACTGAAAGGGGTAATGGAACTGCTGATAGAGATACGCAAGGAAGCCCGGCTGCGAAAAGATTTTGTCACTTCAGACAAAATACGAAACCGGCTGGCCCGGCTGGGAATTGCATTAAAAGATGAAAAGGACGGGAGCGTAAGTTATTCGTTTGAATGACCCCTGCTCATACCACCGGCAGTTTATATCCATTGTGATACCGGGCCGTCAGGTACTCTTCATTTACTTTTTTATCAGAAAATTTTCCGCTTTCTTTATTCCAGCTTAATTTTTTTCCGCTGCGAAAAGCGATATTTCCCATCTGCGCCACTATGGCAACATGGGCCGCCGCCTCTACATCGCAGTTCAATATTTCTTTTTTATTGGTTTTAATTGCTTCTACAAAGTTTAGCCAGTGTTTATCCAGGCCATTATCCGAAGGTTTTATCAAAGGCTTGCTCACTTTGTTATTGCTTTGTTTTTCTTCTATTACCTCCCATCCCCCTCTTGATAAAATCAGTGTGCCGTTATTGCCAATAAATGCAATACCATGATCGCGGCCATAAGAGCCGTTATCAATACCCATGGCCGAATCCCAAACGAGGTTGAACCCGTCGAATTCGTATAAGGTTGTAAGTGTATCGGGTGTTTCTTCATACAAATCGGGATAGGCAAATTTTCCTCCAAGCGCCGCAATTGTTTTTGGAGTTGTGGCTTTCATGCCCAGCAGTGCATAGTCCAGCAGGTGCACACCCCAGTCGGTCATCAGCCCGCCGGCATAATCCCAGAACCAGCGGAAATGAAAATGAAAACGGCTGCTGTTAAACGGACGTGTTGAAGCAGGGCCAAGCCAGGTTTTATAATCAATGCCTGCGGGTGGATTGCTGTCGGGCACCACCGGCTGCGGACGCATCCATCCCTGATAGCACCACACTTTTACTGTGCGTATCATTCCCAGCTGGCCGCTGTGCACAAAATCTACCGCATCTTTAAAATGCTGCTGGCTGCGCTGCCACTGGCCTGCCTGAACAATACGGTTGTATCTTTTCTGTGCAGCCACCATGGCGCTGCATTCGCCTATGGAATTGCCAACCGGTTTTTCCACGTACACATGCTTACCCGCCTCACAGGCATGTATCATCTGCAAGGCGTGCCAATGATCGGGGGTGGCGATGATCACAATATGAACATCCTTATCATCCAGCACTTCCCTGTAATCTCCTGTGGTTTTTATTCTGGAAACGTCCATCTTCCTGTTCTTTAATTCTTCCATTCTTTTATCCAGAACATTTCTATCGATATCGCACAGCGAAACGAGACGTGTGCCCGGAATTTTCAAGGCCGAATTGAGATTGGCCCATCCCATACCGTTGATGCCGATTACCGCTATGTTCAACTGATCGTTGGGTGATACTTTGCTTTTCAGAACAGAAAATGCCCTTGCATCAACAGCGGATAAAAACGTTCCGCCGGCAATAAGCGCTGCGGACTGGTGCAAAAATTTTCTTCGTGTGGACATAACAACCGTTTTTGAAATAAGAAATGAAAATTACCGATAAATTCTTAACCGGGCTTTATTGCCCTTATCATTTCTCTTTTTCCCGGCGGGCCGGGAATTTTTTTCACGCTGAAGCCGGCGGCGATCATCGCCCGGCGTACGTCCCCTTTGCTGCAATAAGTGACCAATAATCCGCCTTCTGCCATCAAGCTGTACAGTTTATCAAAAATTTCTTTTGTCCATAATTCAGGTTGCGCTGCGGGGGCGAAAGCATCATAATAAACTATACTATATGCTTCATCACTTGAGAATTCCTGTAAAGTGGTATTATGCTTTGTTAGCCTGAAACAGTGGGTGATTTCGCACATCTCTTCCCAGCCGCACTGGTGCATTTTTTCAAACAGCCGCTGGTAATGGGGCAGGTTCAGTTGTTTGCAGTAGTTCAGTTTCTTTATTACTGATTCATCCGGCGGAAACGGTTCAATGGCTGTGTAATGGATGCGATTTTTATGCTTGTCTGCTTCAATTAATGTAAGCAGCGCATTGAGCCCGGTGCCCAAACCGGCCTCCAGCACCCGATGTACGCCGGTAGTGTCAAAGATGCCGGATTCCAGAAGGCCTGCTTTAATGAATACATGCTGCGACTCCTGTATAGCACCATGAACGGAATGATACGTGACATTCCGTTCCGGAACCGCAATGGTATGTGAGCCATCGTTTGTCAAAATGATTTCCCGGCGCATGGTGTAAAATTCTATATTTATTTTTTAAACTCCCCGGAACCTTATGCATTATGTTGCCCATCTGTCCAAAGACAGAAAATTAAAAAAACTGATCAGAGAACACGGCGTTTTCAGGCTGGAGAAAAAGAAAAATCTCTGGCTTTATCTCTGTTATTCTATCATGAGCCAGCAGCTAAGCACCAAAGTAGCACGAGTCATCCGGCAGCGGTTTCTTGATCTGTATGACGGAAAAGAGCCCACTCCGCAGCAGGTGGTGGATACGCCTTTTGAAAAAATGCGTGCCGCCGGTATGAGCAATGCCAAAGTGAATTATGTGCAAAATGTGGCAAGGTTTGAGCTGGTGAAGGGAATGGGGCATAAAAAACTGTCGAAGATGAGCGATGAGGAAGTGATTGCCTACCTGACGCAGATAAAAGGAGTGGGCCGGTGGACGGCGGAAATGCTGCTGATGTTTGCCCTTGGCCGTGAAGATCTTTTTGCCATTGACGACCTGGGGTTACAAAATGCAGTTATTGGCCTGTATGAGCTGAAGCACCGCAAGAAAAAAACGATGCAGGCGAAGATCCTTGAAATTTCCAAACAATGGAGCCCCTACCGTACTTATGCCTGTATGTATCTGTGGCGGTGGAAGGACAATAAGCCGGCTTAGTTTATTTTGCACATATGCTGATTCATGGCCTTGCTAATGCGGCTGCGATAATAAAACCAGCAATCATAATGGTGCGACGTACCAAACCGGGGCTATCAGGTTAGAACAGTGATATGCGTAAAAAGAAAAATGAAGGTTGGTTTGAACCCGGTGGTACGGTGCTGTAAAGCAAAAATTTTTTCCCGTTTCAGATTATTGCTCTTTCAAGTTTTTTCAACACGTCCTCTTCTACCCACGCCCCCAGCCCCGCTGCATCCGGTACTTTTATTACTCCCCCTGCGTGATAAGTTATTCCACCGCTTACATAATCTTCCGCATGCATCAGCGGGGTATCGAAATCGCAGTATTTGACAGCGGAACTGCTTAAGGCAAGATGCGCAAAGGCCGTCATGCCCAGCCGCGATTCCATGAAAGCGCCGATCTGTACTTCCATCTTTGCTTTTTCTGCCAGCCGCAGCATTTTTTTTGCCGTGAACAGGCCGCCGGATTTACCCAGCTTGAAGTTCATCTTATCACAGGCTTTTAACTCAAGCAATCTTTCCACATCGTGGTCATCGCAACAGGATTCATCAGCCATTACGGGTATGGGGCTGCGCTTTCTCACTTTGCGCAGCTTCATAAAATTCCATCGGGCAATCGGTTCTTCGCAGTACTGGATACCGTCTTTCTTCAGGGCATTCAGCACTTCAACGGCCTCTTTCACACTCCACCCCTGATTGGCATCCAGCCGCAGAGGTATTTCTTTACCCACTGCCCAGCGTATGGCTTTTATTCTTTCAATATCGCTTTTGGCAGAGTCGCCCAGTTTAACTTTGATAGCAGGATAACCCGCCTCTTTTATTTTTACAGCATCCCCGGCCATTTTCTCTTTTTCAGCCAGGCTTACGGTATAATCGGTTACCAGTTCCCGGTTGCTGATGCCTCCAAGAAATTTGTACAGGGGAACACCTGCCGCCTGCGAAGCAATGTCGTGCAGCGCCATGTCAAAAGCGCTTTTAATACTATTATTACCAAATATGATGCGGTTCATGATCTGGATGCAGCCTTCTATATCAAGCGCATTTTTGTTTTTTAATGCCGCGGCAAAATATTGACCCACGATAAAACAGGTATCTATGCTTTCGCCGTTAATGGGCATAAAAGGATTGCATTCGCCAAAACCAACGAGGTCTTTATCCGTTCGGATTACAACAACAATATTCTCCGCAAACTCTTCTTTTCCCAGCGAGGTAGTGAAGGGTTCTTTGAGGGGTACCCGCAGCTTACAGATCTCCGTTTGAGTGATGATTAGCTTGTGGTTCATATTCATTCCGTTCTTTTTAATCAGAAGCAAAATCCTGCAATGATAATTAAAAAAAGAGGCGCAGCTGTTAAGCTCCGCCTCTTTGCTTAGCCTCAAAAGTAGTTATTTCACCAGCTTCAGCTCATTAATAATATGCGAAGCGCCGCCCAGCTTATCAATGCACCAGAGCACATATCGTACATCGACGCAGATGGTACGGTTCAGGTCTTTGTCAAAAGCAATCTTGTGGCTCAGTGCTTCATAGTTTCCATCGAAAGCCAGGCCAATCAGATTGCCGTTGCCATCCAGCACCGGCGACCCGGAGTTGCCACCCGTAATGTCATTGGTGGTGATGAAACAAACAACAAGATCCTTGCGCAGTTTATCCATGTATTGGCCGAAATCCTTTTTCTTCGCCAGCTCCACCAGCTTTTCAGGAAGGTCGAATTCATAGTCGCCGGGTTTATATTTCTGAAGCACGCCGTTCATTGTACATACATAATCGTAAAATACGGCGTCTCTGGGCCGGTAACTTTTTACATTGCCATAGCTTACCCTCATGGTAAAGGTGGCATCGGGGTACATCTTCTTTGCCTTCACCGTATCCATTTCAAGAATGCCTTTGAGGTATAATCTTCCCAGTTCATTGTTTTTGGCTGTAAAAGCCTGGTAAACCGGTAAATATTTTCCTGTATAATTGGTAAGAAAAGCGGAAGCATACGCATAGGCCGGATCATTTTGCAGCGTAACGGCATCGGGCTTTTCTGTAAACGCTTTCCATTTGGCGTCATCCAGTATCATTGTATTGTCAAATACATAAGCTGCGTATTTCTTATAGGTTGCTTCATCGTCCAGTTTACCAAATTTGTCTTTCAGGTTATAATAAAATCCGGCAGGGTGCTGTTCCTTATCCACATCATTGTAATACATCATGGTAATAGCGGCAACAATATTCCGGTCAGAAGGTATATTTTCGCTTTTCAGAAATTGTATTCTTGCTTCTGAGGCGGCGTCAATGGCCTTTTTAATGTCGGCCTGCGTTTTTCCGGTTTGCACCAGCGCATTTTCCACCTGCTGCAGTGTGGAGGCATAGGCCATCAGCGGCGATCCGAAAATGCCCTCAATGAGGTAAACCCTGTTTTTGGAATAAGGCCTCCACTCTTTGTACGCATTTTCCCAGTCGTTCATAATGTTTTCATACTCGGATTTTCCTCTGGCCCATTTTAAAAAAGATTCTTCTGCTTTTTTCTTCTGCGTGTATACATCGTATTTGATAAGCTGCTTGCTTTCGCCGTCAAAAAATTTCCAGTAATTGGCAATGCTGGCATAATCGGAGGCCAGTTGCAGCTTTACAGCCGGATCTTTCTTCATTTCTTCGAACATAAATTTCAGCCTCACATCGCGCAGCTTTACCAGCGTGGGATTGTCAATTTCAATCTTTTGCCGGATGCCGTAAGAAGTTTCGTACCGGTTGGTGCTGCCGGGATAGCCGTAAATCATGGCATAATCGCCGTCTTTAAAGCCCCGGATGGAAACCGGTAAAAACCATTTCGGTTTGAGTGGTATATTGTCGGCGCTGTATCCGGCAGGTTTGCCGTCTTTACTCATGTATACACGAAAAACCGAGAAGTCGCCGGTATGACGCGGCCACTCCCAGTTATCGGTATCTCCGCCGAATTTACCCACGCTTTCCGGAGGAGTGCCAACAAGACGCACATCGCTGTAACGCTGATAAACGAACACCAAAAACTGGTTGCCTTTGAACAATGCGCTGATTCTTGCTTCAATACTTTTATCCGGATCGGAAAATTTTTTGTTGAGGTTAGAAATGACCCTTGACTGTACTCTTGCCCTTTCTGCACCGCTAAGCCCTTTTAATGAATCCAGCACCTGCGCCGTCACATCATCAATTCTCAATAAAAACTGTACCGATAATCCTTCCGCCGGTATTTCGTCCGCCTTTGTTTTGGCATAAAATCCGTCTTTCAGATAATTATTTTCCACTGTGCTTGCCGAAGCGATAACGTTGTACCCGCAATGGTGATTGGTAAAAAGCAGGCCCTGTGCACTTACAATTTCTCCGGTGCAGCCGCCTCCAAAAATCACGATGGCGTCTTTGATAGAAGCCTTATTGATATGATAAAGCTGATCGGGAGTAAGTTTCAATCCCCGTTTTACCATATCATTATATACCTGCCTGCCCAATAAAAGCGGGAGCCACATGCCTTCATCGGCAAATGACCTGATCAGGATTGCTACCGCAAAAACAAATGATAAGATTAACTTCTTCATATGATCTATTTTGTACGGACAAACCTACTTTAATTCTGAACGGAAGCCAAAAAGTTAATAATATGCTCAAGCTGCGGTTAAAAGAAAAAGCATAAATTGGTGCTTTATAAACAATTTGTATCATGATCACAACAACAACACCGGGCATTGATGGCAAAACAATAGAACAGTATCTAGGCGTCGTTTCGGCAGAGGTTATTATCGGTGCCAATGTGTTCAAGGATATTCTCGGCGGGCTGCGTGATTTTTTTGGCGGGCGCAGCAGCACCTATGAAAAAGTGCTGATGGATGCCAAGCAGCAGGCTATGGCCGAATTAATTCAGCGGGCGCAGGAACTGGGCGCTAACGCCGTAGTGGGTATTGATCTTGATTTTGAAACCGTGGGCAGCGGCGGTAGCATGCTGATGGTAATTGCAAGCGGTACGGCCGTAAAAGTGAGATAATATTTTTTATTTCAGCTCTTGTATACAGGCTTTAAGGCCCGGGTTATTCTTCAGGTTATACTCAAGGCTGTTTTGCATAGCCCGCAAAAGGGTATCGGATATTACCCAGTTCATGGAATAGTTCATCCGTTTACCGTCATCATATAGATTGATCTTCCGGTAATGGCATCCGTCGGTATAGATGGTTTTCATAAAGTTTCTTAACCGTTCATCGTTTACGGTAGTCTGGCTGCCGTAGGCACCCATCAAAGTTTTTACCGGGGCTGCCAGATCATTTACCAGGGGGTTTACTTTTTTATACTCCCGCCCGCCTGTCGGTTCATTATTGATGTGCAGTATGTAAAAGTCAAGTTTATTCTTGTATTGCAGGTAAAGACTGTCTGTCAGCAATATGCTGATCATTTCACTCACTATGCCCGCGCCTGAATTATCAAAGTATCCCCCGTCCACAAAATAGTGAGACTGCAAACCGGAATCCGGATTGTTTCTGGAATCAATTCTTCCGGCCGGACTTACATAAGGAAAACTTGCACCCAGCACTACCGCTGTGCTCAGTTTAATATCCTCTTCTTCCGTCAGCAGATCAAGAACATCCAGCCGCCCGTTGTAGCGGTCATCACTGATATCGATAGTAGAGATTACACCGGGCCGGCCATCTTGCATACGGGTGGTATTAATGCAAAGTACCGGTAATGAATAATTTTGCTGCTGCTGGGTGATGATTTCGGAGAATCGGGTTGACATGCTGTCGTACAGCATACTTTTTTTCCCCGAAGCATGCTCAAGCGCTTCGGCCAGTGAAGCGGCCCGGTCATCAATAAAGGGAAAAGGAAAAATATGACGGAATACATCGGGCCCCAGCATGCGGGCAAGGGTATAAGTCAGAAAATCGGAGCCCAGATAGCTTTGCACAACATCCACCCCCGAAGTATGGATGGAGTGATTTTGCCGGAGGCGTAAAAGATTAAAGTAAGCAGCATTTCCCACACTGCCTCCCGAAGCGCCGGACAGGCAAAACACATGTTTTGAAAATTCTCCTCTTGTGGTGTCTTCGAGTTTGGCAAGCACCGAAGCCACCCAGTATCCCGAGCGGGATGCGCCGCCATCGGCCAGTACAAAATAAACCGGATACTTTTCCTTACTACTGTCAAGTATCTGCCTGCGCTGGTTTATCCAGGCTTCAAAGTACTGTTTAAGGTTTTGCCGTTTTGAAAACAGCGCTGCCCGGTTCTTTTTTTGTGGTAAATGCGTGTAATGAGGCTCAGCCAAAAGCCCGATAAGAAATGCAACTCCCAAAAGCAGCATGTGAAAGTTGAAGCGCTTCATTACGGAAAAAAGTGCCACCACATTTCCCAGCATCAGCAATACGCCAAAGGCAAGCAATACAAACGGGAATGCGCCGATCCGCACAGAAAAGTTTACAGAAAAAACGGTTCTCAGGTAAACGATCAGACCAATTACAATTACATAGATGAATGCCCGGGTATACGCTTTGTCTTCCTGATCAAATAACAATCCTTTCGTTTGTGTAATAAATGAAGATTCTTTTGTAAACCCCCATTGCTCCTCTGTTTTTTCAAAAAAGGATTGTTCTTTTACAAAGATAAGTTTGCGACGAAAAACCAGCAGCAACACAAGCCCGGTCTGCAGTTCGACAAGCAGAACCAGCAGAAGTATCAGTTCTCTGGTAAAAATCACAATGATGGCTGAAACGATAAGCACGATGTATGTAGTGTACCTGAAACTATTGAGATAGCGGATTCTGCTGATGCGGTCTGCAAACTCATCCGCCTTATCAGCACGCCGGCTCCAGAAATTATAGATAATAAAATACCAGGGAAAACTGAGCAAAAGAAGCAAACCAAACAGCCACGGGTACTTTTCTTCCGGATCGGCCCGCAGCTGAATAAAAGCAAGAATGATTATTGAAAAACAGGTGAAGGCAAGAATCCGGGGCAACTGGGTAAGGAATCGTTTCCATATGTACGATGAGTCGGGCTGCTGATACATTTTCGCCTTGCCGATAATGCGACTTGTGAACCAGGTAATGAATACCCAAAACACCTGCGCAATGATGCAATAAGCAAATACGTAAGTATTCTCCAGCGTGATTTGCATCACATCTTTCCCCTGCGTAATTTTCCAGAAACAAAACCACGCCATAACAAGAAACAGGATCGACGGAAAGAAAAGCCAAACGGCTTTTACCAGATAGCGCCAGAAATCGGCTTTGAAAACATCTTTCCACGTAAGTTTTTGGCGAAATGATTCCGGTTGCATGAACGGTCGTTTTTTTAAAGATACCCCTATCTGCCTCCCGAATCAATACCCGCTTCGTGTTATTGATTTAATATTTTCCATAGCAGGTCTTTCAGCTCGGGGATATTTTTTCCGGTCAGCGATGAAATAAAAAGATGGGGGATTGATGCGGGAAGTTCTTTTTCAATAGCGCGGATAAGTTCTTCATCCAGCATATCGCTTTTGCTGATTGCGATAACGAATTGTTTGTGTAAAAGCTCCGGGTTATACCGTTTCAGCTCATTCAGTAGTATTTCAAATTCCTTTTTATGATTTTTGCTGTCGGCCGGAATGAGAAACAGCAGCACCGGGTTTCGCTCAATGTGCCGGAGAAAGCGGTGTCCCAGGCCTTTTCCTTCAGCGGCGCCTTCAATAATACCCGGCAGATCGGCTACGCAAAAACTTTTTCCGTCGCGATATTCAACAATACCCAGCTGCGGCGTCAGTGTTGTAAAAGCATAATCCGCTATTTTGGGTTTAGCCGCCGTAATCACCGAAAGCAGTGTGGATTTGCCGGCATTAGGAAACCCAACAAGGCCTACATCTGCAAGTACTTTCAATTCGAGAATTTTCCAGCCTTCAGTGCCGGGCTCTCCGGGTTGTGCATAATCGGGCGCCTGATTGGTTGGCGTGGCAAAGTTGGAGTTTCCCAGTCCGCCCCTGCCGCCCTTAAGCCAGATGATTTCCTGACCATCTTCCAGAATTTCGGCTTCTTTCTTTCCGGTTTCTTCATCAAAAGCGATGGTGCCCAGCGGTACTTCAAGAATAACGTCTTTTCCGTCGCGGCCGGTCATTTTGTTTTTATTTCCCTTTTCGCCGTTTTGCGCCAGCACATTTTTGTGATACCGAAGATGCAGCAGGGTCCATAGATTGCGGTTGCCTTTGAGAATAATATGTCCCCCGCGGCCGCCGTCGCCTCCGTCGGGGCCCGCTTTGGGATTAAATTTCGTTCGGGCAAAATGTTTGCTGCCGGCCCCGCCCTGCCCGCTTCTGCAAAAAATCCTGATCTGATCAACGAAATTGCTTTTTTCCATGAAAGGGCAAAAGTAACAGTTCTTGTGTTGCCGGGCGATGCAGCAAAAGATCTGATCGGGCTGCTGAAAAAAATATAAACTGCTTTCGTACAAACTCACGTTATACAGTTACTGCGTTTCAGGCTTGAGAGATATGGTGAAAAAAAGAGTTTATATGAATAAAATTATTCTGACGAATAAAGCGGCCTTTTTTGTATTTTTTACTCCGCGCCAAAAACGAATTCAATCACAGCATCCAAGTTCTATAATGTAATTTGCACCCATGAAGGATTACTTAAGCGAGCTGAATGACCGGCAGCGGGAAGCCGTTCTGCATATTGACGGGCCATTGATGATTGTGGCCGGAGCGGGAAGCGGAAAAACCAAAGTGCTTACCACCCGGGTGGCACACCTGATGGCCAACGGGGTAGATGCATTCCATATTCTTGCCCTTACTTTTACCAACAAGGCCGCTAAAGAAATGAAGGAGCGGGTGGAGTACCTCCTCGGCAATCATGAGGCACGCAATCTTTATATCGGAACGTTTCATTCCGTTTTCGCCCGAATATTAAGGGCCGAAGCGCCCCGTATGGGTTATCCCAACAATTTTACCATTTACGACACGGACGACGCAAAAAGCGTGGTTAAAACAGTAGTAAATGAACTTAACCTCGACGACAAGCACTATAAACCTTCTGCCGTTTATAACCGCATCTCTTCGGCAAAAAATGCACTGGTGAGCCCGGCAGAATATGCCGCCGACTACTACATCCAGCAGGAGGATATGCGAAGCAATCGTCCTGCCATTGCACAAATCTATGATGCCTACGTCCGCCGCTGTTTTAAAAACGGCGCTATGGATTTCGATGATCTTTTATTGAAATTCTATGAACTGTTGAAAGCTTTTCCGGAAAGCCTCAGCAAGTACCAGCATAAGTTCAAATACATACTGATTGACGAATACCAGGATACAAACCCGGCGCAATACGAAATCATCAAGCTGCTGGGGGCCATGCACGAAAATGTGTGTGTGGTGGGCGATGATGCGCAAAGCATTTACAGTTTCCGCGGCGCCACTATCCAGAACATTTTGCAGTTTCAGAAAGACTATGACGATGTAAAAGTGGTGAAGCTGGAGCAGAATTACCGAAGCACAAAAAGTATTTTAAGTGCCGCCAATGAAATCATCCGGAACAACAAAGGACAAATACCGAAAGACCTGTGGACCGACAATGCCGAAGGGGAAAAGCTGCGGCTGGTGCGTACCATGACCGACAATGAAGAAGGAAAGTTTGTAGCCGATACCATACAGGAGCAGAAACTGCGCAATCATTTTTTAAATAAAGATTTTGCGGTGCTGTACCGAACCAATGCACAAAGCCGGGCTTTTGAAGAAAGCCTGCGGCGCATGGGCATTGCCTATACCATTTATGGCGGCATCAGCTTTTATCAGCGAAAAGAGATCAAAGATTTTCTGGCTTACCTGCGTATAATTCTTAATCCCAAAGACGAAGAGTCGCTGAAGCGCATTATCAATTATCCCGCCAGAGGGATAGGGAAAACTTCGGTGGACAAAGCCATATTACTTGCCAATGAAAACAACATCAGCATGTGGGATGTGCTGGCTGATGCCTCCGCGTACGGATACCGTGCCGGCACACTTGAGGCAATTGAAAATTTTGTAACCATGATCAAAAGTTTTCGCAGCATGCTGGATAAACATTCTGCTTATGACGTGGCAGTACATGTGGGAAAGCAAACCCATTTTGTCCGCGAATTATTTAATGACAAAAGCGCCGAAGGCGTGGCCCGATATGAAAACATACAGGAGCTTCTGAACTCCATTAAAGAATGGACCGAAAGCCCCGATACCGAAGAAGGTGAAATGGTAGACAAGGGGCTGGGGGCTTATCTGCAACAAATAACGCTGCTTACCGATGCCGACGAAAAAGATCCAAACACCGATACCGTAAAACTGATGACCATTCATGCAGCCAAAGGATTAGAGTTTCCTGTTGTGTTTGTCGGCGGGCTCGAAGAAATGCTTTTCCCAAATGCGTTGAGTATAAACAAAAGAGAAGAACTGGAAGAAGAGAGAAGATTATTTTATGTAGCAATCACCCGGGCAAAGAAAAAAGTGTGGATTACCTACGCCAATACCCGGTATCGTTTCGGCACCCTGGTACAAAACGAACCCAGCCGTTTTTTGGATGAACTGCCGGAACAATTTATTGACCGAAGCTATGCCGGTGGCGGCATGCGCAATACAGCATCCGGTTTTGCAAATGAATCTGCCTTCGACAGAATGAGAGGCTGGAACGGAAAACAACAGGGATCGGGAGCCGGGCGCCACGATGCATCCAAAAAAGAACCGCTATCTTATTTGGCCCCCAAACCATCAACTCCAAAAGTAGTGGAACACATACCCGCCGCTGATTTTAAAGCCAGTGATACTTCCGGCTTGCGGGCGGGCCAGCGGGTCGAGCACCAGAAGTTTGGCTTCGGCGAAGTGATCCGAATGGAAGGCGCTGCGCATAACCCCATTGCAACAATAAAATTTGAACACAACGGAGAGAAAAAAATTATGCTCAACTATGCCAAGCTGCGTATTCTGGAATAATTTATTTTACCGGTGATTCATACGCACTTGTGTTAATGGAAAAATGCCGGGTGGTAGCATTGTTTTTTCGCAATACATTTTCGAGCGCCTCTGCCATATTACGCAAATACTTTCCGTCTTTTTCATCATAATCGTTCATGGAGAGAGCATCCGCTTCCATTTTGGCCTTTTGGGGCTCGTCGAGGTAAATATAGATTTTGGCAAGATTGTAATAACAGGAATAGCGCAGTTTTTTAGCTTCTTTATCCGAAGCCGTATACATTTTTTTTGCATTTTCATAAAACTCTATGACCGGCTTCATTTTTTCCTTTACTTTTTCTAGCGGATCATCGGCGCTCATCAGCACGATTGCATTTTTAAAATCGTTCCATGCTTTCTGGTGGTTGTTGTACTCCGGATGCCGTTTATTATTAAGTACCCACAACATGTCGCTCACTCTTTGTACCGGATAGCCGTACTCATTATTAAGCCATGTGTTCATTTGCTGAATCACCGAAGAGGCAAGTTGCTTTGCCAGACTGGTTCTTATTTCATGATTTTTATTGGTATAATATCCGGAGGCTTCATCGGCAGATGCAAATTCGGATGTCTTGTAGTTTTTCCTGTTCGTCCGGTCGTGCAGTATCTGGTTATCCACCATAGTTTCTCCCTTGTAATCATATACCGACATGCGTGCCGCAAAGGAATATTCCGCCTCGGTAGAAAAAAAGGATTTCTTTACTTCATTTCCCTGCCTGTCTTTGGTTGTTTGAATACGTTCCTTCAATTCTGATTTTTCAAAGATGATATCATCCAGTATGGCAAGAACAGTTATATGACCGGTGCCTTCCGTTTTCTTCAGCCCTTCAATAAGAATATTATCGGAAAGGCCGGCGGTGGTATACCCCAAACCCAGCGACGGGGAAGCTTCGATACGAACGTTATAGGTTTTGTAAGATGGGGGCAGGGGGTTCTCCGGAAAATGGCGGTACGAAACCGAAAAGTTGAACCGGTCAAGATCAACCCGCTGTGCTTTTACCACAACAACTGCCAGCGCCGTAAACAGGAGTGTAAAAATATTTTTCATGCTGATTGAATTTCACCCAATCCGTGAACGCCAAATCATTCCTGAAATTGTGTATAAACAGGTATCCTTTGTATTAGGACAGAGCTGCTTTGAGTGCGGCCACCGTTTTCTTTTCGCTGCCCACAAATATTTTATCGCCAATAATCACCACGGGGCGTTTCAGAAAGGTATACTCTTCAAGAATATAACGGCGATAATCTTCTTCAGTAAGTTTTTTTTCGTTCAGCTTCCATTCCCTGTACTTAATGGCCCGGCGGCTGAACAAGGCTTCGTAGCTGCCCGCCCGTTTTTTCATTTCGTCTATTTGCCGGGGTGTTATTTTTTCAATCTTGATATCCTGCATCTGAAATCCCTTATTCTCGATGCCGGTTTCGGCAATAATGGCCTGGCTGGTGGTACAGTTGCCGAGGTAATATACTCTTTTCATGCGTATGTTTTAATTTTTATAGTTGTTTCATGCTATTCTAAAAAATATTCAAGCCCCGCTGGTAAAACGATGAATGGGTTTTATAGCTCATTTCAATATAGAAAAAAAAGAAAGCAGTTCAACTTAGCAGACTGATATGAAAATAAGAAAGGCCGGTCGTAACATTTTTAAAGTAAATGCTACAAATAAAGTAGATTTAGTGTAAACCAGAAAAATTTGCCACAACCGGCCGCACACGAAGAATTTATACGGCTTATAAATAATTGCACCGGAATTATTTATAAAGTGTGTGCCTTGTATGCCTCAACAGCCGCCGACAGGGAAGATCTTTTTCAGGAAATAGTAATACAGTTGTGGAAGGCTTTTCCGAAATTCCGGGGCGATGCCAAATTCAGTACGTGGCTGTACCGCGTGGCTTTGAATACCGCTATTTCTGATTTAAGAAAACAAAACAGAACCGTCGAACTTAGCTTTCCCGAGTTCATTCCCCGGGAAATGACAGACATAAATGAATCGTCGGAAAAAGAAGAACAATTAAGACAGATGTACGCCGCTATTTCCCGCCTGTCAGAAATTGACCGGGCTGTGGTCATGTTATATCTCGAAGATAAAAGCTATGAGGAAATGGAGGAAATTCTGGGTGTAAACCAAAACAACCTGAGGGTTAAAATGAACCGCATCAAAGAAAAACTGCGTCAATTAACAAAAACGGAAGTGTATGGAACTTGATCATCTGAAAGAAACTTGGAGAAACCAGGACAGTATCCTGGCGCCGGACACCAATGAAGAGCAACTGCTCGCCATGCTGACGCGGCAATCCAGATCGCCTTTGGAAAAAATGAAGCGCAATCTGCTGATGGAACTTATCTTCATCCTAACCGGTTTTGGTACTGTGGCTGCTTATTATTTCATTTCGTTCGGAGGAAAATTCAATGAAGTGTCGTGGGTATATATTATGATGGTGATTCTTTTCTCATTTTATTATTACCGTAAAAATAAGCTGCTTAATGAAATGCAATGCGCCGGCTGTCATGTAAAAAGCAATCTTCAGCGGCAGATTTCCATGCTTGAAAAATACGTCAAAAATTATCTTGTACTTGGAACGCTGTTAATTCCTGTTATACTCCTCTTTTTGTGGTTTTTATTTTATGTTAAGCTGCCCGCTGGCAGCCCAGGATCGGTCTGGCATAAAATACTGACTTATCCGTGGTGGCAATCGTTGCTGATATGGCTGGGGGGCTCTATAGCGTTTACTGTTCCTGTTTATTTTCTGAACAAATGGTATGTGCATTGGCTGTATGGCAAACACATCCGGCGGTTACGCCGGATTTTAAACGAAATGGGCGACGAATAAACACAAAAACCCGTTTCCCGCATTCGTAAACAAAGATGGCGTGTAAATGTTATTTTTGCATGTGGTGCCGCCTGCGGGTAAAGCACTTTAAACAATAAAGCGAGTTATGATTAAAACCGGAAATCCCATTATCAGCATTTATACAGAAATGACTCCCAACCCCGAGACGATGAAGTTTGTAGCCAATAAACTTTTGTACCCGGGCAAGAGCATCGACTTCCCCGACATTGAAGCCGCCAAACCCTCACCCCTGGCCACAGAGCTGTTTGGTTTTCCTTTTATTCGGGCCGTATTTATCGCCAGTAATTTTGTTACGCTTACAAAAACTCCCGATACCGACTGGAACGATGTAATTCCTTCAATCCGTGAATTTTTGAAAACGTATCTGGAAGAAGGCAAGGCGGTGATTAATGAAGATGAAGTAATAACTATAAAAAAAGAAAGCAGTAATGAAATAAGTGCCGACGATGATGATGTAGTAAAAAGAATAAAGGAGCTGCTGGAAAATTATGTAAAGCCTGCCGTTGAAATGGATGGTGGTGCCATTCAGTTTAAAAGCTATGAAGACGGTGTGGTAAACCTGATGCTGCAAGGCAGTTGCAGCGGCTGCCCGTCATCCATGATTACTCTGAAAGCCGGCATAGAAGGCATGATGAAGCGAATGATTCCGGAGGTAAAAGAGGTGGTGGCAGAGGCGGAATGATGTTATTATTTCAAAAGAAAATCAGCAAAGCGGTAATTCCGCTTTTTTTATTGCTTTACAATCCAGTTTACCTTTCTTTTCTTTAAATAATTCAGCACAAAGTCAAAACAGGCCTTGTGTTTGCCAACCAGTTCGGGCGGGAAAACTCCTTTTTCATTAAAAAGATGCTCCGCAATCAAATTCACCGCAGCAGTACAGGTGTAGCCGGTAGTGCGGGCCATCGAAGAAATTTTTGTTTCCTTATCAAAATAATCCAACAAATTCCATTCGATTATTTTGCTTTCGCCGTGTAAAATCACTTTCATCACTGTCAGCTCTTCTTCTTCCAGCCCCAGCTTCCATTCGTTGAACAGGATTTGCGAGGTTACTTTCAACGGCGAAACTTTTACTCCGCCCACATCAATCGGTGTTTCGCTGAAAAAATTACTTTCCTTCAATGAAATGATAATGTCCACATGCCCGGGATAGCGGAGCGTTTTTTCTTTCTGATTTTTTATATGGGGCATTGTAAAGAGGAGCGACCGGAGCCCGTCGGTATTAAAGGCTTCGAGTGTGCCCACTTCATCAAAATGAATCCACTCTACTTCGCTCAGCGCCGGTTTGGTCACAATGAACCCGTTTTCCATCAGGCGTGCCGGCCGGGTATATTCTTCTATTACATCCGCCGGAGAAAAAGGCGCTTTGTACTGAAAAGGCTTTTTTCTCACTTTTGGCAACCCGCCTACATAAATTTCAAATGCGTTAATTTTCATTTCCTCGTTGTAGCGACCGATAATGAAGTTGCTCATACCCGGCGCCACGCCGCAGTCGGTAATCACGGTTACGCCTTTTTCCTTTGCCAGCTTATCCAGTTGCAATACATCTTCAGGAAAGAATGAGATATCAACAATATTTTTGCCGCAGTGGATGGCCGCTTCCAGTGTTTTGTATCCCATAAACCCGGGTACAGCGGTTACGATCAAATCAACATCCTCCAGCAATTGCGGATACGATTCATAACTGCTCAGGTCTGCTTTTTGTGTTTTAATCTGCGGGTTTCTTTTGCGGAGCAGGGCAAGATTATCTTCACTTACATCAAAAGCCGATACATGATAACGGCCGGCGAGGTCAAGAGCAATAGCCCTGCCTACCATACCTGCGCCAAGTACTGCAATCGTCATGCTGTAAAATTTGGACTGCAAAGATGGGGAAAAGAAAAAAGATAACTACGGCCGGGTCATAAGTTGAAAATTGGGCACCGGTTGCATTTAACTTTAATCTCCGTTCTGCTGGCTACATTTCCTGAATTTTATCCGGGGATACTACCATTCTCTTTTTCTTCAAAATTTACCAACCGGTATCCCGGAAAAGAAAATGAAAGGAAGATGTGGAAACCAGCGTTTTCTTTTTATCAATAAACGATGCGGATGAAAATGGCTGCCGGCCCTGTTATTCGTATGAAGCGGGATATCAAGCCCGGAAATAAAAATCCCGTTCTGTTATTCTGAATACCCGGATAGCAGAACGGGAACACTAACCCCAACTGGTTTTTAATAGAAAAACTGCTCCTTTACAATTTTTCCGTCTCTTACCTCATACAAGGCAATTTCTTCCATGTTCATCCGCCCCAATCCTTTTAAAGTTACATCCATGCCCATGGCCACAGCAAAATAATTACCTGCCACCTGGGGATCATGAGAAAAACCGCCATGCATTTCCTCTACCGACTCTCCGAACTCTTTCCCTTTCTGCCGGATTGCTTCCAGACCTTCTACGGATTTGAGCCCGGAAGAGTTTGCAGGTTCAATACTTACTGCATCATCGGCAAACAATTCATCCTGAATCTCATTCCACCTGCCTTCTTTGGCAAGCTCATTAAACCGGTTGGCTACCTCCTGCGTAGTCATAACCGCTTCTTTGGTTTCCATAATTGTGTATTTTTAAATTTTGAAAAGATGTGGTTAAATTAACGATACTTTGTTGTACCCCGACATTAAAAAATGATGAACTGCGTACATAGAGTATGGGTATACGTATATGAAAAGAATCACCCTCTGTATATTATTATTAACCGGAATAATAATGTTCGTTTTTCTGAGCTTCACGGGCTGTTCTTTAAACAAGGAAGTGCAGAACAGCCGGGCCAAGCTTTTGCAGAAAGGAAAAATAACTGAAGACACCAGTTATTTGTATTGGCTTCCCTATGAGAATGGAACTTCTCATCTGCTGGTACAGGCCTACTACAGCCGGTTAACTCACAAAAACAGAATAGCGCTGGATTTTAAAATGAAAAAAGGAACAAAAATCTGCGCTGCCCGGGGTGGAGTAGTTATGAGAACAAAAGAAGACGGAAACAAAGGCGGCCTCAAAGGCGGATACCGCCAATATGCCAACTATATAGTAATACAACACGATGATGGGAGCCGGGCCGGTTACTGGCACCTGAAACAAAATGGTGTGTTTGTAAATGTGGGCGACACGGTTAAAAAGGGTCAGGTAATCGGGCTGAGCGGCAATACCGGATATACAGCTTTTCCGCATCTGCATTTTGTAGTTTGGCGTTTCGATGAAAATGGCCAATGGCAGCAGGTACCTGCCCGTTTTCAAACCTCAAAAAAGAAAAGATATTTGCGGCCGATGCGTTTTTTCCGGAGTAAGCATTCAAATTAAATTCCCTATTGATTGCCAGTACACGAAGTATATCAGCAGTTCATAGAAGGCATGAGAAATACCGGGTGGCTGGAGTATGTAGCTGTATTTGCCGGCATCGCCAGTGTTTATTTCAGCAGAATGGAAAATATACTGGTTTACCCGATAGGGCTGATAAATACCACCATCTACATTTACCTGAGTATTAAATACCATCTGCCCGGCGAAGCGGCTGTTAATTTTTACTATACTGTGATGAGTATTTACGGGTGGTATATGTGGGTAAAAAAAGATGAACGGCAGCAGAAAATACTTCACATCACATTTTCTGATAAAAAAACAGGATTATACCAGATCCTGTTTTTCCTGTTCTTTTATACGGTTATTTATTTTTCGCTTATTTATCTGAAACAGGTTTTTTTTAAAGGGGCTATTCCCTGGGGCGATGCATTTGCTTCGGCAACCGCTTTTACCGGAATGTGGCTGATGACAAGGAAAAAAGTGGAGAGCTGGTACTGGTGGATTGCTACCAATATAGCATCGGTTCCGCTCTATTTTATAAAGGGGCTGGTATTTACCAGTGTATATTACCTTGTCTTATTGGTATTGGCGATAGCAGGCTTGCTGGAATGGAAAAAAAGAGCGCATCTTCAACAACGAAAATAATATGGCCCCAAAAAAATCTAATTATTGCGGTTACATCGGCTCGCTCAGTGCCGAAGAGTTCAGTGTACATAAAGACTATCACGATAACCAGTACGGCTTTCCCATTCATAACGACGATGAACTCTTTTGCCGCCTGATACTTGAAATCAATCAGGCAGGGTTGAGCTGGACCACCATTTTAAAAAAACAGGAAAGTTTCAGAAAAGCCTATCACGGATTTAATATCAAAAAGGTGGCCTCATATAAAGAAAAAGATTTTACCCGGCTGATGAACGATGCGGGTATCATCCGAAACCGCCTGAAAATTAATGCTGCTATTGAAAATGCAATCACAATACAGAAATTGCAAAAAGAATTCAAATCATTTAAAAACTGGCTTGATCAGCATCACCCCAAAACCAGAGATGAATGGACAAGCCTTTTTAAGAAAACATTCCGTTTTACCGGCGGCGAAATCGTCAATGAATTTCTGGTAAGCACGGGATATTTGCCCGGAGCGCATGATAAAAGCTGCCCTGTTTATAAAAAAGTGCTGCAGGCCCGGCCGGCCTGGCTGCAAAAAAGATGAATGCTTTGAAGAAAATAGTAGTCATTGGTCCGGAAAGCACCGGAAAAAGCACTCTGTGTGAACAGCTGGCGCGGCATTATAACACCGCCTGGTGCCCGGAGTATGCACGGGAATATTTGCAAATACATGGAACGAAATATACTTACGAAGATTTGCTTACAATTGCCAAAGGACAGATTAATCTTGAAGAAAATTATTCCCGCCTTTCGAGTTCGGGTTCCCGGCTTTTATTTGTAGACACCGACCTGTATGTGATGAAAGTGTGGTGCGAGTTTGTTTTTGGGAAATGCCATTCCTGGATATTAAAACAACTTGCCGAAAGGAAGTACGACCTTTATTTATTATGCTATACCGATTTGCCCTGGGTTAAAGACGAACTGAGGGAATATCCTGATCTGAAAACAAGAGAAAAACTGTTTAAAATCTATCTTGACCTGATGATCAATCAAACTACCCCCTGGGCTGTTATCAGCGGCAATCCTGAAGAAAGGTTACACACAGCAATAGAGCAAACAAATAAACTATTTGCTAAATGAACTCATTTTTGCAAAGGCATCACAAAAAACTATTTTACACCCTATGGGCTTTTTTGGGAATTGTGCAGGCTGCTTCTACCCAACTGATCGATGATGAAGCTTATTACTGGGTGTATTCCCGTTTTCCCGCCTGGGGGTATTTTGATCATCCGCCTTTGACCGCCTTGCTTATAAAAACCGGGTACGCAGTATTTCCAAACGAGCTTGGAGTACGTTTGTTGAACGTTTTGCTTAATCTGCTCACTATCCTGATTATCGAAACCCTGACGGAAAGAAAAAATCCTTTTATTTTTTATGCTATCGCCCTGAGCATATCATCGCTTCAAATCATCGGATTTCTGGCTGTGCCCGACAATGCGCTTCTGTTTTTTACCGCTTTATTTTTTTATGTCTACCATCGCTTTCTCTGTCGCCCCGCTTTTACGACCGCCCTTCTGCTCGGAATGGTAATGGCTCTGCTGCTTTACACAAAATACCATGGGCTGCTGGTAATTGTTTTTACCCTGCTTTCTAATTTTAAATTGCTTTCGCAACCCAAAGCCTGGGTAGCGGCATTGTTTGCAATCCTGTTATACTCGCCGCACTTATACTGGCAATGGCAAAATAATTGGGTTAGTTTCCGATATCATTTGTTCGAAAGCAACGTTAACCCGTACAAAATCACATACACTACCGATTACCTGCTGGGTCAGTTATTGCTGGCGGGCCCATTCGCCGGTTTTTTACTTTTGCCGGCTGCATTTCTTTATCGTACGCAAAACAAAACAGAATCTGCACTTAAAACAACTCTCATCGGGATATATGTACTTTTTTTCATCAGTTCATTCCGCGGACGGGTGGAAGCCAACTGGCCGGCGCCGGCGCTGATTCCGCTTATCATACTCAGCCACCGGTACATCAGCAGTAATGACCGCTTTTTAAGCCCGATAAAAATACTTGCAATCCTTTCACTGGTAGTAATGCTGGCGAGCCGCATTTATATGATCGTTGATATCGGCCCCGATAATTCTATTAAAAACCGCTTTCACGCTGCCCGTAAATGGGTGCCCGTATTAAATGAAAAGACCGGCGGGTATCCTGTTGTATTCAATAGTTCCTATCAAAAAGCATCGCAATTCTGGTTTTACTCAAAAAAACCTGTTCATAACATGCATTACTTTTTGTCCCGCAGAAGTAATTACAATTTTTGGCCAACCGATCTGGCGCTGATGGGGCGTTCTGTTTACTGCGCTGCAGACGATTCATTGGCAAGCCACATCGATTCTGTACACGTTGGCAAAACCGCGTTCTACCTGTGGTTTGACTCTTCGTATGTATCTTTCGGAAAAGCCAGAATAATCCCTGGCAGACTAACCTATTCTGTAAAAAAAGGTGAACCGCTGGCCCTGCAAGTGTCTGCGCAGTTTCCGTATCCATACGACCGTATTCTTGCTGCAAACCCCGGCGTGCCGACAGGGATACACTTTGGCATTAGTAAACACGGTAAAAAAATCAAAGAAATACCAACGAACATTACAGCGCAGATGCTTTTGCATAATAAAACGCTGAAAATACATATTCATACCGGCGACTTGCCTCCGGGGCATTATGTATGCCGTTTTGGAATAAAAGTAAAAAATCATCATCCCACACACAATAGCGATGAAATAACCCTGCATGTTAAATAGGCAATGTATTGGCGGGGAACTTTTATTTTTTCAGCCCTATGACTTGCTGAATATCGGGATCCGATTCCAGATTGCGCATCTGGTTCATCACCCATACATAGCGGCCGGATACAAAAGAAGACAGTGGTTTTACCGTGTATACTTTGGGATTTCGTAAAGAAGCGGCTATCATCGCAGCTTCCTGGCGCGAAAGCTGCAGGGCTGTTTTTTTAAAATGCTGCTGCGCGGCAGCTTCTATGCCGTACACCCCTTTTCCCATCTCAATCGTATTAAGATACACTTCGAGTATTCTTTTCTTTCCCCAAATCAGTTCTATCATAAAAGTAAAATACACTTCAAGGCCTTTGCGCAGCCAGGTTCGTCGTTGCCATAAAAAAACATTCTTGGCTGTTTGCTGGCTGATGGTGCTGGCGCCGCGTATTCGTCCGGGCTTTCTTGCATTATACCGCTGCGCTTTTTTAATACTCTTCCAGTCAAACCCGCTATGATCGGTAAAGAGCTGATCTTCGGCCGCAATTACAGCCAGTTTTGCATTGGCTGAAATTTTTTCAAAACTTACATAATCTCTTTTCAATCCATCGCCGCCCAGCCACGAGGATAGCTGTGTAATAGTGACGGGAGGATTCACCCATTTTAAAAGTATGATATAAAGAAGCTGAAAGAAAAACAGAAAAAGAAAAACCCGCTTTATATACCGCCCGATTTTTGCCAAAAAATGTTTTGTATTTGCTGCCATATGCCGGTTACCAGATCTGTAATACCTGGCCAAGAATCAAAGCTATGCCAAAGCCTGCCAGTATGATTCCGTTTATTTTGTTAATGATATGAATATTATGCGGGGTCAGCCTTCGGCGGATTTTACCGGCCAGCATCACTTTGGCAATATCGCCGGCCAGTACGATAAGCAGGCAGGTGGCAAAAATGATTATTCTTTTATCCGTATCATGATTAACGACGGAGGTGGAGGCCCAGAACCAGAAAAGAAAAGCTCCGGGATTAAGTGTATTCATGAAATAGCCGGAAAGAAAAATTTTTGCGTAATCTCTTTTTCTGAATTTAAATACCTGCTGCCCTTCTTCGTTCACTTTTACTTTCTTAAAAAAAATAAAAAAGAGACCTACCGATATCAGAAAGATGCTGCCGGCAATGGCAATGGTTTTTTTATGAGAACTCAGGCTGGTAAATAACGCCGTAAACACATTGCTTACCAGCACAAGAGTAATGTCGCTGGCAGAAACTCCGCTTACAAAGGCCCACCCGCCCCTGTGCCCGTTATTCAGGCTTTGCTTAAGGATGGAAAAAATAACCGGCCCCACCGATATGCTCAATATCAATCCGAATGTAACCCCTTTGAGTACCGCATCAAGCATAAGCTGCAGTGGATTTCCTATATACTGTTACAGGTGCCCGTTTTCAAGAAACCGGTTCCATTCCTCCAGCATCCGGCCCTTGAGTACGCGGGGAAATTTGTGCTGGCTGCCCAGCTTGCCTTTCAGCTCCATGAATTTTAAAAACTTTTCTTCCGGCAGTACTTCGACAAAAACATCTTTCAGGGCACTGTCTCTTTCAACGGCATAATCGTCATTCAGCGTACGCAGGTGATGATCAATCTTTGCAGCAAGCGTGTTTGCATCAACGGGGTCATCGCAAGCCAGGTACCATTTATGCGCAAAAAAGTTTTTATATGGAAAGCCCACAACTGTATATTCCGGAATGCAGATATTCAGCTCATCACTCACCAGCTGAATCGCTTTGTTCATGTTGTCCACACTGAGGTGTTCGCCCACCAGGCTAAGAAAGTGTTTGGTGCGCCCGGTGATCACCACTTCGCATTTTTCGGCATCTACAAAGCGAATGGTATCGCCTATGAGGTACCGCCAGGCGCCGGCATTGGTACTCATCAGCAAAGCGTATTCTTTTCCTTCTTCCACCTCATGCACCATCAGGGCTTCGGGGTTCTCTGCAATTTTTCCTTCCGCGTCAAAATTTTTATCGTCAAAAGGAACAAACTCGAAAAAAATATTGTTGTTCAGAATCAGCTGCATTCCCTTGGCGTGCTCCCGGTGTTTGTATCCGATAAATCCTTCGCTGGAAAGATAGTTTTCGATATAAATGATGGGTTTGCCCAGCAGTTTTTCAAAGCCCTTTTTATACGGCTCGAAAGCCACTCCGCCATGAACAAAAAAGGAAAAGTTGGGCCATATTTCGTGAATGTTCTTCACCTTGTAATGATCAATCACCATTTCCATACACATCTGGCACCAGGCGGGCACACCCACAATGTAGCCGATGTCCCAGTCTTTGGCATGCTCCACTATTTCGTGTAGTTTCTGGTTCCAGTCTTTGATGGCGGCTATTCTTCCGCCCGGCTTATAAAATGTTTGAAACCAGAAGGGGCGTTTTTTGGCCAGTATGCCGCTCAGGTCGCCGGCATACCAGCCGGCTTTTCCTTTTTGCAGATCGGTAGCGCCACCCAGCATAAGAAAACCCTTGGTCATGGCATTGCGCGGCACATGCTCGTAGGTAAAAAGAGAGAAAAGCTGCCTGATGTAATTAATGGTATTGCTCCGCAGCAGGTCGCTGGTAATGGGAATGTATTTGCTGGCAGCCTCCGAAGTGCCTGAGCTTAATGCGTAATATTTGATCTTCCCCGGCCACGTCACATCGGGAATGCCATCGAGTGTTTTTACCCACCATTCATTATATATTTTATTGTAATCATGTACGGGTACCAGTTCCTGAAATTTTTTTCCCGGATGCCGGCTCAGCAGTATTTCATCAAAGCGGTACTCCTGGCCGAACTCGGTAAACCGTGCCTTTCGCAAAAGCTTTTTCAAAATCTTGATTTGTTGTCTTTTGGGGCTGTTTTCGGGCAGCCGCAGGGCGGTAGCAATCGCTTTGGGTATTTTAATATCAATGATGGATGCCATGTATAAGCGCTATAGTACTGCTGCTTCCTGATAAAGTTACGCAATGATAAGGGGAAAAACGGATTTCAAAATCAAATGGCCGGGACAAATCATTCGTCATTCCCCCGGCCGGCTATTCGCCGTACCATTGCTGCCGGTACCGCAAGCAGCATACGCAGAAAAATGCCCATACGTAAAATCCAAAAATATACGATGCTTTTGTTTCTGAAATGCTTTTCTGCAAAAATCTGCATGGCTTTGTAAAACCTTTTTACATATTTCAGCTCTCCTTTGTTTGTGCTTTTCCCTTTTAAATGCGTAATGGTGTGCCCGCCGAGGTAATAATTGCGGTATCCTGCCTGCTGCAGCCGGTAACTGAGGTCAATATCTTCGCCATACATAAAAAACCGCTCATCGAAACCGCCGGTTTTTTCCAGAGCTTCTTTATTAATCATCATAAACGCCCCGGATAATACATCCACTTCATAAACCCCCTTCTCATCCAGATGCCCGAGATAATAACGGGCAAATACTTTTGACCGGGGAAACAATGCAGAAAATCCGAAAAGCCTGAAAAACGATGCGGCTGGTGATGGAAATCCCCGCTTTGACTCTTTCAGATATTCGGCTTTTTCATTAATCATTCTTACTCCCACAGCTCCTGCTTCCTTATTCTTTTCGAGAAAAGAAATGCATCCGCTCAGGCTTTCTCCGTTTATAACCGTATCGGGGTTAAGAAACAAGATGCTGCTTCCTGATGAAACTGCCAGACCCTGGTTGCATGCCGCGGCAAATCCGCGGTTTTCGTTATTCGCAATGAATCTCACCCGGGGAAACTGCGCCGATAAATCTGCCACGCTGTTATCGGCGGAATGATTATCCACTACAATTACTTCAGCGCTGACTGCCGCCTCTGCAATCGCGTTTTCAACCGAAGAAAGGCAGTTCTTCAATAATTGTTTTACATTATAACTTACTATAACAACGGATAATTTCACGGGTTTTCGCTTCAAATCTAAAATCTTAATTCTGAAATTGCCTTTTATCTTTGCGTATGCTCAAAAATACGCTGCTCAAAGCCGTAAACGCAGGTGCCGGAGAGCTGTTGCGGTATTTCAACAATGAATTCAAAATCTCCAACAAAGAAGGCGTGAACAACCTGGTTACGGAAGCCGACCATGCTTCTGAAAAAATGATTCTCGATATTATCAAAGAAAATTTTCCCGCTCATAATATACTGACAGAAGAAACCGGCGAGATTATTCAGGATTCGGAATATAAATGGATCATTGATCCTATTGACGGAACCGTGAACTTTGCGCATGGTATTCCTATATGCAGCGTATCGGTGGCGGTTGAAAAAAACGGGCAAATTATAATGGGGGCCGTACAGGCCCCTTTGCTGGGAGAGTTGTTTTTTGCCGAAAAAAAGAACGGCGCTTATCTGAACGAAAAGCGCATCCGCGTAAGTGAAGAAACGGATGTACTGAAAGCCTGCCTGGTTACCGGCTTTCCCTACACCTATCTTGAAATGCACAACGGGCCGCTGGATGTTTTTAACCGGTTAATAAGAAAGGGGGTTCCGGTGCGCAGACTGGGTTCTGCGGCAATTGATCTGTGCTGGGTAGCGGCGGGCAGATTCGATGGCTTTTATGAGCACAAACTGCAGGCGTGGGACAGCGCCGCGGGTTTTTTAATAGTAGAAGAAGCCGGTGGAAAGGTTACCGACTTTAAAAACAACTACTATTCTCCTTACCAGCCGCATATTGTAGCTACCAACGGAAAGATACATGAGGGCCTGCTGAACGTGATCAACAATAATTAAAATGAAACAGCGTACCGAAATATCCGCTCTTGGCGAGTTCGGCCTGATCGAACACCTTACTAAAAATATTGAGTTGCAGAATGCTTCTTCCGTTGTCGGCGTAGGAGATGATGCCGCGGTAGTTGATCATTTCGGAAAACAAACCATCATCACTACCGATCTGCTGATTGAAGGCGTTCATTTCGATCTGACATATACCCCGCTCAAGCACCTTGGCTACAAATCCGTAATCGTTAATCTGAGCGATGTTTATGCAATGAATGCCACTCCTTCCCAGATCACTTTGAGTATTGGCATCAGCAACCGCTTCAGCGTGGAGGCGATGGAAGAATTTTACGAAGGAGTATATGCCGCCTGTAAACGTTACGGTGTTGACCTGGTAGGTGGCGACACCACCAGTTCGCAAAAAGGATTTATCATTTCGGTAACGGCTGTAGGCGAAGTGGCGCCGGATAAATTTGTAAAAAGAAGCACGGCCCGAAAAGGCGATCTGATTTGCGTCAGCGGCAATCTGGGTGCGGCATATATCGGCCTGCTTTTTCTTGAAAGAGAAAAAAAAATTTTTCTGGAAAACCCGCAGATACAACCCGACCTCGAAGGAGAATCGTATGTAATAGGGCGGTTGCTGAAGCCCGAAGCCCGGAAAGACATTGTTGAGTTTCTGGAAGCGCAACAGATTGTTCCCGCTTCAATGATGGACATCAGCGATGGTCTCAGCTCAGACCTGCTCCATATATGCACACAAAGCAACCTGGGCTGCGTTCTGTATGAAGAAAAAATTCCCATAGCGGAGGATACACGGCGGGCAGCGTTTAAATTTGAAATTGATCCCACCGTGTGTGCACTGAGCGGCGGCGAAGATTATGAACTGCTTTTCACCATTTCCCAATCGGATTATGAAAAGCTTCTTTTAAATGAAGATATTAGCGTGGTAGGATATATGACAGAGCCGGAAAAGGGAACGCATATCATTACCAAAAACGGCAATAAGCATGTTATCACAGCACAGGGATGGAATGCATTTGGCAAAAGAACCTGATAGGATTGTGCGCAGCCTTTTTATATTCCTTCTGCCTGTATTGTTTTTCTCTCTTACCGGCTGCGGCGTCAGTAAATCATCTTTTTCCCCCGATAAAAAATATCATCCTGAAAAACTGAAAGAAGATTACCGCATTTTCCGGGAAATTGTTGAAGAGATTCATCCCGGGGCGTACTGGTACACGCCAAAAGAAGAAATGAAAGCCCGCTTTGATGCCGGCGAACAGCAGATCGCCGATTCGATGACAGAGCGAGAGTTCCGAAAAGTACTCAGCTATGTGTATTCAAAAGTACGATGCGGTCATTCCTCTGTCCGCAGTTCAAAAAAATATTTGCAGCGCCTCGATACATTACGAATTAAATCATTTCCGCTGTTACTAAAAATATGGCAGGGAGCCCGGGGCGAAGACACGGCTGTGGTTACATTTAATCTCCATCGCAAAGACAGTGTGCTCACAAGAGGTGTTGTCATTACCGCCATCAATGGTATTCCGGTCAAAAAGTTAACCGATACCTTGTTCGGCTATCTTTCCGCCGATGGCTACAATCTTACTCACAAATACCAGACCCTCAGCAATGGATCGGGGTTCGGAACACTGTACACCACTCTGTTCGGGCTTTATGAGAAATATAAAATAGAATACCTCGACAGTACCGGCGCAAAAAGAGAGACGGTTATTCCGGTTTACGATCCGCGAAAAGATACAACCGGCCGCAACGCCACCGCCCGCCTGCCACAAACACCCCGCAGCGAAGAAAAAAAAAGAAGACGCCGGAGCGTAAGAGATTTTTCCATTGATTCCTCCGGAAACATCGCCTATTTCACGCTGAATTCATTCAGCACCGGGTTGGGATTAAAGCGCTACTTCAAACACACGTTCAGAACATTGAACAAAAAAAAGATTGAAAACCTCGTTATTGATCTTCGCGGAAACGGCGGCGGCAGCGTGGGCAATTCCACATTGCTGACGAAATTTATTGCAACTAAGCCATTCAAAATCGCCGATTCGCTTTATGCTGTTAAAAAACGAAGCCGCTACAAAAAATACATCGAAAAAGATATATTCAACAGAATGTTTATGACCCTGTTTACCCGCAGGAGAAAAGATGGTTATTACCATTTCCGGTATTTTGAAAATCATTATTTCAGGCCAAAGAAGAAAAATCATTTCGGCGGCCAGGTTTATATTCTTACCGGCGGCAACACTTTTTCCGCATCCACTCTTTTTACCCTGATGGTAAAAGACCAGGATAATGTAACGGTAATAGGAGAAGAAACAGGCGGCGGCGCCTATGGAAATACAGCCTGGCTTATTCCGGATGTTACCCTTCCCAACACAAAGGTTCGCTTCCGGCTGCCGCTGTTCCGGCTGGTAATAAACAAGGGTGCAGAAAATGGCGGAAGGGGTATTCCGCCGGATGTGGAAGCGCTGCCCACAACAGATGCAATACGAAGGGGGCTTGATTTTAAAATGGAAAAAGTAAGAGAGTTGATTCGCCTGAAAACAAACGGCAAATAATTGCTATCCGATTGTTTTTACCATATTCAGCCCGTCGTCAAAAACAACAAAAGAAGCGTTATATCCCGGGGCGATTTTTCCCAGCCGATCGCTCATCCCGATTACTTTTGCCGGATTGATCGTTGCCATACGTAATGCATCGGACAGATGAATACTCGCATGCAGAACACAATTTTTTACTGCCTTCATCATTGTAAGCGACGAACCGGAAAGTGTTCCGTCGGGCAGGGTATAACGGTCGCCTTTGAATACGTGATGATACGGACCTTCGGTGATTCCGGTAACAGCGTCGGTGATAAGAAACAAACGGCCACCCATCAATTTGTGGCTTATCCGCACCGATGCGTAATGTACATGCACACCGTCCGCCACGATGCTTGACATGACATTTTCATTGTCATAAACAGCACCTGCCATTCCGGGTTCTCGGCTTTGCAGCGGCGACATCGCGTTAAACAAATGCGTGGCTGCGGGTATGCCCGCGTTAAATGCTTTCATCGCCTCTGCGTATGTGGCATTGCTGTGACCCGCCGACACAACGATATTATCTTCCCGCAGCATGCAGATGATTTTTTCATCACACATTTCCGGAGCCAGCGTAATCATCTTAATTATCCCCCTGCCGGCATCGAGCAGTTTCTTTATTTCCTGCTCCGTTGGTTTTTTAATATACTTTTCCAGATGCGCCCCTCTTTTTACCGGATTGATATACGGCCCTTCGAGGTGAAGACCCAATAAACCCTTTCCCCCCTGTTGCCAATAGTCTTTCACCACCTCAATTGCCTTAAAGATAACGGCATCGCTGTTGGTGGCCACGGTAATCAGAAAGTGAAGACAGCCTCCGGCTTTGCAATATTCATACGTGGCTTCAAGACTCGCGGCAGACAAATGATATGCGAAAAACATTCCGTTACCTCCGTATATCTGAAGATCAATAAAAGAGGGGGCGATATTGTTTCCGCCCAAATTCTCTGCTTCATAAGAAGAGGGTATTTCGGCAGAAGAAACCAACCCGGTTATCTTTCCGGCATCAACAAGTATCGCTTTGCCGCCGGTAAATTCTTTGCCGGTAAAAATGCTTGCATTGTAAAATGCTTTTTTCATGAATCGGTTGTTGTGGTAATCACAAAACGATCGCCGTCCTTCCAGAAGGGGAGTTTGTTTCTCACCTCTTCCAGTTTGCTTTTATGCAGGGTAATGGTAAAAATATCCTCTTCGTGCAGTTTGTGATACACTGTTTCTCCCATAGGGTCCACTATCATGCTGTCGCCGCTGTAATAAATATCATTGCCGTCTTTGCCCACCCTGTTTACTCCCGCCACATAGCACTGGTTTTCGATGGCCCTTGCCGCCAGTAATGTTTTCCATGCATGAATTCGCCTCTCGGGCCAGTTGGCAACATAAATCAGCAAATCGTACTCGGGCCCCTCTGCATCCTTCCGCGGAGGCGCCTGTCTTGCCCAAACGGGAAACCGGAGATCATAACAGATCATCAGGTTAATTTTCCATCCCTTTACAGAAGCGATCAGCCTTTTATTTCCGGGAGTATAGTGCCGGTCTTCGGCGGCATAGGCAAACAAGTGCCGCTTATCATATATTCCGTATTGGCCGTTCGGGAGCATCCAGATCAGGCGGTTGTAGTATGCAGCCGGGCTGCTTTTTTCATCTTTAACGATTGCGCTGCCGGCAAGAATAATTTTTTTCTCCGCAGCAATTCGTTTCATCCATTGCACGGTTTCTCCGTCCATTGTTTCTCCCAGCTTTTCCGCGTTCATGCTGAAGCCCGTACTGAACATTTCCGGCAGAATGACCAGTTCTGTCTTTTCGCCGACAGAAGAAATTTTTTCTTCAAACATTTTGAGATTGGCCGCCTTGTCTTCCCAGTACAGGTTAGACTGAATAGTAGTTATGGTAAGCGTTGACATTTATTTGATGTGCATTGTAAAGATATTGAACCTGTAGTTGCTGTAAAATCTTTACACCGGGCACCCCTGAGATGGGGCTTCCAAAACGGAATCGTGTATTGGCCGTTTCTGTTATTTACCAACAAGCTCTGCAGGTACGCCGTTTTGAAAGAAGGAGGGGCATCTCATTCAGCCGGATATGTTGTCAAAACCGTTGCAACTAAATCCTATCTTCCGTACTCAACACCAACGACGGTGTGTTGGTTTTGACAGAACAACAACCGGGGCATAAAAGAAAAGATCTGTAGTTTACTTGCTGGTGATCCCTCGCTTCCTCAAATCAGCAATTATCATTGAGCCAACAGGAAACACCAACCATGGCGTAAAATTATGCTTCTATACATCTTTTTTAAATATATATAAATGCAGCATTAACCTTCACGGACAAATAATACCGGCTCGTGTCACGTCTTATCCGCACGGGTATTATAAAACAGGAAGCAGCTCCGTTAATAAGCCCCGGACCCCCCGACCATAAAGTTCCGCATCGGAAGTAAACAAGATTCCGCCATTATCGTATCTTCATTCCGCTGATTGTTATAAACATTATCTTTTCATCAATCACTAAAACATCAGATGAAACGAATCTTTTTCTTTGCTCTGCCCTTCGCCTGCACCGCCGTACTTGGTCAGCGCCAGGGCGACCCCCGCCTTACCGAAGTATGGCAGCCCGAACCAAAAGTGGTAACCCCCGGTAATCCCGGCAACCTTCCTCCTTCCGATGCGATTGTACTCTTCGACGGAAAAAATTTTTCTGCATGGGAAAGAGAGAAAGGAGGCGGTGACGTGAAATGGAAGCTGGAAGAAAATACCATGACTGTAGCGGGGGGTACCGGCAATATAAAAACAAAGCAGGGCTTTGGCGATTGCCAGTTGCATATTGAATGGCGAACGCCAAAAGAAGTAAAAGGCAGCGGGCAGGGCCGCGGCAACAGCGGCATCTTTCTGATGGGCCGCTACGAACTGCAGGTGCTCGACAGCTACAACAACCGCACCTACAGCAACGGCCAGGCCGGCAGTATTTACAAACAGCACATCCCGCTTGCAAATGCCTGCCGCCCTCCCGGCGAATGGCAGACCTACGACATCATTTTCACCGCTCCCCGCTTCAACGAAAAAGACAGTACGCTCAAGTCGCCGGCCTACATTACCGTAATACATAACGGCGTGCTGGTACAAAACCATACCGCTATCTGGGGTGGCACCGAATATATTGGCATTGCCGAATATAAAATGCACGGACCTAAAGAGCCTATTGTTTTGCAGGATCACGGCGATGCCGTGAGCTTCCGGAATATCTGGATCAGGGAACTGTAAGCCGGAAAACCAAATGAGAAAAGGAGAAGACATATTGCCCCTCTTCTTCCTTTATACTCTTTACCCTCCGGCTATCATTTTAACGCTAACGGTTCAACCCCTTTTTGTATTTTCCCGTCTCCAACCACAAAACCGCTATATGCTTTTCAGAAGTAAAAGAAAAAATTTTTTTGCCGCCGTTGTTCTGCAATTCGTTTTTGCTGCGCTGATGGCCCAGCCGGGCATCCCCGTTACCAAATGGACAACGGATGGAAATGGCTATTATCAGACTGAAAAAGGTGAGATTGTGAGGACAGACCTTCCCTCGCTGGAAAAATCAGTATTTATCAGTAAAAAGGAACTTACTACCAAAGAAGGAAAAACGATTGTGCCGCGTAGCTTCCAGCTTTCAAATGACGGAACAAAGGCCCTGATCTATACCAATGCCAAAAGAGTGTGGCGCTATCCTACCCGCGGCGATTACTGGGTGCTGAACAAAACTACCGGCGAACTAAAGCAGATCGGTACAGATAAGCCGGAATCCTCATTGCAGTTTGCCAAATTTTCTCCCGATGCTTCTAAAGTGGCTTATGTATGTAATCACAACATTTTCGTGGAAGACCTCGCCACCGGAGAAATAAAAAAACTGACGGACGACAGGGGAACCAAAAAGATGATCAACGGAACATTTGACTGGGTGTATGAAGAAGAATTTGGCCTGCGCGACGGTTTTCGTTGGGGCCCTGATGGAAAAAGTATCGCCTACTGGCAGATTGATGCCAACCAAATACGCGATTATTTCATGCTCAACACAACCGATTCGGTGTACAGCCGGGTAATTCCGGTAGAATACCCGAAAGTAGGCGAGCCGCCCTCTCCGGCAAGAATTGGTGTTGTGGATATTGAGACTGCGCAAACCAAATGGATGAACATTCCTGGCGATCCCGCGCAACATTACCTGGTACGCATGGAATGGGCCGGCCCGTCTGAAATAATCGTACAGCAACTCAACCGAAAACAAAACGAAAGCAAGCTGATGCTTTGCAATACGACAACGGCCGAAGCAAAAACCATTTACACCGAAACCGACGAAGCCTGGGTGGCCACCATCAGTGAATGGAAAACCGATGTGACGGGCTGGGACTGGATCAGCAATAAAAAGGAATTTATCTGGATCAGCGAAAAAGACGGCTGGCGTCATTTGTACCGCGTAAGCCGCGACGGTACAAATGAAATACTAATCACCAGGGGCGATTATGACGTTATCGAATTGCTGAATACGGATGAAAAATCGGGGTATGTGTATTTTACCGCTTCGCCTAAAAACGCTACACAGAAGTATTTATACAAGACAAAGCTTGATGGTAAAGGAAATCCGGAGCTGGTTTCGCCTGCCGGGCTGGAAGGCACGCATAGTTATGAAATTTCTCCCAACGGAAAATTCGCTCAACATCGTTTTTCCAATCATTACACGATGCCACTGAGCGAATGGGTTTATCTGCCCGGCCACAAACCGCTTGTTGAAAAAGACGATATACGAAAAAAAATAAATCAGACATCCGCCTCAAAAGGCAATATCTCCTATTTTCAGGTAACAACCGATGACGGCGTTACCATGGACGGATGGATGGTAAAGCCTCAAAATTTTGACGAAACAAAAAAATATCCCGTTGTATTTTATGTATACGGAGAACCGGCGGCTACCACGGTAAACGACAGCTATGGTGCTGCCGGCAACTTTCTGTACGCCGGAGATATGGAAGCAGATGGATATATACAGGTATCGCTTGACAACCGCGGCACTCCTTCACCAAAAGGAAGGGCCTGGCGAAAGGCAATTTATAAAAACATCGGGCAGATTAATATTCGCGATCAGGCGATGGGCGCCAAAAAAATACTGCAATGGCCCTTTATCGATACCAGCCGCGTAGCCGTATGGGGATGGAGCGGCGGTGGTTCATCTACACTAAACCTGATGTTTCAATATCCGGAAATTTATAAAACCGGAATTTCAATAGCCCCGGTTACCAGCTCGTTGTTATATGATAACATTTATACCGAAAGATATATGGGCCTGCCGCAGGAAGACATGACGCCTTATACCAAAGGCGCCGCCTTAACCCATGCCAAAAACCTGCGCGGCAACCTGCTGGTAATACATGGTACGGGCGACGACAATGTGCATTACCAAAATGTGGAAATGCTGATAAATGAACTGGTGAAACATAAAAAACAATTCCGGCTCATGGCTTACCCCAACCGTACCCACAGCATCAGCGAGGGGCCGGGCACCTTTGAACATCTTTCGGCGCTTTTCACCCAATTTCTGAAAGAAACCTGCCCGCCCGGCGGAAGAACGAATGATGAGATAAAGCAGGCGCAGCAGAAAAAACCATTTACCCCCATTCCCTGACAAGAGTAACCGGGCAAATGTGAAAACAAAAAATTTTCTTTTGTAAGAACGCAAATACAGAAGAAAATTTTTTTAACCGCGCCTCTGAGTAAAAAATTCTTCATCCCTGTTTTTCTGATCGACTTGCTATAAATGCATTTATTATTTCGGCCTCATATCCTTTCTGCAGCAGATAATCCCTCGTTTTGCTCATTTTTACATACTGGTTTACGCCGGGGCCGCGTATGGTTTTCCATTTCCCGTTTGCCAGTTTTAAAAATGTTTTCCGGTATTCATCCTCATCTATTGCTTTCAGCCCGGCCCGGATACAATACTCGCTGACGCCTTTCTGACGCAACGCATATCGGATCTTTGTTTTGCCCCATTGTTTTATCCGGAATTTGCCGCCCGCAAAGGCAATGGCAAAACGCTCTTCGTTCAGATAGCCCTCCTGAATCAGATCAGATAATAGCTCCTCCACATCGGCCTTTCTCAATCCGAAGGAATACGCCTTTTCTTTCACTTCGCCGTGGCAACGTTCCTGGTAAGCGCAGTAATGTCTTAGTTTTTGAAAAGCCTGTTCTTTGGTGATTTGTCTTCGCTGCCACATGGTACAAATCTAAAGTACAAAGTTCCGCTGCAAGAGAACCCGGCCGGCGCCATTCTCAATTCAAATTTTTACGAATATGCCGGTCCGCTAATGCTTCTCTCTTGTTTACTGCGGGATTTCGTATTAAGCGGTACTGCCGTATGAATCGTTCCTATCGAATATTGTTGATCGAGTTCTTGACTGAATCGTGTTTTGTCTTCAGCACATTGGAGATGCTGGTGTATTGCTGTCCCAATGTTTTAACCGATTGCTGCAGGGCAAGAAACTGCATATTCAAGGCCTCTGATTTTTTCTCAATGTCGGAGAACGACTGGCTGCGATCTTTCATTTCAAGATCATCCAGCGCTTCCAGCAGCGCATAGATGGCTGCCCGCTGGTTTTTTATATTGCTGCGGCTGGTATTAATTATCGCTTTTGCATTGCTTTCATCGCTGTTAAGCAATTGTTCCAGTTCATCCAGTGAAGCAAGCAGGCCGGTAAGTTGTTTCTTACCCTCATACTTTTTTTGCCGCATGGTCTCGGGTGCCCTCCATTTCACCGGGCTGGTTCCCGGTCTAATTTCAGGCTGATCGTTATTATTATTAAGGCCGTCGGCCGCAACGCTGGCTGTTTTATTAGATCGCGAAGAGTTATAGTCCTGCGCTTTTGTTTTTATGGCCGGAGAAAAAACCTGTTTTGCATCCTGCAAATTTGTTTCACTGGTATTGATTGCATCTGCATCGCCTACTGATACGAATGATTCATCATTAATAAAAACAGATTGATCAACAGTAATTGTATAATTACCTGCCTGCAGGCCGGAAAATTCAAATTCGCCGTTTTCATTTGTCGAAACCCTTTGAAGTGTTTTATCCCGGAATCCCAATTTAACATCAACGCCATGTATGGGATCGCCGGCCATCGCGGCGCTGAGTACAGAGCCGCCCGGAATAGCTCCGCCAACAAAGATTTCGGCGGCTCCGTCTCCGTCCAGATCGCCGCTTGCTGCTCTTAATATTTTTACATTCGACCGGGGGCTCCATACTTCATCATTGTCTGTATTTGAAACGGCAAGCCGGTCGTTTGACTGATTGGATCTCGTTTTTGTTTTAATAATGGCATCTGCCTCGCCATCGCCATCGAGATCACCAACGGCAATGTGGTATTGCAGTACTCCTGTGTGGCTCTTATTCACGGCCAGATCGGCTGTAATATCACGGGTGGTTCCGTCTGAAAATGATCCGGTGGCAATCAGCTTGTCGCCGGTATTATTTATTGTAATTGAAGAAAGGCGGTTTGTGCCGGGGCCGCCCTGTTTATTTGACTTCACTACTTCTGCCCGGTGGCGTACCGTATGCAACGCCTCGCCTTCGAGTACAATTTTTTTGCCTCCCGGGGCATTGGAAATCGTTTTCCCGCTCAGCAGAGAAGTAATATCCTGTGTAGAGCCATCGCTGAAGGTAGCCGTGGCCTGTAGTGATTCAAATTCGCCATCGCTGTCCAGATCCGCCTCAATAATAGCGATGGATTTGGTTCTGACGTTCGATCGCGACGTGCTGACGCCGGCTTTCTGCGTCGGGGTATTGTCTTCCTCATCGCCGGAGCTGGTGTTGATGATTAACTGAACCGATTCGCCGCCTTGTTCTATGCTGCCCAACAAATCGGTGTTTGATGTTAAATACACGTCATATCCTTTCTTTCCGCCGATGAAGCCGTTCAATTTCACGATATAATTTCCGTTCGGCACATTGGCAAAAAAGAAATTGCCACCGTTTTCTGTTCTTGTTCTGGAAACAACTGCTCTGGTGTTTATATCGAGCAAATACACATTTATTCCGGCAATACCATCACAGTCATCATCTCCGGCCATTCTTTTATTTGATCCGTACAAAGGATTGGCTCCGGCATTATTGTTTCCCTCATAAAGCGGATTATTGCTTGCAGACGCCATTTTAACTTCTGCCAAACAGGGATTACAAACCTGGCCGCCCTGTTCAATAAATACTGGTTCGTATTCCCTGCGCCCCGTAGCCATTCCGCTTCTGTGCTCTCTTGCGCTCATTCTGACCAGTGTACCAAATGAAGATTGATTGGTTGCTCTTGTGCGGCTGGTTTGAGAGTTCATTGTAACCGATCCGCCTCGGACGGTGCCTGGAATGGTTGAGTTGGTGATTATCCCGGTTGCATTTGAGGTAGTCCATGTCAGTCTTCCGGAAATTATTCCTTTTCCTTCCGGCATACGTGGTATTATGAATGATTTCTGGTTTTGTGCAAACGCATTGTCTTCATCAATCAACGTGGTGCCAAAATCGCTTTTCGGCGTTTGTCTTGCATAGGCAGCCGCATCATCGGGGCAGGCAAAATTCAGTTCTTCGACGCTGCCGTCTGCATTGGTGCGTTTTAGCACCACCTGTCCGCAACTGTTAGCCGCGTCGTCTTCAAATTCATATTGTCTTCTGCCTGTAGCAAGCCCGCTTCCGCTTTCTCTGATGATAACAGGATTGTGCTGACGTTTTCCGGTAGCCTGGCCGCTGGCTGCATCCCGTGGCGATTTAATATGATACCTGAAGCTGATGCCCGTCATAATATCAGAAATGTTTTTTGATAACGTTAGCCCCTCAATTGCCCCGCCTCTTCTTACATCATAGTTCACCACTTCGCTTTTGGTGGCCAGATAATCGGCGCTGAATCCAACAGAAATAAAATCGGACAGCGCATAACTCAGGTTAACGCCAGCATTAAAGCCGGGGAATACCGACTTTGAAGAGGGCTCATTTCTGTACAAGGGTGTAACGGAGCCCCGGCGCTGAATATTTACAAAGCCGCTGCTGTTGATAAACAATCCGGCTTTTGCATGTATGCCGGCCTGTGTCTTTTTACCAAACGTTGCCGAGGGGCCAACCAATACATACATATTCTGCTGGTTACCGGTACTGATTACCATTTGATCGGCGGGTATACCCGTTCGGGATACAAATGCATTGATTTTTGTTTTATCTGTTTGCGACGAAACAAATCCGCCCGACAATCCGAGGCCGATATTGCCAAACGAATACCCGGCGTTCATATTAAAGCCGGGACCATTGCCTCGGAAAAAAAGCGAATCAACACCCGTTTTTGCAAGATTGATTCCATACTGCAGCGCCGCCAGAAAGTAGAATCCGGAAGCAGCTTGTTTCTTATTGATGCGGGCGGAGTTTTGATTATATGCGGGGGCCTGGGCGAAACCGTTCAGATAGGCGGAAGTTAACAGGACAAGAACGGGCAATCCGCTCGTCAGGTGTGGCTTGTTCATGGTTGGATATTTAATCATCCAAAATAGAAATTAATAGGAATAAATGCAACACGTGCCGTATTCCGGAGCGGCATCTGTTATTTGGAATTCCACACCTGCTTATGAAATATGCCCATAATCAATGAACTTCTTGGCTGTAAATTAAAAATCAGTAGTTTCGCCGCAAAGCGTCCTCAGATGAAGTTTATTGTTTCCTCATCGGCCTTACTGAAACAGCTGCAGCATATTGCCGGGGTTATCAATGCCAATACGGTATTACCCATTCTTGAAGATTTTCTTTTTGAAGTGGATAAGAATAAGCTGACAGTTGTTGCAACCGATCTGGAAACGGTAATGCGGGTACAGCTGGATATTGAGGCCAAAGACAGCGGCAAAGTGTGCATCCCTGCCAAAATACTGATGGACAGCCTGAAAAATATCCCTGATCAGCCCCTTACATTCAATATCGATAAGAACTTTGGAATTGAAATTACCAGCGACAGCGGCAAATACAAAGTAATGGGCGAAAACCCGGATAATTTTCCCAAAGAACCTTCGGCCGATGAAACCACGGCTTTTACCGCCACCTCATCCGCTTTGCTGACCGCTGTAAACAAAACCCTTTTCGCTGTAAGCAACGATGATTTGCGTCCGGCCATGACCGGTGTATTTTTTGAACTGGATAAAAAGGGGATACAGGCTGTGGCTACTGATGCGCACCGGCTGGTACGCTATAAAAGAACAGATGTGAAGTGCCCGAAAAATGATTCATTCATCGTGCCGAAAAAGCCGTTGAATCTTTTGAAGGCGGCCCTTCCCGACAACGAAGATGAAATTACCATCAGCTACAACAGCAATCATCTTTTTGTGAAGCACGGCACCACGCAGATGAGCTGCCGGCTCATTGATGCACGGTTTCCCGATTATAAAGTAGTGATCCCCTCAGATAATCCTTACAAACTGGTGGTAAACAAAAATGATTTTCTGGGTGCGCTTCGCCGCGTAAGCATCTTCAGCAATAAAAGCACAAACCAGGTAGCGCTGAGCATCGCCGGCAGTCAGCTGGAGCTGATGGCCCAGGATGTGGACTTCAGTTTTGAGGGCGACGAAAAAATGAAATGCCGCTACGACGGCGAGGACCTGACCATTGCATTTAATGCCAAATTTCTGATTGAAATGCTGGGCGCTGCCGATAGCGAAGAAATACAGATAGAGCTTTCTACCCCGACCAAAGCGGGTATCATCAAACCCTGCACCCAGGAAGAGTACGAAGATCTGATGATGCTGGTAATGCCGCTGATGCTCAACCAGTAAACTCTTTTACTAAAAGATACTGACGCATTGCGCCGGGCGTATTATGTAATTTTATAAATGAAATTTATTGCTGCCCGGTCGTACAACGACTATATTTCCGCATACATAATAATGGGACGGCTGAGAGAAGAATATATCAATTGTTATCTGGAAAATGAACACACGGTAACCACTGCACCATTCCTGGCGAACAACGACGGCGGAATCCGGCTAATGATAGCCGAATCACAACTGGAAAGGGCGGTTCAGTTGCTGGAGGAGTTTGACCGGGAACCCGATTGATGAAAAACTTTTCCTTCGTAACTTGTCCATTCATTAATTATACACCATGTGGGATCGGCTGCTCAACTATTTTAATACCCTTGAAGAAAGGCCGCTGGAGCGTATGGCTTTTATCGTTGGCAGCCTTGTCATTCTCTGGATTATCGAAGGCGCCATTCCGCTGCTGCCGCTGCACTACAAAAAAACAAAACTGCGCCATGCCCTGGTTAATTTTACATTCACCATCATTCATCTTATTATTCACACCGGATTTGGCGTATTGATTGTTCTGATGTGCGACTGGGCTGCCGAAAAACAATTTGGTCTGGTTTACTGGCTCAGCTTGTCTGTAGTGGGCGCCATTATTGTTTCTGCCTTGATGCTCGATTTTTTTGGCGGATGGCTTTCGCATCTCGTAGAGCACAAGGTGCCGCTGTTCTGGCGCATGCATATTATACATCATGCTGACAACAATGTGGATGTAACCAGCGGCCTGCGCCATCATCCGCTGGAAAGTGTGTGGCGGGGTTTGTTTTTCCTGCTTGCCATCTTTATCTGCGGAGCACCGATGTACGGAGTAATGATATACCAGACCGTGCTCACCATTTTTACCGGCATTACTCACGCCAATATTTCATTGCCTCCCGCTTTTGACAAAGCCATGAGCTATGTTCTAGTTTCGCCTAATATGCACAAAGTGCATCATCACTGGAAACAGCCTTATACCGACAGCAACTACGGAGGTGTATTTTCGATCTGGGATCGTTTGTTTGGCACTTTCAAAACACTTGATCCGAAACAGATCCGCTACGGCCTCGACCGCTATTATCCCAACGAAAAAGATGAAGATATCATAGCCCTTTTGAAAAAGCCTTTTCAGAAACTGGATGCTCCCCGCCCGCCCGAAAGGGGCTTTTGACCATCGCCCTTTTTTAAAAAATTTTTTTTCTTGTAAAAGGCCGGTTGGTCTTCTTCAGGAGATTTAGAGATTACTTTTGTTTTGTGAAAATCATTGCGCTTATTCCCGCCCGATACGCAGCCACCCGTTTTCCCGGCAAGCTGATGATGCCACTGGGCCATAAAACAATTATTCGCCACACCTACGACAACACGGTGGCTACAGGACTCTTTGATGAAGTGAATGTGGTGACCGACAGTGAAATTATTTTCAAAGAAATTATTTCCGGCGGCGGTAAAGCCATAATGAGCAGGCGCCCGCATGAAAGCGGAAGCGACCGTATTGCCGAAGCGGCAGAAGATCTGGATGCAGAAGTAGTGGTAAATGTGCAGGGCGATGAGCCCTTCATCAACAAACCGGTGCTTGAAAAAATCGTGTCTTGTTTCAATGACAAAAATGTGCAGGTGGCTTCGGTGATGCAGCAGATAAACGATCCGTCGCAACTGACAAACCCGAACATTGTAAAGGTGGTGGTGGATAAAAACGGCGATGCGCTTTATTTCAGCCGCGCTGTCATCCCGTATCAGCGGGATGCAGATGCCACAGCTGTTTATTACAAACACATCGGCGTATACGCTTTTCGAAAGAAAACGCTTTTGGACTTTACCCGCTGGCCTGTGGCAAAGCTGGAGGCCATCGAAAAGCTGGAACAGCTCCGTTATCTTGAAAACGGGATAAAAATAAAAATGGTGATCACTGATTTTTCCGGTGTGGGTATTGACTCGCCCGAAGACCTTGAAAAGGCAAAGCGGTTGCTTTAGTTTTCCTATCTTCCCTGTTCAACCGCAGCTTGCTTATGAATAAAAACAAACTTTTCTACTGGTCCATTGTAGCAGCACTGGCCGGTTTTATCTTTGGTTTTGACACGGTAGTAATCTCCGGAGCAAATCTCCCTATTAAAGAATTATGGAATACGGGGCCCGTCTTTCACGGGATTTTTATAATGTCGATGGCGCTGTGGGGAACGGTTGCCGGCGCTCTCATCGGCGGAATTCCGGCGCAGCGCTTTGGCAGAAAAAAAGTGCTTATCTGGATCGGCTTGCTTTTTTTAGCCTCTGCGCTGGGAACAGCGCTTGCTCCCGATCCATATACTTTTTCCATTTTCCGTTTTATTGGCGGGCTGGGTATCGGCATTTCTTCGGTAGTGGCTCCTGCCTTCATTTCTGAAATTTCAACACCTGCTACAAGGGGGCGGCTCGGCGCAATGTACCAGTTTAATATTGTATTCGGCATATTGATCGCTTTTGTTTCCAATTACCTGCTGGAAGGCGTGGGAGGCGAAAACGACTGGCGCTGGATGCTTGGTGTACTTGCCATTCCCTCTGTGATTTATACACTTATGGTATTGGGTGTTCCTGAAAGTCCGCGCTGGCTGATCTCGGTAAGAAAAAACCGTGAAGCGGCCGGCAAAATTCTTTCTCAAATGGGCGTGGAAAATGTGAATTCAGAAATCGACAATATCATTAAAAGCGATGCGGAAATCGGAACACACAACGGTAAAGAGTCTATTTTTTCCCGCCGCTACCGCACACCCCTGCTGCTGGCTTTCTTTGTGGCTTTTTTCAATCAGATGTCCGGCATAAATTTTATATTGTATTATGCCCCCGAAATTCTCGAAAGGGCCGGCCTTGCTGCTAAAGAATCGTTGTTTAACTCTATAGCGATCGGAGGGGTCAATCTGCTCTTTACTTTTGCCGGCCTTTACCTGATTGACCGCATGGGAAGAAAAAAACTGTTGCTCATCGGGTCCTATGGTTATATCATCAGCCTGGCAATGGTTGCCTATGCATTTTTCTCCGGCGCCGGTTCGGCATTTCTGATGACATTTTTATTGCTCTTTATTGCCGCTCATGCTATCGGGCAGGGGGCGGTTATCTGGGTTTTCATATCCGAAATTTTTCCAAACAAAACAAGAGCTTTTGGCCAGTCATTTGGCGCCAGCATCCACTGGGTGTTTGCCGCCATCATCACATTGATAACACCTCTCTTTCTCGATGCAGAAAGAGGGTTCTTTGGAAAAAATCCCTGGCCCATCTTTGCCTTTTTTGCTGCCATGATGGTATTACAACTCATCTGGGTATTAACAAAAGTGCCGGAAACAAAGGGCATATCGCTGGAAGAACTTGAAAAGAAACTGATCAAACAGTAGTCCCGGAATCCGTTAATCAACTTTTTACTAACTTTCACCTAAAGGGTTTTTTATTGATGGCAAAACCAGAAAAAATAATCCCGGTCAAAAAAATCCTTGACCCGCTGAATCCCGATAAATACCTGCGTTACCTGGGGCTGCCCACGCTTTTCGGTACCAAAAGAACGAAACAGATACTGCGGGTAAACCCCACTATTATACCACAAAGAGAGGACTCAAAAGAAACCCGCATCATCGTTCACGATTACAGCACCGCCGACCTGCAGGTATATGAAATGAAACAGGTGGCCGATTGTTTCCGTTTTCTCGATAAAGAAACCATTACCTGGATCAACATTGACGGCATCCGAAAGGCGGATGTGGAATCGATCTGCAATCATTTTGGCATACACCCGCTCATACAGGAAGATATCCTGAGCATCAACCAGCGGCCCAAAATGGATGAGATTGAGAATGTATTATTCTGTGTGCTGAATATGTTGTACTACAACGACCAGGCCCATACGGTGGAAACCGAGCAGATCAGCATTGTGCTGGGAAAAAATTTTGTCATCAGTTTTCAGGAAGACGCAAGCCGCGATGTATTCAATACCCTGCGCGAAAAGTTAAAGATCGCCAACAGCCGCATAAGACAAACCACTGCCGACTACCTGTGTTATTCCATGCTTGACCTGATTGTAGACCATTATTTTGTGGTAATGGACAAATTGGGCGACCGCATTGAGCATCTTGAAGAAGAGGTGGTGCGTAACAGCAACAAACGCAGCCTGGCCCGCATCAACCTGGCCCGCAAAGAAATCATTGTGCTGCGCAGAAATATTGCTCCTGTACGCGATATGATAAGCGGAATTATCCGGAGCGAAAGCGAATTGCTGGACGACCGCACAACAAAATATTTTAAGGATGTGTATGATCATATCGTGCAGGCTTATGACCTTACGGAAAACTACCGCGATATGATGATGAACCTGCAGGACCTTTACATCAGCAATGTAAACCTGAAGCTGAATGAAGTAATGAAGGTAATGGCCATTGTAACCTGCCTGCTTGCTCCGGCTACGGTCATTGGCGGTATTTTTGGGATGAACTTTGACATTATTCCGTACCGCCATTACACATGGGGTTTTTATATCGCCGTAGGGCTGATGCTGCTGATACCTATCTGGATGTTGTGGGTTTTCAGAAAAAGAGGGTGGTTCTGAAAAGCGCTGAGTTTTTCCGTTTGTTTTGCTGCCTTTTAATTTAATATCCTATCGCGGGATCATTTCTTTTTGTAAACCGGAACCGTGCTGCAGGGTTCGCCATACATGATGCTTTTGGCTACCGGGCGCAGCCGTTTTGTAATTTCGAGATAAGCATATTCGGGAACCGGTATTTCGCCGCATCCTTTTATTACTATTCTCTTTCCGGCAAATTCATCAACGTTGATGCCCGAAAGGTTTTTAAGAAAAAGAACTTTTGTAAGCTCTTTTTCATCGCCGGTGACAATCTCTTTCGCAACGGGTTCAAGGTAAGAAGCCACCAACATATAGGCCCACACCGGAATAACGGCATCGGCTGAGCAATGAACCGAAACATATTTGCCTCTGTATTTTTCCCAGTCGTGTGTTTTTAGTTTTTCCCTGAAATCTTTTTCTTTCAATATCATTTCCATAAAAAGAAAATCTTTCAGGTCAAAAACAACCATCTCTTCGCGGGGATAAAAGCGTTCCAGATCAAGCGTTACCAGCCCGCTTTCAGCTACTTTATTTACAATTTCTTCTGACATATCAACACGTAAAGTTAAAACAAAACAGCCACCCGCTTTGTTGGGTGGCTGCCTGCTGATTTATTCGGTAATCAATAGTTAAAATCACTGCGTTTGTCTTTGATTTTGGCTACCTTGCGAAGTACGGCCGATGGTGTGTTGCTCATGGGGCCACCGTAATAACCGCCGCCCGATATTCGTTGCATCGCCTGATTTCTGAACTGCATTCTCTGTAAATCAATATTGGCCTGTGCTACAGCGGTTGCCGTAAGCTCGTTCACCTTTAACACATACACTCCGTTATTTCCTTTGATGGGTGTAGTGAGCACTTTGCCTGTAATATCGGGGTTGAAAGCTGCTCCGATCAGTTTGGGTTCGTGGCTCATTTGACCTCCCGAAAACCGAATGCTGTCGGTACGGGTGATTGAAAATCCTGTCTTGGCGGCCGCTTCTTCCAGTGTGTTGTATGATCCGATTTTTGAAATAATCTGTTCCGCCTTTTTCTCATTTCTTATGAGCGGCTCTGTAAATGGCCTGGCTTTTTCCACCGGCTGCAGCCCCTCTTCCAGCACTTCTGTTACCACCGCCACCACATAATCATCGCCCACCCTTACCGGCTGCAGTACTTCTCCTTTTTTTGCCTTGTATATTTCTCTCACCAGCTGGCGGGACACTCCCGCTCCCATTATATTATAATCATCGGGGGCCAGCGTGGCGGGCATTTTATTTATGCCCCGGGGTTCAAGATTTTTTTTCACATAATCGTTGAATGCCTCTAGTGTACGGGCTTCTGCCGCCAGCTTTGCCGCCGCGTTTTGCGCCGTGTTATCTGTTTCTTTTGATGCGACGATGGCCTTGGTAATATACGCCACCTGATAAACCGGAACGGATCCGCGCTGCGCCAGTACTTCAATATAGTGATACCCGAATTCTGTTTTCACAACCCCTTTTGACCCCACCGGATTGCTAAAGATAAAATCGTTGAATTCAGGAACCATCTGGCCCAGATAAACGCTGTCGTAAACGCCGCCCTTTTCTCTGCTGCCGGGATCATCAGAATATTTTAAACAAAGCGAATCGAAAATTGCCCCGCCCCGTATGGCCGCCTCAACGCTGTCTATGATTCTTTTAGCCGCACTGTCTTCTCTTACAGGAACAAGCTGTCCCTGTTGTGAACGCTGAGCCGTAGAAACCAGGATATGGCGTACCTTAACCGTGTCGGGCCAGCGGGCAGAACGTACCAGCTTGGCGAGCATATAATTATTGCCAAATACGTAGGGGCCATATACATTGCCGGCACCCGCCGCAATCACCGAATCCTTTTCCGGCGCCTGAATGGCATCTTTTTTCAAGGGGCTTTTGTAATACCCGATCTCAGAATAGTTTTGTGACACAAATGCTTCATTGTCCTGCGCCTCTTTAAAGGGTGCCTTCAGCGACTCCAGCTGATCTCTGATTGCCGCACTGTCGGCAGCCGACGGCGCCGCGCTGAAACTTACAAACTCGATGCTCCTGCTTTCTTTCTGCTGGTATCTGTCTTTGTGCTTTTTTATATACTCTTCTATTTCTTTATCACTAACCTGAATTGTGCTGTCGCTGATGCTGCTGTACGGTACCAGCACGTATGAAATACTTGCCAGCCCGCTGTTTTCCGAGTTTTGCTTTTCAATAAACCATTTGGGTAAATAGGAAGAAGCCAACGCCATTGCATTGTATTTTTCATTCAGGCGGGTATACTCCACGGCTTCAATAATCGCATTATACTCCTGCCTTACCAGCGGATCTTTACTGCTGTTGGCCTGCAGGTACTGAATATAGTCCCGGTAGCCCTGCATATTAAACTGCCCTGTTTCGGGATCCATAAACTGCGGCACCTGATAAAACTGGGGCAGCGGATTATTGAATATTATTTCGGAAAGCTCTTTGTCGCCCACTTTCAGACCCAGTTTTTCAAATTCGGAAAGCATCACCAGCCGGTTTATTTCCTGATTCCATAACGAGCTGATGATTTGCTGGCGGGCCTGTTCCCCGATGCTTCCTCTTTGCGAGGCGTTTTGTTCCTGAATCTTTATTTTTTCTTCAAACTCGCGGAAGTCCAGCTTCCGGCCATTTACTATTGCCAGCGTTGTGGCATTGCCGCGGCTGAAAAGGTTGCTTCTGCCCGAAAATGCATCCATAAGAATAAAACCCAATAATGCCAGCGCAATAATAATGGCGGAGATCAGCGCCCCCCTTTCACGGATACTTTGAATAATTGACATATTCTCTGTTGACTGTAAAAAATTGTTCTTTTAAAACACCCCCGATTTTCTTTCAGGGGACGGCAAAATTAGGGAAATACATCCATCCTCAAGCCCACGTCGGGGCTTTAATTCAGGCTATTTAAGAGTTTTACTAATATATTTTCATTTTGCGGCTCCGGCTCTGCTCTTCGGACGAACCAGTTTCATTTCTTTAATCAGGTGTTCTGCACCGGCGTATTTGTCGGTTATAAATAAAACATACCGGATATCCACCATAATATTCCGGCAAACGGAAGGATCATAATTAATGTCACTCATGGTTCCCTCCCACACCCGGTCGAAGTTGAGCCCCACCAGGTTTCCGTAAGCATCCAGCGCGGGGCTGCCGCTGTTGCCTCCGGTTGTATGGTTGGTTGCAATAAAACAAACCGGCATTTTATACTCTCCGGTTTTTGCTTTTATTTCATACCGGCCATAATCTTTATTCCGGTATAAGTCTATCAGCTTCTGTGGCACATCAAACTCATAATCGCCGGGTTTATATTTTTCCATCACTCCGTCGAGATAGGTGTAATAATCAAACTTTACGGCATCTCTGGCGCTGTATCCTTTCACGTTTCCATAGGTGATGCGCAGGGTGCTGTTGGCGTCGGGATAAAATCGTTTTTCGCTGAACACCTCCATCTGCGCTTTCATGTACGTTCGCTGAAGCGCATTGATGCGGTCCTGTATTTTATTCATCGGAAGCTGTACCGAGGTCTGATACACCTCCAGCATTTCATTATACAGCTGTGCCGCCATTGCCGACCGGATGACTGTTATCACCTCTGTGGCGGGACGGGCCAGCAGCGCCATTGTCTTTTCTTCTTCATCAAAATGGGTGTCGATATAAACGGCCTCGGCAAATTTTGAAAAACTTCCCCGGTAATTATTCTGTTTCTCCATCACAAGCTTTGACCGGTACGTATCCGGCTGATTGTTCACATACATTTCCATCAGCACCTCAAATAACTTTTGATCCACCGCCGCGCTGTATTCATCATAAATACCCTCAAGCCTTCCTTTTACCAGGGCCAGGCGTTGCTGATAGGCGTTTTCGCCACCCTGATTGTAGGCAGCCACAAGAGTATTAAGCTGATTTATTATAGAAAACAATTCGATTTTACTTACAATCTCGGTATAATAATCCCTTGCCAGCCCGTAGGGTTTTAATTCGTCGTATGCTGATTGCAGATCGTTCAGGATGTTTCCATACTGGTTTTTCCATGCCGGTATGGTATTCACTTTTTTCTGAAACTCTTCTTCGTATTTCTTCTTTTTACCGATAGCATCCGTTGTCTTTAATCCCAGCACTTCGCCCTTCCATTTTTTCCAGGAGTTGGAAATGCCGGCCCACTTGGCGGCATACTGTATTCTTATCTGTTCATTGCGGCGCATAAAGTCATCTATCACCGAAAGCGCCTTATCGCGGATAGCGATCTTTGCCGGATCGTTTACTTCCATTATCTGCCGTACTGCTGCGCTGTGCAGATACTGCGTGGTTCTTCCCGGAAAACCAAATACCATGGTAAAATCTCCTTCGGCCACCCCATCCAGCGAAATGGAAAGAAACCGCTTGGGTTTATACGGAACGTTATCGGCCGAATAAGGCGCCGGCTTATTGTCTTTGCCGGCATAGATCCGGAACATAGAAAAATCGCCGGTGTGGCGCGGCCACATCCAGTTATCTGTATCCTTTCCAAAATTACCGATGGAAGAAGGCGGGGCCCCTACCAAACGAACATCATTATATGTTTCTGTAATAAATAAATAATACTGGTTGCCTTCAAAAAAAGGACGCACTACTGCCGACTGATAGCTTTCTTTTTTAGCCTCTTTTCTGACTGCTTCAATATTTTTATCAATCTGCGACTGACGCCGGCTTTCTTCCATACCGGCGGTAATGCCGGCAAGTACTTTGCCTGTCACATCCTCAATTCGCACAATAAAAGTGACAAACAATCCCGGATTGGGAATTTCTTCACTGGTGTTTTTTGCCCAAAACCCATCCCGTATATAATTGCGCTCAAGCGACGAATGATTTTGAATAGCATCAAAACCACAATGATGGTTGGTAAGCACCAGGCCCTGACCCGATATCACCTCGCCGGTACAAAATCCGCCAAAACTTACAATAGCATCCTTCAGGCTGCCTGCATTCACATTATATATATCCCGGGCGCTTATCTTCATACCCAGGCTTTTCATTTCCTTTTCATTCAGTTTTTCCAGCAGCAGCGGCAGCCACATGCCTTCATTAGCCAAAGCGAAAAACGAAAAGAATATAAAATGAATAAAGAAAAAAACAGGGCGAATTATCCGGTTCATGCAGTATTACTTTTATTAAAAGGTAAAGTTATGTATTAAAAAATGAAGAATTTTTACACAGGCGTATGTTAACCGGCGTTATTTTTTGTTAATATCACAAGCAAAAAAGTGAATATTAAAGTGAAGTTTTGGAAATGTAAAACTTATAAAAATAAATCCGGATTTCAGGATGTGTTTATTTCATGATTAATCCAATTTTTATTCACAATAGTTACTCCTTTTTCTTTTTTTAATTATCCATACTCCGGTTTCCACCATAGTGTTGAAATTGTAGCAGGATACAATACCGGCAAGTACTGCGGCTGTGAATATCTCTGTTCCGGACGTGAATAACATACCTTTTGTAACTTTATAAAAAAATATTTTCCACCAATTCACAGTTGTAATAATAATAGATTCTTTTTTTAAAAAAATAAATTATTATAATTATTAGAACAGAAAGGGCGACGCAAAAATTTTTTGGTTCGGGGCTATTTCATCCCGTAATATTGCCCTCCTTTCAAAACCGGAACAGTTAAATTGAGCCATGTACACCGAAGAGTTTAAGACGGCAATAGCGCAGGTAGATCAGCGGGGTTTTCTCGATATCGGGGTAGATCCGGGGCTGGATCTCTTTGCTGAAATTGGCCGGTTGAAGAAGAAAAAAAATGCTGTGCTGCTGGCCCATTATTACCAGGAACCCGACATACAGGATGTAGCCGACTACATTGGCGACAGCCTGGGTCTTGCCCAGCAGGCGGAGAAAACCGATGCGGATGTAATCGTTTTTGCCGGTGTGCATTTTATGGCCGAAACGGCCAAGATTCTGAACCCTGCCAAAAAAGTGCTTATCCCCGATTTAAAAGCCGGTTGCTCGCTCAGCGACAGCTGCCCTCCGCCACTGTTTAAAAAATTCAAAGAAAAACATCCCGACCATGTAGTGGTAAGTTACATCAACTGCAGTGCCGGAATAAAAGCGCTGAGCGATGTAATCTGTACCAGCAGCAATGCAAAAATTATAGTGGAAAGTTTTCCCAAAGATCAGCCTATTATTTTTGCGCCGGATAAAAATCTGGGTGCGTATATCAACAAAGTCACAGGCCGCAATATGCTTTTGTGGAACGGCGCCTGTATGGTGCATGAGATCTTCAGCCTGGAAAAAATTACCAAACTAAAAGTCCGGCACCCGCGGGCCAAACTGATTGCTCATCCCGAATGTGAAGAAGAGGTTCTTCGTATAGCCGACTTTATAGGCTCCACCACTGGCCTGCTCAAATACACGCAAAAAGACGATGCTGCTGAATACATTGTGGCTACCGAAACCGGTATTCTGCACCAGATGATGAAAGCATCGCCGCATAAAAAATTTATACCCGCTCCGCCCAACAACAACTGCGCCTGCAACGACTGCCCGCATATGAAGCTGAACACACTGGAAAAATTGTACCTCTGCATGGAGTATGAACTGCCGGAAATAACAATGGATGAAGAACTGAGGCTGGCAGCGCTGAAGCCCATTCAGCGAATGCTGGAAATAAGCAGCAAAGCAGGAATGTAAGGGCCACCCGGCACCACCTGCATTTTCTGAAAAAATTAATACATACGATAAGCGAAAAAAAGCAAAATTTTTTAATTTTAAGTTGGTTGATCAAAAGCTTACTACCCTTCTGGTTATCCCCTCTGATATTGTAGCACATATGCCGGGCCGGCACAGCTATGCCTGTGACCGAGGTGCACGAAGTGCAACATGAATAATGGAAACAATTTGCATTAAATACCTGGAACACCGCAACCAAAGCTGGATGCAGGTGTGCGGTGGTTACAACCTGGCCTTTAATCAAATTATGAAAAAGGCCGGAGGCATATATACCCGAACACATAAAAGCTGGTTGTTTCCCTGCGACAGACAAGCGTATGAACGTATTTTAGCAATACTTAAAAACGGATACCGTATCGATATCAGCCACCTGAAATCAGCGCTTCAAATGAAAAAACTGTTGCAGCAGGGCCGGCAGGAAAAAGCAACAGGAAATGAAAACCGGAGTGCCGTTGAAAAATACAGGGAAAGGCAGACAAAAAAAGAAAGCAGTCTTGTTTTATCCGAAGCTCATGAAAAAGCTTACTCTGAATACATACGGATGTTGCTGCTGCGGGGATACAGCAAAAATACGATCCGAAACTATTGTACGGAACTGCGGCTGCTGTTGCGTATGTTGGGTGAAAAGCGAAATATTGATGATCTGAATAAAGAGCAAATACACAATTATCTCTTGTGGCTGATAATGAATAAAGGCTACGGAGAGGCGCAGTTAAATACAGCGGTAAATGCCATAAAATTTTATTTTGAACAACTATTGTATAAAGGCAGGATGACCTTTGACCTTCCCCGACCGAAGAAACCGCTTGTACTGCCCAAAGTACACGACCTGAAGCGGGTTGAAAAAATGATAAAAAGCACTACAAACGAGAAACACAAAACCATGCTCATGCTTGCCTATGGCTGCGGTTTGCGGCTGTCGGAAGTAATTGCGCTGAGGCCGGAAGATATTGACAGTGCCAGGATGGTAATAAATGTAAAAAGAGCCAAAGGAAAAAAAGACCGGCAGGTGGTGCTGCCCGATGTGCTGCTGCACCAGCTGCGAAAATATTATACAGCCTATCGCCCAAAAAAGTGGTTATTTGAAGGCCAGGGTGGTGAACAATACGGATACCGAAGCCTGCAAATGGTATTTCAGCAGGCCAAGCAGCGGGCAGGCATACACATGAAGGGAGGAATACATACGCTGCGGCACAGCTATGCCACACACCTGCTGGAGAAAGGAACGGACATCAGGGTGATACAGGAGTTACTGGGACATCATTCCATTAAGACCACGATGCGCTACACCCATGTAAGCCGGGCCCAGATAGCAAAGGTAAAAAGCCCCCTGGATGAGCTGGACTTTGGTACTGCATAATATTTCCGCAGCAAACAGAAATACGAAGTTTTTAAAATTGAGAATGAGGTAATTGATTAAATTAGTATTCGGATAATATACATAAATATAAGTGTTATAGGTGATTTTATGACGACACGACTAAACATCCTATTTCTCATCATATTGACTGCTTGTAATTCAAAGTCAGCCGACAAGACTATCGTAAATATTTCAGCCGACAGTTCAACAATTCAAATCAATCAACGACAAGACAGTGTTGACATCCACATCGACACACTAAAAATTAACGACCAAAAATTTATTCAGACTATAAGGGACAGTAAATTCAATTCCTTATTGTCACTTCAAGGTGACACAATTATAAAATCGGAAGACTATTACTTTAAAGCCGAGTTCTTAGACATTGATGAAGATGGTTACAAAGACATTCGTGTTTTTGCTTTTAGCAATACGCCAAATCAATGCGACAATTATCTGTTTGACAAGAGGCTCAAAACATTTAAACTTATAGAGAATTGCGACCTTGACATTCAAAAAATAAAAGGGACAGACTTTTTCTACTCATATAATCGTGCAGGTTGTGCTGATATGAATTGGGAAAGTCATTTAAGTAAAATTGAAAAATATAAATTAGTTGATTACGGTTACATATACGGACAAGGTTGCGACTTTGAAATTGAAAAGAATCCGCAAGTAATTGAAATTTACAAGGTGAGTAATTCGGACACGGACGAAAAAGTATTAATTAAGAAATTACCCTATCAAAAACAGGTAAAAGAATTTGGCGACAATTGGGAATTTATTGAAAATTATTGGACAAGAAACTTCAAGACCTTTGAACGATGAAAAGAAAAACCACCTATAACAGCAGCTACAAAAAATTGGCGGTTCAGTGGTTAAATGAAGCTTTGTGCTTCGTATCAAGTTCGGTGCGGGCAGACAGTTTTGTGCTCCGAAATCGCCAACTTCTTGTAGCTGCGAACCGTTACCTGCAAGCGTAGGACGACCGACACAACCAAAAAACGGACAACCAAAAACGGCAGACAATTTCGCTGTTACTTGACACAAACCAACCTTACCTTGCCAATACTCAAGCCGACCCGAAGGATTT